>OHKS01000743.1_pt1 | contig 11895 bp, 11 predicted proteins | sample 1568881 | NCBI WGS metagenome assembly OHKS01 (sample SAMEA3879569, study PRJEB24766) | human gut metagenome | biome: human-associated habitat; feature: feces | place: USA | collected 1985/1987 | reverse complement strand
CTCGACAGAAATCTGAAGCGGTACGTCCATAAGGAGCTGTAAGTTTTCTTTCTGTTCCGAGCCGAGCGGAGCTTCAAAGTTCTCAAACTGTGCAAGCTGGGCATTACGGTAGTTTACCGCCGGCTGAGGCTGCATAACAGGCTGTACCGGCTGACCGTACATAGCAGGATTCATTGCCGGATTCATAGCAGGATTCGGGTATCCATAGTATCCCTGCTGTGCATACATATCCGCCTGTGGCACAGGTGCTACCTGCGGCATGGGTGCTACCTGCGGCATGGGTGTTGCCTGCTGAACAGGAGCCGCTTGCTGAACGGGTGCCGCCTGAGGTACAGGAGCCGCCTGCTGAACAGGTTCCACTTGCGGAATAGGCTGAGGAGCAGGAGCAGGAGCAGGTGCAGGAGCAGGTGCAGGTTCTGTCACGATCGGTTCGGGAGATGATGCACCGCCGATCATTCTGTCGGCAAGCGTTGCCGCAAGATTTATATCAAGCACCGATATAAATTCCGATTTTATAACACCGTCAATGGTAAGGTCAAAATTGATAGCGGCAACCATATCCGTCTGCTCATAATTCTGCAGGTCGGCAATATTTACCTCGCTGAGAATGTAAGGAGTAGGTGTCGATATATCAATACCCATACCCAGAAATTCCGACAGAGCCGTCGAAGAAGCCCCCATCATCTGATTCATTACTTCGCTTACCGCACTGATATTCAGCTCATCAAACTCAAAATCAGGAGATATAACGGGCGGCTTGCCCATAAGCTGATTAAGTATCAGCTGTACATCGTCCTGCTTTAAGATCATCAGGTTTGATCCGGAAAGCCCTTTTATGTACTCGATCTTTACGCATATCGCAGGTTCAAGTCTGTCGTAGTTAAGCTCTGATGCCTGAACTACGGTTACCTTCGGCGTAGTGATCCACACTTTGGCGTTGAGCAACTCGGAAACTGCGGTAGCCGCACTTCCCATACTGATATTCATTATCTCGCCGATAGCGTCAAGCTGCAACTCCGACAGAGTGGTCAGTTTTCCCATTTGCCTTACCTCAATTCTTTAGTATATTATCAATCCTGAACGCTTTCTTTCCGTTCAGTGTACCGAGCTTTCCGTCAAACCAGCAGGTGCTTCCCACTTTAAGCTGTACGTTGTCGGTAATCGGCTTGTTCAGCGGTATTATGTCATTTACCTGCAGATTCAGAACGTCACGGAGCGTGAGCATTGTATCGTCAAGCACCGCCGTAACAGTAAGCTCCGACTGCGAAAGCGTTGACATAAGGTTTTCCTTACGCTCCGTTTCCTTAGTGGGACTTCCTGCCCTTTTGCCCGAGCTGAACTTAGCCGAGAATTTCTTCATTATCTGATCCATAGTAATTGCCGACATACAGAACGACACTATGGATTTTGAATCGTTTACCGTTACCTCCATCGCAACGATAATCATTGTTTCGTCGGCGTCTGCGGCGGATATTACCCTTGAGTTTGTTTCTATTGATTCCAGCTTCGGATTGGTATCAACATATCCGTCCCACGCCTGCGACATAAGCGAGGTAAAGCGTTCAACAATGCCACGCATTACGTTTATCTCTATTTCCGTAAAATCTCTGTCGGTATCCTGATATGTTCCTCTGCCGCCGAGCATACGGTCGATCATTGTAAAGGTGAGCGAGTTAGACAGCTGTAAAACCGCATTGCTTTCCTCAATATCATCGTCCTCTATGCCGAGATCGACAATACCCATTATCGTATAATCCGGAAGAGCGTTGCTGAACTCAAAATACTTCTGTTCCTCTATACTTGCAAGCGAAACCTTGCAGTACAGCCTTAACAGACCCGTTATGTAAGATGAAAGATGCCTTGAATAATTCTCGAATATCCTCTCAAGTATCTTTATCTGTTCCTTAGTGAACTTCTTCGGAGTACGGAAGTCATACTCCTTGATTTCTTCCTTTTCTTCATGCGTGTCAAGCGATGCGGTATCTCCGCCCGAAAGTACGCTTGACAGCATTGCGTCTATTTGTTCTTGCGTAAGGGTATCAGCCAAAAATTCGCCCCCCTTTCTGTTTTTCTCTTATTCTGACGTTTCGGTCGGTGCCGATGTCAGTATATCTGTAGGAATGCCCGTATATGACGGCTCATATTTCGGTCCTGCGGCGTTTGTGCTGTTGTTGCCGTCGCCCGAGTTGTTGTCATACTTGCTTTCCATATTGTCGATTATTTCGTTTACAACGTCACTGTTGACGTCCGAGCTGTTGCTGTCGTTGCGTTCATAAGGATCTGTGTTCGCACCGTTCAGCCTGTATTCGTATTTCAGAATATCGTCTATGACAGCCTGTGAGGTAGTGTCAAGCTGCGCTCTCACTATCATAATCTCTACACGTCTGTTCGCCGCTCTGCCCTCAGCCGTTGAGTTGTCGGCAATAGGCGTATAGCACGCTTTTCCCTCTACAGTGAACTTCTCGCTGTCAACACAGCGGTTGTAGTCCATATATTTTACAACGCTTGACGCTCTTGCCGCCGACAGATCCCAGTCGTTGACATCCGATACCGCCTTTGCGGTATGACCCGAAACCGAGCAGGATTTTATATACTTGTTGACCGCCTTTATACCGGGCATGAACTTGTTGAGTACCTGCTTGCCTTCTTCCTTCAGCACCGCACTGTTGCCGTCAAACATTATCGTATTATTGAACCGGATAAAGATTCTTGTCGGGGTCTGCTCAATATACACATACTGACCAAGATCGTTTTTATCCGTTGTTGTCTTTAAGAAGCTGTAAAGCTGATTGAAGTCGGAGGGAAGTCCCTCTGTCTGTTCGCTTGTAGTACCGCCGTTCTGAGTGTTCGGAGGAGCTTCGGCATTACCGTTTGTATCGGCAGCGTTATTCTTCGGCTGTTCGTCCATTACGAATGGGTTTATATAGCTTCCGCTTGACGTAAAGGATTGATATATGTACTGCCATTTCGTTTCGTCTACCGATGATGCAGAGTACAGCAATACGAAAAAGCACAACAGAAGCGTAACCATATCAGCATAGGTATCAAGCCAGTTACCTTTTTCTTCGCCGCTTTCGGCTCTTCTTTTCGCCATTTTTTCTCCACCGCCTTTCTTCTGACGCTTAACCAATATATTGTATCACATTTCAGCGATTATTTCAATACTAAATTCCTTTTGCTTCAGCCGTATTTCCAGTCCTGTCGGAAACAGGCGGATATTGTTACTTGCTGCCCTTCTTCTTTATATCAGTCTGTGCAAGCATAAATTCGAGCTTTTCCTGAATAAGTCTGGGGTTTGAGCCTGCCGCAATCGACAGCACGCCTTCTTCGATTATCTGCATACAAAGAAGCTCCTGCTCGTGACTGTTCTTCAGCGATGACGCGATCGGCGCAAACAATACGTTTGAGAACAGCGAGCCGTAGAAGGTCGTGATAAGCGCAACCGCCATACCGTTTGACAGGTTGCTTGAGTCTGCACCCATACCCTTAAGCATATTTACAAGGCCGACAAGAGTACCCAACATTCCGAATGCGGGGAATACAGACATACCTTTTTCAAAGAAAAGTCTGCCTCTTTCGTGACGCTCACACATAAAGTCTATTGCGTCGTCAAGCATACTTTTTACTTTATCAAGGTCGTTTGCGTCTACTATCAGCATAAGGCTTTCCTTGAGGAACGGATCCTCACACTTGTTCGCACTGTCTTCAAGCGAGATAAGACCTTTTGTTCTGGCAATCTTTGCAAATTCAACTATCTGTTCTATGTAGCTTTGCGGATTGAATTTTTTAGGGAACAACGCCAGCTTCAGATATTTCGGCAGATTTTTAAGGTATGAGAGCGGGAACGAGGCGAAAAGACAGCCTATAGTACCTCCGACTGTGATAGCGAGCGAAGGTACATCTATAAACCAGTCAATCTGACCGCCGTTAAATATACCGAATGTAACCAGACCGAATGATACTATCCAGCCTATGATGATCGTAATATTCAAAATAATTTCCTCCTGTAAGGGTTTATATAGCACAGCCAACGGCTGTAATATTCACAATTTATATGCTTCGCTCGAGACGCTGACGTCTTACAGACAGCCTGTATTCCTTGATGAGAGAAAGTATCTCGTTCATCGACTGCTCAACTATGTATGAATGTCCCGTACTCGTGGTAATTACCGTGTCGGGATTTTCCGTTACTATTTCGATAAGATCGGGATTAAGCATAAACTTTTCCCCGTTGAGCTTTGTAAGTATTATCATATATTTCCTTCCTTTGCGGTATTGTCCGCACTGTAATTGATTCCGTCTGTATGAATATGCAGATACAGCCGTTTATCATAACCGTTCAGGCATAATATAACGGGCATTCCGGCGGAGCTGATGCTCCGCCTGCCCTTATAAACTTGGATTTATATCGCAGAAACCTGCAATTTTCGCCAAACTCTTGGCTTTTGAACAATTTGTCGGTTTGTCTGCCTGTAAACACAGAACAGCTTTTCCGATTTTTCGTAGGGTGTGGGTCTGTATGCGCTTGTTTGGCTTCACGTTCTGAAAAAACGCAACCAACATTTTCCACTTTTCGTAGGGGAGGGGCTCGCCCCTCCCGTTGCATCAAACCTTACCGGCTTCACAAACCTTGCAAAAGTAGCACAACCTTAGCTTAGCACTACCACTCTTGCAAAATTAACTATACATTTTTAATATCATTTTTGAAAAAGAAATTCCTTATCGGGAGGGGCAAGCCCCTCCCCTACAAAAAATTTTCGATGATATTAATTTTTCTTATAGCTTTGCAATGAAACCAAAGTCGTAATTTACATCAACAACGAAACCCCGCCGTTTCGCTATCCGTCGCTAAATTGCAACATTTTCAACGGCGGAATTTGCTATGCCCCACGGGCATTAGCGCTTGAGGTTTACTATTTCTTCGAGCATCGTGTCCGAAGTGGTGATGATTCTTGAGTTTGCCTGGAAGCCTCTCTGCGTGATGATCATATCGGAGAATTCCTGCGACAAGTCAACGTTAGACATTTCGAGCGCACCCGATACTACAGAAGCAGAACCGTTTTCGCCTGCAATGTTTACCTGAGGCTGACCCGATGAAAGAGTTTCTCTCCAGTAGGAGCTTCCCACCTGCTCAAGACCGTTGGGGTTATCAAATGTAACAATATCAATTCTGCCGAGCATTATGATACCGTGTACGCTGTGTACACCGTAAATAGTGCCGTCCTCGTTGATATATACGCTGTCAAGATCCTTTACCGTCTGCGTAGCCGCAACACGTCCGTCTGTCATCTTGATATTGCCCAGAAGCTGGACCATATCAGAGAAGAAGTTGTTCGAGCCGCCTGCAAGACCTACCTTGCCGTCTGTGGCAAGAAGCGTTTCAAGTGCGCCGTTCGCAGCGTCCCAGTCCGTACTTGTAACCTTAAGCTGATACTTTTCGTTACTGCCTGCCGCCTTGTCTACAGCCGCCTGTATGTCGGCTACCGTAGCACCGGGGCAAACGCTTATCGTAAGACCGTTGTCCGACCACTTTGCCGTTGTGTCTGCGGCATTCTTTGAATATCTTAAGTTTATCGTGTAGTTGTTTGCGTATTCTCCTGCGTTTACTGTCGTAAATGTAAGAGAAGCCTTTGTTGTTCCGTCGTCCAGCTTCATTGTGTTTGTAGCTGTCGTTGCAGGAATATCTGCCGCAGGAGGCACCGTATCAAGCTCAAAGTGGAGCGGAAGTACGCCCTCAATGCTTACACCGCCGTTTTCGCAAGCACGGGTCACAGCGTCCTCAAGATCGTTGAGGTTTGTATAATCATTCTTTTCGTTCAGCTGTACAACGAGCTTGTTTCCGCTCATATAAGCGTAATCGCTCTCACCTACGGTAAATCCTATAGATATGTTGCCGTCAGGTGTCGCTGTATCTGCCGATACTGTAAGCGGATATGTACCGCCCTTGTATGTAATTGTCTTTGAGTAGTTTGCTTCATTATCGAGAACCTCGGGAACTACGAATGTAATTCTGTTGGATGATGCGTCAACGCCTGTTGCGTCACCGCTTACGCCGAGTACCATATTACCGTTTGAGTCAACGAGGTTTCCTGCGTTATCAACGTTGAAAACGCCTGCTCTTGAATAGAAGATGTTGCCGGCTTCGTCCATTACCTGAAAAAATCCGTCTCCCGATAAAGCACAGTCATAAACGCTGTCGGAATATGTGAAGCCCGACTGTCCCATTACCTGTCCGATAGCGCCCAGCTTAGTGCCGTAACCTACCTGAGAGGGATTTACACCGCCCTGCATAGAAGTACCTGCCGAGCCGTTCTTCTTAGTCTGGTAATATACCTCCTGGAAGGTAGTTACGCTTGTCTTGAAGCCTGTAGTGTTTACGTTTGCGATGTTGTTACCTATAACGTCCATCTTCTGCTGATGTGTCTTTAATCCTGACACGCCCGAGAATAAAGATCTAACCATGATCTGTTCCTTTCTCCATCGTGCCGACCGCTCTTACCCGTCTGTCATTCGGGGTAAGGAATACTTCCTTTCGGTCCGGTATTACATAATTACGGTCGAGTCGATGTTCGTAAAAATATTTCCTTTTAAATCTTCCTGTGACATAGTTGTGATCACCGTGCGGTTTTTCACACTTACCACAAAAGCAGTCCTGTCTACGAGTACCAGTGTTTCGTTACTGCCCTTTTCTGCGGCTATCTCAATGCCGTCATTAAGTCTTTGCAGCATATCCGAGTCAAGTATCTCGATATTTCTGCTTTCTATACGCTTCATTGCGTGTTTCGAAAAGCCTACCGCCGAGTTTCTTGCATCAAGCTCGCTTTGCAGAGCTTCTGCAAATGTTCCTCCCGACTGTTGTGCGGCCTTTTCAGCATTCCCTGCTTTTGCGGTGTTAACGTTGCCTGTCGAAATCTGCAGATTCCGCAGCTTGAGTTCATTTATCAACATAACACTGCCGCCTTTTTATTTACTTGTTGCCCTCGGCACTGCCTGCCGGAGCTTCCGTGTTCTTGTCAGCCGTACTTCCCGTACCTTCGCTGACGTGTACTATCTCGTCAATAGAGTAGAGATAATTGTCTATCACTATCTTTGCGTCGCCGTCCTGCATTTCTGCCGACTCGACCTTGCCCTTTGCATAGTAGAATTTGCCGTCGTCGCCGAGTACCTTTACCGTTACTTCCTTGCCCACATATCCCAGTGCCTCGGTCATCGTATGTAACGTACCCTTGCTTACCGTATCGCTTATCGCCTTTACCGCCGATAAATCATACTGCTTGCCGTCAACTACTACCTTAACATCGCTTCCGCTGATGTTTACTCCGGTGCATACGCCCGATAAAAGCGTTCCGTCGTCGCTCTGCGCATTCATTGTAAGCGTCTTGCCTACAAGACCTGCCGCATAGTTTGACATACTGTACTTCAGATTGTCCTGCTGTGCCTGTAATGCCGTGAACTGTGCCATCTGCGACACGAACTCGGTATTTGACGTAGGCTCAAGCGGATCCTGGTTGCTCATTTCCGCCATAAGCAGACTGAAGAACGTATCTGTGCTTATCGTATCGTTCTTGCCCGAATTCTTGAAAAGGTCCTTATACTTTTCGTGATTTGACTGTACACTCTGAAGACTTGAAATGTCTGCCATCTGTTATCCTTTCATGTCAGTCCGACCGATAAAAAATCAGTCCATCGTCTGAATCTCCCCCAACAGATTTTCAAAGTCGTCCGTGTCATTCTTCTGCTGACTGTGCGACTGCTGTCTGTAAGGGTTCTTACTGCTGCCGTCAAAATCTCTCTGGAAAAGTTCCGCCTGTGAGGTTTCCACCTTGTACGAGGTAAGCTCCACATCGTCATTCTTCAGCGCATACGCAAGCTGCTGTGACTTTGCCTGTAAAAGTTCCTTCGCCGCCTGAGTTTCCGTCAGTATCTCAACCGTGAGCTTTCCGCCCTCATTTGCCATACGAACTGTGATTTTGCCCAGTGTTTCGGGTGTAAGCACAACCGTAAGCGTACTTTTGCCGTTTGCCTTAGGTGCGTGTTCGCTCACAAACTCAGCTATATCGCTTATCGGTACTCTGAGAGTGCGGATTTCCTGCCCGTTTTCGTCATAACGGCTTTCTGTTCTTGCAAATACATCACTGCCCTTTGCAAGCATATCGCTTACCGCATTCTTGTCGGTAACCTTCTGCTCGGTTTCAAGGTCGCTGTCCGATTTAGTGACCTCGTTTCCCTTGGTTATCGCTCTAAGCTCATCGCTCTTGCTTTCGATGCTTCGCTTGGCAAATGCCATTCTCGGAGCATTGTCTTCCTGCGTCTGTATATCCTGCTTTACGCTGTTGTCACCGTATTTTTCGTATGACGTTACCGTAAATTCAGCCTTAACAGCCTCAGAACTATCTGCTTTTACACCGTCTGCTTTTATAACGGCTGTTTCCCGACTTCCGATATTGTCGGTTTTATCGGTAGAAATCATATCCACCTCAGATCGTATATTATCCGCATCTGAAGACTTTTCGGCATTTCCGACAGCCACGCTTGCAAAAGCGTCTGACTTGTCAGCCGTTGTAGCCACAGCATTTTCACCGGCAATGCTGTCTGAAGCGATTTCCGCTTTGACGTTCGTTTGTTTTACAGTATCCGCAGAGTCACTGTTATTCATCTGAATTTCACTCGCAAAATCATTTAAGGCGGAAATCTCTCCGTTTTGTAAACCGAGTGCCGTAACGTCATTCCCGTCTGAAATTTTGCTGAAAGCACCTTCTTCTGATAACACATCGTCTATCGGACTGCTGACCTCAAGACCGTTCATGATCTGCATAAGCTCGCTGTTGTCCGTCTGCACTGCGTCAGCGTAAAACTGCATCGTACCGCCTTGCAGATATCCTGCAAGCTCGGCTGTTTTAAGCAGTTCCTTCAGTTCTTTTGCATTCTGCTCAAGCTCGTTCAGCCCGCTTAATATCTCGCCGTTCATAACAGCCTTATTATCGGCATTCATTCGCACAGCTGAGTTCATATTGCACTGCTGACCGCTTGTTACCATAGCACCGAGCGTATCGGAGAAACCTCCGGCAGTACCGCTTGCTGAGCCGTTTTGTACGCTACCTGCCGAGATTGTGGCGGCATTGCCTGCAAACGTTGTAACAACGGCAGGCAATACTGCTGTCCCATTCATCATATCTCACCCCCTTTCAGCGCTATTCATTGTCAAAGACAATATATGCTTTTTAACAACTTTTATATATTTAACGTGTTTGAACCGTTAAAATTTATGAAAATTGCACAGCTTTCCACTTTGTATTGTAACACATTTCGAACTATATGTCAACAATTTACGGTGTATTACCTCCGTTTGAAGAGCCGTTTGTCACAAATTCCTCTATGATCTGCTCCTGCTCCTTCTGCGAGGCGTATCTGTACTCTTCAAGCTGTTTTTCCTCCAGCTTTTCAAGCTTAGAAACCTCTTTTGTAGCGTCTATGACCTTCTGAAGCTGAGTTTCAATTTCCTCACGCTTATGCGCCATAAGCCCCTTTATGCGATATATGTCCTGTTGCAAAGAGGAAACATATTTCTTGTGCAGCGACAATCTCATAGCGGTAGTGCCGCCCCGCACAAGCTCATTCAGCTTGTCTATGCTCTGTTCGTACTCAGCCACCTTTGCGTCAAGCTCGCTTTGCATTTCCGCAAGCTCCGCCCTTAGTCTGCCGAGTATTGATTTCTCGCTGTCAAGCACCTGATCGTTGTACTTTTTCAGCGACTGCAATGTAAAATTAAACTTCTTCATATCGCATTAATATCAGGAAACCGCCGCCTTTAACAGCTTTATGGTATCCTCCATCGAGAACGATTCATACATTCCCTGCATCAGAAAATCGTTTATCTTGTCTATCTTCTTTATCGCCTCGTCAAGAGCCGGGTTTGTACCCTTCTTGTACGCTCCTATCGAGATAAGGTCAGCGTTGTTGTTGTAAAGCGCAAGCAGATTTCTCAGCTTTCCTGCCGCTTTATTATGCTCCGGGTCTGCAATTGCCGACATAAGACGTGAGATGCTCGGCAGTATGTCAATCGCAGGATAATGGTTCTGCGCCGCTATCTTACGGCTCAGCACTATATGTCCGTCAATTATACCTCTTACGGTATCAGATATAGGCTCGTTTGTATCGTCACCCTCAACAAGCACAGCATAAATTCCCGTTATACTGCCCTTTTCGAAGTTTCCCGCCCTTTCGAGCAGCTTCGGCATTGCGGCGTATATTGACGGGGTATAGCCTCTTGCAACGGGAGGCTCGCCTGTCGAAAGACCTATCTCACGCTGTGCCATAGCAAAACGTGTAAGATTATCCATCATCAGCAGAACGTCCTTGCCCTGAGAGCAGAAATATTCCGCTATAGCCGTAGCCGTCATAGGACATTTATTTCTCATCATCGCAGGCTGATCCGATGTTGCGACAACAACGACCGACCTTGCCATACCTTCTTCTCCGAGGTCATTTTCTATAAATTCTCTTACCTCTCTGCCACGCTCGCCTACAAGCGCTATAACGTTGAGATCGGCCTTTACCTTTCGTGCGATCATACCCATAAGCGTTGACTTACCTACACCAGAGCCTGCAAAGATGCCCATTCTTTGCCCCTTACCCATTGTGAGAAGTCCGTCGATCGCCTTTACGCCAAGTTCTATAGGCTCTTACGTTCAGCTTGTCGCCGGTGTTGTCAACTATACTGCCCGGACCTATGCCCTCAAGGTCGGTATACGGCATAAGCAGTACCTTATGCTCGTTGAATCCCACCACTTCGGCAGGGATATGCGACTTCATATCCTTTGTGTAGATACGGCACACATCGCCTATACTGCACAGCGGTCCGCTCGCCTCGATCGTCATTCCGACTATCTTTTCAATTTTACCCAGATACTTATATGTATCGGTAGTTCTGAGTTCTGTCAGAAATCCGCCGAGATCCATGTTAAAGTCCTTTCAAATAAGGGAGTTATTCGCTTTGTTCTTCGCCGCCGTCATTGTCGGTTTCTGCCTGTGCCGCAGGTTCATCCTGCTTCTCGGCCTTTTTCCTCGACGGCGCTCTGCGGTACTTTCCTCTGCCCAGCTCCTCTATCATCTTGAGCTGTGTCTGTATTCCGGCATCGGTAATTTCACTGCCGTTGTCAATTATAACAGTACCGCTCGGTGCGTCCTTAAGCACCTCGACCTCCACGTTCTTTACATTCGTGAACAGCTTTTTGAAATAGTCGGTATCCGCCGCCATTTCTTCGCTGACATCGGTCTTTGATAAGGTCAGTTTTACATATTCACTGCCACGGAAGCTTTTTCCCGCTTCCTTTATCGTTTTCTTGATGACCGCCTTGTCCTTCTGACCGAGAGAATTCAGCGTTATGCGGTTTACTATCTCCATTACCGTGTCAAATATCTCGACCTCGTAGCTGTCAAAAAGTTCCGCCTTGTCGCTTACTATCTGCTCGCTGAGCCTTTTGATCTCCGAGAGCATATCACGGCATTTGTCAAGCCCTGCGGCATAACCGTCCTCGTGACCCTTCGCAAAGCCGTCCGACCTGCTTTTTTCAAAGATTGCCTCAGCCTGTGCCTTTGCTTGTGCGGCATAATCCTGCGCCTGCTGTTCGGTTTCGCTGAGTATTCTCTGTGCTTTTTCACGGGCATCGGCAAGTGCCTTTTCACCCTGCTCACGATAATAGCTTGTTATCTTCTCTTTTTCCTGCTCAAGTTCCTGCCTGTGCTTTGCCGATGCTTCATCGGTGACCGCCGTATTTTCTGCGGTGTCGGCCGTCACTGTTTCCTGCAAGGGAGCTTGCGGTGCGACAGGCTTTACTTTTATTGAGTTGTCGATAACAACTGTATCTGTTGTAGGCTGTACGGGATAATAACCGC
>OHKS01000732.1_pt1 | contig 12000 bp, 9 predicted proteins | sample 1568881 | NCBI WGS metagenome assembly OHKS01 (sample SAMEA3879569, study PRJEB24766) | human gut metagenome | biome: human-associated habitat; feature: feces | place: USA | collected 1985/1987 | reverse complement strand
TGAGCATCTGATGCCCAAAAAATGGCGCAACAACTGGCCCGCCTGCCCTACCCCGCTGGACGCAGAAAAAAGAGATTCTATCCTTCTGACTCTGGGAAATCTCGCAATCATCCCACAGTCTTTGAACGCCTCCATCCGGGACAGTGACTGGAGCACAAAGAAAGCCGGAAAGGGCCAGGAAAAGCCCGGTCTTACGCTCTGCGCATCGGGCCTTTCCACGCTTCAGGATGCCCTGACAAAAACGGACTGGAACGAGATTGAGATTCAGGCCCGTGCCCTCTGGCTTTACAAACAGGCACAAAGTCTCTGGAAACTTTAAACCATTCAAAAAATGCCGCCGCACGAATTTGTGCGACGGCATTTTCAGCTTCAATTACAGCATCCTGGAAAGGAAAGCCTTCAGACGAGGATGCTTGGGGTTCGAGAAGAGCTCCTGCGGGGGCTCATCTTCCTGGATCCTGCCCTCATCGATGAAGATGACGCGGTTGGATACCTCGCGGGCAAAGCCCATCTCGTGGGTGACCACCACCATGGTCATGCCGGACTGGGCCAGCTCCTGCATGACCTCCAGCACCTCGCCCACCATCTCCGGGTCCAGGGCGCTGGTGGGCTCGTCGAACAGCATGACCTCCGGCTCCATGGCCAGGGCCCGGACGATGGCCACACGCTGCTTCTGTCCGCCGGACAGCTGGGCGGGGTAATCGTTGGCTCTGTCCGCCAGGCCCACGCGCTGCAAAAGCGTCATGGCCTTGGCCTCAGCCTCCGACTTGGGGACTTTTTTGATCTTGATGGGCGCCATGGTCAGATTCTCCAGCACCGTTTTGTTGGGGAACAGATTGAAATGCTGGAACACCATGCCCATTTTCTGCCGATGGAGGGGGAGGTCCACCTTCTTGCCGGTGATGTCCACGCCGTCGAAGATGATAGAGCCGGACGTGGGCTTTTCCAGCAGGTTCAGGCTTCGCAGGAATGTGCTCTTGCCGCCGCCGGAGGGCCCGATCACCGCGATGACGTCGCCCTTGTACACGTCCACCGTGACGCCGTCCAGCGCCTTGACGTCGCCGCCGTTGTAGTATTTCTTCAGGTCCTTGACCTGGATAAGCGTCTGTGCCATCAGATATGCACCTCCCGCTGCTGCTTCCGCTTGCGCCCATAGCCGTTGTTCCGGTCGGCCTTCTTCATTTTTCTTTCAAAGTGGCCGAACACCTTGCTGAGCACGAACGTCATAATGAAGTAGATGACGCCCACGATCACCAGCGGCTCGATGGGCAGGTATGTGGCGCCCTTGACCACCAGGTACTGGGTCATCAGGTCGCCGATGAAGAACGTGGAGCCCAGGGACGTGTCCTTGATGATCATGATAAACTCGTTGCCCAGGGCGGGCAGGATGTTCTTCACTGCCTGGGGCACCACCACGAACCACATGGCCTTGCTCTCGCTGAAGCCAAGGCTCAGCGCTGCCTCCTTCTGCCCCGGATCTACCGCCTGGATGCCGGAACGGATGACCTCGGACACGTAGGCCGCGCTGTTGCAGATCAGGGCGATGGCGATGCAGAGGAACTTCTGCTTGTTCAACGCCGGGATCAGCATGGGCAGGCCGAAATAGAAGAAATACAGCTGCAGCAGCATGGGCGTGCCGCGGATGATCTCGATATAGATGGTGGACAGCCACCGCAGCGGCGGTATCTTCGACATCTTCATCAGTGCCAGCACAGAGGCGAACACCGCGCCGAAGGCTACGGTGATGGCGGCCAGCGCCAGCGTGTACGACACGCCGTCGATGAGGAATTTGTCCCAGTATTTCAGGAACAGCGCGGCCAGCTTTTCAAAGTCAATGAATTTCATGGTGATTTCCTCTTACTGTGTATACGACGGCGGGTACGGCTTTCGTACCCGCCGCCGCGGTGTATATCCGTGTCAGTTCAGTGTCAGCTCCTGTGCGTTCTCGCTCTTGCCCAGCTCTACGGCGTCCTTGTACCAGCCGTCGTAGAGGTTGGCCTCCTTGGCCTGTGCCAGAATGGCGTTCACCGCGTCCAGCAGCTCCGTCTCACCCTTCTGCATCATGATAACGTTGGCGGAATACTCGGCCTTCACGTCGAATTCCCAGGTGCAGATGACCAGATCGGGGTTGGCGTCCACGATCATCTCCGCGTTGCCGTAGGCCACGGCCAGCGCCTCGATGTTGCCGCTCTTGAGCTCCATGACGCCCACGGTGATGTCGCCGATGGAGACGGGATCGGCGTCCGTCAGCTGCTCGGTCACCAGCTGCATCTGCAGGGAGGCGTTCTGCGCGCCCACGTCCTGACCGGCCAGATCCTCAGGGGAGGTGTACTTATCCGCGTTTTCCTTCTTGATGAGCAGGGCCTGTCTCGTCTCGTTTTCACCGGCGTAGTAGTAATCGCTGAGCTCATAGTTTTTGGCTCTGTCCTCCGTCCAGGAGTAGCCGGAGATGCTCATGGGAACGGAGCCGGTGTACACGGCGGTCTGGCTGGCGTCGAAGCCCATAGGCTCGATGGCCAGCTCCACGCCCAGGTTCTCGGCGATGTACTTGGCCAGCGTGATGTCAAAGCCCACATACTGGTCCTGACCGGTCTTGGAGGAGTCCACGAACTCCATGGGGGAGAAGTCAGGGCTGAGGGCCACGGTCAGCACGCCGTCGGCCTTGATCTTTTCCAGCGCGTTGGCCGGCTCGGTCACGGTGTCGTCATCGGTCTTGTCGTCGGTCGTCGTATCAGCCTTGCTGCCGCAGGCTACCAGAGAAAGCGCCATCATCAGCGCCAGAAGCAAAGAAACAAACTTTTTCATGGTCGTATATCCTTCCGTATATGGTGAATATTTATTCATGTATAAAATGTATGTGGTCGGGAGAGTTTATGCCGCGCGGTGCAGGCGGTGTGCCTGTCGTCGTCGCGGCAGTGCCATCGTGCCAACTCCTTTGCTGTGGTGATTTTTCATGGGTCGTACCGCCTTTCCAGTGTGCGTTTTCCGGGGATGGGCTTGCCGCCGTCCGGTGCATCTCTCTCGTTGATGTTGCATAATTTACCACCACAGTCCGGGAATGTCAAGGCAAAATTGAATATTTATTCGCATAATATGCGATTTTGGTGAATATACTTACAGCATCGGCTAAAGCGGCGGGTCATTTGCATCAAAATGACGGGATCCGCCAGCAAAAAAAGAGCACCGCCTTTAGGCCGCCTGGCATAAGAAAACATACGCCGCAAAAGGCGCGTTTCGCGCAGCCCCATCGTTGCGCCGCCTTGACAGACATCCAGTATGCCTGCGGCGGCGCGCCTCGGCTCTGCACAAAACGCGCTCTTTTTCGGTGCGAAGCAGTTTTGCCAAAGTAAATTCGAGCTGAAATTGGCTGCAAAAACGCCCGCATGCTGACGCATGTGGGCGTTTTTGCGGTCGATTTCAGCCGGATAGACACAGGCAAAACCGTGTGTTTTTTTGTGTCAGGCGGCCTTTCGGCGGTGCTCTCTCGTGTCGTGTATGTGAATTACTCCTCCGTCTCGATCAGGCCGTAGCCGCCGTTGTTGCGGTGGTACACCACGCACACGGCGTTCGTCTCGATGTTGCGGAACACATAGAAGGAGTGCCCCAGCAGGTTCATCTGCAGAACGGCCTCGTCGGTGGTCATGGGCTTGACAGAGAAGCGCTTGGTGCGGATGATGTCGAAGTCGTTGTCCTCCACCACGTCGAATTCGGCGGGCACGGTGGACACCAGCGCGTCGGGCCGCAGATTCTTGGCCAGGCGGGTCTTGTTCTTGCGGATGCGGCGGTCGATGAAGCTGACGGCCTCGTCGATGGCGCTGCGCATATCGCCGTCGGGATCCTCAGTCTGGGCGCGGAACAGCGTGCCGTTGGCGGCGCGGATGGTCAGCTCCACCACACAGCGGTTTTTCTTCTCCACAGCAAAGGTCACAAAGGCGTCTGCCTCCTCCGGGAAATACTTGTCCAGCTTACTGATCTTTTTCTCGGCGTATTCCTTGATGGAGTCGTTGAGAGAGATCTTCTTGCAGGCGAATGTGAACTTCATAGTGTTTGCTCCTTTCCGTAACGGGTAACGGTGCAAGGGTCGGGGAGTGGTTTCCCCTTATCCTTGACTAATTATAGCAAATATGTCTTGCGTTGAAAAGAGGGTTTGTAAGAATTTGTGAAATATTCACAAAGAATTCGCGGAACGGTCAAATTCGACAGCCTTCGACTTTTTCCGCCAAAATGCGGCAAAAGCTCCTATTTACAAGCGCTTCGCCCCGGTGTACTATACGGTTCGGAGGCTTTCCAATATCCCACCCGCTTGCGCCGTCCCTTCCGGGGGCGGCGTCTTTTTGCCTATGGTCCCGCCGTCCTTGTATTTCCGCGCCGGGTGTGCTATACTGTCCACGATATTTCAACTTCGCCCCCGCCGGGGGCAGGGAGGTCCTCTTGGAAAGAACACAGGTACAGATCCCCGCCGCGCAGCTGGACCGCCAGCGGGATTTTGAAGCAAAGCTGAAGGAGATGCACGCCGACCGGCCCCTCCGCGCGCTGGTGGACACCTTCGGCTGCCAGCAGAACGTGGCCGACAGCCAGTATATCATGGGTATGCTCCGGGCTATGGGGTGCTCGTTCACCGACGATCCGGCCCAGGCGGACGTGGTGGTGCTGAACACCTGCGCCATCCGCGACCACGCGGAGAAGCGGGTGTACGGCAATCTGGGCGCCCTGACCCACACGAAAAAGGCCAACCCGGAGCAGATCATCTGCCTGTGCGGCTGCATGGCGCAGCGGCCGGAGGTGGCCGAGAAGGTGCGCCAGTCCTACCGCCATGTGGATCTGGTGTTCGGCCCGCAGGCCCTGTGGAAGTTCCCCGAGCTGCTGTATCAGGTCTATACCCAGCGGCGCAGGGTGTTCTCCGTGGAGGATGAGCACGGCGCCATTGCCGAGGGTATGCCGGTGGTCCGCGAGGGCCGCACCCGCGCGTGGGTGTCCATCATGTACGGCTGCAACAACTTCTGCTCCTACTGCATCGTGCCCTACGTCCGCGGCCGGGAACGCAGCCGCGACCCGGAGAGGATCATCGACGAGGTGCGGGAGCTGGTGGCCGACGGCTTCCGGGAGATCACCCTGCTGGGGCAGAACGTCAACTCCTACGGCAAGGATCTGGGCACCGGCTATGACTTCGCCGATCTGCTGACCGACCTGGACAAGATCGAGGGCGACTATCTCCTGCGCTTCATGTCCTCCCAGCCCAAGGACGCCAGCCACAAGCTGTTCGACGTGATGGCCGCCAGCCGCCATGTGGCCAAGCAGCTGCACCTGCCGGTCCAGTCCGGCTGCGACCGGGTGCTCCGCGCCATGAACCGCCCCTACGATGTGGCCAAATACCTGGACCTGATCACCTATGCCCGCAGGGTCATGCCCGAGCTGGTGCTGACCAGCGACGTGATCATCGGCTTCCCCGGTGAGACGGAGAGCGAGGCCATGGAGACGGTGGCCCTGGTGGAGAAGGTCCGCTTCGACGCCCTGTTTACGTTTATCTTCTCCCCCCGCCCCGGTACCCCGGCGGCGAAGATGGAGGACCCCGTCCCCCGTGAGGAGAAGCAGAAGTGGTTTGACCGGCTCTGCGCCGTGCAGAACGGTATCTCCGAGGAGCTGCACCGCCAGTATGTGGGGCAGACGCTGCGCTGTCTGGTGGACGGCGAGAGCGACGACGCCCGCTGGCCCCTGACGGCCCGTACCGCCGGCGGCCGCCTGGTCCACTGCACCGGCGACCGGGCTGATCTGGGCGAATACCGGGATGTAAAGATCACCGACAGCAATACCTGGGCGCTGTTCGGCACGATCGAATAGAGCAAAAAAAGAAACCGCCGCAGGCGGTTTCTTTTTTTGTCAATCGCTGTCCAGCTTGAGGACGGCCATGAACGCCTCGGTAGGCACCTGGACGGTACCGAGGTTCCGCATCTTCTTCTTGCCCGCCCCATGAAATGCGGATACATTTCATGGGGACCCCTTCAGGACATGACATCCTCGGCGGAAATGAATTCCGCCTGCGGCAAGGTTTTGCTTCGCAAAACGCTTGTAACGCCGCACCGGCGGCGGTGAGGGCAAGAAGATCAATCGCTGTCCAGCTTAAGGACGGCCATGAAGGCTTCGGTAGGCACCTGGACGGTACCGAGGTTCCGCATCTTCTTCTTGCCCTCTTTCTGCTTCTCCAGCAGCTTCTTCTTGCGGGTGATGTCGCCGCCGTAGCACTTGGCCAGCACGTCCTTCCGCATGGCCTTGACGGTCTCGCGGGCGATGATACGGCCGCCGATGGCCGCCTGGATCGGCACCTCGAACAGCTGGCGGGGAATATTCTCCTTCAGCTTCTCACACAGCCGCCGGGCGCGGGGATACGCCTTGTCCCGGTGGGCGATGAAGCTCAGGGCGTCCACGCCGTCGCCGTTGAGCAGCAGATCCACCTTCACCAGATCACTGGTGCGGTAGCCGGACAGCTCATAGTCCAGACTGGCGTAGCCCTTGGTGTTGGCCTTCAGCGTGTCGAAAAAGTCGTAGATGATCTCGTTCAGCGGCATCTGGTAGTGCAGCTCCACCAGGTGGGTGTCCAGATACTGCATATCCTTGAACTCGCCCCGGCGCTCCTGGCACATGGGCATGATGTTGCCCACATAGTCCTGGGGACTGATGATGGACACCTTGACATACGGCTCCTCGGCGTGCTCGATGGTGCCGGGGTCGGGGTAGTTGTGGGGGTTGTCCACCTTCACCATGGTGCCATCGGATTTGTAGACGTGGTAGATGACGCTGGGCAGCGTGGTCACCAGGTCCAGGTTGAACTCCCGCTCCAGACGCTCCTGGATGATCTCCATGTGGAGCATACCCAAAAAGCCGCACCGGAAGCCGAAGCCAAGGGCCACGGAGCTCTCTGGCTCGAAGGTCAGGCTGGCGTCGTTCAGCTGCAGCTTTTCCAGCGCGTCCCGCAGGTCGGGGTACTTGCTGCCGTCCTCGGTGTAGATGCCGCAGTATACCATGGACTGCGCCGGGCGGTAGCCGGGCAGCGCCTCGGCGGCGGGGTTCGCCGCGTCGGTGACGGTATCGCCCACCTGGGTGTCCTTCACGTTTTTGATGCTGGCGGTGAAATAGCCCACCTCGCCGGCCTGTAAGGCGTCCGTCGGCTCGTTGCCGATGGGCTTGAGGTAGCCGCACTCCAGAATGGTGTACTCCGCGCCGGTGGCCATCATGCGGATGGTCTGCCCCTTCCGCATAGTGCCCTGCTTGATACGGAAATACACCACCACACCCACGTAGGGGTCGTACTGACTGTCGAACACCAGCGCCTGCAGAGGCGCCTTGGGGTCGCCCTTGGGCGCGGGCACGTTCTGTACCACGTCCTCCAGTACAGCCTCGATGTTGGTGCCCAGCTTGGCGGAGATCTCCGGGGCCTCCAGTGCCGGCAGGCCGATGATGTCCTCCACCTCCTGCTTGGCCTTCAGGGGGTCGGCGGCGGGCAGGTCGATCTTGTTGAACACCGGCAGGATCTCCAGGTCGTGGTCCATGGCCAGATAGGTGTTGGCCAGGGTCTGCGCCTCCACGCCCTGAGTGGCGTCCACCACCAGCAGCGCGCCCTCGCAGGCGGCCAGAGACCGGCTGACCTCGTAGTTGAAGTCCACGTGGCCCGGCGTGTCGATCAGGTTCAGGGCGTAGGTCTCCCCGTCATTGGCGGTATAGAAAATACGCACGGCTCTGGATTTAATGGTGATGCCGCGTTCGCGTTCCAGGTCCATATTGTCCAGCAGCTGGTTCTCCATCTCGCGCTCCGGAACGGCGTGGCACTTCTCCAGCAGCCGGTCCGCCAGCGTGGATTTGCCATGATCGATGTGGGCGATGATGGAGAAATTGCGGATATGGGATTGGTCAAACATACAGAAAACCTCCTTACTTCCCTGCCCGTTCGTCCACGTTGTGGATGACCTGGGCGGCGCTCTGCCCGATGCCGGGCAGGGTGGTCAGCGCGTCGGAGCTCAGGTGGGGCAGCTCATCCGCCTCCGTCAGTGCCCGCATATAGGCTCCGCGGCTCCGCAGCAGCGCCGCGTCCACTGCGCCGGCATCGAAGTCCACCGCCTCTGTGGCGAACAGATCCTCATTGCCGCCGCTTTGCCGGTACAGCCGCCGCAGCAGATCGTACAGCGTGGCGCCGAGGCAGTCTCCGGCGGCGGTGATGGCCTCCCGGCTGTTGGTGCGGCTCAGCAGGTCGAACAGCAGCCCTGTGGTGTTCACCGCCAGCTTCTTCTGCAGCGTGGCCATGATGCTCCCCCGCAGGGAGCCCTTCTCCGTGCTGCCGTCGTACAGCGTTTCCGAGTCGATCATCGCGCCATCCCGGTTGGCGGTGCGGCCCAGCAGAAAGTCCGCCGATACCCGGTAAAAGTCACACACCTTACACACGAAGGCCAGACCCGGCTCCCGTATGCCGTTTTCATAGTGACTCAGCAGCGCCTGACTGATTCCCAGCGCCGCCGCTGCCTTCCGCTGGCTGATGCCCTTCTCCTGCCGCAGCAGGCTCAGTGTTCTGGAAAAATCCGTTGCCATGTTTCTCTCCCACCCTATCTTGTCTTGGCTCCGGGGCGTATCCTACCCGGAAATAAAATACAGCTTGTAAAGTATATCCTATTTTATACAGCTTGTAAATGCTTTTTTATGCTTCGCCGCAGAAATATTTGCACCTGCCCGCCCGAAGTGCTACAATAGCAAAAAAACACCGGAGGTGCACGATGGAAGAACTCATGCTGTATGTCCGCTACCAGGCCAAGCCCGGCTGCCGGGAGAAATTTGTCCGCCAGCTGGTGGAGGAGGGCATCCTGACCCTTATTCGCCAGGAGGACGGCTGCCTGGCCTATGATTACTACTTCTCTGCCCAGGACGAGAACGAGCTGCTGCTTATCGAGCGCTGGCAGAGCGCCGAACACCAGCGCGTCCATATGCAGCAGCCCCACATGGCCCGCCTGAAGGCAATCAAGGAGCAGAACGTGGACAGCACGACCCTGGGCAAGGTCCGTCTGGAGGCGTGAGCCATGCTGTTTGACACCCACGCCCACTACGACGATGCGGCCTTCGACCCGGACCGCGAGCTGCTGCTGGAGAGCCTGCCGCAGCGCGGTGTCGCCCTGGTGCTGAACCCCGGCTGCGATCTGGACAGCTCCCGCAAGGCGGTGTCCTACGCCGCTGCCTACCCCCATGTCTACGCCGCCGTGGGCATCCACCCGGAGAACTGCGCCGGCTTTGTCCCGGCGGATATCGACGTGCTGCGTGAATTGGCCCGACAGCCCAAGGTGGCGGCCATCGGTGAGATCGGTCTGGACTACTACTGGGCTGAGAACCCGTCCCGGAAGCTCCAGCAGCAGGTGCTGCGCGCCCAGCTGGCGCTGGCCCGCGCGCTGCGCCTACCGGTCATTTTCCACGACCGCGAGGCCCACGGGGACTCGCTGGCCATCGTTCGGGAGTTCCCCGATGTTACCGGCGTGTTCCACTGCTTCTCCGGCAGCCCGGAGATGGCGCGGGAGCTGCTGGACCTGGGCTGGTACCTGGGCTTCGACGGCCCTGTGACCTACAAAAACGCCCGCCGCGCTCCGGAGGTGGCCGCCGTCACGCCCCTGGACCGTATGCTCATCGAGACGGATAGCCCCTACATGACCCCGGTGCCCCATCGGGGTGAGCGCAACGACTCCGCCTATGTCCGCCTGGTGGCGGAGAAGCTGGCGGAGTGGAAGGGCGTTCCCGTGGAGCAGCTGGCCCGCGCCACACTGGAAAACGGCAAGCGTCTGTTCCGCATATCCGAATAAAGAGAGCGCCTGACCCAGCGGGTCAGGCGCTCTGTTCTGTGCCTTAGTTTTCCTTTTTGTCGATGGCAGAGATGGCCAGGGAGCAGACGATACCCACCGCCGCCAGACCGATGATCAGGAGAAACGTGCTGTTATAGGACCCGCCGGCGTCATACAGCGCACCGGAGACGGTGCTGCCGAAGCTGGCGAAGATCAGGTTCGTGTTGATCAGGGGGAAATTCACCGGATAGTGGCCGGGACCGAAATAGGCGCGGCAGAAGGCGGAGTTGGTGGGCGTGACGCCGGAATAGGCCAGACCGCCCAGCACAAAGCCCAGGATGACCACCGCCACGCTGCCTCTGGACATGGCCAGCAGCAGCACCGCAGAGGTCAGGATGAACAGGCCGTTCACCAGCTGCATGGACAGGCTGCGGCCGTACTTGTCGTACATCCCGCCGAAGAGCACGCGGCCCACGGCGTTGCAGATGGAGATCAGGCCCACGATGGTGGCCACGGAGGCCGCCGTCTGGTCGGCGCTGGCCTGCCACACCACGCCGCTGGCCTGAGAGATCAGGGCCAGTCCGGCAGCGCTGACCGCGATGGCCCAGACGTAGTACAGCCAGAAAGTGGTTTTTTTCAGCATTTGGCCGGGAGTGACATCCGCGGCAGCGGGACGGGACACGGCATTGCCGCCCTTGCCCGCCGGGGCGGTAAAGTCTGCACCGGGTGCTACGAAAAAGAAGGAGCACACCGCCAGCACCGCAAAGCATACGATGCCCAGCACCAGAAAGCTGGTGCGCCAGCCGCCGACGCCGGCGGGCGTCCAGGCCTGGTACAGCTTGCCGATCAGAAAGCTGCCGCCGCCGAAGCCCATCAGCAGCACGCCAGAGATCAGGCCGGGCCGATCCGGGAACCAGCGGACCATGGTGCTCATCACGGCGTTATAGCTGAGACCGGAGCCGAGGCCGCACAGCACGCCGAAGCCCAGGTACAGCGTCAGCGGCGACTGGCAGCGGCTGGCGATGAAAAAGCCGGCCAGAAACAGGACCGCGCCCAGGCGCACGGCGTTTTTGGCGCTGAGCTTTCCGGCCAGCAGGCCGCACAGCAGGGAGCCGATACAGAACAGGATCATCACCAGGGTGAACGTCAGGCTCAGCTGGGCCTTCGTCCAGCCGGTGAACTCGGCGCCGATGGGGGTGGACAGCACGCTCCAGGCGTACACGAGACCTGCGAACAGCAGGACGATGACGCCCACAATGGCGTAGACCCAGCGGTTGAGCTGCTTCATAGGGAATACCTCCGTATGTGAAAAATCTTTCAGTCACCTTACAGTTTATCGAATGGTTCGACAAAATGCAAGTGGGAGTTTCCGATAGGGAAAAGTATTTTTGATAGGCGCCGCCGGACTGTTCACAAAAATTTTCCACTTTGCGCCGCTTTTTGCATGGAAACTTTACACAGGACATGATAATATATAGTGTAACACGACCGAAGGGCGGGATGGCTTTGGACCTGAATAAGAAAAACATCAAGCGGATCATGCTGCTGATCGCCTTTGCGGCACTGCTGTACTGGGGACTGAACAACCTGAAGTGGATCAGCGGTGTGCTGGGCAGTCTGCTGGACCTGCTCTCGCCGCTGTTAATCGGTATCTGCATCGCGTTTGTGCTGAACCTGATGATGGCGGCGCTGGAGCGCCTGTGGGACCGCGGCTTGATCAAATGGAACAGTCCGTGGAACGCCAAGCTGAAGCGGCCTGTCTGCCTGACGCTGACGCTGCTGCTGTTCCTGGGTATCATTTTTGCTATCTTCTTCATCCTTATCCCCCGTCTGGAGGAGGCCGGCACTACTATGGTAGCCAATATCCCCACCTATGTGAACCAGATCCAGGTCTGGTGGACAAATCTCAGCGGCTTCGCTGCCGAGCACGGCGTGACACTGCCGGAGCTGTCCCTCAGCGCCGACCAGGTCAAGGATACCATCACCGGTTTCCTACAGGAGAAGGGCGACAGCGTGGTAAATACCACCCTGAACATCACTACGTCCATTCTGTCCGCGCTGGTGAACTTCCTGCTGGCGCTGGTGTTCTCCCTGTACCTGCTGGCCCAGAAGGAGACGCTTCTCGCCCAGTCCAGGCGGCTGCTGCGGCGCAGTCTGCCTCAGAAGGCGGCGGACCGGCTGCTGCGGCTGCTGAGCC
>OHKS01000730.1_pt1 | contig 12005 bp, 9 predicted proteins | sample 1568881 | NCBI WGS metagenome assembly OHKS01 (sample SAMEA3879569, study PRJEB24766) | human gut metagenome | biome: human-associated habitat; feature: feces | place: USA | collected 1985/1987 | reverse complement strand
AGATGATGTGGTAGAGTATTTCGTACAGAAATCCATTGCAAACGGAATCGACATCATCCGTATCTTTGACTGCTTAAATGATCTTCGTAACCTGAAGACAGCAGTTAAGGCTGCAAACAAAGAAAAAGTAGAAGCTCAGATCGCATTATCTTATACTTTAGGTGATGCTTATACACTAGATTACTGGGTAGACATTGCCAAGAAGATTGAAGAGATGGGTGCAAACTCTATCTGTATCAAAGATATGGCTGGTCTTCTGACACCGTATAAGGCAACAGAGCTGATCGGAGCAATGAAAGAAGCTGTAGATCTTCCAATCCAGCTTCATACACACTACACATCAGGTGTTGCTTCAATGACATACATGAAGGCTGTTGAGGCCGGAGTTGATATCATTGACACAGCTATGTCACCATTCGCTCTTGGAACAAGCCAGCCTGCAACAGAGGTTATGGTTGAGGCATTCAAGGGCACAGAGTTTGATACAGGTCTTGATCTTAATCTCTTAAGTGAGATTGCTGATTACTTCAGACCAATGAGAGAGGAAGCTTTAGCTTCAGGTCTCATGAACCCAAAGGTACTCGGAGTAAATATCAATACTCTCCGTTATCAGGTTCCTGGAGGAATGCTTTCAAACCTTATCTCACAGCTCAAGGAGCAGGGCAAAGAGGACAAGTACGAGGAGGTTCTCGCAGAGGTACCTCGTGTGCGTAAAGACCTCGGTGAGCCACCACTTGTAACTCCTTCTTCACAGATCGTTGGTACACAGGCTGTATTTAACGTACTCATGGGCGAGAGATACAAGGTTGCTACTAAGGAGACTAAGGATATCCTTCTTGGTAAGTATGGTCAGACAGTTAAGCCTTTCAACCCAGAGGTTGTTGACAAGGTTCTTGGTGATGATAAGAAGAATGCCATCACATGTCGTCCGGCAGATCTTCTCGAGCCTGAGCTTGACAAGATTGAGGCTGAGATGAAACAGTGGAAACAGCAGGATGAGGATGTTCTTTCTTATGCTCTCTTCCCACAGGTTGCTACTGATTTCTTCAAGTACAGACAGGCACAGCAGACAGGTGTTGATGCAAAGGCCGCTGATACTGAGAATAAGGCTTATCCTGTATAGTATTTTAAAATATAATTCATGCTTTTGAATTTCAAGCAGGTCCGGCTTTGCCGGGCCTGTTTTTTATATTGTGTGGATAGGGGAACTTACGAGTCTATTCTATGGCAAAAATAAAAAATATAAATTCGCTCTTTCATATAGAGGGAAAAAGTGATAATATTTTAAGGTATGAAAAAATCGCTGCAGGTCACACAAATATGTGAAGCACAGCCATAAACGGGAAAGCTCAGGAGTATATGATGTCAAATACTAACGACTTACTTAACAGGATAAATGCTAAATACAGTACGATGAGCAAGGGGCACAAGCTGCTTGCTACATACATAACTGATAATTATGATAAGGCTGTCTTTCTGACAGCGGCTAAGATGGGCGAGACGGTAGGAATTTCTGAGTCTACGGTTGTCAGGTTCGCTACATCGCTCGGATATAAGGGATATCCCGATTTTCAGAAGGCACTCGAGGAGCTTGTAAGGAACAAGCTCAATTCGGTTCAGCGAATGGAGGTCACATATGGGCGTATCAGCCAGTCACAGATTCTTGAGACTGTACTGCAGTCTGATCGTGACAAGATTAAGACCACTCTGGAAAAAATTGATGCGGATGCATTTGACCTGGCGGTAGATACTATTTTACAGTCAAGGAAAATTTATATTGTCGGAATCAGAAGCTGTGCACCTCTTGCAAGCTTTCTTGCATTTTATATGAATCTGATGTTTGAGGATGTGTGTCTGCTTACGACAAACAGCTCGAGCGAGCTTTTTGAGCAGATGGTGCGTATTGGCAAGGATGATGTGATTATCGGCATCAGCTTTCCGCGTTACTCTATGCGTACTCTTAAGGCGTTAGAATTTGCCAACAACAGGAGTGCAAAGGTTATCACTATCACAGACAGCATTCATTCACCGATGAATCTGTATTCTTCATGTAATCTGATTGCCGACAGTGATATGGCCTCTATAGTTGATTCACTCGTGGCTCCGCTTTCTGTTATCAATGCCCTGATTGTGGCTCTTTGCATGAAAAAGCAGAGTATTGTCGCAAAGACACTGACAGAGCTTGAGGATATATGGAATGAGTATCAGGTGTACGAGAATGATGAGATTGATTACATTGATGACTCTATAAAGGTACATTACGCAAAGCTGGGGGATTCACAGGATGAGTAAGAATATTATTGTGGTAGGAGGCGGAGCTGCTGGAATGCTTGCGGCGTATTTTGCTGCAGAAGCAGGAAATAAGGTTGCGCTTCTTGAAAAAAATGAGAAACTTGGAAAGAAAATATATATAACCGGAAAAGGCAGATGCAATCTGACCAATGCGTGCGATGTTGAGGAGCTTTTTTTAAATGTAAAGAGCAACAGTAAGTTTTTGTACAGCGCTTTTTATGGCTTTGACAACAGCAGGGTGATTGATTTTTTTGAGAGTCACGGCATGCCTGTAAAGGTGGAGCGTGGCAATCGTGTATTTCCGGTGTCTGATAAGTCGTCGGATGTGATTTTTGCTTTACAGAGAGCTTTGAAGGAAAAGAAAGTGGAGGTATTGCTTCATACGGAGGTATCGAAGCTGTGCTATGATAAAATCACTGATACAAAGGCACATGAAGAAGTTGCTGATAAAACAACTGAATTAAAAATAACAGGTGTCATATTAAAGGATGGCACCAAAATGGATGCTGATGCAGTCATTGTTGCCACAGGAGGACTTTCATATCCTTCTACAGGCTCTACAGGTGACGGCTACAAAATGGCAGAAAGCGCAGGTCATACTGTGACAGAGTGCACACCGTCGCTTGTGCCATTTAATGTAAAGGAAGAGTGGGTAAAGAGCCTTCAGGGACTTTCACTTAAAAATACGGCTATTTCCATATATAGTGGCAAAAAGAAGCTGTATGAGGATTTTGGAGAGATGCTTTTTACGCATTTCGGGGTCAGCGGCCCTATGATTTTGTCTGCGAGTGCATCAATTAAGCAAAGCCTTATTAAGCAGCCTCTTGACATGTATATTGATTTGAAGCCGGCTCTCACACAGGAGGCCTTGGACAAGAGGATTCTCAGGGAGTTTGAGGAGGCAAAAAACAAGCAGTTTAAGAATTCGATAAACAAGCTTTTGCCTGCAAAAATGATTCCGGTGATAATTGAGCTTTCAGGCATTGACCCGGATAAGAAGGTCAATGAGATATCGAAAGAGGAAAGAAACAGACTTCTTATGCTTTTTAAGAAGCTGCCTGTCACTCTTAATGGTCCAAGAGGATATAATGAAGCTATTATCACAAAGGGCGGCATAAAGGTGAAGGAGATTAATCCCTCAACTATGGAGTCGAAGCTTGTGAATGGCCTCTACTTTGCCGGCGAGGTGCTGGATCTGGATGCATATACGGGAGGTTTCAATCTGCAGATAGCATGGTCAACAGGATATCTGGCAGGAACAAGTGCAGCGGTTTGATGATTTGGAAACTGTTTTGAGACACTTATAATAACAGTTATATATGCACATAGTGAATTGAGCAGCTGGGATTTTAATAAAAATGATGAACAATAATATTTTAAGGAGAAATTATGAGATACAATATAGCAATTGACGGACCGGCAGGAGCCGGAAAAAGCACTATAGCAAAGAGACTTGCAAAGGAACTTGGCGCAATTTATGTCGATACAGGTGCCATGTACCGTGCTATGGCATACTATTTTATCCAAAAGGGTGTGGACAAGGATGATATTGACACCATCACGAAGCTGTGTAAGGATGTTGAGGTTTCTATCTGCTATGAAAACGGTGAACAGCAGGTTATCTTAAATGGTGAGAATATCACAGGATTTATAAGACAGGAGGCTGTCGGCAATATGGCATCAGCTACCAGCGTCTATCCTGTAGTTAGAGAAAAGCTTGTTGAGCTTCAAAGACAGCTCGCTGCCAGAGAAAATGTGGTGATGGATGGAAGAGATATAGGAACTGTTGTGCTTCCTGATGCCAATGTCAAGATATTTTTAACAGCAAGCTCTAAAGTACGTGCAAAGAGACGCTTCGATGAGCTTACTGCAAAGGGTGAGAAATGCGATATTGATGCAATCGAGAAGGATATTATAGAGAGAGACCACAGGGATATGACAAGAGAGACATCACCTTTGAAGCAGGCGGATGATGCTGTGCTGCTTGATTCGTCTGATATGACAATCGATGAGGTGGTAGATAGAATGAAACAGCTTGTGAAAGAGGCATAGCGTATGGGAGAGCTTACTATCGCAAAGAGCGCCGGCTTTTGTTTTGGAGTGACGAGAGCAGTAAATATGGTCTATGAGGCAATTGAAAAGGAAAATGTTCCTATATACACCTATGGCCCGATTATTCACAATGATGAGGTCGTAAAGGATATGGAAAAAAATGGCGTAACCGTCATAAACGATCTCGATGAGCTTTCTTCTCATGAAAAGGGTGTGATGATTATCCGTTCACACGGTATAAGCAAGGCTGAGTATGACAGGATAAAAAACTGTGGCTTTGAGGTGCTTAATGCAACCTGTCCTTTCGTATCAAAAATTCACAGATATGTGGAGGATTACAGCTCAAAGGGCTATGATATTATAATTGTCGGTAGTCCAAAGCACCCTGAGGTGTGTGGAATAAAGGGTTGGGCAGACGAAAAATGCCATGTAACCATCATAAATTCGCCTGAGGATGCCGAAAATTACATGAAAAATAGTACAAAAAAACTATGCATAGTGTCACAAACGACATTTAACTACAATAAATTTCAAGATATAGTTGAAATTATTGCAAAAAAAGGTTATGATATAACTGTTTTAAATACAATCTGTAATGCTACAGAGGTCAGACAGACCGAAGCAAGAAAGGTAGCACAGTGCTCAGATGTCATGATTGTCATAGGCGACAGGCACAGCTCCAATACACAGAAGCTATTTGAAATATGTAAAAACGAATGCAAAAATACTTACTATATACAGACAAGTGACGAAATGGATTATACACAAATCAGGTCCAACAATAACGTAGGTATTACAGCAGGGGCTTCAACCCCAAATAATATCATTGAGGAGGTTTCAAAGAATGTCAGAAATGAGCTTTGAACAAATGCTGGAAGAATCTTTTAAAACTATAAGAAATGGAGAAGTGGTAGAAGGTACCGTTATTGATGTTAAACCTGACGAGATTTTCTTAAATATTGGATACAAATCAGACGGAATTATTACTAGAAACGAGTACACAAATGAGCCTAACGTAGATCTTACTACTGTTGTAAAGGTTGGCGACAAGATGGAAGCCAAGGTAGTTAAGCTTAACGATGGCGAGGGCCAGGTTATCCTTTCTTACAAGCGCCTTCAGGCAGAGAAGGGCAGCAAGCGTCTTGAGGAGGCTTTTGAGAACCAGGAAGTATTAAAGGCAAAAGTTACACAGGTATTAGCCGGTGGTGTATGTGTCAGTGTTGATGAGACAAGAGTATTCATCCCTGCAAGCCTTGTATCAGACACTTATGAGAAGGATCTCAACAAGTTCAAGGATCAGGAGATTGAGTTTATCATCACAGAGTTCGATCCAAGAAAGAGACGTATTATCGGAAACAGAAAGGTATTACTCGTTGAGCAGAAGGCTAAACAGCAGGAAGAGCTTCTTGCAAATCTTCACGTTGGCGATGTAATCGAAGGAACAGTTAAGAATGTTACAGATTTCGGTGCATTCATCGATCTTGGCGGAGTAGACGGATTACTTCATATCTCAGAGATGTCTTGGGGCAGAGTAGAGAACCCTAAGAAGGTATTCACAGTCGGACAGACTGTAAGAGTATTTGTTAAGAACATCAATGGTTCTAAGATTGCTCTTTCAATGAAGTTTGATGACGAGAATCCATGGAATGGTGCAACAGAGAAATTTGCTCCTGGCAATATCGTAAAGGGCAAAGTAGCCAGAATGACAGATTTTGGTGCATTCATCGAGCTTGCTCCTGGTGTTGACGCACTTCTTCATGTTTCACAGATTTCAAAGGATCATGTTGAGAAGCCATCAGATGTTCTCAAGATTGGTCAGGAGATTGAGGCTAAGGTTGTTGAGTTCAATGAGGACGATAAGAAAATCAGCTTAAGCATGAAGGCTCTCCTTGATTCAGAGGATGATGGAGCAGATGTTGCAGATGTAAATATCGACGAGGTTGCTTCTGATAACGAGTAGTTTTTGATTTTAAAGCTGTCATATATAATTATATGACAGCTTTTATTTGTATCGGGTGGCACATATTGGAGAATTTCAGGAAGCCATGATATCTTATCAGAGATTAAACAGATGGTCTGTTATGTGTTTTACATATGACAGTACCATCTGTTTTGAATTTATAAAATCGTCAGTCAGCAGGAAATAGCTGTACTTATCCTTTATATCGAATCGAAACTCGGGCTTCATGAAGTCAGAGTACTGTCTGATGAAGGTACCGGTTTTACGCACATAGCAGTTGTATGCTTTGCATTTTTCACGGTATTCGTGGTCGACATATGCTGCGACACTCTTGTGTATGGCCATGTCCTCCTTTGGCAGATAGTAGTAGTTTTTGTAATCGCTGTAGAAATGGCGCATTTCCCCCTCGAATATCTCTGCACGCACATAGCTTTTTGTAGTGCCGATGGTCAGATAGATGTCATTGTCATGGAAGCTTACAGATTTTGGAACGGAGAATTTATTTTCAAATGATATGATAAGCTCATTCATCAGACTGCCGTCGTAAGCTGTATATGGGTTTACAGATACACCGGTGATGTCTGCAATGCCATGTATGCATTCTTTATACGAAAGTATACTAAGGAGCTTTGTCATGCCAAGGACATCCTCGTAGTTGTGTGTCAAAAGCAGGGATAGCTTTTCGTCGTCATTTTGGGCAAGATATTCATAATAAACGTTTATGAGCTCACCACCGGAATATTTATCCTCCCTATCTATACCAAGAAATGCTTCGATGCTTTTTTGCTTGTAGTTTTCGAGGCACAAAAGAGGCTTTATCGGGGAAAGCTCCTTAAAGATATCGAGTATCTGCACATTACAGAAGGGGTCATCCTGCTTATATTTCTTGTATTTATTCTTTAAAAATGGTATATCAAAACCGACACCATTGAAGGATATGATAGTGCTGCAACCGGACAAACTTCCTGCGAAGGCTTCACAGCCTATCATGTAGACAATCGCTTTCACCGGTGAAAAGCCTGTTGTCTCAATATCAAAGAACATTGTGTTTTCTTTAAATATGCTGTCTGAAAAATTATCGGTTTTTATGTAAATTTCTTCATTGTGAAATATTTTCATTTTTGATTCCTGCCTTGAATATCATTTGTATAAACATTATAACATAAAGTATTAAAAAAAGTACATAATATACTATTTAACTAAAAATCATAAGTGGTATAATAGGAATAGTAATGTGCAATAGCATTTCCACGTTATTAATCTAAAAGAAAGAGGGGCACAAAAATGGGTCATAAAACGTTTATTGGCGGTGTTCATCCATATGATGGCAAAGAGCTGTCTAAGGATTCACCAATTAAAGAAGTTTTGCCCAAGGGCGACATGGTATATCCGGTTTCGCAGAATATCGGCGCACCGGCTAAGCCTGTTGTTGCCGTAGGTGACACTGTGTTGAAGGGACAGATGATAGCAGAGGCCGGTGGCTTTGTTTCATCACCTATCTATTCATCAGTGTCAGGAAAAGTTAAGGCTATTGAGAAGCGACGTGTGGCGGTCGGCGATATGGTTGACAGTATTGTTATCGAAAATGATGGCATGTTTACTGAGACAACATACAAGAGCGTCGAGGATGTCACTGCGCTTTCAAAGGAAGAAATCATCGAGAAAGTCAAGAATGCGGGAGTTGTCGGCATGGGCGGTGCCGGTTTCCCTACACATGTTAAGCTTTCTCCAAAGGAGCCGGACAAGATTGAGTATATTATCGCAAACTGCGCTGAGTGTGAGCCTTACCTCACATCTGACTACAGACGTATGCTTGAGAATCCTGAGGAATTAATTGGCGGCATGAAGATCATACTTCAGCTTTTTGACAATGCAAAGGGTATCCTTGGTATAGAGGATAATAAGCCTGACTGTATCGAAAAGCTCACAGAGCTCACGAAGGATGAGCCACGTATTGAGGTTTGTCCGCTTATGACAAAGTACCCACAGGGTGGTGAGAGACAGCTCATCTATGCTACAACCGGCAGAGCCATCAATTCTAAGATGCTCCCTGCTGATGCAGGCTGTATCGTTGATAATGTAGAGACAATCATTGCTGTATACAATGCTGTAAAGAATGGACAGCCTGTCTTAAAGCGTATTTCAACAGTTACAGGAGATGCTGTGAAGAATCCTTCCAATATTTTATATAGCATCGGTACCTCATATCAGGAGCTGGTTGATGCTGCAGGTGGCTTTAAGAGCCAGCCGGAGAAGATTATATCAGGCGGTCCTATGATGGGCTTTGCCATGTTTAGTCTTGATATCCCTACTACAAAGACCTCTTCATCAATACTGTGCTTCACACATGATGAGGTGGCAGCATTTGAGCCACAGGCCTGCATTAACTGCGGTCGTTGCGTGGAGGCATGTCCTGAGCAGCTTATTCCAAGCCGTCTTGCGAAGTTTGGTTTGCGTGGACAGATGGATGAGTTTGAGAAGTGGCACGGACTTGAGTGTATTGAGTGTGGAAGCTGTTCATTTGCATGTCCGTCAAGGAGACAGGTGGCTCAGCCTATTAAGACAATGAAGAAGCTTGTTCTCGCTGAAAAGAGAAAACAGGCCAGCAAAAAATAAAGAAAGAGGTGGATTAAAGTGAGTGATTTATATCATGTTTCATCATCACCACATGTACGTGCCAAGGATTCCACTGATAGAATAATGCTTTATGTCATTATAGCATTACTCCCGGCAAGTCTTTTTGGTATTTACAATTTTGGATTTAGAGCACTTTTTATCATTCTGCTTACCATCGCATCGTGTGTGGCATCAGAATGGGTGTTTGACTACATAGTTAAGAAAAAGAGCACAATTACAGACCTTAGTGCGGTAGTTACAGGACTGCTTTTAGCACTAAACCTTCCGGTTTCACTTCCATGGTGGGAGGCTGTACTCGGTGGAGTATTTGCAATCATCATTGTCAAGTGTATGTTCGGAGGACTCGGACAGAACTTTATGAACCCGGCACTTGGTGGAAGATGCTTCCTTCTCATCGCATTTGCGGCTGACATGACTAATTTCAATGTCACAAGAAACGGTGTGGATGTATATTCAGGAGCAACACCACTTGCGCTCATCAAAAATGAGGGACTTTCAAGTGTCAATGTAAGGGATATGCTTATAGGAAATACTGCAGGAACTATTGGTGAGACATCAGTTATAGCTATTTTAATAGGTGCTATCATCATGATTTTACTTGGAGTCATTGATTTAAAGATTCCTGCATCTTACATTATTACATTTGCTGTTTTCATGTTCCTTTTCGGAGCACAGCATTTTGATATCAACTATGTTGTTGCAGAGCTCTGCGGTGGTGGACTGATGCTCGGTGCATTTTTCATGGCGACCGATTATGTCACAAGCCCGATTACGCCGATGGGCAAGATAATATTCGGTATCTGCTGTGGTATATTGACAGGAGTATTCCGTTGCTTCGGTGCCAATGCAGAGGGTGTTTCCTTTGCTATCATCTTAAGCAACTGCCTTGTTCCTATTATTGAGAAGGTTTCTATCCCAAGAGCCTTTGGTATGGTAAAGGAGGCAAAGAAGAATGAATAAACGTATTGTACATGACGCTTTGATTTTAACTGCCTTTACTCTGGTGCTTGGTTTTATTCTTGCCCTGGTTCAGGGAATCACGGCAGAGCCTATCGACAAGGCCAATAAAGCAGCAGCACAGAAAGCATATCAGGCAGTATTTTCGGATGCAAAATCATTTGAAAAATATGATTATGATGCCGATGAAGCTGATAAGCTTGTATCTGATGCGGGCTACAAGGATACAATCGATGATATTGAGACTGCCCTTGATTCAAACAAGGAGACATTAGGCTATGTCATCACAGTTACAGCCAAGGATGGTAGCCAGGGAAGCATTACATTCTCTGTAGGTATCAAGAATGATGGTACTGTAAACGGCTACTCGATCACAAGCATCAGTGAGACTCCGGGACTTGGAATGAAGGCCGAGGAGGCTGATTTCTACAAGCAGTTTGAGAACAAGAAAGTAGACAAGTTCGACGTTGTAAAGACCACACCTTCAAAGGATGATGAGATTGAGGCCATCACAGGCTCAACCATCACATCAAAGGCTATGGCCAACGGCTGCAACGCAGCTATTACTTACTTCCAGAATAAATTACAGGGAGGTGCCAACTAATGAACAAATATGTAGAGCGTTTATATAATGGTATCATTAAGGAAAATCCTACCTTTGTACTTATGCTTGGTATGTGTCCTACACTTGCTGTTACATCCAGTGCGATAAACGGACTTGGAATGGGACTTTCCACCACGGTGGTACTTATATGTTCAAACCTTTTGATTTCACTTTTCAGAAAAGTGATTCCTAACGGAGTGCGTATGCCGGCATATATCGTCATAGTTGCATCTCTTGTTACAGTAGTACAGTTTTTAATGCAGGCTTATCTGCCTAGCCTTTCAGCAGCACTTGGTGTATACATCCCACTTATCGTGGTTAACTGTATCATCCTTGGACGTGCCGAGAGCTATGCTTCAAAGAATCCGCCTGTAGAGTCTATCTTTGATGGAATGGGAATGGGACTTGGATTTACCATGGGTCTTACAATCATCGGACTTATCCGTGAAATCTTAGGTGCAGGAACATTCTTCAACATCAAGATTTTCGGTGACTGGTTTACACCAATCACAATCTTTATCATGGCACCGGGAGCCTTCCTCGTACTTGGCTTCCTCGTTGCAGGCATGAATATCATCCGTAAAAAGATGGAAGCAAAGGGTACACCTCTTGCTGAGCCGGCAGGCTGCCTTTCAGGAGATTGTGCACATTGTGGAGCATCATGTCCATCAGCAAAAGCAGCACAGACTGCTGTTGCGCCTAACACTACAGAAGGAGGGGATAAATAATGGGTACATTAGGTCATTTACTGCTCATTGCAGTAGCATATGCAATAGTTAACAACGTAGTACTTAGCCAGTTCCTTGGTATCTGTCCTTTCCTCGGCGTATCAAAGAACACAAAAACTGCTGCAGGAATGGGTGGTGCGGTAATTTTCGTTATCACAATCGCCACATTCGTTACACAGCTTATTTACAATTTTATACTGTATCCGCTTAATCTGTCATATTTACAGACTATCGTGTTCATTCTTGTAATTGCAGCACTTGTTCAGTTTGTAGAGATGTTCTTAAAGAAACAGATGCCTCCTCTTTACAAGGCACTTGGTGTGTATCTGCCTCTTATCACAACAAACTGTGCCGTACTCGGTGTAGCACTTAACAGTGTAACAAAGGGCTACAATATCTTAGAGAGTGTAGTTTACGGCTTTGCCACAGCCTTTGGTTTCTTTATTGCCATCGTGCTTATGGCAGGTGTTCGTGAGAAGATTGAGTATAATGATATTCCAAAGCCTTTCCAGGGAACAGCCATCGTGCTTCTTACAGCGTGTCTTATGGCTATCGCCTTTATGGGATTCTCAGGAATGGTTTCTGTATAGGATTGGAGGAAAAGTGATATGAATGTTACTGCGATTATTATTGCAGCTTTAGTTGTTGGAGCTGTCGGTATAATTCTTGGATTTTTCCTCGGTATTTCAGGAGAAAAATTCAAAGTAGAGGTTGACCCGAGAGAGGAAGCAATACTTGAGGTGCTTCCGGGCAACAACTGTGGTGGCTGTGGATA
>OHKS01000726.1_pt1 | contig 12059 bp, 12 predicted proteins | sample 1568881 | NCBI WGS metagenome assembly OHKS01 (sample SAMEA3879569, study PRJEB24766) | human gut metagenome | biome: human-associated habitat; feature: feces | place: USA | collected 1985/1987 | reverse complement strand
TCGACACTCAGATCGAAGGTCTTGGAAGAATTGATGCTGTTGAGCAGCTGTATGTACAGCACACCAAGGCAGCTATGGACGGCAACGGCGTTCAGGACGATGCTGAATAATTAGGGGTTGTATTCCGAACGTAAAATAGAGTAAAATAAGATCCGGCAGTACGGCTGAAGAGACTCAGTGTGCTGTCGGATTTTAAGTTGAGCGGATGAAAAAGATCCGCTTCAAGGTGATACAAGGAGGAATTTTATTATGAGAAAAAAATTAGCAGTTCTTTTTCTTGGAGCAGCACTGACTGTATCCATGCTCGGCGCATGTGGCGGAAAGGATGCAGCGTCATCTTCTGCATCTGCAGTATCTGTGTCTTCTGCGGCAGACGCATCTTCCGCTTCTGTACAGGATGCATCTAAGGCAGAGAGCAGTACATCCACATCAGATGTTTCAGCAGAAAGCGCATCGGCAGCGGAGACTGCAGGAGAAAGCAGCGCATCAGAGCTGGAAGACGGTACGTATACGGCAGACTTCAATACAGACAGCAATATGTTCCATGTCAATGAAGCAAAAGAAGGAAAGGGTGTCCTGACGGTAAAAGACGGAAAAATGACCATCCACGTCAGCCTGGCCTCCACCAGCATCGTCAATCTGTTCCCTGGTCTGAAGGAGGACGCCCAGAAGGACGGCGCCGTGCTGCTCCAGCCCACCAAGGACACCGTCACCTATCCCGATGGTCTGACCGAGACAGTCAATGGCTTTGATATCCCCGTTCCCGCGCTGGACGAGGAGTTCGATGTGGCCCTCATCGGCAAGAAGGGCGTATGGTATGACCACAAGGTGTCCGTCTCCAACCCTGTTCTGAAGGAGGAGAACGGCAATGACGCTGCCGCCATCGCATTGGCGGACGGTACCTACACCATTGAGGTAGGCTTTGAGGGCGGCTCCGGTAAGTCCCATGTGCTGACTCCCTGCACCCTGAAGGTGGAGAACGGCGCTGCCACCGCCACTATCGTGTGGAGCAGTGAGAAGTATGACTATATGCTGGTGGATGGCCAGCGTTACGATGTCCTCACCACCGAGGGCGGCTCCACCTTTGATATCCCCGTGCGGGCGCTGGATACCCCGCTGACGGTCATCGGCGACACCACCGCCATGAGCACCCCCCACGAGATCGAGTACACCCTGACCTTTAAGTCCGCCACGGCGGTGGAGGCTGCCCAGTGAGGCGTTTTCTCGCCGGGTTGCTGGCGGCGCTGATGGTCTTGTCCCTCTGCGCCTGCGGCGCGGCTGACGCCCCCGGCAAAACAGACGGACAAACCGCCGCCGTGTCGTGGGACGAGCTGGTCTTCGACCGTACCATGCCCCTGCGCTACGCGGAGCAGTTCTCCGTGGAGTACGCCGGGGACAGCTACAAGCGCATCACCATCAACAACGACCGGGTGTACCTGCTGGTGGCGGAGGGTGCAGCTGTGCCTGACGGGGTACCTACCGGTGTCACCGTTTTGCAGCAGCCGCTGGACCAGATCTATCTGGTAGCCGCCGCTGCCATGGACTACTTCGACAAGCTGAACGCCATCGACTGCATCACCCTCAGCGGTAAAAAGCAGTCGGACTGGTATATCCAGCGCGCCAAGGACGCCATGGACAGCGGAGCGCTGGTATACGCCGGCAAGTACTCCGAGCCGGATTATGAGCTGATCCTGTCGCAGGGCTGCGATCTGGCGGTGGAAAACACCATGATCTACCACTCTCCGGCGGTGCTGGAGCAGCTGGAGCGGCTGGGTATCCCTGTGCTGGTGGAGACCTCCAGCTATGAGACCCTGCCCATGGGCCGGATGGAGTGGATCAAGCTGTACGCAGCGCTGTTGGATAAGGAGGACGAGGCCGAGGCGCTATTTAATGAGAAAATGGACAGCGTGGCGGACGTACTGGAGCAGCAGCCCACCGGCAAGACCGTGGCATTTTTCTACATCACCAGCAGCGGCGCTGTAAACGTCCGCAAATCCACGGACTATGTGGCGAAGTGCGTCGCCATCGCCGGCGGCGACTATGTCTCCTTCGACGAATCGGCGGAGGACAACGCTCAGTCCACCATCAATATTCAGATGGAATCCTTCTACCATGGTGCAGTGGACGCCGATGTGCTGATCTACAACAGCATCATCGACGGCGAGCTGCACACGCTGGACGAATTGGTGGCACTGAATCCACTGATGGCCGACTTCAAGGCCGTCAAGAGCGGTAATGTGTGGTGCCTGACCAAAAACTTCTATCAGGAGTCGCTGGAGCTGAGCGATCTCATTCTGGACGTGAACCATGCGTTGAACGACGCGCCGGATACGGCGTTTCACTTCCTGACACGGATGAAGTGAGCATTTTTTACATCATTGCATTATAAGGAGGAGCGGCATGAAGAGGACCCGAACACTTCGCATCTGGGGCAGCTTTTTGCTGCTCCTCCTGCTTTTACTCACATTTTTACTTTGGAATATTTTCGCGGGGAGCGTTTCGCTTTCCGCGTCTGAGATATGGCGCATTCTGCTGGGGGGCGATGTGGGCTTTACACAGAGCCAGATCATCGTGAAGATCCGTCTGCCCCGGCTTCTGTCGGCGCTGATCCTGGGCGGGGCGCTGTCCCTGTCCGGCTATCTGCTGCAAACCTTTTTCCACAACCCCATCGCCGGCCCCTTTGTGCTGGGTATCTCCTCCGGAGCGAAGATGACGGTGTGCGTGGCCATGCTGGCGCTGCTGAGCCGTGGCAAGACCACCTCCTCCGCCATCCTCATTGCGGCGGCGTTCGTGGGCGCCATGGTGTCCATGGGCTTCGTGCTGCTGATTTCTCAGCGGGTCAAGCGCATGAGCCTGCTGGTGGTCTGCGGCGTGATGATCGGCTATATCTGCTCGGCGCTGACGGATTTTCTCGTGACCTTCGCCGACGATTCCAGCATCGTGAATCTGCACAACTGGTCTCTCGGCTCCTTCTCCGGCATGAGCTGGGACAACGTAAAGACTATGGCCGTTGTCTGCGGCATCACGCTGCTGCTGACCTTCCTGCTTTCCAAGCCCATCCGGGCGTACCAGTTGGGCGAGGTCTACGCCCAGAACATGGGCGTCCCCCTGCGGGCCTTCCGGACGGCGCTGATCCTGTTGTCCAGTGTGCTGTCCGCCTGCGTCACGGCCTTTGCCGGCCCCATCTCCTTTGTTGGCATCGCAGTGCCGCACCTGATGAAATCCCTGTTCAAATCGGCGGAGCCGCTCGTCATGATCCCAGCCTGCTTTCTGGGCGGCGGCGTGTTCTGCCTGTTTTGCGACCTCATCGCCCGCACCGCCTTTGCCCCCACAGAGGTGAGCATCAGCTCCGTCACGGCGGTATTCGGCGCACCCATCGTCATCTACATGATGATCCACAGAAAGGCGGCGTGAGTATGGCAGCATATCTGGAAACAAAAGACCTGTCCGTGGGCTACCACGGCAAGCCGCTGATCGAGGACATAGCCCTTCATGTGCAGCGGGGCAGGATCGTGACGCTCATCGGCCCCAACGGCTCTGGAAAATCCACCATATTGAAAACCATCATCGGCCAGCTCTCCAAGGTGTCCGGCACGGTGTTTCTGGATGGAAAAGCCATGGAGGCGCGCAGCCGCAATGAGATCGCCCGGCGCATGGCCATTTTGATGACGGCCCGCATGGATCCGGAGCTGATGACCTGCAGGGACGTGGTGAGCAGCGGCCGCTATCCCTATACGGGGCGGCTGGGCATCCTGCAGCCGGAGGATCAGGCTATCGTGGAGCGCTCTCTGGCGCAGGTAGGCGGCATGGAGTTTGCCGACCGCCCCTTCTCCGCCATCAGCGACGGACAGCGCCAGCGCATTCTGCTGGCCCGGGCGCTGTGTCAGGAGCCGGAGATCATCGTATTGGACGAGCCTACCAGCTTTTTGGACATCCGCTATAAGCTGGAGTTGTTGACGGTGCTCAAGCGCATGGTGCGGGAGAACGATCTGGCGGTGCTGCTGTCCCTCCACGAGCTGGAGCTGGCGGAGCGCATTTCGGACACGGTGGTGTGTGTGGCGGGCGACCGCATCGACCGCATCGGCACCCCGGAGGAGATCTTTACCCGCGAGTATATCGCAAGGCTGTACCGGATGGAGCACGGGAAGTACGACCCCTGCTTCGACAGCCTGGAATTTGTGCCGTAAGGAGTAGCGACATGGAAAAACAGGGTGTTTTTTACGCCGTCAGCGTGGGCCCCGGTGACCCGGAGCTGCTGACCCGGCAGGCCTGCCGGGTCTTGGCGGACTGTCCTGTGGTGGCAGCCCCCCGGATGAAGTCCGGGCGGATGCTGGCGCTGGACATCGCCGCCGGTGCGGTAGATATGCAGGACAAGACCATCTTGCCGCTGGACTTTACCATGGAGCGAAGCGAGGCAGTGCGGGAGGACAGCTACCGCATGGCGGCAGCCGCTATCGAAGCGGAGTTGTCGGCAGGACGGGACGTGGCCATGGTCAATCTGGGCGACGTATCCGTGTACGCCACTGCCTACTATATTCTGGAGCGCATCCGCGCTGATGAGTTTGAGACGGTGATGTGTCCCGGCGTCACCAGCTTCTGCGCCGTGGCGGCGCGGCTGGGACGGAGTTTGACCCGCATGGAGGAGCCGCTCCACATTCTGCCGGGCAGCACGGATCTGGACAACGCGCTGCCGCTGCCGGGAACAAAGGTCGTGATGAAATCCGGCAAGGCCATCTACAAAGCGGCAGCGGCGCTGGAGCGCCACGGTCTGCTGGCAAATGCCGGGATGGTGGCGGACTGCGGACTGGAGACAGAACAGATCTACACCGACCTGCGGCAACTGCCGGAGAAGATCAGCTATTTTGCCACCATCGTGGCGGATTGAGAGGGCGCTATGGAGCAAAAAGTCCCCCGGCTGGTGCTGGCCGGCACCAACAGCGGCTGCGGCAAGACCACCGTCACCTGTGCCGTCTTGCAGGCACTGGTATCGCGGGGCCTGCGGGTAGGCGCGGCGAAATGCGGCCCTGATTATATCGACCCCATGTTCCACCGCCGGATCATTGGCGCGAAGAGCTCCAATTTGGATGCCTTCTTCTTTGATCCCGATACCCTGCGCTATCTTCTGGCCCGCAACGCCCGGGGCTGCGATGTCACGGTGATAGAGGGGGTCATGGGCTATTATGACGGGCTGGGCCTCACCTCCACTCGGGCCAGCACCTACGAGGTGGCGCGGGAGACCCAAAGCCCCGTGGTGCTGGTGGTCAATGCCCGAGGGGCGGCCCTTTCCGTCCTGGCGGCGGTGGAAGGCTTTCTCCACTTCGCGCCGGACAGCGGCATCCGTGGTGTCATCCTCAACGGGTGCAGCGCCATGAGCTATGGCCCACTGGCACGGGAGCTGGAAAACCGTCTGGGCGTCCGTGCCTGCGGCTACCTCCCCCATCTGCCGGAGTGCGCGCTGGAGAGCCGCCACTTGGGGCTCATCACAGCGGACGAGGTGGCCGATCTGCAAGAGAAGCTGTGCAAGCTGGCGGCCGAGGCGGAAAAAACGCTGGAGCTGGACGCGCTGCTGGAAATCGCGGCTGCCGCGCCGCCCCTGCGCTATATCCCGCCGGCCCTGCCGGAGCCGGGAACGCCGGTGCGTATCGGCGTGGCCAGGGACCGGGCGTTCTGCTTTTACTACGAGGACAGTCTCGACCTGCTGCGGCAGCTGGGTGCGGAGCTGATACCCTTCAGCCCGCTGGCGGATGAGCGGCTCCCCGACAGCGTACAGGGCCTGTACTTGGGCGGCGGTTACCCGGAGCTGTACGCGGCGCAGTTGGCGGAAAACCGTACCCTGCGCGGGCAGCTTCGGGAGGCCGTACACGCGGGGATTCCCTGTATCGCCGAGTGCGGCGGCTTTATGTACCTGACAGAGTCCATTGCAGGCCACGCCATGGTGGGTGCGCTGCCCGGGGACTGCTTTGACACGGGGAAGCTGACCCGGTTCGGATATATTACCGCCACGGCCCGAGAGGGCAGTCTCCTGTGCCGCGCCGGGGAGCAGGTGCCGATGCATGAATTTCACCATTGGGACACGCCTCTGCCGGGCAGCGCTTTTCTGGCGGAAAAGCCCTCCGGCAAGCAGTGGCGCTGTGCGTATGCCACGGATACGCTGTACGCCGGGTTCCCTCACTTCCATTTTTACGCCAAGCCCGTCATGGCACAGCGCTTTTTGGCGGCTTGCAGAAAGGAGACGCTATGACGGAACAGATGAAGCCTATGGACATTGAGAAGCGCAGCTTCGCCATCATCACCGAGCTGCTGGGTGACCGGCGGCTGGATCCGGAGAATGAGCTGGTCATCAAACGGGTCATCCACACCACGGCGGATTTTGACTATGTGGACAATCTGGCCTTTTCCGGCCACGCGGTGCAAAAGGCCATCGCCGCTCTGCGGGCGGGCTGCGACATCGTGACCGATACCCAGATGGCCAAGGCCGGGATCAACAAGTCCATCCTCGCCTCGCTGGGCGGGGAGGTACACTGCTTCATGTCGGACGCGGACGTGGCGGCGGAGGCTAAGGAGCGCGGTGTGACCCGTGCCTTTGTATCCATGGAGCGGGCGGCAGCCCTGCCCAAGCCCTGCATCTTTGCTATCGGCAACGCTCCCACGGCGCTTTTCTCCTTAGAGGCGCTGATGGAGGCGGGCAAGCTCCATCCCGCCCTCATCATCGGGGTGCCGGTGGGCTTTGTGAACGTAGTGGAGAGCAAGGAGCGCATCATCAAGGCCGCTGCCGCGCCCTACATCGTGGCTCGGGGCCGCAAGGGCGGCAGCAACGTGGCGGCGGCCATCTGCAACGCCATGCTCTACCAGATCAGGCGGTAGGTTATGAAGGAATTTATCATACGGGACGGGAAAAAACTCCGTCTGGGCTACACCACCGGTTCCTGTGCCGCGGCGGCAGCCAAGGCCGCCGCATGGATGCTGCTGAGCGGCAGTAAAAAGGAGTCCATCCGCCTGCTGACACCCAAGGGCATGGAACTGACGCTGGCGGTGGAGGACATCCATCTGTCCCCAAACTGTGTGCGCTGTGCCATCCGGAAGGACAGCGGTGATGACCCGGATATCACCCGTGACACCCTGATCTATGCCGAGGTACGGAAAACAGAGACTGTTGGCATTGTCATTGACGGCGGACAGGGTGTAGGTCGGGTAACCATGCCAGGTCTTGACCAGCCGGTGGGTGCGGCGGCCATCAACTCCGTACCCCGCCGGATGATTCAGGAGAATGTGGAGGAGGTCTGTGGCCTGTTCGGATACATCGGCGGCCTGTATGTGGTGATCTCCGCTCCCGATGGCGAGACGCTGGCGAAAAAGACCTTCAATCCCCGATTAGGCATTGAGGGCGGCATATCCATCTTAGGCACCACGGGGATCGTGGAGCCTATGAGCGAGCAGGCGCTGGTGGACACCATCCATGTAGAGCTGCGGCAGCGGCGGGAGGGCGGCGCGGATTATGTACTGCTGGCCCCCGGCAACTACGGCGCAGACTATATCAAGGGTGTCATGGGCATCGACCCCGCCACGGCGGTGATGACCTCCAACTTCATCGGCGACACGATGGAGATGTGCCGGGAGCTGGGCTTCCGAGGGGCGCTGCTCATCGGTCATATCGGCAAGCTGGTAAAGCTGGCGGGCGGTATGTGGAACACCCACTCCCGCTACGGCGACTGCCGCATGGACATCCTGACGGCCTGTGCTGCCGCAGAGGGGCTGCACGGCGGTGCGGCGGCGGAGATGCTCTGCTGCGCCACCTGTGACGACGCCCTGCGGCTGTTGAAGGAGCAGGGACTTTATGACGCGGTGCTGCACCGGCTGGCCGGGCGCATCGACGACATGATGCATTATAAATGCAGTGATATAGAGACAGGAGCCATCCTCTTTTCCAAGGAATATGGCTATCTCTGTGAGACAAAGGACGCAGCGGCACTGCTGCGCCGGATAAAGGAGGACTGACAATGGTACATTTTGTGGGAGCGGGCAGCGGCGCTGCCGACCTCATTACCGTCCGGGGCGCCAAGCTGCTGGGCGAGGCCGATGTGGTGATCTACGCCGGCTCACTGGTGAATCCGGCGCTGCTGGACTACACCAGGGAGGGCTGCGAGATCCACGACAGCGCCAAGCTGACGCTGGAAGAGGTCATCGCCCTCATCGAGAAGGCGGAGGCCGCCGGCAAGACCACCGTGCGCCTGCACACAGGGGATTCCAGCATCTACGGCGCAGTACGGGAGCAGTTTGACGAGCTGGAAAAACGCGGTATCACCTACGATGTCTGCCCCGGCGTCAGCGCCTTCTGCGGCGCGGCGGCGGCGCTCTGTGCCGAGTACACTCTGCCCAATGTGAGCCAGACCGTCATCATCACCCGGATGGAGGGCCGCACCCCGGTGCCGGAAAAGGAGAAGCTGGCCAGCCTTGCCGCCCATGGGGCAACCATGGTGATCTTCCTCTCCATCGGCCTCATCGACAAGGTGCAGCAGGCCCTGCTGGCAGGCGGAGCCTACACGCCGGAGACTCCTGCCGCCGTGGTCTACAAGGCCAGCTGGCCGGAGCAGAAGGTGGTGCGCTGCACCGTGGGCACGCTGGCCGGGAGCACCCGTGCCAACGGCATCACCAAAACAGCGCTCATCGTGGTGGGGGAATTTCTGGGCACCCGGTATGAGCGGAGCAAGCTCTACGACCCAACCTTTACGACGGAGTTCCGCAAGGGGGCAGACCAGTGACCCGCGCCTATCTCGCCTTTACGGAAAAAGGGCTGGCGCTGGCCCAAAAGCTGGCCAGTGCCCTGCCCGGCACTGTGGCCCGCTGCGGCCATGGCGGGCCCGGCCTTGCCGATTGGGCTGCGGAACAGTTCGCCCATGCGGATGCCCTGATCTTTGTGGGGGCTGTGGGCATTGCGGTGCGGGCCATTGCGCCCCACTGCCAAAGCAAGGCGCAGGACCCTGCCGTTGTGGTGCTGGACGAGTGCGGCCGCTTTGCCGTGCCCATCCTCTCAGGCCACCTGGGCGGTGCCAACGACCTTGCCCGGGCGCTTGCCGCTGTGTGCGGTGCGGTGCCGGTGATCACCACGGCCACCGACGCCCACGGCATTTTTGCGGTGGACGAGTGGGCCAAACGGCAAGGCTGCATTGTGGCCGAGCCGGAGCGCATCAAGCGGGTCAGCGGCGCATTGCTGGCGGGAAAGCGCGTGCATTTTACCGCCGATTGGCCCATACAGGGCACACCGCCCGCCGGTGTGCAGCCTGCAGCTGGCGGCTGCGCTGATTTTGCGTTGACGCTGACCCCGACCGGGCAGGCGCTGCACATTGTGCCGCGCATTGCGGTGCTGGGCATCGGCTGCCGGCGCGGTACAACAGCGGAGCATCTGGAGACTGCCTTTGCAGCCTTCTGCCGTGAGAGCGGCCTGGCCCCGCAGGGGGTGGCTGCGGCAGCAAGCATCGACCTGAAGCGGGACGAGCCGGGCCTTGCGGTATTTTGTCAAGATCACGGCTGGGACATGGATTTTTATACCGCTGCGCAGCTGCGCGCAGTGCCCGGCAGCTTTACGGCATCCGGCTTTGTCACAAGTGTGACCGGGGTTGACAATGTATGCGAACGGGCGGCGGTGCTGGCCTCAGGCGGGAAGCTGCTTCTGCCGAAATGGGCGCGGGACGGTGTGACTTTTGCCGCCGCGCTGCGCCCCTTTGCCCCGGATTGGAGATGGAGAGATGATGAACCGTAATGTGGTGTATGTGGTGGGCCTCGGCCCCGGGGACAGCCAATTCCTGACAGCGCAGGCGGCGGCCGCGCTGGATGCGGCGGATGTCCTGTGCGGATATACGGTCTATGTTGAGCTGATCCGTGCGCGCTACCCCGGCAAGGAAATCTGCGCCACGGGCATGACGAAGGAGATCGACCGCTGCCGCTGGGCACTGCAAACGGCGCAGAGCGGCAAGACGGTGGCGCTGGTCTGCTCCGGCGATGCGGGGGTCTATGGTATGGCCAGCCCACTGCTGGAACTGGCGCCCGCCTACCCGGGGGTTGAAGTGGAGATCATACCCGGCCTGACCGCCGCACTGAGCGGGGCCGCAGTGCTGGGCGCACCGCTGGCGCATGATTTTTGCGTTGTATCGCTGTCTGACCGGCTGACGCCGTGGGCAGTCATCGAAAAGCGGCTCGCCTGCGCGGCGGTAGGGGATTTCTGCCTTGCTCTCTACAATCCATCGTCCAAGGGCCGCGCAGACTATCTGGCCAAGGCGGTGCGGATTTTGCTTGCCAACGGTAAAGCACCCCATACAGTTTGCGGTACGGTGCGCAATATAGGCCGCACAGGCCAGACTGCCCGGCTGCTGCCGCTTGCGGAGCTGGAGAAAACAGAGGTGGATATGTTCACGACTGTTTTTGTCGGCAACGCCGCCACGAAGGCACAGAACGGAAAAATGGTCACACCGAGGGGGTATCACGGCGTATGAAAGCAGTCGTTTTCAGCGGCACCACCGAAGGACGGGGATTTTCCCGCGCATTGGCGGCGCTGGGGGCAGCGGTCACGGTCTGTGTGGCAACTGAGCTTGGAGCCGAGGAGCAGGGGCGCGCCGAGGGTATCACGGTTCGCACCGGGCGGCTGGATGCCGAAGAAATGACGGCCCTGCTGCGCAATGCGGACCTTTGCGTTGATGCGACACACCCCTATGCGACCGAGGCAACGCGCAATATCCGTGCGGCGGCCGGGGCAGCCGGGGTGGAATACCACCGCCTGCTGCGCCCTGCCAGCACCCTGCCGGCCGGCAGTGCCGTGTTTGCCGCAGCCGACGATGCCGCAGCGTATCTGCAGGGCAAGCCCGGTAATATTCTGCTGGCTACGGGTGCTAAGGAGCTGCCAGCCTTTGCAGCGCTGGAGCCGGAGCGGCTGTATCCCCGGGTGCTGCCGACCGTGGCAGGCATCACGGCCTGCGAGGCAGCGGGCATCCCGCACCGCAACATACTTGCGATGCAGGGGCCCTTTACCGAGGAATTGAATATAGCGCTGTTTCGTCAGTTCCGGATCGCTTTCCTTGTCACCAAGGACGGCGGCGCAGCGGGCGGCTTTGCCGAAAAGGCCCGTGCTGCCGAGCAGTGCGGCGTGCAGCTGATCGTGCTGCGCCGCCCCGTGGAGCAGGGCGAGTGCGCCGAAGCAATTTTACAGCGATGCAGGGAGCTATTATGAAGATCACACTCATTGGCATGGGCAGCGGTACCCCCGCTAGCCTGACGGCGGCAGGGCGGGACGCGCTTTTTGGTGCGGAGCTGATCCTTGGTGCGCGCCGCCTTTTGGAACAGCTCCCGGCGGAATGTACGCCTGATCGTGCTGCCCTGTACAAGGCGCAGGAGATCTGCGCCCGTCTGCAGCATGTTGATATTGCCGCTGCAGCGGTTGTTTTCAGTGGAGATACCGGGTTTTACTCAGGGGCATCGGCGCTCTGCCGCGCCCTTGACACGGCAGGGCTGCCCTATACGGTGGAGCCGGGAGTATCCAGCGTGCAGCTTTTGGCGGCTGCGCTGCACCGCCCCTGGCAGGACTGGCAGCTGGTCAGTGCTCACGGCTGCAGCTGTGACCCTGCGGCGGTCTGCCGCAACGGAAAGCCCGTCTTTTTCCTGACCGGCGGCAGCGAGACCCCGGCGACCCTCTGCCGTGCGCTGGCCGATGCCGGGTGGGGGCATGTGAAGGCTACCGTTGGTGAGAACCTTGGCAGTACCGCTGAACGCCTTGTGACCGATACGGTGGAAATGCTCGCAAACCTTGAATTTGCACCGCTGAGCGTGCTTTTGGTCGAACCCTGCCCGCCGCTGCCTGCCCGGGTGCCGGGCTGGCCGGACGAAGCCTTCCTGCGCGGCAAAACGCCGATGACCAAGCAGGAGGTGCGCGCGGCTGTGCTGGCAAAGCTGGCGGTGCGCCCCGGCGATACCCTGTGGGATATCGGCGCGGGAACCGGCAGTGTCAGCGTTGAGATGGCGCTGGCGGCTCCGGCCGGCCGGGTCTGTGCCGTGGAATGTGACCCGGAGGCCTG
>OHKS01000717.1_pt1 | contig 12131 bp, 9 predicted proteins | sample 1568881 | NCBI WGS metagenome assembly OHKS01 (sample SAMEA3879569, study PRJEB24766) | human gut metagenome | biome: human-associated habitat; feature: feces | place: USA | collected 1985/1987 | reverse complement strand
CGGTTATTGTAATAGCGATGGTACGAACACGCCTAAAAAACAAATCCAAAGAGCTTGCAGAAAAGCTAAACCATATATCTGCATATAGCGAGAAATCAAATTATGAGCAAGCAAGAGAGAGATTATCGGCTCTTAATGAGGGGGCGTTTATAGATATTCCCTCAGACTTGAATAATGGCTTTTATGGCAGGGTAATCTCCGCAACGCAAGAAAAAGATTTCATCAATCATTATAAGGTACATTTCCAAGAGGCATATTCACTTCTGAAGAAACTTGAAGCCTTTAACATCACTCCATCAGAAACCATATCCAAATTCATTAACGACTTTGGAAGAATCAACAAACTTGTAAAACAACATAATGATGGTATTATAACCTTTCTACTTGACACGCACAGGGACTTTTTCGACCATTGCCTAAAATACCCATTAGACAAGCAACAAAGACGCTCAATTGTTTCAGAAGAGGATAATTGTTTAGTAGTCAGCAGTGCAGGTAGTGGTAAAACCTCTTCAATTGTCGGTAAGGTTAAATATCTCACCGAAATCAAGGGTATAGCACCTGAAAGAATTTTACTTATCAGTTATACCAACAAAGCAGCAGCCGAACTAACCGAAAGAATGGCGACCAATGGATTGAAAGGTTACACATTCCATAAGTTAGCCATTGATATTATAGGCAAAACAACAGGCACAAAACCATCGATTTGCGACAATACAGATTCATTGTTTGTTGATATATATCACAAATTATTAGATAAATCGTCTTTCAAGAAAAATATAGTGGAATACTTTATTGATTACCAAACGAATGAAGCCGATTGGGAACAACGCAAGAATGAAAGACGAGAGCAATTATCAGAGCAAAAGAATGTGCAGCTAAAGGCGATGTTCCCCGATATGGACGGCAGAGCCATATATGTGAGAAGTGAACAAGAACAAAAAATATGTTTTGCTTTGTCCTCGCTGGGAGTGAAATTCAGATATGAAGAACCATACGAACATCAATTAGCAGATGAGATGCACTCACAATATCGTCCCGACTTCTCAATATATTTTAAGCAAGGAGGAGTAACCAAACGCATCTATCTTGAACATTTCGGAGTTGATGAACACGGGCTTGTTCCTGCTTGGTTCGCAAAAGACAAGGGTATAACCTACGAAGAAGCCAATCAGAAATACAATGATGGTATAACTTGGAAAAAAGCGGCTCACGAGAAATTTGGTACACAACTTTTAGTGACATCAAGTGCAGATTTCCATTATTCTGATATTAGGGATAAACTCCGTAAACTATTAGCTGAAGCAGGTGTACCAATTCAAGAAAAGACCGATGAGGAGTTATACGATTTAGTACTACCCAAAGGCAGCAAGCAGGAAAAGGCGTTTATACGACTTGTTGTTACTTTCGTTACATTGGTAAAATCAAGTTGTAAATCAGTTAAAGAGGTTTTGAAACAAGCCAAAAATGCAGATGATGAACGAAGTGTGTTTATCATCAAGAATATATTTCAACCTGTATATGAACGCTACATAAATGCGTTAAGCGATAGTAACCAAATTGATTTTACCGATGCTATTCTTCAAGCCACTGAGATATGTCGTACTTCACACCCTGTTGAATATGATTATATCATAGTGGATGAGTTTCAAGATATTTCTGTTGACCGTTACAACTTCTTGAAAGTATTGCGAGAGGGTAATCCTCCTGCAAAGTTGTATTGTGTGGGTGATGATTGGCAGTCTATTTATCGTTTTTCGGGAAGTGATATGGCTCTATTCAATCAATTCCCCGAATATTTTGGAGCAACGGAGATAAACAAGATTGAAACTACATACAGGTTTGGAGAGCCTTTGGTTTCTTTATCGTCGAACTTTATACAACGCAATAAAGCCCAAATACAAAAGAATATCCATTCGTTCAGCTCAGAAATGAGAACCGAGTTGGAATTCTATGCTTATGATAGACGAGATTACTGCAATACGATAGGGCAACTTGTGGCTTCTATTCCATCGGATAAATCAATATTCCTATTGGGGCGTTACTCTTTTGATGATTACTACCTCTCTTTTATGTACCAATCAATTAAAGAGGGTAATAGATTCTACTATGTGATAGGAGGACGAAAAATAGAGTTTTTAACCGTACATAAGTCAAAAGGTCTTGAAGCGGATTATGTAATACTCTTACAATGCAATAAAGATACATACGGTTTCCCATCACAGGTGAGTGACGACCCTGTGCTTAACTATGTGCTCACTAAGAGCGACCAATTCCCATACGGAGAAGAAAGAAGATTATTCTATGTTGCAATAACAAGGGCTAAGGTAAAAACGCTTGTATTATACGATAAGCGTTTCCCATCTGTATTTGTGGATGAATTCTTGCACCCCGAAAAGGTGTCAGAAGAAAGCTATGTAAAGCACCCTAACGCCAATAAAAGATGGACAAGAAGTGCAGACCAATTTTTATTGAAACTGCACAATGAAGGTAAGAGTGTCAAATATATTGCAAACAAAATGGGTAGAAGTCAAACTTCGATTGTAATGCGATTAAACAAACTAAACAAATAGTCGAACTTTTTCTTTGATGTACCTTGTGTGCATCGGACTATTCTATTATTTTTGTACACAGAAACGAGTTACTTGAAAGCAATTCAAGGCAGAACGCAGCATACGGCACAGTTGCCAAGTCATTACCTCAAAATCGGGTAATTCTTCCAAAGTCCTTTGTATAAGGCACAAACGAAAGTTTTCCAGAATTATGGAAATTAATTGTTTTGTAGATGATTTTGGCAAAGAATTCGTATTGAAACAGGAAAAATAATACATCTACACCTTAAACATCTAAATAATATACTTGTAAGTTCTATAATCTTATCCTCGGAAGATTATAAATCTTACAACTGCTATTTGTCTAAATAAATACAATAAATTTTGGAGGGTATATATTTAATTATATCACTCCAAAAAATGTAAATAGAAACAATATATATATACATAACAAGAAGTTTTTTTTATTTCCTGTTCTTTCCATATATCTCCCCGACTTTCATTATCTTTGCAACCACTTAATAACAAAGATATTAAATAACAAAAAATAGATCATGGAATACAATTTCAGAGAGATTGAAAAGAAATGGCAGCAAAGATGGGCAGAGAACCATACCTATCAAGTGACTGAAGACGAAAGCAAAAAGAAATTCTACGTATTGAATATGTTCCCTTATCCGTCGGGAGCCGGATTGCACGTAGGACATCCGTTGGGATACATAGCCAGTGATATTTACGCCCGTTACAAACGCTTGCAAGGTTTCAACGTGCTGAACCCGATGGGATATGACGCATATGGACTTCCTGCAGAACAATACGCTATACAAACTGGACAACACCCTGCCATCACCACTGTGAACAATATCAACCGCTATCGTGAACAGTTGGACAAAATCGGCTTCTCTTTTGATTGGAACCGTGAAGTACGTACTTGTGAACCAGGATATTACCATTGGACTCAGTGGGCTTTCCAACAAATGTTCAACAGCTATTATTGTAACGATACACAGCAGGCACGCCCCATCAGCGAACTAACGGAAGCATTTGCCCGATACGGCAACGAAGGACTGAATGCGGCTTGCAGCGAAGAACTCAGCTTTACAGCCGAAGAATGGAATGCCAAAAGCGAAAAAGAACAACAGGAAATCCTGATGAACTACCGCATTGCCTATTTGGGAGAAACCATGGTGAACTGGTGCCCGCAACTAGGAACTGTTCTTGCCAATGACGAAGTGGTGGATGGAGTTTCGGAACGCGGCGGTTTCCCCGTCGTTCAGAAAAAAATGCGCCAATGGTGTTTACGCGTATCGGCTTACGCACAACGGCTGCTGGACGGACTGGACACTGTGGACTGGACTGATTCACTGAAAGAAACACAGCGTAACTGGATTGGACGCTCGGAAGGTACGGAAGTACAATTCAAAGTGAAAGACAGTGATATTGAATTCACTATCTTTACTACCCGTGCAGATACCATGTTCGGTGTAACCTTCATGGTACTGGCGCCCGAAAGCGAACTGGTTCCCCAACTTACTACTGAAGCACAGAAAGCCGAAGTGGAAGCCTATCTGGACCGCACCAAGAAACGTACGGAACGTGAACGTATCGCCGACCGCCGCGTAACCGGTGTATTCAGTGGCTCATACGCCATCAATCCGTTTACCGGCGAGGCTGTTCCCGTATGGATCAGTGATTACGTATTGGCAGGTTATGGAACAGGCGCCATCATGGCGGTTCCTGCTCACGACAGCCGTGACTACGCTTTTGCAAAACATTTCAATCTGCCTATCGTTCCGTTGGTAGAAGGTTGTGATGTAAGTGAAGAAAGTTTCGATGCCAAAGAAGGTATTGTTTGCAACTCACCCCGCAAGGATGTCACTCCTTATTGTGACCTTTCTTTAAACGGACTGACCATCAAAGAAGCTATCGCAGCTACCAAAGAATATGTGAAAGCCCATAATTTGGGACGCGTGAAAGTGAATTATCGTCTTCGTGACGCCATCTTCTCACGCCAGCGCTATTGGGGTGAACCGTTCCCTGTATATTACAAAAACGGTATGCCTTATATGATTGACTCATCTAAATTGCCGCTTGAACTTCCCGAAGTAGCTAAGTTCCTGCCAACCGAAACAGGCGAACCTCCATTGGGACATGCCACCAAGTGGGCTTGGGATGTAGAAAAAGGTGAAGTCGTGGAAAACAACTTGATTGACAACGTCACTATATTCCCGCTTGAACTGAATACCATGCCGGGCTTCGCAGGTTCATCCGCATACTATCTGCGCTATATGGACCCACACAACGCACAAGCACTAGTATCAGAAAAGGCAGATCATTACTGGCAAAATGTAGATCTCTATGTAGGCGGCACCGAACATGCTACGGGTCACTTGATTTATTCTCGTTTCTGGAACAAGTTCCTGCATGATCTGGGCGTAAGTATCAAGGAAGAACCATTCCAAAAATTAGTAAACCAAGGAATGATTCAGGGACGAAGCAATTTTGTATATCGCATCAAAGACACCAACACCTTTGTGTCATTGAACCTGAAAGACCAGTACGAAACCACTCCGCTGCATGTGGATGTGAATATTGTATCCAACGATATTCTGGATGTAGAAGCTTTCAAAGCATGGCGTCCTGAGTATAACGATGCTGAGTTTATCCTGGAAGATGGAAAATATATCTGCGGATGGGCGGTAGAGAAGATGAGTAAATCCATGTACAACGTAGTCAATCCGGATATGATTGTCGAGAAATACGGTGCCGACACGCTGCGTATGTACGAAATGTTCCTCGGTCCGGTAGAACAGTCCAAACCTTGGGATACCAATGGTATTGACGGTGTTCACCGTTTCTTGAAGAAACTGTGGAATCTGTTCTATAGCCGCACAGACGAATTCTTGCCTGTAGAGGGTGAACCGACTAAAGAAGAGTTGAAAGCAATTCATAAGCTGATTAAAAAGGTAACCGGAGATATTGAAACTTTCTCTTACAACACTTCTATCAGTGCATTCATGATTTGTGTAAACGAACTTACTTCATTGAAATGTCGCAATAAAGAGGTATTGAGCAATCTCATCATCCTGTTAGCTCCGTTCGCTCCACATTATGCAGAAGAACTTTGGGAAGCTTTGGGAAATACCACCAGCGTATGCGATGCACAATGGCCTGCATTCAATGAAGATTACCTGAAAGAAGACACTGTAAAATACACTATCTCTTTCAATGGCAAAGCACGTTTCACCATGGATTTCGCCGCTGATGCTGATAACAATACCATTCAGACAACAGTTATGGCAGATGAACAAGCCCAGAAATGGATTGAAGGCAAAACCCCGAAAAAGGTAATCATCGTTCCCAAAAAAATTGTAAACATCGTATTATAATCGATACTATCCTTGAGGTGTGTCAAAAGCAGTAACTTTTGACACACCTTTCTACTTACATTAAAAACAATCCTCATTACCATGGACCAAATATTAAAAATCAAACTAGGCAGAGAGGTAAAAGACTATTTATCCATTACCTTCGGACTGATTTGCTATGCACTGGGATGGGCGGCTTTCTTACTGCCTTATCAAATAACTACAGGCGGAGTAACCGGTATTTCAGCCATTATATATTATGTTACAGGCATTGAAATCCAGGTTTCTTATTTTATTATCAACGCTGTTTTTTTAGGTTTCGCATTAAAGATACTAGGACCTAAATTCAGCCTTAAAACCATTTATGCCATCTTTATGCTAACATTCCTATTATGGCTCTTTCAAGCATTATTGAAGAACCCGGATGGTACACTGCCGCAATTGTTAGGACCGGGACAAGAATTCATGGCTTGTGTAGTAGGTGCCGGCTTGCTGGGATTTGGTATCGGCATTGTTTTCTGCAATAATGGAAGTACCGGCGGAACGGATATCATTGCCTGGATTATCAATAAATATAAAGATGTAACCCTTGGCCGCATGATGATGTATTGTGATATTGTCATCATATCCTCCTGCTATTTCATATTCCATGACTGGAAACGGGTGTTATTTGGTTTCTGCGTATTGTTTATTATGAGCATTGTGATTGATTATGTTATAAACAGTTCACGCCAATCCGTACAGTTCCTTATTTTCTCGCGTAAACATGATGAAATAGCCGAAGGAATCACCAAACAAATAGATCGTGGAGTTACCTTATTGGATGGTACAGGATGGTATAGCAAACAAGGAATCAAGGTCGTAGTGGTACTGGCAAAGAAAAGCCAGTCACTGGATATATTCCGATTGGTGAAAGATATTGATCCCAATGCATTTATATCACAAAGTAATGTGGTAGGAGTGTATGGCGAAGGATTCGACAAACTAAAAATAAAGTAACTAAAAAATAATCTCTTCCATTGCTTCACTGTTTCTGCATTGAAAAACAGAACGATGAAGCAATGATAAGATTACTACATATCGGTTAATCTATTTTCTCAAATTTCTATTTTATACAATATATGTCTGCATAACCAATGCCCTTGTTCCACCAAAGGATGATCGAACTCTTTTTCAAAATGCATTCCTATTTTCTGCATGACCCGTTCAGAGCGTTTATTGGGTATGGCAGTGAACGAATATACCGTTTTAAAAGGTAAATTATCACTCGCATAATCCAGACAGGCAGAAGCGGCTTCTGTGGCATATCCCTTTCCCCATGCATCCCGGCACAACCGCCAGCCTATTTCCACTCCGGGAGTAAAATCCGACTCGAAAGCAATATTATGAAAACCCACATAGCCTAGAAAATTCTGAGTTTCTTTACATTCTACAGCATACAAACCATAACCATATTCTTCAAATTCTTTCCGGATACGACAATAAAAAGCCATCGTTTCTTCCTCTGTCAAAGTAGTGAGAAAGAATTCCATTACTTCTTTATCACTGTTCATACGGACAAACGGAAGAATATCTTCTTCCTTCCAGTCCCGTAACAACAAATGAGGAGTTTCTATATATACCATACTATCAAGTATCAAATGATACCAACAAAAATAATCAAAAATTGAAAATACACATAGCAAACAAATTACTATTTACCTTTTCACCTATATTATTCTGTCAGGAATTATCTTACTTTGGTTCATTCTCAGTATCTTTGCATTCAATTAATATGATATAAAATGAAAAAGAAATTAGTATTTGCTACAAACAATGCTCATAAACTGGATGAAATATCCTCCATTCTAGGAGAAAAAGTTGAATTATTGAGTTTGAAAGATATCCATTGCCATGTTGATATCCCCGAAACTGCTGATACGTTGGAAGGCAATGCGATGCTGAAAGCGGAGTATATTTATAAAAACTACGGTTTAGACTGTTTTGCCGACGATACAGGTCTGGAAGTGGAAGCTTTGAATGGTGCGCCGGGTGTTTATTCCGCCCGTTATGCCGGAGGCGAAGGACATAATGCGGAAGCCAATATGCAAAAATTATTGCAGAATATGCAGGGAGTGCAAAATAGAAAAGCACAATTCCGCACAGCTATCTGCCTGATTCTGGATGGAAAGAAGCATTTGTTCGAAGGAATTGTAAAAGGTGAGATTATCAAAGAAAAACGAGGTTCGTCAGGTTTCGGATACGACCCTATCTTTGTGCCCGAAGGATATACTAAAACTTTTGCCGAACTAGGCAATGAGACGAAAAACAAAATCAGTCACCGTGCACTGGCCGTAGAGAAACTTTGCCGGTTTCTGAAGGCGTAACTATATAAATTAGTTATATCATTTGTTTACCTCTATTGAGCCTCATAAAAACAAGTATTCTGTTTTCCTTTGAAAACAATTTTGACGGAATAATGATTTCCATGAGAACCATTATTCCGTCAAAACAAATCTTTAATGAAACAGAAATGTCACTCCTATTCCGATGATAAATCCTTTCCAGAAGAATTCCCCTTTACTTTTAAGAATAACAGAAACGTCTTTTATTAACCACATCTTGTTATCTTTTACAAAAGTCATAATCCCAGCTTCTCCGAAATTTCCAGCATCTTCTTGATAGGTTTCACTGCCTCCTCAGCTACCGCTTCATCCACTGTCACTTCCGGCCATTCATACTTTAACGTATTGTACAGCTTCTCCAGCGTATTCAGACGCATGAAATTACATTCATTGCAAGCGCAGGTACTGTCTTCGGGAGGAGCGGGAATAAAGTTCTTCTCAGGACATTTCTTACGCATCTCGTGCAAAATACCGCTTTCCGTAGCCACAATAAAGTCTTTTTTGTCACTGGCAATGGCATATTTCAACAATCCTGCCGTAGAAGCAACCTTGTCGGCCAGTTTGGAAACGGCTCCTTTACATTCGGGATGAACCAGAACAGCAGCGTCAGGATACTGTTTTTTCAACTCCAGTATTTTCTCCACAGAGAACTGTTCGTGCACATGGCAGGCACCATCCCAAAGCAACATATTGCGTCCTGTAATCGAATTGATATAATTACCCAAATTTCTATCCGGACCGAAAATAATCTTTTCATCTGCCGGAAAACTTTCTACGATCTGCTTGGCATTAGTAGAAGTGACCACCACATCGGTCACCGCTTTAACAGCCGCTGTAGTGTTAACATACGAAATCACTGTATAATCCGGATGCTCTTGGACAAATTTAGCAAACTCATCAGCAGGACAACTGTCGGCCAATGAACAGCCTGCATTCAAATCCGGTACCAGCACTTTTTTATCAGGACAAAGAATCTTAGCCGTTTCACCCATAAAGTGGACACCACACATCACAATGATATCCGCATCCGTTTTAGCCGCCCATTGTGCCAGCGCCAAGCTGTCACCTACAAAGTCGGCAATATCTTGTATTTCGCCCGACTGGTAATAGTGACCTAGGATAAGCGCATTCTTTTCCTTACGCAACTTATCAATTTCAGTTTTCAAATCCAGAGTTTTGTCTACCGGTTCGGTAACATACCCTTTTTTCAACCATTCCTCTTTATTCATTATATCTATATTTTTTCTCCTTCTTTCAAAAAAAGAAATATGGGTATTGATAATATGCAAAGTTAAAAACTTTATGGTTATGACCACCCAAAATAGTGATTTTTATTTCCCCGACTTCAATGTACCTGCATTGCTATCTTCGTTATTCACACGTTTCTGCATGGTTTCATACTTACGTCCAAAACTGATATTCCATGATACTTTTGCCACAAACAGGCGGCAGCTCTCTTTCACATACCACCAATTCTTAGAAGGAGCCACTTTACTGAACATTTCTCCTCCCATTCTGTAATTATCAACAAATGGATTCAAAGTCATCACCCCGATATTTAAACGCTTGTATCGATAGGACAATCCCAAGGTATGAAAACTCTCCCCGTATGACAATGTTTCCCCATAGAAATTATTCCGATGATTTTCCATTTGAAAGAATCCGGACCATCTTTTATAAGATGCCATCACTTCGGCCCTGTAATACCAATTGGTATATGTATGATGATAATCCAAACCACGACTATCATAATAATTTATACCGGTGGAAAAAGAAAAAGTCAAAATATCTTTCAGAGGACCGAGTTTCAATTCCAACTCAGGATTCAATTTCTGCCAACTTAACTGATTGACATTGGTACGGACAAAACTGTTATTCTTATCTCGTATGGTTTCTTCCATGATAGGCCTGTGCTGATACTGATACGACAAGTGAAAATTACCACTAAACAAACCTTTTCGGAAATCTGCCTCCAACTCATTTTTATATACTGTGAATATCTTTAATTCCGGATTTCCGCTTCTCACCTGCAAAGAGTCAATCAATTGTCTCACATTTCCCATATCGGACAAACCGGGAGATTTACGTGAAATCTGTCCCCGGTAACGGACAAAGACATTATCTGAAAATTGATACCCAAATCTCAAACGGGGCAATAACGAATACCTGTTATATCCTTCCTCTTTCTGTTTGAATCGTGAATAACTGCCTTGCAGTCCAAAAGAATAATTGAAACGATCCATTTTCCCACTGTATTCCACATAAGCTGTCGCATGGGTTTCATGCATCTTTGTTTCAGATGACTCGTTTCCACCATAGGTATTGTCCGCCAGACTTTGCTGATATTTCAGTCCTGCACTCAATCTGCTCTTCTTGGTTATTTTCCTTTCATAAATACCCTCTCCTATAAATGAGTATTTATTTCCCGATACAGTAGAATAAATATCAGTCAGCGGTTCATCACTCTTCTCCTCCGTATAACTCCTGTCACTTTGAGTGTCAATATAAGTAGTCACAGCATTGATAATCAATGACTGGTCATTGTTCAGTTTACATTGAAAATACAAGTCCACCGACGGACGGGAAGTCCGGCCCGTACTATGTTCTTTCATCATCAAAATTTCTTCAGGCTTCTCCAAAACATACAGACTGCTTTGGTTATTCTGCTTGTTCTTATTAAAAGCCCACCGTACAGTGGAATTAAAGAACCATTTCCCCTGATCCTGAAAACTATAATTCAATCCTATATTATGTCCATAAGTGGAAATTCTACTCGGAATGCCATCTTCCACCCGTGTAAAGGAAGAACCATCCTCATAGCGGAAAGTTTCCCAATTATTACGCCAATAATTATCTACCGAACGATAAACATTATTATAATTCAAACCGAATTCTGACTTTTTATGGTTTATCTTCACCATAAAATTATTGTTTCCAAAAAGTACGTGCGGAGAATCCTGCGCATCCAAAGCCACATATCCACCGGTTTCATGCCGTCTTACAATGTAATCAATCACAGCAGCCGTATGATCCCCATATCGCAAACCGGGAGCATCATGATATTCTATACGAATCACATCTTCAGTACGAAGAACCAATATATCCTGTATCTCGGCATTTACTCCATTCATCCGTAACTGTACATCCCCTTCACCGGAGGATGTTACCTTGTTACGCATTTGATCCACTTGTATTCTGCTCAGCTTCATCTGCTGCAATAAAGACAGACCATTGCCGGCCGATTTTAACTGATGTGCTGTAGGAAGGATAATTTTCCTGTCGGCGGCATTTATCACACTGGCTCCCGTTACCACCACTTCCTTTAACAGGATCGATTCCGGAGATATCATGATAACGCCTAAATCCTTAGAAACAGCTAAATGATCCAATGATATAATCCGGGAGGTATATCCCATACCGGAAATACAAAGCAGATAACTTCCAGCTTGGATATTCTCCATCATGAACCTTCCTTTACTGTCGGTTACTCCTCCGGCTATAAATATAGAATCCTTTGTCTGCAATACGACATTCGCAAATTCCACCGCTTCATTTTCTGAAACTACTTTTCCTTTAACCTGTACAGTTTGAGCAAAAAGTATGCAGCACATACACAAAAGTGATGTGGCAACCAATATTCTTTTTATCATATTCTTTATCTTAGTGCATTAGTTAATAAAAAGACCGCGATCTTCTACCTTTTATTTCTGTTACTTAGACGCAGGAAATTACTACAGGTTACATTTCAAGAAACACAATGAACAGTTACCAACAATTTCTTTGTATCTATTATATCTATATTTTTTCTCCTTCTTTCAAAAAAAGAA
>OHKS01000703.1_pt1 | contig 12283 bp, 6 predicted proteins | sample 1568881 | NCBI WGS metagenome assembly OHKS01 (sample SAMEA3879569, study PRJEB24766) | human gut metagenome | biome: human-associated habitat; feature: feces | place: USA | collected 1985/1987 | reverse complement strand
GTCAGCGGCCCCGACCGCTGACTGATGAGGGGCAGACTTTCCCGCGGCAATCCGTGAACGGGATGCGCGGGGTGTTTATGCCATTGTGACCCATGAACGGGTTGCCGCGGCATACCCTCCCCTCATCCGGCCCTGCGGGGCCACCTTCCCCCCAGGGGGAGGGCTTTAACGCTACCCATCTAAAATTCATCTGTGGGGAGAAGAATTATGAAATACGACTTTAAAACCGTTGAGGCCAAATGGCAGAAGGTGTGGGCGGACGAAAAGACCTTCCATGCGGAGATCGACCATTCCAAGCCTAAATTCTATGCACTGGTCGAGTTCCCGTACCCGTCTGCGGCCGGTCTGCATGTCGGCCATCCGCGCAGCTATACCGCGCTGGACATCGTTGCGCGCAAAAAGCGTCAGTGCGGCTGCAATGTCCTGTACCCCATGGGCTGGGACGCCTTCGGCCTGCCGACCGAGAACTACGCCCTGAAGAACCACATCAACCCCGAGATCGTCACCGCCCAGAATGTGGCCCGCTTCAAGAGCCAGCTGCAGGCGCTGGGCCTCTCCTTCGACTGGGACCGTGAGATCAACACCACCGACCCCGAGTATTACAAGTGGACCCAGTGGATCTTCATCCAGCTGTTCAAAAAGGGTCTGGCCTACAAGAAGGAGACCACCGTCAACTACTGCACCGGCTGCAAGGTCGTTCTGGCCAACGAGGAGGTCGTCAACGGCGTCTGCGAGCGCTGCGGCAGCCCCGTTGTGCAGAAGAACAAGAGCCAGTGGATGCTGAAGATCACTGCCTACGCCGACCGCCTGATCGACGATCTGGACGATGTGGATTACATCGAGCGCGTCAAGACCCAGCAGCGCAACTGGATCGGCCGCAGCCACGGTGCCGAGATCAACTTTGCCACCACCGCCGGTGATACCCTGACCGTCTACACCACCCGCGCGGATACGCTGTTCGGCGCGACCTACATGGTCATCAGCCCCGAGCATGCTTTCATCAAAAAGTGGGTCGATGCGGGCCTGATCAAGAACGCTGACGCCGTTGCCGCCTATCAGGAGGAGGCCGCCCGCAAGTCCGACTTCGAGCGCACCGAGCTGAATAAGGACAAGACCGGCGTCGTCATCGAGGGCGTCAAGGGCATCAACCCCGTCAACGGCAAGGAGATCCCCATCTTTATCTCCGACTATGTTCTGGCCACCTACGGCACCGGCGCCATCATGGCCGTGCCTGCCCACGACACCCGCGACTGGGAGTTTGCCAAGAAGTTCGGCCTGCCCATCATCGAGGTCGTCAAGGGCAATACCCCCAGCGACCTCGACAAGGAGGCGTTCACCGATGTGGCCACCGGCACGCTGGTCAATTCTGATTTCCTGAACGGCCTGTCTGTCGAGGACGCCAAGAATAAGATGTACGCATGGCTGGAGGAGAACGGCAAGGGCCACAAGCAGGTGAACTTCAAGCTGCGCGACTGGGTGTTCAGCCGTCAGCGCTACTGGGGCGAGCCTATCCCCATGGTGTACTGCGAGAAGTGCGGCTGGGTGCCCCTGCCCGAGAGCGAGCTGCCCCTGCGTTTGCCCGAGATCAAGGACTTTGAGCCGGGCGAGAACGGCGAAAGCCCGCTGGCCCGCCACACCGAGTGGGTCAACACGACCTGCCCCTGCTGCGGTGCCCCCGCCAAGCGCGAGACCGACACGATGCCCCAGTGGGCCGGCTCCAGCTGGTACTTCCTGCGCTACTGCGACCCCCACAATAAGGAGGCGCTGGCCAGCAAGGAGGCGCTCGAGTATTGGAGCCCTGTGGACTGGTATAACGGCGGCATGGAGCACACCACCCTGCACCTGCTGTACAGCCGTTTTTGGCATAAATTCCTGTATGACCTCGGCGTAGTGCCCACCAAGGAGCCGTACCACAAGCGTACCTCCCACGGCATGATCCTGGGCCTGAACCCCCATGCCTTCGAGAACCAGCCCGATGCCGAGCGCAAGCGCCTGCTGGCCGAGTACGGCGATGAGAAGGGCGCCCGCAAGGCCCTTGTTGAGAAGTACGGCGAGATGGCCGAGCATCCCATCGTCAAGATGTCGAAGTCTTTGGGCAATGTCGTCAACCCGGACGATGTCGTGGCCGAGTACGGCGCCGACGCCTGTATGAGATGTTCATCGGCGACTTTGAGAAGGCCGCCCCGTGGAACACCTCCTCCATCAAGGGCTGCAAGCGCTTCCTCGATAAGATCTGGTCGATGAGCGAGAAGCTCGTCCCCGGCGAGGGCGTGCGCCCCGAGCTGGAGGCCGTTGCCAACCGCACCATCAAGAAGGTCGGCGAGGACATTGACGCCCTCAAGGCCAACACGGCCATTGCCCAGCTGATGATCTATGTCAACGCGCTGAGCGATCAGGGCGGTGCGACTAAGGCCGAGTACGAGCTGCTGCTGCAGCTGCTGAACCCGTTTGCCCCCCACATGACCGAGGAGCTGTGGCAGCAGCTGGGCCACACCGAGCAGCTGGCCTACTACCCGTGGCCTGTCTACGATGAGGCCAAGTGTATTGAGCAGACGATCGAGATCGCCGTGCAGGTCAACGGCAAGGTCAAGGCCCGCATCAAGGTGCCCGCCGCCATCGAGAACGCGGACGCCATCGCCGCCGCCAAGGCCGAGCCCGCCGTAGCCGAAGCCATCGCCGGCAAGACCATTGCCAAGGAGATCTACGTCAAGGGCAAGCTGGTCAATATCGCGGTCAAAGGCTGATTTATAGCATGAACCCAAGGCAGAGCGAAAGCTCTGCCTTTTTTGTTTGCAAAATAAAAACAGTGCTGTCCCACAATTTTTCAACTCAAAAAATGTGCAACTTGCCAAAAAACACAGAAAAATCGTCAGATTTTCATAAACCACTTGCTAAAATCAACGGGGGGGTATACTTATATGGTATAAAAATATCCCGAGCGCTTCTGCCTGGGGAAAAGAGAGGATACCGGATGAAGAAAAGATCAAAGCGTTTCCCGGCACTTCTGCTGGCGGTAGCCATGGCTTTTGGCCTGTGTACATCTGCCTTTGCGGAAACTGCCACGCCGGAGACGGCGGCTGTCTCGAACACGCAGTCTGAACCGGCAGTGGCTGAGCAGACGGCAGAGGAAGAGAGCGCCCCCGCCGTGCTGAGCGAAGTCGAAAACCCGGCGGCTGACTTTATGATTACAAGCTGGGACGACCAGGGAAACAACACGATGGGAGAGCGCATCCACTGCGCCACCGTGCAGGAAGCCATCAATCTGGCGGTTGAGGCTGGTAAGACTGCCGACCCCATGCACAGCATGCCGAACATCTACTTAATGCGTGATGTGACCGAAAGCATCACGGTGCCCCAGAGTGAATGGCAGCTGTGGCTGGACCTCAACACCCACAATCTGACAGCGGCCAACGGCCCGGCCATCACCCTGGAAAAGAACGCGCAGCTGGGCATCCGCAGTTGGCAGGGCCAGACAGTCGTAGCGGGCGGCAGCAATAGCGCAATTGTCTGCGGTGATAACAGTACCCTTATGATTAGCGGCGGCATCTTTACCTCGGATACCGACATCATCCAGGAAGGGAACATCTGTAATATCTTGCTCTACGGCGGCAATTTCAACAAAAAGCTGCCCGATTCTATGATTCCCCAGGGCTATGAGCAGGTCGAACGCGGCGGTATGTACACGGTGCGTCAGGCTACATCGGCAATTGCCCGCGTTGAAGGTAAGCCGCAATGGACGGAGTACACCAGCGTGCAGGAGGCCATCAACGCCGCTATCGCGGAGGCTAACACCGACGGCTACCGCAGCGTGCGCCTGATGACTAATGTGACCGAGAGTATTACGATAGAGGGATTGGCGGCGAACTTGTCCATTGATCTGGACGGTTGGACACTGACCGCTAAGGACGGAAAGCCCGCCATCACGGCCGGTGCAATTTCCGGCGAGGGACGAGTTTTTATTGAGGATAGCTCCGGGACAGGCACGGTCAACGGTGGAGATTCCAGTGCCATCATCGTCAAGGAAACGAATGATGACAACAGTGCAAACCTCAATATCAACGGAGGAAAATTTGTTTCCGACGCTGCTCCGGTTTTGGTCGTCAATGGCAAGGCTTACATCACTGGCGGCAATTTTGTGGGTGCTGCAGGCCAGCCGATAGTTCAGTACGGTACGACCCAGGCACGTTCAGAAAATAACTCCCCCAACGGTTGTGTCAAGATTGGAGGCGGTACATGGCTTGCGGCAACAGATGGCAGTCTGCTGGCTGTCCAGCCCGGCATCGGCAACACCGGCTACGCTTGGTGTGATGTGATCGAAGGACAGTCCCGGTATGGCAAGACCCAGCCCACTTGCTATGGTAAACTTGGCGATGCCGAAACTGTGAACAACGGTGTAGGCATTATGGCTGGAAGCTTTGACTGTAAAGTACCGGTAAGATGCCTGGCAAGAGGTTATGTGCAGACCCAGGAGGACGGCATGTATGTCGTGCGCTATGCCGGACCGGTTGCTACGGCAGGCGGTATGTCTTACGATAGCGTGCAGGACGCTGTGTACACGAAGGGCCAGAATGGCGAAACCGTCAAGCTGCTGCGTGATACATCTGAAAATGTGTTCATCAACATGGATACGAACGTTACGATTGATCTGGATGGTCATACCATCACCCAGATGTCGGACGGCCAACTGGACGCTGTCATCAACAACAATGGTACGCTGACCATCCGCGGCGGCGGTACCCTGGTCGGCACGCTGGCAATGTACCATGACAATGCCGTGACCTACCTGGAAAGCCGTGACCAGCTGCAAGGTAGCCTCGCAGATGGTGTTGCCTTTATGAAGGACAAAGTCAACGGTATGTATGCGGTCATGATGTACCCCACCGAGACTGCGGCCCGGCTGACGGATGCAATTGACACAGCAGATAAGGCCGTGAAGAGCTTCTACGGCAGTACGCAGCAGCTTTCTGCACTGACAGCAGAGCAGGTAAAGAGCGCCAACAAGATGACGGCGAAAGATAAGCAGCTGATTGAAGATGCTTACACGGCCCTGATGAATCTGGATCAGACCGCTGTACAGCGTGTACTGGCAACCGAAAACTACGCGGCGCTGGAAGCCAGCCGTCAGATCGTGCTGGATTTGTATACCGCCTGCAGCAATACTGAGATTGACACTGAAAAGAAGGATGTTTTCTCTGAAGTGGATGCATCCAAGGCAGAGAAACCTGAGACGGATGCAACAGTCCCCGCTGATAAGCAGCCTACCGCTGAAGATGCGAAGAAAGCTGTGGAGAAGATTATCGCAGAAGTTACGGCCAATGAGACGGTCAATGACTTCAAGGGCAACGGCCTGACGCAGATTGCGGATTTGACCAAGATTCCGGAGGCGGCTTCTGCCGGCAGACTGACTTTCTCGGTTCAGGTTTCCCTGCAGAAAGTTGAATTGGATGCTCAGGTTATTAAAGATTCTAATGGCATTGTGACGGAGGTCAAGCTGCCCGGTAAGACGCTGGTCTTCAATGTGGAGCCGATGGTCTCTGTGGATGGTGCTGCAGCGGTCAAGCTGGAAAACAACCAGCTGAATGGCGGGGCTGTCAAGGTTCGTCTGCCGATTCCCAAGGATGTTGCAGACAAGTATGCCAAGGTCGTTCATGAGGGCGACACAGACCGCTATGTGACCATCTGCACGGCAGAGAACGGTGATAAGTACATCGAGTTTACGACGACACATTTCAGTGCATTTACTGTGAGCTTTACCAACGAACTGCCCGTGGTTGAGCCGGAACAGCCCGCACAGCCCAGTCAGCCTGCGGCCTCGATCGAGAGCAGCACGAGCAATGCCGCACAGAGCACACCTGCTCCGGCACTTAAGCAGGACGACTCCGCCTATTACACCTGCAAGGCTTGCGGTTACCACGATTGGACAGCCGTTGACGGTGGTTACAAGTGTGACCACTGCGGTTACATGGAGAGCGTGAAGCAGATTGCAGGTTATCCCAATGTCAAGGGCAAGGCTGAGGTTGGCAAGGCCGCTGCCAATGCCGGGACCACCAAGGCGGCCATGTCCGCCATCCCGCAGACGTCCGACGATATGCCCATCACGGCGCTGGCCATTGCTGCCATTGCCGCCCTGCTGGGTCTCGGCGTGACTGTTGTGCTCAAGCGCAAAAACCAGTAATCGTTTGCAAAGACCTGCACAGGGGCGACCTTGTGCAGGTCTTTTTTGGGTTGGAATCGGCTCTTAGCCGCGCACTTGATATCCATTGTTTACAAAAGGGTAAGACTACGCTATAATAAAAGCTACAAATACTTTGACGAAAGCAGGTCACACCATGCTCATCAGTCTGATCGTACCCTGTTACAATGAAGAAGAAGCGATGCCGCTTTTTTATAAAGAAGCCTCCCGCGTGGCGGCGGAGATGAAAACCAGCCACGGCGCGGATTTTGAGTTCATCTTTGTGGATGACGGCTCCCGCGATGGCACGCTGCGCGTGGCGCGTGAACTGCATGCCCAAGACCCCCGCGTGCGGTATGTCTCGTTCAGCCGCAACTTCGGCAAGGAGGCCGGTATCTACGCCGGTCTGCAGGCGGCCAGAGGCGATTATGTCGCCACGATGGATGCCGATCTGCAGGACCCGCCCGCGCTGCTGCCGCAGATGCTGGACACGCTGCTGACCGGCGAGTACGACTGCGCCGCCACCCGCCGCACGACCCGCAAGGGCGAGCCGCCGCTGCGCAGCTGGTTTGCCCGCAAGTTTTACCAGATCATCAACAGGATGTCTGATACGGAGATCGTTGATGGTGCGCGCGATTTCCGCCTGATGAGCCGCAAGATGACCAATGCCGTGCTGAGCATGGCCGAGTATAACCGGTTCAGCAAGGGCATTTTCAGCTGGGTCGGCTTTAAGACCAAATGGTTCGACTACGAGAACATCGAGCGCGTGGCCGGCACGACCAAGTGGAATTTCTGGGGCCTGTTCAAATACTCCATCGAGGGCATTGTCGGCTTCTCGACCACGCCGCTGCTGATGGCGGCGGGCGTGGGCGTTCTGTTCTGCCTGCTGGCGTTCATCGGCATTATTTTTGTCATTGTCCGGGCGCTGATGTTCGGCGACCCGACCTCCGGCTGGCCGAGCCTTGTCTGCATCATTCTGCTGTGCAGCGGCGTCCAGCTGTTCTGCACCGGCATCGTGGGCGAGTACCTGGCCAAAACCTACTTAGAGGTCAAGCACCGCCCCATCTACATTGTGGCCGAGACCGAAGAGGATAAAAAATAAACGATGGACTGATAAACGATGGACTGGCAGAAAAAAGTAAGCCTGTGGTGGGCCAAAAACTTCCGCCCGCTGGTCGTGGCGCTGCTGGTCGGCTGCGGCGTACATTACACGATCTACGCTAACCAGCTGGGCACGATGGATGCCGTACACATCGGCGCACTGTACATTGCCGACGGCTGGCCCGAGCACCTGTATTGGGAAACCGAGCAGGGCCGTTGGGCACTGCGCCTGGTGGATATGCTGCGCGGCGGCATCAACCAGCCTGCACTTTCTGCATTGCTGATGCTGTTCCTCTACGCGCTGGCGGGTGTGCTGCTGACGGATTTGTTCGGCGTGCGCAGCCGTGTGGCAAAATATCTGATTCCCCTCACGCTGGTCTGTGCGCCCTATGTGGCGGAGATCGAGTTTTTCCACTATTGCAGCGTGTCCTATGCGCTGTCCTTCCTGCTGGCTGTGCTGGCGGTGCAGTCCGCTGTCTGCGGTGTACGCTTTGCCTGGCTGGCGGGCACGGTCTGTATGGCGTTCTCGCTGGGTATGTACCAGGCCAATCTGGGTACGGCGGCAGGATTGTGCGTCATGCTGCTGCTTCTGGCGGTTCTGCGCCGCCCCGGCGCGTGGAAAGCCACCGGCCTGACCGCTCTGCGCATGGTGCTGATGGGCGGCAGCGGCGCGGTGCTGTATATGCTGATTTTAAAGGTGTTCCTGCGGCTGTACGATGTGGGCCTGTCCGGTGTGAACGGCATCAACGCTGTGGGGCTGGACACGCTGCGCAGTCTGCCGCTGGGTCTGAAAAACGCCTACTTTGATTTTTACGCCTACTTCTTCACCCACGGCATTGCCCAAAACCACTATGGGCAGATCACAGGCTATCTGCTGCTGTTTGTGCTGGCGGCACTGGCCGGGCTGCGGTGGCTCATCGTGCTGCACGACCGCAAGGCCGCCGCTGCGGCGGTGGTACTGGTGGCCCTGCTGCCCGCCGCAGCCAATGTGACCGACGTTATCAACACCGGGGCCACTGTGGCGCTGCGGATGGCGGGCTCGCTGGCCATCGTGGTGCCGTTTGCCATCGCCGTGATCGATGCGGCTCCCGCACTGACGGAACGGGCGTTCTTCTGGGGGATGGCGCTCTGCACGGCGTTCTGTGCGGTGCTGCTGCGCGGGTTTGCCGTGCAGGTCAACAACGATGCGGCGGTCATGCTGAAACAAAAGACCACCGTTGTGAACCTCGCCAACCGCCTGTGTACCCGGCTGGAAGAAAACGCCGACTACCAGAACGGCGCCGAGGTCGTGATTCTGGGTGAGCCGAAGCGCGGCGCGTACCCGGAGGAATCCTCGCTCAAGCCTATGGCCGGGGAATTGGCGCAGTTCGGCCCGCTCTCCTACGACCCGACGTTCAATGCCCACGGCTGGTATGTGCTGGTGTGGGACGAGCTGGGCGTCCAGCTCAACGAATGCGCGGACGAGACTGTCCGTGCCATCAGCAATTCCGACGCGTTCAAGGCCATGCCCAACTACCCGGCAGATGGCTGTATCCAGACCATCGACGGCGTTGTCACGCTGAAGGTGGCAGATTTTCCGTTTTGAGAGCTGATAATGATGCGAGATATGACCAAGGGTGCCCCGCTGGGGCACCTCTTTCTGTATGCGGTGCCGCTGCTGCTGGGGAATTGGCTGCAGCTGGCGTACAATGCGGTGGATTCCATCATCGCGGGGCGGTTCATCGGGCAGGATGCGCTGGCCGCCGAGGGCGTGGCCGGACCGGTCATGAACCTTGTGATCCTTGCGATCAGCGGCCTGTGCATCGGCGCGGGCGTGCTGATGAGCGAGGCGTTCGGCGCGGGGGAGACAGCGCGCCTCAAGGAGACGCTGGCCACAACGCTGCTGTTCGGCGCCCTGCTCTGCTGCGGTGCGGCTGCGGCGGGCTGTCTGCTGACGCCGTGGATACTGCGGGCAACGGCCGTGCCGTCATCGATTTTTGAGATCACGGGTGTCTACCTGCGCATCACATTTCTGGGGGCGCCGTTCACCTTCTTCTACAACGCGCTCGCGGCGGGGCTGAAAAGTGTGGGCGACAGCAAAACGCCGCTGAAATTCCTTGCCTTCTCGGCAGTGCTGAATGCCGTGCTGGATTTCGTCCTGATCGGCGGGCTGGGCTTCGGCATCGTGTGCAGTGCGGTCACGACCGTGGTGGCCGAGGCTGCCAGCGCCGTGATGGCCGCTGTTTACATGGCCTGCCGCGTGCCGGCGCTTTGCCCCGAGCGCGGCCAGTGGCGCATCCGCCGCGCACTGCTCGGCCCGATCCTGCGCTACGGCTCGGTGACGGCCCTGCAGCAGGCGGTGCAGCCGATCTGCAAGGTACTGATTCAGGGGCAGGTCAACGCGCTGGGCGTTGGCTCCATCGCGGCGTTCAACGCGGTGACGCGGGTGGATGATTTCGCCTTCACGCCGGAGCAGAGCATCGCCACGGCCATCACGACCTACATTGCGCAGAACCGCGGCGCAAGGCAGCCCGAACGCATCCGCCGCGGCTTTGCGGTGGGGCTGCGGCTTGAGCTGGGCTACTGGCTGCTGGTGGGCTGCGTGACGCTGACGCTGCGCCGGCCGATCCTCTCGCTGTTTGTGGCGGGGGAGGGCGCGGACGAAGTCATTGCGCTGGGCAGCCGCTACCTTGGGTATATGGCGCTGCTCTACGCGCTGCCCGCCCTGACGAACAGCCTGCAGGGCTTTTACCGCGGCATGGGTAAGATGACGACCACCCTGATCGGCACCTGCCTGCAGGCGGGTCTACGGGCCGCTGCGGCCGCTGTGCTGGCCCCGCGCGTGGGGCTGCCGGGCATCGCGTTTGCCTGCGCCTTCGGCTGGTGCGTCATGCTGGCGTTTGAGGTGCCGTACTATTTTTGGACGTGTAAAAAGCAAAATTTGAAAAAGGCTTCTCCCATGGGAGAAGCTGTCCGCGAAGCGGACTGATGAGGGGCGGCGCTGCTGGTATTGTCCATTTGCCGGGCAGACGCGCCCCTCATCCGGCCTCGCGGGCTCGGCCACCTTCCCCCAATGGGGGAAGGCTTTTTTGTGTAAAATTTCCCCAATATCTGCTGCGGCTGATTGTAATTTCTTCGACAAAATGCTACACTAATAATAGCTATCCCTGCATAAAATCTACCCGGAGAGAGGTAAACCGCCGTGCCAGAAGAACGCAAAGTCTACCGCAGCCCCGCCCGCGCTGCCACCAAGGCCAGACCGGCCCAAACGGCGGCCCCGCCCGCCGCAGCCGCCCCAAAAACCAAAGCGCCGCAGTGCAAAACGCCGCCGCAGCCGTATTGTGCTGGGGCTGTGTCTGCTCTGCCTGGCGGTCGTGCTGGTGGTGTCCGTTGTGATGGTGCGCTGCACGGCGGAGCCCGGCGGCCCGGCCGAGGCTGACTTCGGCACGCCTGCCGCCGCATGGCAGAAAAACGAACTGGGCTACTACTTCAACGCCAGCGGCGGGGCGATCCCGGCGGCGGTGCTGAAGGGTATGGATGTCTCCAAATTTCAGGGAGAGGTCAACTGGGAGACCGCCAAGGCGGCCGGTATCGACTTTGCGATCATCCGCTGCGGCTTCGGTGGTGAGTGGGACGGCGCCGAGGAAAACTGGGCGCAGGATGACCCGCAGTGGCGGCGCAATGCCGATGAATGCACCCGGCTGGGCATCCCGTTCGGCACCTATCTCTACTCCTACGCAACGACGGTGGAGGAGGCCCGCAGCGAGGCCGACCATGTGGCGCGGCTGCTGGGCCTGACCGCGCCCCCGCAGGAGGGGCTGGAGGACTACACCGCCAGCCCGTACCGGCTGAGCTACCCCGTCTACTATGATCTGGAGGACAAATACATCAGCGGCGTTTTCCCGTCCGAGATGGCCGAGATCACCAAGGCGTTCTTCGACCGCCTGCAGGAGTATGGCTACACCGGCGAGCAGGGCGTCTATGCCTCGCTGAACTGGGTGCGCGCGCGGTTCAGCGACCCCGGGTTTGACCCGTGGCGTGACAACCTCTGGATCGCCCGCTTCTCTGACGAGCTGGGCTATGCCGGCACCTACGACATGTGGCAGTCCACCTACAGCGCCCCCGGCGCGGACTACGGTGTGCAGAGCGAGACGGTGGACCTTGATTTCGTCATGCGGCCGTTTACTTTTACCGGCGTGAGCGCCTGCAACGGCAAGACTGCCGCGCCGGTGCTGCAAAACGATACCCGCACCGATGAGCTGCACATGGACGGCAAGGACGCCTACGCCACCCTTGAGACGAACGAACCTGACGAGGAGGCGGGCGGCCGCAGGGTCTACTGGACAACAAGCGATAAGAGCGTTGCCACGGTGGACAAAAACGGCACGGTCCGCGCCCGCACCGACAGCGGCGAGTGTACGATCACGGCCACGCTGGCCGATGGCACCGAGAGCCGCACCTGCCTTGTGCGGGTGGGGGACATCACGGTCCCGATCTTTGCCACGGCGGGGCTGCGGGGGGATCGCACCACGCTGGCGGGCTGAAGGCCTCCACCCCGGATTCGATCCTGCTGGATGCAGGCGATGCCCTGCACGGCACCCAGAGCGCCAGCCTGACCGGCGGCATGGATATGCTGTCGGCCTTCTCGGCGGCCGGGTATGACCTGCAGGCAATGGCGCTGAACGACTTTGCCTACGGCACGACCCGCCTTGTCAGCGATGCCAACATGGGCAGCGGCCCCTCGCTTGCCTCCAACCTGCTGAACAACGAGGCCACCGCCGTATTTTACCGCTCCACCAGCTGGAACCGCAACCGCGTTACGAACGGCATGTACACGATCGTGGAGCGCGCGGGGTACAAGATCGGCTTCTTTGCGCTGAACGACCCGGCGCAGGCCGCCGGGATCTCGGCCGCTAACGGCGAGTTTATCACGGCCCGTGACTGGACCGATACCGCCAACGAGCAGATCGCGGCGCTGCAGAACGCCGGGTGTGATGCCATTATTGCCATTGCGGCCACCGCGCCCGGGGG
>OHKS01000687.1_pt1 | contig 12474 bp, 15 predicted proteins | sample 1568881 | NCBI WGS metagenome assembly OHKS01 (sample SAMEA3879569, study PRJEB24766) | human gut metagenome | biome: human-associated habitat; feature: feces | place: USA | collected 1985/1987 | reverse complement strand
AGTTATGGTACAGACCGGCGTTCTCAACCGCTCGCCCGCGGGCAGCATCGTTGTCAACGAACAGAGCCCCAAGGTGAACCTTGAGGACGCACAATTGATGAAACATATAAGAAGCTTTTTATAAACAGCGGCAAGATAATGAGGAGTGATCCGATGAGATCGTGGGAAGAAAAAATAAACGGCGAGGCCGAGGAGAAGAAGATGAACCGTCAGGCGGATTTCACCGACGGCAGCTCTTCATTTGACGACGGCTTCGACAAGCTCTACGAAAAAATAAAGACTATGTACCGCGACGACGAGCTTGAAACGGTGAAGCACGCCTATGATATGGCGAAGGAACATCATAAGAACCAGCTCCGCCAGTCCGGCGAGCCGTATGTAATCCACCCGATAGCCGTAGCCTCGATTCTCGCAGACCTCGGCATGGATAGCCAGTCGGTGGCGGCGGCTCTCCTGCACGATACTGTCGAGGATACCGATGTCACAAAGGCGGATATCGAGCGCGAGTTCGGCGACGAGATAGCCCAATTAGTTGACGGCGTGACAAAGCTCGCGAAAGTGCCTACCGAGACAAAGGCGGAGGCGCAGGCGGAAAATATCCGCAAGATGCTCCTCGCGATGTCGAATGATATCAGAGTTATTATTATAAAGCTTGCCGACAGACTGCATAATATGAGAACCATCGGCTATGTCCGCGAAGAGAAGCGCCGCGAAACAGCCCTTGAAACTCTCGAGATATATGCCCCCATCGCTCACCGCTTAGGTATCAGAACGATAAAAGAGGAGCTTGAGGACAGAGCCATTATCTGCCTCGACCCCGTCGCGTATAAAGAGATCGAGGACTATCTCAACTCTCAGAGCGCGTCGCGCAAGGAGTTCCTCGACAGCATAATCGAGAAAATAAAAGAGCGCGTCGATCCGCTCGTCTCCGGTTGCAAGGTCGAGGGCAGAATCAAGAGCGTCCACGGAATCTACCGCAAAATGTATATCGGCGGCAAGACCTTTGATGAGATCTATGATATCTACGCCGTCAGAATAATAGTCGAGTCTGTTATCGATTGCTATAACTGCCTCGGCGTTATCCACGATATGTTCCGCCCGATCCCGAACCGCTTCAAAGATTATATCTCGACCCCGAAGCCGAATATGTATCAGTCCCTGCATACCACCGTTATCGGCAAAGAGGGAATACCATTCGAGGTTCAGATAAGAACCTGGGAAATGCATCAGACGGCTGAATACGGTATCGCCGCGCACTGGAAGTATAAGCTCGGCGGCGGCACCGCGAGCGGCAACTTCGATAAGCGCCTCGCGTGGATTCGCCAGATGCTCGAGAGCCAGAGCGATTCCGAGGATGTCGAGGATATCGTCAGAACGATAAAGAGCGACCTCGTCCCTGAAGAGGTGTTTGTGTTCACTCCCAAGGGCGATGTTATAAACCTGCCCATAGGCGCGACCGTTATCGACTTCGCCTATGCCATTCACTCCGCCATCGGCAACCGCATGACCGGCGCAAAGGTTGACGGGCGCATCGTGCCGATTGACTATCAGGTAAAGACGGGTGAGATAGTCGATGTCTTAACTTCGTCTCAGCCCGGCAAGGGACCGAGCCGCGATTGGCTCAAGATAGTCAAGACGAGCGAGGCGCGCAGCAAAATCCGCAACTGGTTCAAGAAAGAGCGCCGCGACGAGAATATCGCCGAGGGCAAGGCAGAGGTCGAACGCGAGTTCAGGCGCAGCTTTATCCGCCTGCCGGATGACGAGATGAAGTCATTCCTCCAGCGCATCGCGGAGCGCCAGCATTTCGACACGGTCGAGGATTTCTATGCCGCTATCGGCTACGGCGGCGTGTCGCTCATCCGCATGATGCCGCATATAAAAGATGAGTATAACAAGATAGTCAAGGCGTCCGCTCCGCCGGAAATAGTGCTCACCCAGCCGAAAAAGCGTGTCAAGAGCAGCGAGGGTGTTATAGTCGAGGGCATCGACAACTGCCCCATCAAGTTCGCCAAGTGCTGCTCACCGCTGCCCGGCGATGAGATCGTCGGCTTTGTCACCCGCGGGTTTGGTGTTTCCATCCATAAGCGAGACTGTGCCAACGCCCGCGAGAGCATGCGCCATCCTGAAAATATCGACCGCTGGGTCCGCGCCTACTGGGATGACGAGGCCCGCGAAAGCTATAAGGCAACGCTCGATATCGTCTGTATGGACCGCCCGAACCTTGTGTCGGATGTGGCGCTGGCGCTGGGCGATATGCGCGTGCCCATCTACTCGCTGACGGCGCGCGCCGCCGAGCAGGGACGCGCCCGGATGAGCGTGACAGTGGGCATCACCAACACCGAGCATCTCAACAGCGTTGTGGCCCGCCTGAAAAAGATCAAGGATGTCGTCAGCGTGACGAGGAACTGAGTTTGAAGGCCTTCCCCTGAGGGGGGAAGGCGCCCCGAAGGGGCGGATGAGGGGCAAGCTTTCCGCAATAACCCGTGAATGGGTAGCTGCCGCAGCGCCGCCCCTCATCAGTCGCCTACGGCGCCAGCTTCCCCCAAGGGGGAAGCCTTACATGGAAGGAGCACCCCATGCGAGCAATCATTCAGCGCGTAACCCGCGCAAGCGTTACGGTCAACGGCGGCGAGCCGCGCGCCATCGGCCCGGGTCTGGTCATCCTGCTGGGCGTGCGTGAAACCGATGAGATCGATATTGTGCCGAAGCTGGCTGACAAATGCGCGCACCTGCGCATTTTTGAGGACGAGGACGGCAAGCTGAACCGCAGCGCGGTCGAGCTGGGCTATTCGGCGCTGGTGGTGTCGAACTTCACCCTGTACGGTGATACGGCCAGAGGCAAGCGCCCAAGCTTCAGCCATGCCGCCAAGGGGGAGCTGGCGGTGCCGTGCTATGAAAAATTCCTTGATGAGATGAATCAGCAGGGCCTGCAGGAGGTCAAGCACGGCGAATTCGGCGCGGACATGCAGATCGACCTTGTGAACGATGGCCCGGTGACCATCGTGATCGATACCGACGAGTGGAAAAAGTAAGCAAAATTCAAGGGAGGACGCAATGAACATCCAGCATATCCACGGCGTTCCGCCGCTGTACACGAATACCTTTTTAATTATCACGAACGCCAAGCACGGCATCCTGATCGATGCCGCGGCCGAGCCTGCCACCTATCAGAAGGCGCTGGAGGAGGCGGGCGCAACGCTGAGCCATATCCTGCTGACCCACGGTCACTACGATCATGTGGGGGCGGTGGCAGCCCTCAAAAAAGCAACCGGCTGCAAGGTCTATATGGACCCTGCCGATGCGCAGGGCAGCCAGCTGCTGCCCCTGACACCCGATGTCATCACGGACACATGGCCGGCTGGTGACGAGCTTACGATCGATGAGCTGACCTTCAAGATCTACCACACCCCCGGCCACACGCCGGGCGGCGTATGCCTGTCCTGCTATGGGGTGCTGTTCAGCGGGGATACGCTGTTTGCCGGCTCCTGCGGGCGCACGGATTTCCCCGGCGGCAGCATGCAGGAGATGGCAAAAAGCCTGTCCCTGCTGGCAGAACTGCCGCTGCCCGATGCAACAAAAGTCCTGCCCGGGCATGAGGATTTTACCACCCTTGGGCAGGAGCGCCGCTCCAACCCCTATATGAATGAGGCATGGTTTTGATGCAGATCATTTTACGCGGCCCCGCAGCGGGCTATGAAGCTGAGCATACCGCACGGCTGTTTTTCCCCGGTGCGGAGAAGTCGGAAAATCTCCCGCAGGAGGGTGATTTTGTGCTGGTGCAGAGCCACCAATGCACCGATCTGGCCCTGCTGCGCCTCAACGGTAAGCTGCAGTGGCAAACCGCCCTGCGCCCGCAGGGCGAGGATGCGGAGTACGCCCTGTGCCGGCTGTTGTACGGTATGCTCTGCCGGGCAACCGGCATCACGCCGCCATGGGGCATGATGACCGGTGTGCGGCCGGTGCGCATCATTCACGACATGCGCGCAGCCGGTGCGGGTGAGGACGAGATACGCGCGCGCTTCCTTGACCACTTTGGCTGCGCGCCGGAAAAGTTTGCGCTTGCGCTCGGCATTGCCGACCTGCAAAAGCCGGTTCTGGACGCTGCCGACCCGATGGACTGCAGCGTCTATGCAGGCATCCCGTTCTGCCCGACCCGGTGCAGCTACTGCAGCTTTGTCTCCCGCACGGTGGGGGATAAAGCCACCCGTGCGCTTGTGCAGCCCTATGTCGATAAGCTTTGTGAGGAGCTGACCGCCATCCGCCGGACCGCCGACCGCGCCGGGCTGCATATCCGCACCTTCTATATCGGCGGCGGCACGCCCACCAGCCTGAACGCGCCGCAGCTGGAACAGCTGATGTCCCACATCGCCAAGACCTTTGATTTAGCGAAACTGGACGAATACACCGTTGAGGCCGGCCGCCCCGACTGCACCGATGCTGAAAAGCTGCGCATCATCAAAAAATACGGCGCGACGCGTATTTCCATCAACCCACAGACCTTTTCGGACACGGTCTTGCAGAACATCGGCCGCCGCCATACGGCGCAGGATATTATCGACTGTTTTGCGGCCGCGCGCGCTGCAGGGCACACCAACATCAATATGGACCTGATCGCGGGCCTGCCGGGGGACACGGTTGAAGGCTTTGCAGCCAGCCTGCGTCAGGCCATCGCGCTTGCGCCGGAGAACATCACGGTCCACACGCTGACCCTCAAGCGGGCGTCCAACATCGTGGTCGAGCATCGCGCTGCCGACTATGCCGATGTTGCCGCTATGCTCGACAGCTGCCGTATGCTGGCCGAGGCCGGCTACCGACCCTACTATATGTACCGCCAGAAGGGCACGCTGCAGAATCTGGAAAATATCGGCTGGGCCAAGCCGGGTTTTGAGTGTCTGTATAATATCTATATTATGGAGGAGGTCCACACCATTCTTTCGGCCGGTGCAGGCGGCTCCACCAAGCTTGTCATTCCGGGGCAGCGCCGCGGCAAGATCGAGCGCATCTTCAACTTCAAATATCCCACCGAGTACATCGACCGCTTTGCGGAACTGCTTGACCGCAAAAAGGCCGTGGAGGATTTCTATGCACATTACACATCGCAAACGCTTCATCAGCCGTGACCTTGTGGCGCTGGCCGCGCGCAGCCCGCAGGAGCTGGCGGCCCTGAGCGAGCAGCATTATCACGACCAGATCGAGAGCATCGCCGATGAGGTGCTGGCGGCAGGCCAGCGCATCGTCATGCTGACCGGCCCGTCCGCTGCGGGCAAGACGACCTCGGCCCATAAGATCGCCGGGGCCATCGCGGCGCGCGGCCACAGCAGTCAGGTCGTCAGTCTGGATGATTTTTATATCGGGGAGGGAAAATACCCCAAAAATCCCGATGGCAGCGATGATTATGAGAGTCTGGAGGCACTGGATCTGGAACGGCTGCATTTTTGCCTGAAGGAGCTGTACAAAACCGGCATCTGTGAGGCGCCGGTGTTTGACTTTACACTTCAGCAGCCCAGCGGCACCCGCCGCATTGATGCCCGCGGCGGTGTGGTTATCATCGAGGGTCTGCACGCCCTGAACCCGACCCTGACCGAGGAACTGCCTGCCGGGGCTGCCCTCTGCCTGTATGCGGGCCTGCGGGAGGAATACGCCGACAGCAGCGATGCCTGCTGTCTGGCCACCCGGGACATCCGGCTGGCGCGGCGCATTGTGCGGGATTACCTGTTCCGCGGGCACGGGGCTGCCTTCACGCTGGGGCTGTGGGGCCATGTCTGCGCGGGCGAGGAACGGTTCATCAAGCCCTACAAGCCGCGCGCCAACCTGCTGCTGGATACGACCCACACCTATGAGGTCTGCCTGTGGCGCACCGTGCTGGACGCGATGCCTACCGACCCGGAGCTGACCCCCGTGCAGGCCCGCCAGCTGGAGGCCCTGCGCGCAAGGTTTGACGCATTTCCGGCGCTGGGCACCGAGCTTGTGCCCCAAAACAGCCTGCTGCGGGAGTTTATTGGTAAATAATGCCGTACAATTCACGGAAAATATACATTTGCGCGTTGCAAACCGCGCCGCAATAGGCTATAATAGACCTAAATCGCACGGCACAGATGCCGTGTTCAGGCGAGAAGAAAGAGGTGCTTGACTATGTTTGAACTGGATATTGAGATGCTGAAGGAGCAGGGCCTGCAGTTGATGGATTCCGCTAAAAAGACGGCGCAGGATCTGGCAGACAAGGGCAAAAACAAGCTGGATCTTCTGAACCAGCAGGCACGACTGTCCAAGGCACAGCGCCAGCTGGGCGCTCTGGTCTACAGCCTGCACAAGGCCGGTGAGGAGAACCCCGCACTGGTCGAAAAGTATATCGACGCCGTGGCAGAGGTCGAGAAGGCCATTGAGGAGATCAAGGCCGGCATGACCGAGGACGAGCGCGCAGAGGTCGAGGCACAGGAGGCCGCCGACGCCGCCGAGGATGCCCCCGAGCAGGAGCAGGAGGAGGAAATCGAGGAGGAGCCCATCCAGCTGCGCGGCGAGACCAAGATCTGCCCCGTCTGCAAGGCCGAGGTCGATGGCGATGCGCTGTTCTGCAACCACTGCGGCGCACAACTGTAAAACAACACTGCAGCAAAAAAATGCAGCCGGACGGACGGTGAACGCTTGACAAATCCGCCGATTTGTGTAAAATGTAGCGTATTGCATTTCTGTGAGCGCGGAGAAGGTCTATGAACGCATACCCCGAAAAACAGCAGTATACGGCAGACGACCTGGCTGCAATCATTGCGATCCTGCGGGATCCGGAAGGCGGCTGCCCCTGGGACAAGGTGCAGACCCACACCTCGATCCGGATGAACTTCCTTGAGGAAGCCTACGAGGCAGTGGATGCCATCGACCTGAATGACCCTGAGCTTCTCTGTGAGGAGCTGGGCGATGTGATGATGCAGGTGGTCTTTCACGCGCAGATCGAGCGGGAGGCCGGTCACTTTACCTTTGACGAGGTGTGCGATGGTGTCTGCCGCAAGCTCATAGAGCGTCACCCGCATATTTTTGGCGGGGACGAGAGCATAAAAGATTGGGATTCGCTCAAGAATAAGGAAAAGGGCCGTCTGACCCTCGCAGATGATCTCGAAAGCGTCCCCAAGGCGCTGCCTGCCCTGATGCGCGCCGCCAAGCTGCAAAAGCGCGCTGCCCGCTACGGCGTGCAGACAGAGTCGGCAGCCGATACGGTCGCTGCTGCGGCTGCGGCAGTTGAGACCGCACCGGACAAGGCCCGGGCGGAGCAGGCGATGGGACAACTTCTGTTTGCTGCTGCGGCGCTTGCACGCAGTGCAGGCATCGACCCGGAGCAGGCCCTGCAGAAATGCAACGCTGCGTTTACCACAGCGCACGCCGACAACCCAGAAAGCTAAGAAGTGAGCCGAGCGGGACGGAGCTTTCCGCAGCTGCTTTTTGCTGATATAACACTTTGGAGGTATAATACCATGACGAAAGTTGAACTGATCGCCGCTGTTGCGAATGAAGCTAACCTGACCAAGAAGGACGCCGAGGCTGCTGTCAACAGCGCCCTGAACGCCATCACCAACGCCCTGAAGGAGGGCGACAAGGTCGCACTGGTCGGCTTCGGCACCTTCGAGGTCCGTGAGCGCCCTGCACGCAAGGGCCGCAACCCCCAGACCGGTGAGGAGATCACCATTGAGGCCTCCAAGCTGCCCGCTTTCAAGGCCGGCAAGGCCCTGAAGGACTCCGTTCAGTAAGTAATGGTCCGCTCCGCCCCGCCGCGCTTCTGCGGCGGGGCGGTTTTGTATCGAAAGGAAAACATCTATGCGTCTGGATAAATACCTGAAGGTCAGCCGTGTCATCAAGCGCCGCACCCTTGCTAACGAGGTTGCGGACGCGGGCCGTGTGCTGGTCAACGGCAAGCCTGCCAAGGCCAGCTATACCGTAAAGCTCGGCGACATCATTGAGGTCACCTTCGGCAACCGCCCTGTCAAGATCCGCGTCCTGTCCGATGTGGAGCAGAAGGGCAAGGATGTCGCACGGGAAATGTTTGAGATCATCGAGGAATAATGCCCCACCGCCCGGCGCGGGGTTCTAAACGCGGTGCCTGCCGCATACAGTATCACTGTAACCAAGCAGGGGAGGGACCGCCATGCCGGAAACAAAACTGGAGCCGCGCGCCGGCCAGCCGCAGCAGCAAAGCCACGGCCTTGCCCTGCGGGACCGCCGCCATCTGGCCGTGACCGGTGTCAGCCGTGTCATCAGCTGTGATGAAAGCGCCGCTGTGCTGGAAACGCCGCTCGGCAATCTGACCGTCGGCGGGCAGGAGCTGCAGATCGGGGAGCTGTCCACCCAGAGCGGGCAGGTGCAGATCTCCGGCAGGATCGAATACCTGCAGTATGCGGAAAATCAGCAGTCCGGCGGCGGTCTGCTGGCGCGGCTCTTCCGTTAGATGGCCCCGTCACCCGCCCCGTGGGCGGTGCTGGGGGATGTGCTGTGGTGCCTTGGGCTGGGCTGTCTGCTGGCGGGCGCGCGGGATGCCGTGCGCCTTGCACTGGGGGAGGGCGCGCTGCGCTGCTTTTTCCGGGATATAGCGGCCTTTGCCGCAGCGGCGGTGCTGGTCTGCGGCTTCGCTGCCGGGGCCAGTGCGGGCGGTCTGGCCCGCTGGTATATGAGCGCCGCGCTGCTGCTGGGGGCTGTATGCTGGCACTGGACCGTGCAGCCCGCCGTACACCGCTGTGCGGCGGCAGCCGCCGCCTGCCTGCTGGCCCCGTTGCATGCGGTGGAAAAAACCGCCGTCAAGCCCCTCAAAAAGCGCCTTGCCGCCGCCCGCAGCCGCCGCAGAGAGCGCAAAAAGGCAAAAAAGTCCGAAAAAAAGCAAAAATCCGCTGAAAAACAGTTGCAAAAACCTTCGACCATATTATATAATTAGCTACAAGTGGTTGTGCGTGCATTTTTGGGAAAGGGGGCATCCCGCTATGAGCAAAAACAAGGGAAGGTCCCAGCGTGGGTTCCTGCCGTGGTGGATCACCGTTCCGGTGTTTCTGATCGTCTGCGGCTCGCTGTTCATCAATCTTGTGCAGTATCAGGTGTCCATTGCATCCAAGCAGCAGGAGCTGCAGTCTGTGCAGAACCAGCTCAGCACACAGCTTACCGAAAACGCCGAGCTGTCCGGCACGCTGGATCAGGGCGAAAGCGCTATTATCGAGCGCTACGCCAGGGAGCAGGGCTACGCCAAGCCCAACGAGCGCGTCTTTGTGGACATCAGCGGCAAATAAATCGTTTTCAGCGGGGACGCTTTGCGGCAGCCCCCTGGCATAAAAATTACATTTAAAGGGGTATCATAGTTTGGCATTACAAGTTGGGGATATTGTCGAGGGCAAGGTCACTGGTATCAAGCCGTTCGGCGCGTTCGTTTCTCTGCCGGAGGGCAAGACCGGTCTTGTCCACATCTCCGAGGTTTCCTACGAGTTTGTGCAGGATCTTTCCACGGTGCTCAGTGATGGGCAGACGGTTTCCGTCAAGGTGATCTCGATCGCACCGGACGGCAAGATCGCATTGTCCATCAAGCGCACCCAGCCCGCGCCGGAGCGCGGCCCGCGCCAGCAGCACGGCGAGCGCACTGCAGGCGGCAATGACCGCCGCCCGGCCCCGCGCCCCAAGCGTGAGGAAAAGCCCCGCGTCTGGCAGCCCAAGCCTGCCGCGCCTCAGGGTGATATGAGCTTTGAGGACATGATGGCCCGCTACAAGACCCGCAGCGAGGAAAAGATCGCGGATCTCAAGCGCGTGACGGAGAACCATCGCGGCGGATATTCCCGCCGCCGCGGCTGATACCGGCCGCGAAAGCCATACAATGAACGGCCCTATCCTGACGGCTGTCAGCCGCCGGGCTGGGGTCTTTTTGCAATTTTACAATACAAAATGTAGGGGATAGCCATTGCTCGCCCCTACACAATTCACGGCATATCAACAAGAAAGGACACCTATGTCTACACTTTACACGATGGTCGCGCCCTGCTTCTTCGGTACCGAATCCACGCTGAACTTTGAGGTCAAGCGTCTGGGCGCACAGAATATTCAGGTGACGGACGGCCGTGTGGCATTTCAGGGCGGGGCGGATATGATCGCCGCTGCCAACCTGAACCTGCGCACCGCCGAGCGCGTACTGCTGCTGCTGGCCACCTACAAGGCCACTACCTTTGATGAACTGTTTGACGGCTGCTACGCTATCGCGTGGGAGGAGCTGCTCCCCGCCAACGCGGCCTTCCCGGTCAAGGGCTCGAGCCTGTCCAGCCAGCTGTCCAGCGTCCCTGCCTGCCAGAGCATCGTAAAAAAGGCTATTGTCAAGCGCCTGATGGCCGGCCACAAGACCAGCACCCTGCCGGAAAGCGGCGCACTGTACAAGGTACGCTTTGCCCTGCGCAAGGATACCGTGGAGATCTACCTCGATACCTCCGGCGACGGCCTGCACAAGCGCGGCTACCGCAAAAACGCCACGCTGGCGCCCATCAAGGAGACGCTGGCCGCCGCCATCGCCGATCTGGGCCGGGTGCGCCGTGACTCTCTCGTGCAGGATCCGTTCTGCGGCTCCGGCACGCTGGTCATCGAGGCTGCGCAGAAGGCGCTGAATCTGGCCCCCGGTCTGCGCCGCCGCTTTGCTGCCGAGCATTTCGACTTTGTGCCGGCTGACCTCTGGGCAGAGCAGCGCCAGAAGGCTCTTGCGGAGGTCCGCAAGGATGCCGCCTTTGAGGGCATCGGCTATGACATCGACCCCGCCGCTGTGGCGCTGGCCAACGCCAACGCAAAGCTGGCCGGTGTGGGGGACCGCTGCCGCTTTGAGGTTGCGGATGTCCGGGATTTCCGTGCGCTCGACAATGCGGTCGTGCTGACCAACCCGCCCTACGGCGAGCGCCTGGGCGACGCCTCCGAGGCGGCAAGTCTGGCGCGCACGCTGGGTCAGGTTTGGCAGGCGCACCCTGCGCAGGGGCTGTATGCCATCACGGCCGATGCGGACTTTGAGCAGCACTTCGGCAAAAAGGCTGCCCGCCGCCGCAAGATCTACAACGGCATGATCCCGTGTCAGCTCTATATGTACTTTGAGCAGCCCAAGCGGGAGAGGAAGTAAGCCATGGAAGATCTGAAACTGGCGATCCTGATTGATGCGGACAATATCTCGCCCAAGTATGTCAAGGTGATTTTGGACGAGGCTGCAAACTTTGGCGTTGCAGCCTGCAAGCGCATCTACGGCGACTGGTCCGATGTGCGGCTGAAAAGCTGGAAGGATGCACTGCTGAACAATTCCATCATCCCCATCCAGCAATACAGCTACACGACCGGCAAGAACGCTACAGATTCCGCCATGATCATTGACGCGATGGACCTGCTCTACAGCGGCAATCTGGATGGCTTCTGCATTGTTTCCTCAGACAGCGATTTCACCCGGCTGGCGGCCCGCCTGCGGGAGGCCGGCAAGCTTGTCATCGGCATGGGGGAGAGCAAGGCGCTCGGCCCCTTTGTCAAGGCCTGCGACCAGTTCAAGTACCTCGATCTGATCCTCGACCACGGTGATCTCAATGAGGCGGAGGGCAATGCCCCGGCCGCCTCTGCTGCCGAGACGAGCGCCCGCGCCGCTGCGGGGGACGACACCGCCATCAACCGGGATTCCATCGGCCGCATCATTCATGGTCTGATCGATGAGATGGATGACGGCACCGGCTGGGTGCGCACCTCCCGCGTGGGGGATCAGCTCATCAAGCGCTACCCGGACTTCGATGTGCGAAACTTCGGCTCCAAGAGCCTGAATAAGTTCCTGACCTCGCTGGCGGAACTCGAGGTTGAGGAGCGCATTCTTGCCAACGGCAACCCCATTCAGTTTGTGCGGGTAAAGCCGGTGCCGAAGCCGGCCAAAAAGCCTGCGGCCCGCCGCACCGCCAAGCGCACGCCCCGCCAAAAGAAATAAAACCAGCCCCAGACACCGCTTGTCTGGGGCTGTTCGCTTATCTCTGCAAATATTCTGTGCTGACCCAGCCGTATTGCTGGTCGTACTGCACCAGCGCCCAGCCAGGGGCGTTGGACATCGTACCGTAGACGCGCAGCCGCAGATAATCGGGAATTTTGCCGATGATGTCATACCCTGTGCCCGGCCCGGCGCGCAGGTTCAGCCGCTCGCCGTTGGTGCGGGTCGTAAAAAAGATTGCGTCCGTCCGCGCGGGCGGGGTGTCGGGGGCGGTAATATCTGCGCCCAGACTGTCCAGCAAAAGCCGCCATGGGTCAGGCTTTGTCACACCGGGAATGCTGTATTCGTGCCAGCCGTCAGCCTGCCTGATCCATGCCGTGCCGCCGTCCCACACAAGGCCGTCATACACACAGGGGACAAGCTCCGCCCCGGTGCTGTCGAGCAGACCGAATTTCCAGTCACGGCTGACAACCGTATAGCCATTCAAAAGCGGTGCGGCCCGGGCAAAGACCCGCGGCTCATCGGTGTGGCGGTTGGGC
>OHKS01000685.1_pt1 | contig 12493 bp, 12 predicted proteins | sample 1568881 | NCBI WGS metagenome assembly OHKS01 (sample SAMEA3879569, study PRJEB24766) | human gut metagenome | biome: human-associated habitat; feature: feces | place: USA | collected 1985/1987 | reverse complement strand
CTGATATACTTTTACTTTCTAACTTATAATTTTTAATTTTATACTATTCTTCTATTTTTAGCTATAAACTGTTGCTTTACCCGTTTTATCTGGTTAGCTACGCTCGCATCCAATCTGTAAGTTCCGATTTCAAAGATAAAACCACCTTCCAGTTTCGGATCTATTTTGGTTTTGAACTCTACAGTTCCATGAGTTTTCTCTACGACCAATGCCCGTATGCGGTTGACTACCTCTTCCGCTACCGGACAAACAGTCGTGATTTTACCGACGCTGATATTCTTCTGTTTCCGATAAAGGTCAATGTATGACATAATCATAAACTGCAAAAATTTCTCTCTTCTTTCCTCCAGTACCAATTCCACAAAGCGTTTCAATTCTTCGCTCACCTTACCTCCTCCGGCGGCTTCGCAAATCAGTTTCAACTTTGTTTCAGCAGGCAATACAGGATTATCCAATGCCTGTCGAAGTTCGGGGATTCTCGAGAAACTATCTGCCAATATTCCGGCTTCCTCATAAACAATATCCTCTGTCCCCTTTTCGTCGGCATAGGCCAGCAAAGCCTTAGCATAACGCATTGAAATGACTCCTATATACATAACAATCAGTCTTTAGAAACAGTTAATTCATCCAGCAAACGGTCAATCATTTCCATTTGTTCTTTCTCATCATCGAGGTTCTTGCGCAAAACCTTCTCAGCAATGTCGACAGACAGTACAGCTACTTGGCGGCGGATGTCGCTGATAGCGCTGTCTTTTTCTGCCTGAATCTGCTTTTTCGCTTCATCCAGCAGTTTCTGTCCTTCAACCTGAGCCTGTGTTTTGGCTTCCTTCAGAATACGTTCGCGGGTTGCGACCGCTTCATTCAGGATGCGCGCCTGCTCCTCGTGAGCCTTAGCCAATATCATTTCACTGTCTGCTTTAATATTAGCCAATTGCTCATTGGCTTCACGTGCAGCAAGCAGTGACTTGTCTATATATTGTTTTCGCTCATCCACCATTCTGGTGATCACCGGAAAACCGTATTTTGCCAGAATGACAAAAACGATACCGAAAACGATGACCATCCAGAATAACAGACCGCTATCAGGTGTTAATAATGACATGCTAAATTAATTATAAGAACAAAGTTAATAAACAAACAATAATGGCGATCAGGGCCACACCTTCTACCAACGCGGCGATAATAATCATATTCATACGGATATCTCCTGCCGCCTCCGGCTGACGGGCAATTGCCTCCATGGCAGAACCACCGATTACTGCAATAGCTGCTCCAAGTGCAGCACCTAATTTCCCTAAACCTGCCGCAGCAGCGGACTGTAATAAAACTGCTAGTAACATAATAGTTTGTTTTTTGAATTAATTATTTAATTTATTTCATTTCTTTTTCTTCACGCATCTCTTCTGTACGGGACAACCCGATAAAGACCGCGGACAACATGGTAAATACGTATGCTTGAATAAATGCGACCAATAATTCCAGCGCAGTCATAAAGATTCCGAATGCCACAGCAACAAATCCCATGGAACCATTGATCAGAGGTCCCATATTCGCCGTAATAAAAATGATGGATATCAAACTGAGAATAGCAGCATGACCGGCCATCATATTGGCAAACAAACGGATCATCAATGCAAATGGCTTCGTAAAGATTCCGAAAATCTCAATAATCGGCATCATCGGGAACGGAGCCTTCAACCACCAAGGAACATCAGGCCATAGAATCTCTTTCCAATATTCCTTGTTCCCCCATAGATTCACAGCCAGGAACGTACAGATAGCCAGCACAAAGGTAACGGCAATATTACCTGTAATATTCGCACCGCCGGGGAAGAAAGGAATCAATCCCATCAGATTATTGATCAGGATAAAGAAGAAAGCCGTCAGCAGATAAGGTGCATAACGCTTATAATCCTTACCGATACAACCCTTTATCACATCATCATTGATTGCCAGGATACAAGCTTCCATCATGCCCACCATTCCTTTAGGAGCTTCCTTTTCTACTGGATGTTTTTTGTACCAACGGGCACAACTCAACACTAGAATCACCAGAATGGCACTATTGACAAACAACCCGGTAACATTCTTTGTAATAGAGATATCCAAAGGTTTTACTTCGTTACCGCTAGCATCCTTTTCCACTATCTTACCTTTATATTCACCGTCTTTAGCAATGTACAGTCCTTCATACTCTCCGTTTCCTTCCTCAAACCTAGAAGAAAGAAAAACGTGCCATCCTGTACTGCTTTTTACGATTACCGGCAGTGGTATAGCTATAGGTGTATCTCCTATGTCAGTGATATGCCATTCATACGAATCACCTATATGTCCGAAAACGATTTCATTTACGTCTACCTGCTGCTCTTTATAGTCAGTTTCCGACTCTTCCCGGGCATTGGCTCCTTGCAGAAAAGCGATCAGCAACATTAAAACCGTTCCTATATATCGTAAACTTCTCATATTACTTATACTTGTACCTATTACTTTTATGTTTTATCTCAAAATGAAAAAAGAAGCGGGTTTCAAAAATCAGAAAGATAATATAGAATACCATGTAAGTTCCTATAAATGACAGTACTTGATGTGCCACCGCCACTGCATAGACGGACATAATCAAGATGCTCAACATCATCTTCGTCACTTTCGCCACCAAGTAAACCGCCACCATTTTTTGCGGACTTACCCGATAACAGCATCCGAACATAAATATGTAAAAGAGGCCGAAAAGATAAAAAAATATCGGTATGGAGGGATACCAGGCAAAATAATACCTAGGCAACAAGGTGTGAAATACCAAGGCTCCTCCCCAACTCAATACAACCATTAATATGGTCAACGATATGATAAATTTTCTCTTTACGGCTAACAAAAACATAATTATGTATTAGATTTCCACACAGGCCGAAACTATATTGTCCCTCACCTCAACGAACCCACTCGATATTCCAATTGATTTCTCCAATTCGTCCTCCGTGTATTTTATCTCGCCTTTTATCAGTGATGATATCAGCGGAGCATGATCATACAGGACAGAAAAAGAGCCTAATTCCCCCGGTAGTGTCACTATTTCCACTTTGCCGTCAAACAAAGTACTTTCCGGAGAAACCACTATCAAATGAAGATCTTCATGATGTTCCATACTTACTTTTATTTCTTATGGCTGGCAGCATCCAGCAACTTCTTTCCCTTTTCTATTGCTTCCTCTATCGTTCCTACATTCAGGAATGCCTGTTCCGGCAAGTAATCCACCTCACCGTCCAAAATCATCTTGAATCCTTTTATCGTATCTTCGATAGAAACCATGACACCCGGCACACCTGTAAACTGTTCGGCTACGGCAAACGGTTGTGAAAGGAACCGCTGCACCCGACGCGCACGGTTTACAGTCTGACGATCTTCATCACTCAATTCGTCCATACCCAAAATAGAAATGATATCTTGCAACTCCTTGTTGCGCTGCAAAATCTGCTTCACACGCTGAGCCACATCATAGTGCTCCTGCCCTACAATCAGCGGATCAAGAATACGTGAGGTTGATTCCAACGGATCTACAGCCGGATAAATACCCAGTTCGGTAATTTTACGGCTCAATACGGTCGTTGCATCCAAGTGAGTAAATGTAGTAGCGGGCGCAGGGTCTGTCAAGTCATCAGCAGGTACATACACAGCCTGTACCGAGGTGATAGAACCATTCTTGGTAGAAGTGATACGTTCCTGCATCTGTCCCATTTCCGTTGCCAGTGTCGGTTGGTACCCCACGGCTGACGGCATACGGCCCAACAAAGCCGAAACCTCGGAACCTGCCTGAGTGAAACGGAATATATTGTCGATAAAGAACAAAATGTCACGTGGTCCGTTGCTGTCACCGTTTTTGCGGTCACGGAAAGATTCGGCAACGGTCAGCCCCGAAAGGGCAATGGAAGAACGCGCGCCGGGAGGCTCGTTCATCTGTCCGTACACCAATGTGGCCTGTGACTTTTCAACTTCATTATAATCTACTTTGGAAAGATCCCAATGACCTTCTTCCATGCTTTTCTTAAATTCTTCTCCGTAGCGGATTACACCAGATTCAATCATTTCACGCAACAGGTCGTTGCCTTCACGTGTACGTTCACCGACTCCGGCAAAAACAGAAAAGCCGTTATGTTTCTTGGCAATGTTGTTAATCAGCTCCATAATAAGCACGGTCTTGCCTACACCGGCCCCCCCAAACAATCCGATTTTACCACCCTTTGAATAAGGTTCCAGCAAATCAATAACCTTGATACCTGTGAAGAGCACTTCCTGCACAGTAGACAATTCATCAAACTTAGGGGGCTCACGGTGAATGGGAAACGCCCCTTCCTTACTCAACGGGCGCATACCGTCCACAGCTTCACCTACTACGTTCATCAACCGGCCTTTAATCTGATTACCAACCGGCATAGTAATAGGATGTCCTGTCGGAATTACTTCCATACCACGTTGCAAACCGTCCGTACTATCCATAGCTACAGTACGCACTGTGTCTTCACCAATGTGTTGTTGAACTTCCACGACTAGAATTCTGCCGTCATTGCGTTTGATAGTCAATGCATCATGAATGCTTGGAAGAAGCAGATCGGTGTCGATGCCTTTGCCCTCAAAATACACATCGACTACCGGTCCGATAACTTGTGAAATATGTCCAATAATCTGTGACATAAGCTTCTATTTACTTTTATTTGATAATTTACCTTTTCTATATTAACAAATATCGCAGGCTTTTTGTTTACCTACCTTTTGCTTTATATGCGCAGCAAAGGTAAAGATTATCTCAGTAGATTGAACTTAAGCTAACATTTTTTACACATCAATACGACATTATTCCACCAAAAGAAGAAAAAAAGAACATTTCCGCTACTTTTTGTGCATTCCTTCACGAGATAACTGTTTACTTAAATTAGCAATTCCCAAAGCAACCACTGCTGTTACCGTAGCTGCATGCTCTTGGTATTCTGGTATATTCTTCGTATAAAGATCACGTTCCGTATGCCATATTTCCCCATAAGAGAAATTATATCCTTTTATGTCTTGTGTATTGAAACCAAAAGTAGGCACTCCTTCCACTGCAAAAACACTGGCATCCGTACCGCCGCTTTGAGTAGGACGTTTAAAGGGTTTCGCTACCTTTACCTCAAACGGATAATCCGCACGGATCTCTTTCACAGGCTTGCACACTTCCACAAAATCATCATACATAGCCTGAGGAACGGAGATTCCCACCGGTGGAGTCGGCCCTCCGTCCCGGTTGAACAGATTGGCAATCTTTCCCAATTCTTTTGCATGAGTCTTGACATATGCTTTTGCACCCAATAATCCAAATTCCTCTCCAGCAAAAGCCACAAACAGTATAGTACGTTTAGGTTTTGCACCGGAAAGTGCAATCATACGGGCAGCCTCCATCATAGGACCAATGCCTGTGCCACAGTCTATACCACCGGTTGCCACATCATAAGAATCAAGATGTCCGCTTATAATAACATATTCATCCGGATATTTAGTGCCCTTAATGGATGCTACGACATTATGATATTTCACAGGACCTAGTTTGAAATGATTACGAATATCAAATTCCAGCCAAAAGTTCCGTCGTTCTTTCACCATCTGTTTAATAATCTTGTATTGATGTTCATCCAACTTGATATCACAGACTTCGGGCAAATTATCAAACGTAGTATGGGGATCATTCAATAAAGCACGATCATACAAAGCACGTAAAGGTACAGGTGCCGACTGAATAAAGCCAAGTGCTCCTGCCTCACACATCTCTTTATAAAATAGTCCCGGCATTTCACGCAAAGGCTTCATGGCATGTTTGGTTCCTTTGCTCCAATTCTCTTCCATCAAGGCAGCATTCTGCTTTTCTATTTCTATATTTTCAGCTTTGATAGCAGCTCTCAACGAATCTCCTTTAGCAGAACGGTCAACAGGCCAACCTACATTTTCACCTGAGATCAACACCCAAGCGCCTTTCAACTGATGTTTCATGCGGTCCAGCTCTTCTTGAGTACGGGGCTCTATCAAAACATGCCCGCGTTGCAGACCTTTAGTACCTGAAGTGTAGGATGGAGTGACAAAATGCAGATCCATTGCCTGATCTCCCCCGATTAAACGTCCGAACCATGGACCACGGTTAAAACCTACCGGCAGTTCTCCAGCTTCTTCCAAGCGTACATCAATACCCCATCGTTTATATTCACGCATCATCCACTCGGCTGCATTCTCATACGCATCCGAGCCTATAACTCTTCCCCCAAAACGATTGGTGAGAATATCCAACTGATGCATCACCCGGTTATCTGTTTGGCCCGTTTCAATGATTTTCTTTACGGCGGCAGGTTGGGCAAAAGTAGTCCCTGCATACAAAGAAGCAGCTATAACAGCTGCCATGCACATTTTGTTCATCATGGTATTTCTGTTTGTTAGTTGTTAACGATTACAAATATATAGCAAATTTTGGAACTTCAACTATTAATTTCCAACAATTTATCAGGAGAAACCGAATATTTTTGAAGTCGTACAATACAAACAGTATTAAAATGAAAGTTTATTCAACTTTCATTTCTTTCTGGCGCACACAACCATGACTAGAGTTTTTATACGAAACTCAAATAAACTCTTCCACCAAATACATCTCGTTGAATAAAACTTGTTGATAATTGGAAGAATCACTCTCCAATAAATTTAACAAAGTATACTCAGCTCCACGTACCCAATACACAAAATCACGATTGGGATGGTAATCCTTCGCAAATTCCAGCAACTGTTGCAAATTAAAATCGGAGGAAATGATACCCGCACCGCTTTTTTCGGCATCATATGCATTACAGTCCTGTTCTATATGGGCAGGAACCATCAGAATAGGCTTGCCTAAATACATGGCCTCGCACACCGATTCAAATCCGGCAGTACTGGCATAAGCCTTGCATCCCGCCATCTGCCTCAAAAATTCCACATCATCCAGTTGATAAAAGCTCAATGTATTATCCACTCTCTTCACCGGTTCCTCCTCCCACTTGTCCCAAAAGAAACGAAGCGGTATCCTGGGATGTTGCCTGTGCCATTTCATTACATTTTCACTGAAACCCGCATTAACCATATAGCCATGTATATAGTCACCGGAATAAGGTTCATGTAAAGTCACTTCCTTACGCAACAAGGGAGGAATCACACGGATATTATTCTGAGGATCATCCTTCATGTAACGAAAAGAAAGAGCCAAACGTTCCTTCGCCCCCAAGCTGGTCAGTACGGTAAAAAACTTCAAAAGAGCCAAGCTTACTTTATCAGCCTTCGGAAATTCAAAACTTTTATGCAAGAACAGATATTGATGTCCTATGCAGATTTGCGGAACAGAGGGACGGAACAGGAAATAAGTCAGTCCGGTCAGCAATTCATAGAAATTGATAACCCTGTCCGCACCACTGGCCTCGATACGCTGACGAATGTAGTTAATGCTATTGATATACACAGGAAGTTTCACTAGATTATACGCTACGCTCCGCATCAAACTCACCCGTTTGTTGGCTGGTGTAGGCAGAAAATTAGGACTGACAAAACGTTTTATGGGAGCATGGATGTTACGATTGAAAAATCCCGGCAAGCGGCGCGAACTACTTTTACCTACCAGTACTTCCACTACTTCGTGACCGTTCCGGCGCAATATTTCCTCCAACGTAATGGCTTGAGTAAGATGTCCTCTCCCCTCACCCTGTACTATAAATAAAAATTTCATGAGGCTGTATGTATTAGGGTAAACTCTTTATTATCTTCATTCTCATCAGCTAGTACATGATGGTATTCCATGATATTCCAATTCCCGTCCGCATCCTCAGTCAGTGCCGAAAGGCTTTCTACCCAATCGCCCGAATTCAGATAATGAATACCATCATAATAGGTATTAGCCGGATGATGGATATGACCACAAATCACTCCGTCACATTTACGTACACGTGCAAACTCCACCAATACTTTCTCAAAGTCCGATATATAGGAAACAGCCGACTTTACTTTTTGTTTGACGGCCTGTGACAGAGAATAATACGGTTTCCCCCGTTTGGTACGATATTGGTTATAAAAGCGGTTCGCCCATAAGAGGAATGTATAACCTGCATCGCCCAACCGGGCTAACCATTTCATCTGTGTGGTAACCCGGTCGAATAGATCGCCATGTGTCACATAATAACGCTTTCCATGTGTTTCAAGGATGTATTCTTTGACGATTTTTACGTTATAGAATGTCATAGGGACCAAGCCGTCCAGGAAATCATCGTGGTTGCCACGCACATAAATTACTTCAGTACCGAAGTTCTCCATCATTTTCATGATAACCTTAAAGAAATCAGTATGTTTTGCTTGCCACCTCTTAGTACCCGCCTTACGCAAATGCCAACCATCTATAATGTCTCCGTTCAATATCAGACGGTCACAATTGACAGATTTCAAAAAGTTACTGACCTCTATTGTTTTAGAATGAGAGGTTCCCAGATGGATATCCGATAAAACCACTGTAGGATAATACGTTCTCAGATGCATATCTTTATTATTAAAACTATGCAAATATCCATGTTATCTGTTACAAGATCGTGTCGGTAAAATTACTATGCTATTAAAATTAATGAAAAGACAGGCCGTTTCTTCATGGAACAAGAAACGGCCTGCAAAGCTTCAGTTTATCATACATAAACCATACTTCAATCTATAACTAACAATTAATTGTCAATATCAATCACATTGAACTGCATATCAAACTTTATCTCCCAACCATTAGAAAGTTTCACTTCATAGTCATGCTTGTCCCTCTCGATCTTGAGCATCTTGGCATCGGGGTAATTCGTAGCAACGTACTTTTTTATTGCTTCAGGAACCACAGCGACAGGTACAGCGCTGTATTTGCAATTCACTTCTGTCCAAATACCTTTTTTATCGAATTCCAGTTTGTCTCCATTAGTAAAAATCACATCATAGCTTTTATCAAACCAGTCTGTTTCCATTTTAGCCATCGCCACCTTATTATCGGGGAAATGAGTTTTGATAAAAGTCTGTGCAGTCTGAGGCAATTGGTTTACTTGAATAGGTTTGTCATCATCCGCCCATACCACTGTTTGCAACGTAAATAAGCACACTAACAATAATAATACCTTTTTCATAATCGTCATTTTTTTTATTTGGTTCTACATTCTGTTTTCTGATGCAAATATGAAGGGAGATTCTGAAAAGAATTTGAAATTCTAAAAAAAACACGATTTTTTTTATTGATTATGAGTGGATGCATAAAGTGTAAAACAATGCTCCCCGCTCTTATATTCATAGCAAAGCCTGAGAGCCTGCATTTTACATATCGTATCTGCTATTGCCAAACCTAGACCGGTAGAGCCTTCTTTTTTCTTTCCTTGATAAAAACGCTCAAAAATACGCCGGGCATCCAGCGGTTGTGCCGCCCCTGTATTGCAGAACATCACACTGTGGGGAGTAATGACAATCCGGATGTGTCCACCGTCCATATTGTGTACAAAAGCATTCTTCAACAAATTGGTAAGCAACACCACTGCCAATGTTTCATTTATCGTAAGATAGAAAACACCTTCTTCCTCTATACTTGTTATGATCTCACGATATTGATACACTTCTTTATAGTCCTCCAGATATTGCCTCAATAATTTATTCACTTCTACTTGGACAGTATCCGTAAATTGACCGTTCTCTATCTTCGAAAGCAATAACAAAGACTTGTTCAGCTTCGTTATATGTTCCAAAGTCTGGTGGGTTTTCATCAACTCCTCCAATTGGCTTTCTGAAAGATTTTCATCCTCCATCAGCATCTCCAACCGATTACGACAAATAGCCAGTGGTGTCTGCATCTCATGAGATGCATTACCAATAAATTGTTTTTGCTGTTCGAACATCTGCTCACTGCGCTCTGCATAACGAACAGCCGCTTCATTTAATTTTCTGAATTCTGAAACCCGGGTATTATTTTGTAAAGGCTCGTTTACCTTACCGATACGATATTTATCCAACCAATGAAGCAATACATAAAGAGGACGCATATTCCGATAAAACACCCACACATTAATAACAATTATAGTCAATAATAAAGCGATATAAAGAAAAATAATCCAACCTGCCATAGCATCTTTCAAATCTTCTTTTTCTATAGAAGGAATCGCTACCGTCAATTCAAAAAACTTTTCGCCATCATCCTTAAAAATGGTCGTAAGGATTCGTGCAGGTTCAGTTTCATCTTTTTCAGGAATATAAACCATAGAATCTTTATAAATGATATCATCACAAGATCCTGCATATTCCTTCGTCACTTCACGCAGGAAATACTGATTGTTGGAAGCTGTATTTTTAGAAGGAAGCTCCTCTCCCGCCAATGCACGTATGATGATAATTTCCGAATAATCCTCCAATGAGTCATCCACTTCATCATTCACCTCATCCATTACAGCAAAATAGAAAAGGATGGCCCAGCCGGTCAATAAAACCGACAACACCAACGATATACGGATAATGATATAATAAATCAGTTTCATTTATTCCACTACCATTTTATATCCAAAACCATAAACAGCCTTCAGTTCAGGAGTAGCTCCAGCCTCTTTCAATCTCTTTCGTAAATTCTTGATTTGGGCATAGATAAAATCAAAATTATCGACTTGATCTATATGGTCGCCCCATACGGATTCGGCAAGTGTGCTTTTATTAACCAATCTGCCGGGACGGTTCATAAAATAAACCAGAATATCATATTCCTTACGGTTCAGTTCAAGCTTCTTTCCAGCTACGGTCACCCCATATTTATCGGGAAAAATTTCTATATTTCCGTATTTGATACTATTTTCCCCACCTTGCTGATGACGGCGTATCACACTTTTGATACGTGCATTCAGTTCCACCAAATGAAAAGGTTTAGGCAGATAATCATCAGCTCCGAGCTCCAATCCTAGTACTTTGTCTTCTATAGAGTCTTTGGCTGAAAGGATGATCACATTTTCCCGTTTATGCATTTCTTTCAACTTTTCCAACAAATCCAGGCCACTGCCATCCGGCAACATAATATCCAGCAAAATGCAGTCATAATCATAATCCTCTATCTTTTGTAATGCGGTACGGTAATCGGCAGCAATTTCCACCACATAACGCTCCTTTTCCAATGAGCGCTGAGTCACTTCACGCAAATTAGCATCGTCTTCTACTAATAGTATTTTCATAAGTCCTACTTTTGGTTCTTAAAGACAAAGAAACAAGATAATTCTGAAAAAACACTGAAATAAGAAAAAAAACGAAGAAACCATACAATTTTTTCCATCACCCAACTAATAAACAACAAATATCAAACTAAAAATCGTTATCAACTATACAATCAGCCCCCTGCATCTACCACAACAAGACGCAAGGGGCCACACACAACTCTCTCTAATCAAACCCTAATTATTTGATTTCCATTTGAGAAAAATCCATTTGGCTCAAGCCTACTGGTGACGGTGTTTCTTTTAAATCAAAAGAGACTTCCTTTTCACCATTTTTAGCCGAGTTTATTTTTACCTTTATACCCTTTGTTTCCGATGTTATTTCCAAAGAATTCAAATTAAAGGATACCGCACCGTTTCTCCAATAACCAGTAGTATCAGCATACGTATTGTAACGATATTCTAAATGAATATAGCCATCCTGATCGGGCGTAATTGTAGTGTTCTTTACCAAACTAACCAAATGTTTCACTTTAGAAGGCATGTTCTGATTAAAAATAATATTCAAATAACCGCCACTAATCCACATATTACCTTCAAATATATCTACAGGATCATTTCCAAATTCTTCTTCATTCTCTGCTGTCAGCTCCTCTATAGGTTTAGTTAGAATTTCCTTTATACTCAACACTTTGACTGAGCAATCATATCCTTCCGGATAATTATCATACAAAGGATTGAAATAAAGAATAACCCGTTGTCCATCTATCGGGGAATACCAAAAATAATCAGTCGTTGCAGGCCAGATTTGTCCCCATCTGTCACCTGTAAAGTCATAAACATGGGCACCTTTCACATTTACAGTAGCCCAATCCACTGCCACATCACCAAGAGAGTAACCATCATCATCATCACATGATTGCAACATTGGCACTAATGCCAATAACAACATTCCTAAAAGCCACTTAATTTTTTTCATATCTTTTTCCTTTCTTTTTTTAGTCTTCTGCTTAATAAATAAAAAAGCCGTGCAATTACTGCATCGGCTTTACGTTTATTCAGAAAAAGAAAGTTATTTTTTCAACAAACGCAGCATTTCACGAGCTGCATGACGGGGAGCACCGGCAGGTCCCAATCGTTCCGCCACATAATCATATCCAGTAAGCATTTCCTTCTTATACACTTCATTTTCAAGAAGATTAGCCAGTTCACACTGTATATTCTTTACCGTCATGGTATCAGCAACCAACTCTTTAACAACCTCACAGTCAGCA
>OHKS01000682.1_pt1 | contig 12511 bp, 9 predicted proteins | sample 1568881 | NCBI WGS metagenome assembly OHKS01 (sample SAMEA3879569, study PRJEB24766) | human gut metagenome | biome: human-associated habitat; feature: feces | place: USA | collected 1985/1987 | reverse complement strand
AATGTAGCTGCCGATGGTCTTTTTGATCTGGTAGTTCAGCATGTCGCTGGCCAGCTGTGCGCGCTTGTTGCCGTTCATGGCGGCTTCCTCAACATCGCGCTTGTCGCTGGACACGCCGGAAACACCCAGCAGGCCGGACTTCTTGTTCAGGATCTCGTCCAGCTCGTGGCCGGTGATCTCCAGATTGTACTTCAGATAGTTGACGACCGAGGGGTCAAGGTCGCCGCAGCGGGTACCCATCATCAGGCCGGCCAGCGGGGTCATGCCCATCGAGGTATCAATGACCTTGCCCTGATCGACAGCGGCGATGGAGGAACCATTGCCCAGATGGCAGGTGATCAGCTTCAGGCGCTCAATAGGCTCCTCAAGGAACTCGGCAGCGCGGTGGCTGACATACTTGTGGCTGGTGCCGTGGAAGCCGTAGCGGCGGACGCCGTATTTCTCATAGTACTCATAGGGGATGGCGTACATATAAGCCTTCGGGGGCATGGTGGAGTGGAAAGCCGTGTCAAAGACCGCAACATTCGGCTTGTCCTGACCAAAGACCTTGTAGGAGGCCTCGATGCCCAGGATGGCGGCAGGGTTGTGCAGAGGAGCCAGCGGGCTCAGGTCGTGGATCGCCTTGACGACCTCGGGGGTGATCAGGCAGCTCTCCTTGAACTTCTCGCCGCCGTGGACAACGCGGTGGCCGATGGCGTTGATCTCGCTGACATCGTCGATGCACTTGCCCTCGCCGGTGGTCATCTTCTTCACGACCTCGGTAAAGGCCTCGGTATGGGTGGGGAAGATGGCGGGCGTGGTTGCCTTATGGCCGTTGGCCTCATGGGTGATCATGCTGCTTTCCATGCCGATGCGCTCGCACAGACCCTTGCAGAGGACTTTCTCGCCCTCCATATCGATCAGCTGGTACTTCAGGCTGGAAGAACCGCAGTTGATAACCAGAACTTTCATGGAATATCCTCCTTAAATTTGGCAGGGCAGATTTGCCCTTTCCCAATCGTTGATTTTATTATATAATGGAAGATATGAATTTTCAAGCGCAAGTTCTGCAAGATAGCACAATTTTTGCACAGTACGGGCAAAGTACTTTTTTAACAATCTGTCGGGAGATTTTTTCTATGAAGTTTGCAGGCATCATAGCCGAATATGACCCCTTTCACAACGGCCATGCAGCCCAGCTTGCGGCGGTCAGGGCAGCGGGCGCCGACTGCGTGGCTGTCTGTCTGAGCAGCGGCGCTGTGCAGCGGGGCGGTGTACCCATCCTGCCGGAATCGGTCCGGGTGCGCGCCGCGCTGGGCGCAGGGGCCGACATCGTCATTGCGCTGCCCGCGCCCTACGCCTGCGCCACGGCGGAGCAATTCGCCGCGGCAGGGGTGCATCTGCTGGCGGCGCTGGGCTGCGATACGCTGGCTTTCGGTGCGGAAACACCCGATGCCGCCGCATTGCTGGACGCCGCGCAGCTGCTGTTGAGCGGCGAGATAAACGCGCTGATCCGTAAAAAGCTTGCGACCGGTATGACCTATGCCGCCGCCCGGGCCGATGCTGCCGAGACCCTGCGCCCCGGCATGGGGACGCTGCTGCGCACGCCGAACAACATTCTGGGTATCGAATACTGCAAGGCGATTCTGGCGCAGGGCGCTGCGCTGACGCCCCTTGCACTGCCCCGGCTGGGGGCGGCCCACGGCGGCGGGGCAGGGGAGCATGGGGGTACGCCGATGGCCAGCGCCAGCTACCTGCGTAGCCTGTCCCTGCCGGAGTGGACTGCCTTTGTACCCGCCGGTGCAGCGGCGCTTTACGCAAAGGCGGCTGCCGAGGGGCTGCTGCTCGACAGTGCAAAATTTGAGGTGGCGGTTCTGACGCAGCTGCGGATGCAGCCGCCGGAAAATTTTGCGCAGCTGCGCGGTATCAGCGAGGGACTGGAGAACCGCCTTGCAGCATCGGTGCGTCAGGCAGACGGTCTGGACGACCTTTACACCCGGCTGAAAACCAAGCGCTATCCCCATGCACGGCTGCGCCGCCTTGTGCTGGATGCCGCGCTGCAGTTTCCGGCAGAATTGCCAATGCCGCCCTACCTGCATGTGCTGGGGGCAAAAAAAAGCGCGCTGCCGCGCTTGAAATACGCAGCCCTGCCGGCAGGCACGGCGCTGGCAGAGCTGGTGCAAGTCGGCCCGCAGGCGGCTGAAATCGGCAGACTGCATAGCCGCGCTGTGGATTTTTCGTCATTATGCAGAGAAAAAATTCAGCCGATGGGGCTTGCGTTTACTGCTAAGCCGGTGGTAATATAAGCGTGATATGGAGAAAACATGCGCATGATACAACATTGTTGCATTTTTAACGCGCAAAATCGGTACGAAATGAAGGAGTAAAACATGGCGCTGCATGTAATGGACGAAGCAAACCACTGCCTTGGCTGCAAGGTGCCCCGCTGTCAGCAGGGGTGCCCCATCCACACCAATATCCCGGAGGTCATCCGCCTGCTGAAGGACAACAAGCTGGACGAGGCCGGCCGTATGCTGTTTGAAAACAACCCCCTGACCACCGTCTGCTCTCTGGTCTGCAACCATGAGAAGCAGTGCGAGGGGCATTGTGTGCGCGGCATCAAGGGCGCGCCGGTCCACTTTTCGGTCATTGAAAACTATATTTCCTCTACCTACGCCAGTCAGATGACGCAGGGCCCTGCGCCGTCCAACGGCAAAAAGGCTGCCATCATCGGCTCCGGCCCGGCGGGTCTGACCATCGCGGTCATTCTGGCGCGCTATGGGTATGATGTCACGATCTTTGAGAGCCACGATAAGATCGGCGGTGTGCTGCGCTACGGCATCCCCGAGTTCCGTCTGCCCAAGACGGTGCTGGACGATTTTGAGTACCGCCATCTGCGCCTGAAGGGCATCAAGGTCCGCCCCAACACCGATGTGGGCAAGGCGCTCAAGATCGAGGATCTGTTCCGTGACGGCTACAAGGCTATCTTCATCGGCACCGGCGTGTGGCGCCCCAACACGCTGCACATCAAGGGCGAGAGCCTCGGCAATGTGCATTATGCCATCAACTACCTGCAAAACCCCGATGTCTACCATCTGGGCAGCCGCGTCATCGTTATCGGTGCGGGCAACGCGGCAATGGATGTCGCCCGCACTGCCATCCGCCATGGCACACGGCATCTTGAGTGCTTCTCGCTGTCCAAGACGATCACTGCCAGTGAGTATGAGGCCAGCTATGCTAAGCTGGAGGGCGTCAACTTCATCTTCAACAAAAAGCCCGTTGAGATCACCGACAAGGGTGTTGTGTTCATCGACCTGAACGAGGCCGAGGACGGCACCCTGACTGAGCTGCCCGGCACCGAAAAGCTCTACCCGGCAGACAGCGTGATCGTTTCGATCAGCCAAGGCCCCTGCACCACCATCACCGACAGCACCAAGGACCTCAAGACGACCCCGCGCGGTCTGTTTGAGACCGATGAGGTCGGCCGCACCAGCATCCCCGGTATCTTCGCCAGCGGCGATGCCGTCAAGGGTGCCCGGACGGTAGTCGAGGCCGTGGCCTACAGCAAAAATGTGGCCGAGGCCATGCACGAGTACATGCAGACCCTGCCGCCCGACCTGCCCGATGCGTACGCAAATGTACCCGTGGCAGAGTATGATGAGGGAAACTAAAAACATAAGGTGTGCCCGCGAAAGCGGGCACACCTTATGTTTTGGGAACATGGGCAGCGGAAAAGCCGCCCTTATGGGAAAAATCAAATCTGCTGCAAGGGACTGCGCTGTAGGTCAAACAGAGTGTGCAACTTTTTTTATCGCTTTTTTATCTTTGTACATTTCATCGTCAGCGTGCTGTATAAGGACTTCCAGATTTTTTTCCTCGGTGTCAGTCCAAACATATCCTATTGCAACAGAAATCGGTATATCACTTTGCTTATCAGCAAAGTCAACCTCCGCGCGTACCCGCGCTATGATCTCCTCGGTCTCAGTGGCGGTCTTGTTTTTCAGAATGATTACAAACTCATCACCGCCGATTCTGTAACACTGACCACTGTCACCGACTGCCGTTCTCATGCACTTTGCAATCGTGACAATGAGGTCATCGCCCTTGTTGTGCCCCAGTGTGTCATTTATCTTTTTCAGATTGTTGGCATCCATCATTATATAGGAAATCATACCGGGAAAGGCTGCATTGCTCTTATTTTCTTCCAGAAATGCTGTTCGGTTGCCTAGGCCGGTCATTGTGTCCATATAGGCCATTCTTGCATATATAGCAACATTGGCGTTTTCTTGAACCTGCTCATATAGTACGGTGCAGGCAGCACTGATCAAAAATGCCACAAAAATCATAACACCGATAGAATACACATAGGAATAGTTCGTTATGTTGCCGTAATAAAATAATAGAAGCGCCAGAATGCTGCAGACACAATATACAATGCATCCGTCAATTACTCTTTGCAGCTTGCGGTCTTTATGCCTTTTGTTTTCGCTGATTCCGTTCAAAATCATCAGCAGGAGTGTTACTGCCATAAGCAGATGCTCACAAATCAATATGGCGATTGTCGGCAGCCACCCGCCAATGTAATTGACCGTATAAAGGACTAAGGTAAGCACAAACAATGTGCGGATCACAGACAGCATTTTTGTTTTGCTGGGAAGGATCACCCGGATAAAACCCAAAAGGGGAATGGGCAGTATGAAAATGGAAAAGAACGAGAGCAATTCTACGAAACCCGTGTGCTGTGTAACCAACAGCAGAATCTGCGAATCCGTTACGACCCAGAGGCCCTCGATCAAAATGTAAAGGCCTAGATTCCACAGTGCACGGTAGATTTTTTCTGTTTTTTCTGATTTCATGTAAAGACTTGCGATAATGCACATACCGCCAAGGATAAGCGACAATAAGCCAACAAGCACGGCATACAGGTTGTCCTTGAGAATCATTCGGTATAGATCGTTCTTGTTTCCCAGCATAATGCTGGAGGCTTTGACGCCAGAAAGACTTTCTGGCGTTGCATTGTTAAAATCGATTGTCAGGCTGTCTCCGGATGGAATATCGAACAGATGCACGGCACCGTCTCTTTTGCCGTCCTTATGATAGATGATTTCATCCCCTACACGGATAGAACAGTCTCTCCAATGCGACTGAAGATACAGCATCCATTCCTCATGCTCACCCCTGTCCGCAAGGCTGAAGGTGACAGTTGCCTTCGGGACATCTGACGAAGTGTCTATTGACCATTCGCCTGCGGGGGTGTTTACCTTTCCCGTAAAAATACTGTCAGGTGTCTTTTCGTATCTCGCACAAAGATATAATGCAGTTGCCATAAAAAAGATAGTGAAAAGAGTGGCCGCAGTGCGCATTTTTTTCATAATAGTTTTCTCTCTTTGTGATGTTTTTGGGTGATGTTTTTGGTTCTGGTAGATAGGCTTTGATTCAGTGCGAACCGTGACTTCCGTGATTTTATTGTATATATGGCTCGTACAAAAGCAACCCTGCCCGGTGCAGGGGTAGGGTGAAGGAAGGATTTATCGCATCCGCGCAAACTCCCTTGCATGCTTCACAAACTCCCGCGCGGCGGGGGAGAGCACCCCGCGCGACAGGCACGCCAGCCCGATGGTGCGCTTGGCGGCCGGCTCCAGCTGCAGGACCTGACACCCTGCGCTGGCGGCACCCTCCTTGAACATCAGCTCGGGCATCAGGGCAAGGCCCTGCCCGCAGGCTACCATGGCGATCATGCTCTGGTCATCCACAATGTAGCAGCGGCTCGACACATGCAGGTCATTCTTTTTGAAATAGCTCTGGATGTCGGCGTCCACATCGGACTGCTGGCTGACAAAGGGCCGGCCGCGCAGCTCCTCGGCCCGGACAACACCGGGGCGGCGGGGCTTGTAGTCGGGCGGCGCAAGGCAGATGAGCCGGTCATCGTAGAGCGGCTCAAAATCCAGATCGCGGGCGCTGGAGTTGGACAGAAAGCCCAGTTCTACCGCGCCGGTTTTCAGCCAGCCGGTAATGTCATCATAGGAGCCCTGATAGATCTGCACATCTATGCCGGGGAATGCCGCGCGGAAGCCCGGCACGATCTTCGGCAGCCATGTCACGCAGGCCGAGTTGAACACTCCCAGCCGCAGCGCACCCTTGTGCATACCGTTGATCTGGGCAATGGACTGCTCCAGCGATTCGCTGCTTGCCAGCATCTGCTGGATCGCAGGCATCAGGTTCTCGGCGGCAGCGGTCAGCGTGACGCCGCTTTTTGTGCGGGTGAAAAGCGGAAAGCCGCACTCGGCCTCTACGCCGGACACGGCATGGCTCACGGCGGAGGGGGTAATGTGCAGCCGTTCGGCTGCGGCGGCAAAGGTACCCAGCTGCGCCACGATACTCAGCAGCTGGCAGTCGGTCAGGGTCATGATCACATCTCCTGTGGTGAATTTGATTCATGCTTCGTATGAAAAAGTATAGCTTTACTTCATGTCTATAATGTACTATTATGATAGCAGAAAGTCAATGCCTGCGGCGCACAACGCAGACATGAAAAAGACTCCTCTCCCTCCGACCTTGCCCCACCGGCCCGCACACCGGTGGGGCTTTTTTTATTGGCCGGTTTGTGGTATGATACTAATAAAGCCTTCCCCCAAGGAGGAAGGTGCCCCGAAGGGGCGGATGAGGGTGGCCTTCCCGCGGCAAACCGTGAATGGGTGGCTGCGGCAGACCGGCCCCTCATCAGGCCGTTGCACGGCCAGCTTCCCCCAAGGGGGAAGCCTTTACTGTAAAGGTGGAAAATCACATGGCAAAATCACGCGGGGTGCGGGGCGCAGCGGGCGCCTGTGCGGCGGCATCCCTTGTCTATCTGCTGGGGCGCAGCCTGCTGGCCCTGCTGGTCAGCGCCCTTATGGGGCTGGCACATCCGGGGGCCAGTCTGGCAAAGCCCCTCGGCTTCAGTGATGTCAGCGCAGCGCTGTTTCAGCTGCTGGTCGGCATTGGGGCCATCGCCCTGACGCTGGCCTTTCTGCTCAAGCTGACCCGCCTGCGGCAGGAAGATCTGCGCATCGCCCTGCCGGCCCCCTGGAGCCCGGGCTTCTGTCTGCCGGTCTTTCTCGGGGTGGCAAACCTTGCCAACCTTGCCGGGGCGCTCATCAACCATATCACAGACAACCCGACAACGAGCGAGCTGCTGCCCAGCGGCGGCCCCGAGCTGCTTGTCTGCTTTATAACGCTCTGCATCATGCCCGCTGTGGCCGAGGAGCTGCTCTTCCGCGGGGCGTTTCAGGGCCTGATGCGCCCCTGCGGCAGCGCAGCGGCCATCTTTGCGCCGGCGCTGCTCTTCGGTCTGCTGCATCTCGATCTGGCGCAGGGGCTGACGGCCTTTGCCTGCGGGGTCTTTCTGGGCTGGCTGACCGAGCGGTCGGGCAGCATCCTGCCGGGTATGCTGCTGCACCTTGCAAACAATATGCTGGCATTTTTGACGATCTACCTGCGGTATTATGCCCCGGCGGAGCTGTCCTTCGGCGTTGAGCTGTTTATCCTGCTCTTTTTCCCGGTGTTCGGCGGGTGGATGATCTGGAACGCCCGGCAGCAGGGCTTTCGCTTTTCGGCCGGTCTGCGCCCCGGCGTGGATGTGCTGGCGGTGTTCACCAGCCCGGCCTACAGCGCCGCTGTGATCTTTCTGGTCGTATATGCGGTATTTTTTGTGCATTGAGGGAGAGCTATGACCGATGAAGAACTGATGCGCGCCGCGCTCGCAGAGGCAAAGCTTGCCGCCGCACTGGGCGAGGTCCCGGTCGGGGCGGTCGTGGCTAAGGACGGGGAGATCATCGCCCGCGCCCACAACCTGCGCGAGAGCGGCAAAAACGCCACCTACCACGCCGAGCTGCTGGCCATTGATGCGGCCTGCAAGGCGCTGGGCGGCTGGCGGCTCTGGCAATGTGAGCTGTTCGTAACGCTGGAGCCCTGCCCCATGTGCAGCGGGGCTATCATCAACAGCCGCCTGAAGCGGGTCGTCTACGGCGCACGCGACCCCAAGGCGGGCTGCTGCGGCAGCCTGACCGACCTGTTTGCGCTGCCCTTCAACCATCACCCGGCCATGGAATCGGGCCTGCTGGAGGAGGAGGCACAGGCATTGTTGCAGGACTTTTTTGCGATGCTGAGAGAGAAACGGAAGAAAAAATGACTACGAACCATGTATTCATCACCGGCGGCAGCCGGGGAATCGGCGCGGCGGCGGTGCTGGCGTTCGCCCGCGCCGGGTATGATGCCTTTACCTACAACGCCCATCCGGACGCCGCCGAGGCGGTGCTGCGCCGCGCCGCAGCCGCCGCGCAGGGCGGCCGCTTTTTGGCAATACAGGCCGATGCGGGGGATTCTGCACAGGTGCAGGCCGCCGTGGAGCAGGCACAGCGGGAGCTGGGCAGCCTGCAGGTGCTTGTCTGCAATGCGGGCATTGCGCAGGTCAAGCTGTTTACCGACACCACCGATGAGGATTGGCACCGGATGATGGCCGTTGATCTGGACGGTGCGTTCTACGCCTGCCGCGCCGTGCTGCCCGGCATGGTACACCAGAAATACGGCCGTATCCTGCTGGTCAGCAGTATGTGGGGGCAGACCGGCGGCAGCTGTGAGGTGGCCTACAGCGCAGCCAAGGCGGGGCTGATTGGTCTTGGCAAGGCCCTCGCCAAGGAGGAGGGCCCCAGCGGCATCACGGTCAATGTCATTGCGCCGGGCGTCATTGACACCGACATGATGGCGGGCTTTACCGCAGAGGACCGCGCCGCTTTGGCGGAGGAAACCCCTGTGGAGCGCCTTGGCACGGCGGACGAGATCGCCCGCACGATGGTCTTTCTGGCCGATGAGGCCAGCGGCTACATCACCGGTCAGGTGCTGGGTGTCAACGGAGGGCTGGTGATCTGATGCGCGCCGAATACCGCGAGGGAGAGCGCTTTTCGCGCCTTGATTTTACAGAGGAAACCTTTTACGACTGCGACTTCTCCGACTGCACCTTCATCGACTGCACCTTTGAAAACTGCAAGCTGGACCACAGCGTGCTGAGTGAGTGCCAGTTCATCCGCTGTACGATTACTGACTTGAAAACAACGATGTCCCGCGCAAAGTTTACGGACCTTCAAGGCTGCACCCTCAACAATATCGACTGGATGTCCCTGCAGGGGGACGGCTCGTTTGCCGACCCGATCGAAAAATTGCAGGACTGCCGCCTGAAATACAACACCTTCACCGAGATGAACTTTACAAAATTCAACTTTGCGGGCAACGAGATACAGCGCTCGATGTTCGCCAAGTGCAATCTCGTCAGTGCAGATTTTGAAAAATGCAACCTGCTGGACACCGAATTTTACCAGTGCGATATGCGGAAGGCAAACTTCAAGGAGGCCAGCGGATATAAAGTCGATATCTTCGGCTGCAAGCTGCAGGATGCAAAATTTTCACTGCCGGAGGCAGTGTCGCTGCTGGGAGATTTGAGGATCAAATTGCTGTGAAAAATATACAGCTTGAAAAGCTGTCCGATGCGTATACAATTCGCCGCCTGACGGACGCCGATGTGCCGATGCTGTACGCATGGATGCTGCGCAATGACCAGTACTTCCGGTATTGCGGCGGGAGCAGGATACTACACACCCCACCCCCTCTTTGCATACTATACTGCAAAGGGGGGCTTTTTATGGCTGTGTACCAGAACGGCATTGATGTGTCGCGCTATCAGGGCAATATCAACTGGGGCAGGGTGGCGGCGGCGGGCAAGCAGTTTGCCATTGTCCGTGTGGGGTCCAGCAACAGCGGCGGACTGTATGTGGACCCGTATTTCCTGCAGAATGTCAACGGGGCCAAGGCGGCAGGCCTGCGCGTGGGAGCCTATTACTATACCTACGCGCGCACACGGGCGGCTGTGGCCAATGAGCTGACGACCTTCTTGAATGTCATGCAGGGGCTGCAGCTCGAATATCCGGTCTTTGTGGATGTCGAGGACGCCAGCCTGACCAGCCTTGGCCGTGCTGAGCTGACCAGCCTTGTGCAGTACGCCATGGATATCCTCTACCAGCGCAAGTGGTACGCGGGCTGGTACAGCTACACCAACTACATCAACAGCAATCTCAACGCAGCCGCCCTGAGCCGCTACCCACTGTGGGTGGCAGACTACCGCGCCACCCTTGGCTACAACGGCAGCTATGCTATGTGGCAGTACACCGGCAGCGGTGTGGTCAACGGCATCTCCGGCGCTTGCGACCTCAACCGCAGCTACCGGGATTTTCTGCCGGAGATACAGGCCGGAGGCTACAACAACTATGGGGCCTCCGGCCCTTCCATGGAGGCGGTAGCGGGGCAGCGGCTTGTGGTGTTCAACGCCCGGTGTGAGTATTTTTATTCTGCCAACTTCAACGATGTGGTCGGCTATCTGCCGCTGGGCAGCTACTGCGTGGTCAAGCAGAGCACCTGGAAATACAACGGCTATGATTGGGTCATCTTTCGCTACCGCGGCAGCGAGTATTGGACCGCTGTCATCGGCGACCGCAACCGGGTCGAACCGTGTAATTGTGACTGCAATTCATAAACACAACTTGACAACAACAGTTTGTTGTATTACACTGAATTTGCAGGGTTGGATGCGAGCATCGACCTCTACAACCTGCCCGCAGAGTGCAAGTCGATTTGACAAACACTTCCAAACTGTGGTTTAATAAAAATATATGTGCAAAAACTACCACTGTTTCAATATACATCAGGGGGAACCGCCGCATGGCAAAAAAACAACAGGAATACGGCAATGACAGCATCCGCCAGCTGAAAGGCGCCGACCGTGTGCGCAAGCGCCCGGCGGTCATCTTCGGCTCTGACGGTGTGGAGGGCTGCGCCCATTCCATCTTTGAGATCATCTCCAACTCCATCGACGAGGCGCGCGATGGCCATGGCAACCGCATCAATGTCACGCTGTTTCCGGACCATGTCATCGAGGTCGAGGACTTCGGCCGCGGCATTCCGGTCGATTATAATAAGGCTGAGGAGCGCTGGAACTGGGATCTGGTCTTTTGCGAGCTGTACGCCGGCGGCAAATATGCCGAGGGCGAGGACAACTACGAGTTCAGCCTGGGCCTGAACGGTCTGGGCCTGTGCGCCACCCAGTACGCGAGCGAGTGGATGACCGCCGACATTTACCGCGACGGCTTCCATTATCACCTCGACTTCAAAAAAGGCGAGAATGTGGGCGGTCTGCAGAAGGAGCCGTTCAAGGGCAGGCGCACCGGCTCGGTCATCCGCTGGAAGCCCGACACCGAGGTCTTTACCGACATTGCCGTCCCGGCGGAATCCTTCAAGGATATGCTCCGCCGTCAGGCTGTCGTCAACGATGGCGTCACGCTGGTCTTTACCGATAAATCCGGCGCGGACGCCGAAAAGTTTGAGTATCTGTACGAGCACGGCATCACCGACTATGCCAACGAATTGGTGGGGGATAAGGCCCTGACGCCGGTGCATTTCTGCAGCGGTGCCGCCACCGGCCGCGACCGCGCCGACCAGCCGGACTATCAGGTCAAGATGAATGTGGCGTTCGCATTTTCCAACACCGTGCAGTGTCTGGAATACTACCACAACTCCAGCTGGCTGGAGCATGGCGGAAGTCCCGACCGCGCCGTGCGCACAGCCTTCGTCAGCCAGATCAACGGCTGGCTGAAGACCAAGGGCCTGTACAAGAAGAACGAGAGTGCGATCACCTTTGCCGATGTGCAGGACTGTCTGGTGCTCGTCTCGTCCAGCTTCTCGACCCGCACCAGCTATGAGAACCAGACGAAAAAGGCCATCACGAACAAGTTTGTGGCGCAGGCCATGACCGAGTTCCTCAAGCATCAGATCGAGGTCTACTTCATTGAGCATCCCGATGAAGCCGAGAAGGCCTGTAAGCAGGTGCTGATCAATAAGCAGAGCCGCGAGCACGCCGAGAAGGCACGCATCACGATCAAAAAGACGATGACCCAGCAGATGGATCTCGCCAACCGTGTGCAGAAGTTTGTCGACTGCCGCACCAAGGACGCCACCCGCCGTGAGCTGTATATCGTGGAGGGCGATTCCGCTATGGGCGCGGTCAAGCAGAGCCGCGACTCGGAATTTCAGGCCATCATGCCGATCCGCGGCAAGATCCTGAACTGCCTGAAGGCCGACTACGCCCGCATCTTCAAGTCGGAGATCATCACCGACCTGATCCGCGTCATGGGCTGCGGCGTTGAGCTGGGCGGCAGCCACAATAAGGATCTGGCCAGCTTCAATCTGGACAACCTGCGCTTTAATAAAGTCGTCATCTGTACCGATGCCGATGTGGACGGCTACCAGATCCGCACCCTCGTGCTGACGATGCTCTACCGCCTGACGCCGACCCTCATCAATAAGGGCTATGTCTATATCGCAGAATCGCCGCTGTACGAGATCAACACGAAGAATAAGACCTTCTTCGCCTATACCGAGCCGGAAAAGGCCGATATCCTGCGCCGCATTGAGGGCGAAAAGTACACGATCCAGCGCTCGAAAGGTCTGGGCG
>OHKS01000680.1_pt1 | contig 12522 bp, 10 predicted proteins | sample 1568881 | NCBI WGS metagenome assembly OHKS01 (sample SAMEA3879569, study PRJEB24766) | human gut metagenome | biome: human-associated habitat; feature: feces | place: USA | collected 1985/1987 | reverse complement strand
TGAGGAGCTGAACACGACCCGCCGCCGCGAGACCGCGCTGGAGTATTTCGCTGAGAATTACAGCGACACCGATGCGTTTACCCTGCTGAAATCTGCCATGTCCACCTCGCAGTATCTGAGCTATACCGACCGCTATGCCATGCGTTTGATGGCGCAGGCCACGCTGGCCGACACCGCCGACTGGCCGGCCGAGATACAGACGGTCTCGCTGCATGACAGCGACCTGACGATGTCGGACGCCGATAAGATGCGCAAGGCCCAGCAGTTGGTCAGCAACAGCCAGTACCAGAATATGCGTGAGGATGTGACGAACAATATCTCCGAGAGTCTGGCGGCACTGATCGAGCTGACCCGCTCACGCCAGAACCGTGCCGAGCAGATCTTTACCGATGTCTACCGCAAGATCGAGCTTTGCGCGGCTGTGCTGGTCGCGCTGATGCTTGAGATCTGCATCATCACCCGCCATCTGGTCGTGAAGCCGCTGCTGCAATACAGCCAGAGCATCCAGCGCGGGCAAATCTTCCCGGTGGTGGGCGCCGCCGAGCTGCAGGAGCTGGCGCTGACCTACAATGAGGTCTACCGCGAGAATCAGGAGACGCAGAAGCTTATCCGCCATGAGGCCGAGCACGATGCGCTGACCGATGCGCTGAACCGCGGCGCGTTTGAAAAGATCTTGAACATTTATGAGGGCGGCGAAAAGCCCTTTGCAATGATCATCTGCGATATCGATATTTTTAAGCAGGTCAACGACCTGCACGGTCATACGGTCGGCGATCTGATCTTAAGGAAGGTGGCGCGCCTGCTGACGACCACCTTCCGCAGTATCGACTATGTCTGCCGGATCGGCGGCGATGAGTTTGCCGTGATCATGGTGGATGTCGGCCGTGAGCTGAGCCACACGGTCAGCGACAAGATCGAGCTGATCAATGACGCCCTGTCCAACCCCACGGACGGACTTCCCGCTGTTTCGCTGAGCGTGGGTGTGGCCTTTACCGACAGCGAAAACCCCGGTGAGAGCATCTTTAAGGATGCCGATCAGGCGCTATATCGTGTAAAACAGAACGGTAAGCACGACTGTGGCTTCTATTAAGCGGCGCACGGAGGTGACGCGCGCACGGCTGCTGGCGCTGCTGTTTCCGCGCCGGTGCCCTTTTTGCGGGGCGCTGCTCGGGGCGGATGCCGTGCAGGGGACAGTCTGCCCGGCCTGCCTGCCGGAGGAGATGCGGCTGCAGCATCTGCCGCCGCGCCTGCCGGAAGGAGAGCATGCCTTTTACGCGCTGGGGCAGGCTGCGGCCGCCTACTACTACGCCGATGCAGTGCGCGGCGCGATTTTGCGCTGCAAGCGCGGCGGCCGCCCGTGGTATGCGCAGGAGCTGGCCGACCGGATGGCGGTGCTGATCTTCGGCGCGCTGCCCGCCCGCAGGGTGGGGGAACTGCCGCAGTACCGCGGGCTGCATACGCTGCCGCTGTACAGCTGCATTGTGCCGGTGCCGCCCAACAAGCCGCGGCCCGGCGTACCGGGGCTGCCGCTTTTGCTGGCGCGCCGGTTAAGCGCAGTGCTGGGAATCCCGGTGGTGACGCCGCTCTACATCAAGAATCCGGGCCGCCCGCAGAAGGAGCTGACCCGCGAGGAACGGCTGCGCCGCGCGAAAGCAGCCTTTGCCTGCCGCCCCGGCACCGACCTGACCGGCAAGCGGGTGCTGTTGGTCGATGACATTATCACGACAGGGGCCACAGCGTCTGCCTGTGCGGCGGCGCTGCTGCAGGCCGGTGCCATTGAGGTGACCGCCGCAGCCATTGCCGCAACCGAGGAGTTGCCCAAGGCGCAGCAGAAAAAAGAACGCTGAAAAGAAAAAGGACCGCGGCCGCAGCCGACAGAATGCGCCGGCTGCGGTCTTTTTTTGCGCCCTGTGAGGCAGCGCCTGCCGGGCGGGTTTTCTGTCAAAAAACCGTGCAAAATTTTGGTACATTTGCCACGCGATTTATTTTTAGACATCCTGTATAATATAGGCAACAGAATCGGTTTTCCGAAACACAAGGAGAATTGCGATGGCAAACGAAAAGTACATTATGGCGCTGGATGCAGGCACGACCTCCAACCGGTGCATCCTTTTCAACGCCAGGGGCGAGATGTGCAGCGTGGCGCAAAAGGAGTTTACCCAGTACTTCCCCCAGCCGGGCTGGGTGGAGCATGATGCCAACGAGATCTGGACCACCCAACTGGGCGTGGCACTGTCGGCCATGAACCAGATCGGCGCCACGGCGGAGGATATTGCCGCCATTGGCATTACAAATCAGCGCGAGACAACGATCGTCTGGGACCGCGACACCGGCGAGCCGGTCTGCCATGCCATCGTATGGCAGTGCCGCCGCACAAGCGAATACTGCGATGCGCTCAAGGCGCAGGGCCTGACCGACAAGATCCGGGAAAAGACCGGTCTTGTCATTGACGCTTATTTCTCGGCAACCAAGCTGAAATGGATTCTGGACAATGTGCCCGGTGTGCGTGCGCGGGCCGAGCGGGGCGATTTGCTTTTTGGCACGGTTGAGACTTGGCTGATCTGGAAGCTGACCTGCGGCAAGATCCATGTGACCGACTATTCCAACGCCAGCCGGACGATGCTGTTCAACATCCACACGCTGGACTGGGACGATGAAATCCTGCAGATCCTTGACATACCGCGCTGCATGCTGCCCAACCCCGTGCCCAACAGCGAGTTTTACGAGTACGCCGACCCGATGCACTTCGGCGGCGAGATCAAAATCGCCGGTGCAGCGGGTGATCAGCAGGCGGCGCTGTTCGGGCAGACCTGTTTCCAGCGGGGCGAGGCAAAAAGCACCTTCGGCACCGGCGGCTTTATGCTGATGAATGTCGGTGAAAAGCCGGTGTTCTCTCACAACGGGCTGGTCACCACCGTGGCGTGGGGGCTGGACGGCAAGGTGAATTATGCGTTGGAGGGTTCGATTTTTGTGGCGGGCGCAGCCATCCAGTGGCTGCGCGATGAGCTGCATCTGCTGGAGGATGCCAGGGACTCCGAGTATATGGCACAGAAGGTGCGGGACACGAACGGCTGCTATGTCGTGCCGGCCTTTACCGGTCTGGGCGCGCCCCACTGGGATCAGTACGCGCGCGGCGCTATTGTGGGGCTGACCCGCGGCGTCAACAAAAACCACATCATCCGCGCCACGCTCGACAGCCTGTGCTACCAGATCAACGATGTGCTGACCGCGATGGAGGCTGACAGCGGCATTGCGATGACGGCGCTCAAGGTGGACGGCGGCGCCTGCGCCAACAACTACCTGATGCAGACGATGGCGGACATCAGCAGCCTGCCGGTCAAGCGGCCCTGCTGCGTGGAGACCACGGCGCTGGGCGCGGCCTATCTGGCGGGGCTGGCTGTCGGCTACTGGAAGTCCACCGAGGATGTGCTGCAGAACTGGGCCGTGGATCGCAAGTTTACCCCCGCCATCACCGAGGAAGAGCGCGCCGCGCGGCTCAAGGGCTGGAACAAGGCGGTGCGCTGCTCCTACGGCTGGGCGAAGGAGGATTGACTCCCTAAAGCCTTCCCCCAAGGGGGAAGCCATTCCAACCGCACGAACCAACAACACGAGGTACAACATATGCATGATATAATCATTATCGGCGCGGGCGTGGCCGGATGTGCCTGCGCACGGGAGCTTTCGCGCTACAGCGCGGATATTCTGGTGCTGGATAAGGCGGAGGATGTCTGCTGCGGCACCTCCAAGGCCAACAGCGCTATTGTACATGCCGGCTATGATGCTGCCCACGGCAGCCTGATGGCGAAACTCAATGTCGAGGGCAGCCGCCGGATGCCCGCGCTGGCGAAGGAGCTGGATTTTGCCTACGCCCAGTGCGGCAGTCTGGTCGTCTGCCTGAGCGAGGAGGACCGCCCCGCGCTGCAAAAACTCTACGAAAACGGCATCGCCAACGGCGTGGAGGGGCTGCGCATCATCGAGCGGGACGAGCTTGCTGCGATGGAGCCGAATGTCTCCGATCAGGCGGTGGCAGCGCTCTGGGCACCCACCGGCGGCATCGTCTGCCCGTTCGGGCTGACCTACGCGCTGGCAGAAAACGCCGCAAAGAACGGCGTACAGTTTCAGTTCAACACGGCGGTCACGGGGCTGCACCAACTTGCGGACGGACGCGGCTGGGCCATCGAAACCGACCGCGGCACGCTGGAGACGCGCTGCATCGTCAATGCGGCGGGCGTCTATGCCGATGTGCTGCACAATATGGCGGACGCCGACCACCCCATGAAGATCACGGCGCGGCGCGGCGATTACTTCCTGCTTGACCACACGGCCGGGCAGCATGTGCGGCATACCGTGTTCCAGCTGCCGGGCAAGTACGGCAAGGGCGTGCTGGTCACCCCCACGGTGCATGGAAACCTGCTCATCGGCCCGACTGCCATTGATGTCGAGGACAAGGAGGCCACCGCTACCACGGCGGCAGGCCTTGATGAGGTGCGCGCAAAGGCCGGGCTGGCGGTCAGGGATCTGCCGCTGCGCCAGACCATCACCAGCTTTGCCGGACTGCGCGCCCATGAGGCGCGGCACGACTTTTTCATCGGGGAGATCGCGCCCGGCTTTGTGGACTGCGCGGCCATCGAATCCCCGGGCCTGTCCAGCGCGCCGGCCATCGGCGCAATGGTGGCGGATATTGTGCGGGACAGCCTGCACTTAAAAGAAAACCCGGCCTTTGACCCGACCCGCAAGGGCATTCTGGATCCCAAGACACTGGACTTTGCTGCGCGGGCGGAGCTTATTAAACAGAACCCGGCCTACGGTCAGATCATCTGCCGGTGCGAGAGCGTGACCGAGGGCGAGATCGTGGATGCCATCCACCGTGTGCCGGGCGCGCGCAGTCTGGACGGCGTAAAGCGGCGCACCCGCGCGGGCATGGGACGCTGCCAGGCGGGTTTCTGCAGCCCGCGCGTCATGGAGATTTTGGCGCGGGAGCTGGGCGTGGACCAGAGCGAGATCACAAAATCCGGCGGAGATTCCAAAATCATCGTCGGAACGAACAAGGATACATTTTAAAAGGGGGCTGCGTCAATGAAAAATGTTGATTTGGTCATCATCGGCGGCGGCCCGGCAGGGCTTGCGGCGGCGGTGGCGGCCCGCAAGGGCGGTGTGCAGGATATCCTGATCCTTGAGCGCGACAGCGAGCTGGGCGGTATCCTCAACCAGTGCATCCACAATGGCTTCGGCCTGCATACCTTTAAAGAGGAACTGACCGGCCCCGAGTATGCAGCCCGGTTTATCGAGCAGGTCGAGGCGCTGGGCATTGCCTACAAGCTCAATACCATGGTATTGGATCTGGCGGCGGACAAGACCGTGACCGCCATGAATAAGACGGACGGGCTGTTCCAGCTGCACCCCAAGGCGGTCATTCTGGCAATGGGCTGCCGGGAGCGGCCGCGCGGCGCGCTGAACATCCCCGGCTACCGCCCGGCAGGTATTTTTACCGCAGGCACGGCCCAGCGGCTTGTCAACATGGAGGGTTACCTGCCCGGGCGGCGGGTGGTCATCCTCGGCTCGGGCGACATCGGTCTGATCATGGCGCGCCGGATGACGCTGGAGGGCGCCAAGGTGCTGTGCGTGGCCGAGCTGATGCCCTATTCCGGCGGCTTGAAGCGCAATATTGTACAGTGCCTCGATGATTTTGGCATCCCCCTGCGGCTGAGCCATACGGTCGTGGACATTCAGGGCAAGGAGCGTGTGACCGGCATTACGCTGGCCCGCGTGGAAAACGGCAAGCCCGTCCCCGGCACCGAGGAGCATTACGACTGCGATACGCTGCTGCTCTCCTGCGGGCTGCTGCCCGAGAACGAGCTGAGCCGCGCGGCAGGCGTGGCGCTCAGCCCCGTCACCGGCGGCCCGGCGGTCAATGAGAGCCTTGAAACGAACCTTCCCGGCGTGTTTGCGGCGGGCAATGTGCTGCATGTGCATGATCTGGTGGACTACGTTTCCGAGGAAGCCGCGGCGGCCGGCGCGCACGCTGCCGACTTCATCCGCAGCGGCGAGCAGCCCGGCGGGGCGGTGCTGCCCGTGCGGTGCGAAAACGGCGTGCGGTACACGGTGCCCACGGCCATCCGCCCCGGCTGCGCAGGGGATACCGTGACGCTGCGCTTCCGGGTGGGCAATGTCTACAAAAACAAGAAAATCGCGGTGTATCGCGGTGATACCTGCATCTACAGCCGCAAGCGGCCTGTGCTGGCCCCCGGCGAGATGGAGACCGTCCGCCTGAAGGCCGAGCTGCTGCAGGGCCCGGGCGAAGCCGTGACCGTAACTTTGGAGGAGGGCTGACGATGGAAAAGCGTGAATTGACCTGCATCGGCTGTCCTATGGGCTGCCCCCTGACCGTAGAGCTGGAAAACGGCGCGGTCACGGCGGTGTACGGCAACACCTGCCCGCGCGGCGATGCCTACGCCCGCAAGGAGGTGACCGCACCGACCCGCATTGTGACGACAACGGTGCGGGTGACCGGCGGTGTGCTGGCCGCTGTGAGCTGCAAGACGCGGACGGACATCCCCAAGGACAAGATCTTTGCCGTGGTGCGGGCGCTCAAGGCTGTGACCGTGGCCGCCCCGGTGACCATCGGGCAGGTCGTGCTGCCCAACGCCGCCGACACCGGCGTGGATGTGATCGCCACAAAAAATGTGGCAGTAAAGTAAGCGGAGAAGCCCCCTCTGTCAGGGGGCTTCTTTCATTCCGGTGCTCACAGTTGCTGTGTTATGAAAATAACTTTCCCGAAAAGGTTAAATATTTCAAGAATTTTGGGCAAAAATCAACGGTGTGTTTGAATAATGCACAAAAAAACTGTCGTATTTTCAGCTTTTCGACAATTCTGCTAAAAACACTTTCTTTTTTATGAAGAATATGTTAATATCTAAGTAACAAAGTGCTTCGGCTGCAGAACCAGACAGCCCCGGCACCGAGTTGGGAGAAACCCACTCAAAAATTTGGAGGAATGCTTTTATGATGAAGTATCTGCAGAAGCTCGGCAAAGCTCTTATGCTTCCCGTTGCTGCACTGCCCGTCTGTGGTATCCTGATGGGCATCGGTTACGCTTTCGCTCCCGCTGTTATGGGTGCTGAGGGCGCAACTTCCGGTTTCGCTTACACTCTCGGTTTCCTGCTGATCAAGGCCGGCGGCGCCCTGATCGACAACATGGCATGGCTGTTCGCCATCGGCGCTGCCGTGGGTCTGTCTGACGACCACGACGGCACTGCCGGTCTGGCCGGTCTGGTCAGCTTCCTGATGATGCAGCAGCTGCTCAGCCCCGGCGTTGTCGGCGCTGTCCGCACGCTGGAGGAGGGCTCCGTCGATTACATTGCTTTCAGCAAGATCGCCGGCAACTCCTTCATCGGCATCCTGGCCGCCATCATCGGTGCTGCCTGCTACAACAAGTTCAAGAACACCCAGCTGCCTGACTGGCTGGCATTCTTCAGCGGCAAGCGCAGCGTTGCTATCGTGACCGCCGTTGTTTCCATCGTGGTTTCCGTTGTTCTGCTGTTCGTCTGGCCCATCATCTTCGGCGCTCTGGTTGCCCTCGGCAACGGCATTGCCAAGATGAGCGGCATCGGCGCCGGCATCTACGCTTTCCTGAACCGTCTGCTGATCCCCACCGGCCTGCATCACGCTCTGAACAACGTGTTCTGGTTCGACACCATCGGTCTGGGCGACCTGAGCCACTACTGGGCTGGCGATGTCACCGGTCAGAATGGTGTCAATTGGGACCTCGGCATGTACATGTCCGGCTTCTTCCCCTGCATGATGTTCGGTATTGCCGGTGCTGCTCTGGCCATGGTCCAGACTGCCAAGAACAAGAAGGCTGCTATCGGTCTGGTTGTTTCCGCTGCTATCTGCGCTTTCGTCTGCGGCGTTACCGAGCCGTTCGAGTTCGGCTTCATGTTCCTCTGCTTCCCCCTGTATGTTGTCTATGCTGCTCTGTACGGCATCTTCACCATCATCACCTACTACTCCGGCTTCCGCGCAGGCTTCTGCTTCTCCGCCGGTGCTACCGACCTGATCTTCTCCGCCAGCCTGCCCGCACATGCTAAGACCTGGATGATCATCCCTCTGGGCATCGCCGCTTTCGTTGTCTTCTATCTGGTCTTCAAGTTCGCTATCGTCAAGTTCGACCTGAAGACCCCCGGCCGTGAGGACGAGGATGCCGAAGCTGCTGAGGCCAACATCACCCTCGCCAACAACGACTTCACCGCCATCGCCTCCGGCGTTCTGGCTGCTGTCGGCGGCAAGGACAATGTTGCCAACGTTGACTACTGCGCCACTCGTCTGCGCTTCGAGGTCAAGGACAGCACTGCTGTCAACGAGAAGGCCGTCAAGGCTGCTGGTGCTGCCGGCGTTATCCGCCCCAGCAAGACCGCTTGCCAGGTCGTTATCGGCCCCAAGGTTCAGTTTGTCTACGACGAGCTGAAGAAGATGCTGTAATTTCCGACATCTTTCGGTAAAGGTCTGGTTCCCTTTATCAAATCCGCCGTGGGCGGGCCTACGCCCGCCCACGGCCTTTTGTTTGAAAACGAAATTTTGGTATAAAATTCAAATTTAGGTCATGGTATACCATGGCGCAGCGTGGTATAATGCAAATAAGAATAACGGAGCGCGCCCGCTCCGAAATATCAGGAGGTATTTTCTTATGAAGATCATCCGTGCTAAGGATTATTACGACATGTCCCGCAAGGCCGCCAACATCATCTCGGCGCAGGTCATCATGAAGCCCAACTGCGTGCTGGGTCTGGCCACCGGCGGCACCCCCGTGGGCACCTACAAGCAGCTGGTCGAGTGGTACAACAAGGGCGATATCGACTTCTCCGAGGTCACGACCGTCAATCTGGACGAGTACCGCGGCCTGCCGAAGGAGCACCCCGAGAGCTATTGGAGCTTCATGCACCGCAACCTGTTTGACCATGTGAACATCCGCCCCGAGGCCATCAACCTGCCCGATGGCACGAACCTCGACGCTGCGGCCGAGTGCGCCCGCTATGACGCCATCATCCACAGTGTCGGCGGCGTTGACCTGCAGCTGCTGGGCATCGGCAACGACGGCCACATCGGCTTCAACGAGCCGAACGAGGCCTTCGAGCTGGGCACCCACTGCGTTGACCTGAAAGAGGAGACCATTGAGGCCAACAAGCGCTTCTTTGACGGCAACGCCGATCTGGTCCCCAAGCAGGCCTACACCATGGGCATCAAGACCATTATGCAGGCCCGCAAGGTCCTGATGGTCGCCAACGGCAAGGGCAAGGCCGACATCGTCAAGAAGGCGTTCTTCGGCCCCGTCACGCCGGAGGTCCCCGCCAGCATCCTGCAGATGCACCCCGACTTCATTCTGGTTGGTGACGAGGAAGCCCTGAGCGAGATCTGATCAGCGGAGGAATACTGCTATGATCATCAAAAATGCAAAAGTTTACAGCGACGGCTGCCGCTTTGTAGAGAAAGATCTTATCATCCGTGACGGCCGCATCGTCTTTGGCGCAGCCCCGCTGGAGGGCGAGAATGTCATTGACGCGGGCGGTGCCTACGCGCTGCCGGGTCTGGTGGATATCCATTTCCACGGCGCGGTCGGTCATGATTTCTGCGACGCCGATGCGGCAGGCCTGCAGGCCATCGCGGATTTTGAGGCGAGCAAGGGCGTTCTGGCCATCTGCCCCGCCACAATGACCTTCAGCGAGGAGATCCTGAACGGCATCATGGATGTGGCCGCAGCGCACAGGAACGAGCGCGGCGCAGATCTGGTCGGCATCAATATGGAAGGCCCCTACATCAGCCCTCGCAAGGTCGGCGCCCAGAACCCCAAGTATGTCATGGGGGCGGACGCAGCCATGTTCCGCCGCCTGCAGGCGCGCAGCAACGGGCTGATCAAGCTGGTCGATGTGGCGCCCGAGGAGCCGGGCAACCTCGACTTTATCAGGGAATGTCACGATGAGGTGCGCATTTCCATCGCGCACACCTGCACCGACTATGATACGGCCAAGGCCGCCTTTGCCGCCGGTGCCACCCACATGACCCACCTGTACAACGCGATGCCCGGCATCACCCACCGTGAGCCTGGCCCCATCATCGCCGCGCTGGAGGAGGGTGCCGAGGTCGAGCTGATCACCGACAATGTACACATCCACCCCGCCATGGTGCGGTTCACCTTCAACACCTTTGGCGATGACCATGTGATTCTGATCGCCGACAGCATGATGGCCTGCGGCCTGCCGGACGGCCAGTACAGTCTGGGCGGTCAGGCCGTCACGGTGCGCGGACCCCGCGCCACCCTGACCGAGCAGCCCGGCACGATCGCCGGCAGTGCGACCTGCCTGTTTGACTGCATGAAGCGCGCCGTTCTGGAGATGGGCGTGCCCCTTGTAAGCGCCGTCCGCGCCGCCACCCTGAACCCGGCGCGCAGCATCGGTGTCGATGCCGACTACGGCAGCCTTGACGCCGGCCGTTACGGCAATGTCGTGCTGGTCAATGACAAGCTGGACATTGTCAAAGTGATCCGCCACGGAGAGGTTATCGGCTAAACGGGGCGGCACCCGCGCCCCCTGAGAACCCAATAAGAAAATCGGAAGGCCCGTGAGCTGAACGAACGCAGTGTTACTGTGCGTTCCTACCGCTCGCGGGCCTTCCGCTGTTTTTGTGTCGGCGTCCCCCGCTTGCAAATCCATTTGAAACTGCACAGTTTGCACCAAACCGCAGGGGGATTTTGCCGCCGATTTTACACTGCGCCCCCTTGCATGGGGCGGCAATCTCCTGTATAATTAATTTTGTCTGTACTATTGTTTTAACGACTAAGCGAGGTTTTCAAATGCTGTCAAAGTATCTGAGCGTTTTCTTCATTTCGATGGTTCCCATCATTGAGCTGCGCGGCGCGATCCCCGTCGGCGTGGGGCTGGGCCTGCCGCTGTGGCAGGTGTACATCATTGCCATCATCGGCAACATGATCCCGGTACCGTTCATCTTCTTCTTTGCACGCAAGGTGCTGGAGTGGGGCGCGGATAAGCCGGTCATCGGCAAATTTTTCACCTTCTGCCTTGAGAAGGGCCACAAGGGCGGCGAGAAGCTGAAGGCCAAGGCCGGCCGCGGTCTGCCCTGGGCACTGCTGCTGTTTGTCGGCATTCCGCTGCCCGGCACAGGTGCATGGACCGGCACGCTGGCCGCCAGCCTGCTTGACATGGACTTCAAGTCCAGCGTCCGCGCCTGCATGGGCGGCGTACTGCTGGCAGGCTGCATCATGGGCGCGCTGAGTGTGCTGGGTGTATCCGCCTTCGGCGCTGTCGCTGCCTGAGATGCCCAGGCATTATCGGCCCGGCCTAGATGTGATCCGTCTGGCGGCGCTGCTGCCGGTGCTGTGCTATCACTATTGCATCGAGGCCGCACGCCTTGGCTTTGCGGTGCCCACGGCACTGATCAGCCGGGGCATGGCCGACTGGGTGGAGCTGGGGCTGGCGTGGTTCTTTCTGCTTTCGGGCGCGGCGCTCTGTCTGCAATGGCAGGGGCGGTTTGCCCTGCGGCGCTATCTTGCGGGCCGTGCCGCCGCCACCTACCCGGCGTTCTGGCTGGGCTTTGCGGCGCTGTTCCTCTACGGCGAGGTGCTGCACGGCAACAACGCCGACATTCCGCGCTGGCGAGTCATCTTCTCGCTGCTGGGACTGGACGGCTACCTAACCCCCGTGACTGTCACCTTCTACAAAATTGGTGAGTGGTTTTTGGGCGTTATCCTGATTTTGTATCTCGTGTTCCCGCTGCTGCTGTGGTGTATCGAGACACCGCTGCGCCGCAGGGCGCTGGCCGCCTGCATGGCCGTGCTGGCCATTGTCTGGCCGCTCATCTGCCCCGCCCCGTGGGAGGCCGGGCACACCGTTCTGGGCCGCCTGCCCGCGTTTGCACTGGGGGTGTGGTTCGGCAGCTTTTTGCAAAAAGACGCTGCACCGCCGAAATGGCTGGCTGCCGGGCTGCTGGCGCTGCCGCTGCTCCGGGTGACGGCCGTGCCGCGGCTTGCCGTGCTGCTGGCGGTGGCGGCGGTGCTGTTCTGGGCAGTATACGCCGCCGGGCAGCAGATGCCCGCGCGGTTCTGCCCCGCCCTGCGGCGGCTGGCAGGCTGGTGCTACGGGGTGTATCTGGTGCATCATGTCTTGCTGACACTGGTGTTCCTGCGGTTCGTGGCGCGGTTCAATTTGCCGCTGGCCGGGATGTTCCCGGTATATCTGGCCGTCAGCTTTGCGCTGGCCGCCGTGCTGACAGCGGTAAGCCGCCCGCTTGGCAAGGCCATAAAAAAGCTGGCATAAAAATAAAGGACGCATGACCTTTACGGTTGTGCGTCCTTTTTTGTGTGTAGGGCGGGGTTTTAAGTGGGGTTGTAGGGCGGCCAGCCCTCTGGCCGCTTGCGGCAGCGGGAAGGTGTGCGGGAGGGATGAATCCCTCCCCTACGGATTGAACCGTAAAAGGGATTTGGCGATAAGTTGCGGGCCGGGCATGCCCGGCCCC
>OHKS01000674.1_pt1 | contig 12632 bp, 10 predicted proteins | sample 1568881 | NCBI WGS metagenome assembly OHKS01 (sample SAMEA3879569, study PRJEB24766) | human gut metagenome | biome: human-associated habitat; feature: feces | place: USA | collected 1985/1987 | reverse complement strand
TAAAAAAGTTGTTTAGATATTTAGTCCGCACATTATCAGCTTTGCTGATTTGTATACTTATTTACTTTGTTTATATAAGCATTTGGGTTAAAAACTTTAATGCAGAGCAAAGAAGTGCAGTAGAAAACATTGATTCTGAGTTTATTCAAACCTCTCCAATAATCCGTGACCCCAATGGTTATTTTGGAGTAGCTGCTATAATAAACGGTCAATATACTGACACGCTCTTGTTCGATACACAAGCATCTACTGCTCTGGCTAAGCAAGAAATTCTTGACCGATACGAGGCTGAATATTGGAAACGGAAACCGATGCCGACATTCAATTTTTACAAACAAGTCTATTTCTCAAAATTATATAGAGTAAATAATATCCAGCTTGGAGATTGCGAATTAAAGAGAGTTGTTTTCACATCTGTTCCAAAGGATAATGGTATGTATAATACATTATATCGCCCGGTGTTAGGACGTGCTATCATGGGAAATATAGGTTGGAAGTTCAATATGGATAGCAATGAAATGACTGCATTCTCGCTTAAAAATGAAGATATACTAAAGCAAGAAACAGAAGGATTTACTCTTGCTAAAGGAGGGGTAAACAATTTGCCACTGTATAGTAAGCAGACTGACAGTTTGGATTTGATGTTTGACTTGGGCTCGAATTATGACATCATAATAGACAAAAATACTTATGAGAAATTAAGGATGTCCCATTCACAGAGAACGTATACAAATTATCGTAGAGAAGGGTTGACAGATACGATTGCAGAGTTCCGTGGAATCACGATGTTCTGTAACGGTATAGTAATTCCGGATTGTACGTTGAGCTATATACCATCTATCGATAAAAATGTGGCAGGTAATATCTTTGCTGGAAAAATGAATTTTATACTTGTCGGCAAAAATTTATACGTCAAACAATGTGCTGACATACTCCCGACCATTCATGATGGACTTTCCCCACTCGGTTTACGTATCAATGTCCGCAACAATGCGGTTTGTGTTACGGCTTTGGAAATAAACGGACTTGCAGAAGAAGCAGGATTGATGTTAGGAGATAAGGTAATCGCTGTTGATAACGGAGCGATAAACACAGATATTATGTCTGTGGCAAGTGGCAAATTAGAGAAATACATTCAACAGGCTGATGGTCTTACTTTGGAGATAGAACGTAATGGAAAAATACTGATGTTTGACATAGCAAAAGAAAGGAAACCAACACAATAAAACAAAACATTTTTGCAGCAGCTTAAGCAATGAGGCAAAATTAAAGTGGAATGTCAATCACAAATTGCACCGAAATAAAGAAGAGTTTGCCAATATTGGCAACATGAGTTAAGAAATAACAAAAGCGTTAAATCTTCACCCTTTAGAATGTACAATTAAAAGCTACGGCCATATTCCTGACTTATTGCTTGCAAATTATTGGGTAATAACCTGTTGTGTATCCGGGAATATTCCAGCCCTCCCTTATAAAGAAATGGTAACGGAAAGGCGATGGATTTCCATTTTATTGCTTTCAATTTAGGCAATAAGAGGCTGGTAACTATCATGGCTCCTGCTTCGGGGAAACGGCTTCTCAGGCATTCGATTAATATAAAAGGAAAACCTATGAGCAAGTATTCTACTCTAAAAAGGGCTATGGCATCTTTTGTTTGCAGCAGGAGGAAATCTTTGTCTTTTCGCTCATTATGATAGCCTATCAATCCTAAGATTGCGACCGCTGGCACTATCCAACTTTGTTTTGCCTTTATCAACATACAGAATACTAAAAAAAAGAAGTCCGGACAAAAACAGGCTTCTGGTAATCCCCCACTCCTTTAAAATTCGGAATAGTTGCTTTGACCGCAATTTGAAATAATGAATGATTATATTACTGTTCATTCCCCTATCTCTTTCCACCATTTGGTATAACGCTTAGTAAATAGGTAATAACCATAATACCACCCGTACATCCACAGCGCAATAGACATAGCTTCCCATTTCCCGTTTACCGCAGGTATTATCCAAAAACATAAAGCAGATGCAAACATTATTACGGCAAGCAATCCTATAGCATAAAACAAACCATATTTTAAACTTCTCCTTTTCATTGTATAGTGTGAATAAGGTATCTGATTGTGTTTAACACCCCGTTCCTATGGATGACACATCCGCAAGGACGGGAATGTTCAGATTCCTCACGGTAAACTATCTTTTATCCCTAACTAAATGATAGAGGTTGATAATAATAGCAAAAACCAATAATATATTTCTCAATATGGATGCAACAGATACTGGATATGGATTCTCTATGAATGGTATCCAACCAATAGGTACAATTACTACTGGAAATAGATATTTCGTCAAGCTGAACAAGAGTATGAATGAGAATAATACAAGGTTTAATACTCTAAATTTTTTTGTCTGTCATAATCATATTAATTTTTCTATATTTACTATTATACTTATATCGTTGCAAAGAATTTGCCTGTACATTTTCCTACTGTGTAAATTATCAGACAAGCCAAAGCTATTAATCCGATAATAATAATCGTCCGCAAGAAATCATTACGCATGATTGTTGCTTTTAATCTTTCAAAAAGATTCTCTAACGTCCATTGTTGTATTATTTTGTTCCTTTTCTGTGCAAAGTTAAGTAAAAAAGAGTGAATTCGCATGGAAAAATAGCTCTTTTTTACATGTGATACAACAATAGCGAGTTGAGATTTTATAACCGAAATCCCCTTTGGAGTTTGTTCTCCAGTCAATAGATATTTTATCTTTGGTTAGCCCAGCTCCAAAACAATGAAAGCGTTGTTGCAAAATGGTGTCAGTTTTAATAATGCTATCCACATACTTATGTAAAGCATATAGTTCTTTTTGCAAACAAATACTATCCCTTTTGTCTTTTTGCCCTTTCTTGGAAGAGCCGGAATAACAAGAGCAAAATAGTATTAATAATATAAAGAGTAAATATTTCATGTTGCTATCCATTAAACTACTTAAAAGTTGTATTTTCTTTAGCAGATTCTTCTTGAACGGGAACGTATCTGATACCATACCCTTCCGGTTCCTTAGGGATATTCATTTTAATTGCCCGTTTTACAGCTTCTTTGTTGTCTGTCAATCGAAATTCGGTCATCATCAATATGTCATGACGCAATGGGGTATCAGCATCAAGCATGACTTCATAGAAAAAACGGTAACGTCCCGGTTTATTGGAGTGAACTTCGGGATAAAGATTTGCTGTAAACAAATGATGCCCACCGGGAAGTACCATATAACCTATATCTATGGCAGCGTCATTGATGGGCAATGCACGCCAAGTGCCATTCTCGTCTTCATAAGTAATGAAATAATGCTCGCCACACATTATGTTCTTGTTTCCTTGATTTAGCAAAACAAAGGAAGCTGTGGATGCCTCAGTGGAGTAAACGGAATATTCCGGATGCAGGGAAATACCGAGCGTATCAGTTATACCAATGCGTTCATCGATTATCGGCTGTTCCGGTCCTTCAAAACGAATGGCGGGAGAATCCATGAGTTTTTCCCGGAATGCTTGTCGGGCTTCGGGAGTGTTGAGAATAAACCTGACTTCAACATTCCGTAATCCTACACCCCAACTGGTCATATTATTTTTCAGCTTCTTGTCTGTCAATGTGTCAAACCGCTGGTTCAACTCGTCTACGATGCTCATAAGTTGTTGCTGTGAATAATTACTTTCAGTAACTTGCTCCAGTCGAAAAGCTTTGCTACCGGCAGTAGATTCCAAAATTCGCCTTGCATGCGCTGTGTCACCTCTTACCTGAAAAACCAACGTGGAACCGTCAAAGAACATACCTTCCAAGAAAGAAGGGCAACGCGGGCTACCGATGAAACCTCCTATAGAATTCGGATCATTTCCATAGACCCTGCTTAAGGCTTCAATGACTTGCAAGCCTGCAGATTGGTCAACAACAGTATCTTCTATAAAATAGACAGCTTCACCTGTAGAGTCTAATTTGCTTGTAAGATTTGATTTTGGTGCCTTATTCGCACATCCCATAAAAGAGTAAAATAGAACTCCTACCCATATTTTTGTTTTCATAACATTGAATTGTTTAGTGAAAGAGATGTTTATTCTATTTCAAATTCAGCATTGAGGTTTATTTTCTCCATATCATTCCACAGTGATATGGAAATACGATATTTGCCGGGAGTTGTTTTATAGTATTTAATAGGAAAACTGAAACAATAATATATAGGTGGGGTAATCGGTATAATTTCGTCATCAAAAAAACCTGTGGGCTTTTTCGTCCAAAGCCTTACCCATTGATTATTTTCCCATCTTTCTAAAATCCATCTTCTGCCATAACTAAGTGGAAGTTTCTGAGGATTGAGGACAATAGCGAACACTTCTTCACTTTCAGTGGTATAATGCCCATGTAGCATATTCATGCGTACTGTTTTCCCTAAAGTATCGGTGCTTACGCAGATTGCATCCGCACTGCCGATTTCTACACAGTTTTCTTGACTGGACTGATGCGTACATCCGATAGTGAAAAGACAGAAGAAACATAAAAATATAGTTTTCATCTTGGTTTATTTATCAGTGAAACAAAGTATTTACAAAAATACTCAAAGTGCAATTCATTAACAATTAGAATTACATTTTTATTTTCTACCAAAGAATTATATTCTCAACTCTCTTTGGGGCCTGTTTTTCTTTTTTGGAGTGTGGCCTACACCCAGCTTTTCCTTAAGCTCTTTAAATTTCATCTTGAACCATTCAAGTATAGGCATTCCGTCAATGCACAACCGGAACTTTCCTTTCTTCTGCGGATTCCTCTTTACTGTTGCCGTTGAATATGCCGTTCCGAACTTCTCCCGGTGTTCCCGTGAATCCCACTTCCTGGCATTGCTCGGCTATCGGCAGCAAGTCTTTTATATCTCCCCGCCCTGACTTGCTTCCACTGTCTCCTGTAACGGAAATATTGAGAAAATACGATTATGTGATTCCGGTTATCAGATAGGGAGGAGGTGTAATATTTGGTCTTTTCTTTATCATAATTGTTTTTTAGACAATAAAATGCTTCTGTCTTTTCGTTTGTATGGTTAATAGAATTATATTTGTACATTATACAATATCTATTAACCATGAAAACTTATTCATTATTAGCAGGCATTTTATTGTCTTTTTCGTTATCTATTCAGGCTGGTGATCTGAAATTGTGGTATAAGCAACCTGCCGGGACGTGGGTGGAAGCGCTTCCGGTCGGCAATTCCCGGATGGGAGCGATGGTATATGGCGGAACGGCCCGTGAAGAACTTCAACTAAACGATGAAACCATGTGGGGAGGCAGTCCCTACCGGAATGACAAACCGGAAGCATTGGAAAGTCTGCCCCAAGTGCGTGAACTGATTTTCGCCGGAAAAAACATGGAGGCTCAGAACTTGATTCAAGAAAACTTTTATGCCGGAAAGCATGGTATGCCCTATCAGACAATCGGCAGTTTGATTATAGAAACCCCCGGACATGAAAAGGTTACCGATTATTATCGTGATCTGGATTTGGAACGTGCGGTGGCTACTACCCGTTACAAAGTGGATGGCGTGACTTTTCAACGTGAAGTTTTTGCATCATTTCCTGATAAGGTGGTAGTGGTCCGTTTGACAGCAGACCGGCCGGGGAAACTGAATTTTAAGGTCGGATATGTGTCGCCATTGGAGCATAAAGTCAGCAGGAAAGGAAAGAAATTGGTTCTGACCGGAAAGGGTAGGGATCATGAGGGAGTGAAAGGATTGATTCGTATGGAAACACAGACACAGGCTGATGTGGATGGGGGTAAGGTGAAAATTGATGACCAAAACATTACAGTGGAAGGAGCGGACAGTGTTACTCTGTATGTTTCATCGGGTACGAATTTTATTAATTATCACGATATAAGTGGCAATGAGAGTAAAAAAGCGTCCGGATATCTGTCTCTGGCATTGGGACGCCCTTATAGTCAGGTTTTACAGGAGCATATAGCTCTTTATAAAGAGCAGTTTGACCGTGTAAGATTGGATTTGGGAACCAGTGAGCGGGCTAAGCTGGAAACTGTCAAACGCATCGAACTGTTCAATGAGGGTAAGGATGTTTCTTTGGCGGTGTTGCTTTTTCAGTATGGACGTTATTTGCTTATTTCCTCCTCCCAGCCGGGAGGTCAGCCTGCCAATTTGCAAGGTATATGGAATAATAAACTGGCTGCTCCATGGGATGGAAAATATACCATCAATATTAATACGGAAATGAATTACTGGCCGGCTGAAGTGACCAATCTGAGTGAAACGCACCAGCCCTTGTTCGAAATGGTGAAAGAATTGTCAGTTACCGGCAGGGAAACGGCACGGGCTATGTATGGATGCAACGGATGGGTGGCTCATCACAATACAGATATATGGCGTGCCACCGGTCCGGTGGATAAGGCGTTTTATGGTACATGGCCCATGGGAGGTGCTTGGTTGACTACCCACTTGTGGCAGCATTATTTATATAGTGGGGACAAGCTGTTTCTTTCCGAAGCCTATCCGGCATTGAAAGGAGCTGCTGATTTTTATCTTGATTATTTGACTGAACATCCTGAATACGGTTGGATGGTGACTGCTCCGTCCATGTCTCCGGAACATGGACCTTCGGGAGAGGATACTAAAAAAGCTTCAACGATTGTGGCAGGTTGTACGATGGATAATCAGATAATTTTCGATGTGCTTAGCAATGCATTGCATGCGTCAAGAATTCTAAAAATGTCCGCTTCTTATCAAGATTCTTTGCAGTCTATGTTAAATCGTCTGGCCCCGATGCAGATCGGGAAATACAATCAGTTACAGGAATGGCTGGAAGACTTGGATAATCCGAATGACAAGCATCGCCATATTTCTCATGTATATGGATTGTTCCCTAGTAATCAGATATCTCCTTACACCCATCCTTTGCTTTTCCAGGCAGCTAAAAACACGTTGTTACAGCGTGGCGACGAAGCTACCGGTTGGTCCATTGGCTGGAAAGTTAATCTGTGGGCCCGTTTGCTGGACGGTAATCATGCGTTCTGGATTATTAATAATATGTTGAAGCTGCTGCCTGGGGATGAAGTGAAAGAGGCTTATCCGCAAGGACGGACTTATCCTAATCTGTTTGATGCTCATCCGCCTTTTCAGATTGACGGTAATTTTGGCTACACTGCCGGTGTGGCTGAAATGTTGTTGCAGAGCCATGACGGAGCTGTACATTTGCTTCCGGCTCTTCCGGATGCCTGGGCCACAGGAAGTGTGCAAGGACTGGTTGCCCGTGGAGGATTTGTGGTGGATATGAACTGGAATGGCGTGCAGCTGGATAAAGCGAAGATTCATTCCCGTTTGGGAGGTAATTTGCGTTTACGTTCGTATGTTCCTTTGCGTGGGGTTGGATTAAAAGAGGCAAAAGGTAAGAATCCGAATGAATATTATATGCAGGCAGAGATCAAAGAGCCTTTGGTTACCAAGGAGATAAACCCGCAATATCCTGCTTTGTATAAGGTGTATGAATATGACTTGATGACAGAACAGGGACAAGATTATATAGTGGAGCGTGGGTTATAATACATGAAGATGCCCAAAGTGATTTGTGCATTATTTCACTTTGGGCACTTTTGTAAATGGAAGTGTCATGGTGTAGTTATCAGATGGCTTCCTTCTTTTCCAATTCTAATGCTCTGGGAAAAATGATATTGTTTTCCAGGTGGATATGTTCATGTAATGCCTCTTCAAATTGTTTCAATTGTTGTAAAACCAAGCGGAAGCTGGCACAAGCATCTTCAGGGGCGGTGAATCCGTTGGTTAATGAAGAGATTTTTTCAAAACGTTCTCCTTCGTGGTTATGTTCATCTTCCATCACTTCGATGGGATACAGAATGGTGCCGCAATGGAATTTAGCTACTTTCAAGCCTTCCTCTTTGGCTTGGAACATTTCATAAACATAAGGAAATAATACATTCTCTTCTTTTGATAAATGATTTTCCAAATCAAGAAGCGAGTCGCGGAACAGTGCCTGGACTTGCAGTAACTCTGGATGATTCTTTGAATGCGCTTCGGTTACTTTGGTTAATAATGCTTCTATTTGCGGACCTTTGGCACGGATTCCCCGATGGTGTATTTTCAATACGTAGTCTATTAATAAATCGATGGGCCATCCGGCAAAGTCAGGAGCATTACTAACCGTATTCTCTTGTAATTCATTTAATTCATGTGCTACTGCTTCGGGATCAATACCACGGTTCCGGCAGGCTTCTGCAAACGGAGTATTGCCATGGCAGCAAAAATCAATATGGTAACGGGAGAATACTTTGGTTGTATCAAAGTTGCCGGCTACAATTTGTCCGACTGTACATGAATGGTAATTTTTCTGTTTCATAATTATTCCGTTTATTCGTTCGTTAATCCCCATTTTCTCATATCACTTTCTACTGTACCGATACCGCTTACTCCAAAGTTTTCGACCAGTACTTTCGTCACGTTGGGCGAGAGGAATGCGGGTAAGGTGGGACCGAGATGAATCTCTTTTATTCCCAAACTGAGTAATGCCAGCAATACGATTACCGCTTTCTGTTCATACCAGGCGATATTGTAAATAATGGGCAGTTCATTGATGTCATGTAGCCCGAATACTTCCTTCAGTTTGAGGGCGATGACTGCCAATGAATAGCTATCGTTACATTGTCCTGCATCTAAAACACGCGGAATGCCATTAATGTCACCTAACCCTAGTTTGTTATAACGATATTTAGCACATCCCGCAGTCAAAATGACTGTGTCTTTGGGGAGCATCTCGGCAAAAGCGGTGTAGTAATCGCGACTGCGCATACGTCCGTCACAACCAGCCATGACGATGAACTTACGGATAGCTCCGCTCTTTACCGCTTCTACGACCTTGTCTGCTAGTTGTAATACCTGATTATGGGCAAAACCACCAACGATTTCTCCATGTTCTATTTCTGTCGGTGCGGCACATTGTTTGGCTGTTTCTATAATTTCAGTATAGTCCTTATGTCCTTTCTCGTCTGCTGTAATATGCTTGCAGCCGGGATATCCGGTAGAATTAGTGGTAAACATGCGTTCTTTATAAGTGGCATTGGGCAGAGGGGGAACGATGCAGTTGGTTGTGAACAGGATAGGACCATTGAACGAGGTAAACTCCTCCCGTTGTTTCCACCAGGCATTTCCATAGTTTCCTGCAAAATGTGTATATTTTTTAAATGCCGGATAGTAATGTGCAGGAAGCATTTCACCGTGAGTATATACGTCCACGCCACTGTCTTTGGTTTGTTCCAACAATTCTTCCAGATCATGCAGGTCATGTCCGCTTATCAGAATACCGGGGCGGGTACCTGTTCCTATATTTACATGGGTAATTTCCGGATTACCATACCTGGAAGTATTTGCCTTGTCGAGCAGAGCCATTGTTCGAACGCCTATTTCACCTGTTTTCAGTGCTAATACAGTCAGTTCATCCGCCGATAAAGATTTTGTTGTAATTTGTGCGATGGTGTTCTGCATGAAACGATGAATACTTTCGTCATTATGTCCTAACCTCATGGCATGTTCCAGATAAGCAGCCATTCCTTTCAGACCATACATAATCAGTTCTTTTAAAGAGCGTAGATCCTCGTTTTGTTCACGTAAAACTCCGACTGTTGCGGCTTTTGCATCATATTCATCGTGACTGCCTTTCCAATTTAACTCATCGGTTTCCGGCAGAGGAATATCCTTGGCAGAGGCTTGATGCTTAAGGTCATCACGTATTGCTAATCCTTTGTCAATGCGTTTTGTAATGCTTTCGTCATCGAAATTGGCATTGGTAATGGTACAGAATAAGGCGTCTACAATGAAATTGTCCACTTCTTTTTCAACGGGGAGGGAATGCTGGCGCAATTGATCCGCCACAACAGAAATTCCTCGTACTACAAAGAGCAATAAATCCATGGTACGTGCTGTAGTTGCATTTTTTCCACAAACACCTTTTAAGGTGCAACCGAAACCTTTGGCCGTTTCCTGACATTGGAAACAAAACATGTTATTCTCCATATCTTTTTTCATTTTAATGATTTCTATTACTTTTGTGCAAAAGTAGACGGTTTTCGTCTTTTAAGTTGTACCATATGTTACAGCGGATACAAATAACAGTTAAAAGAAAGTAGGATGGAACTGACAGGATTATTGCAGATGGCTCCTTTCCGGGGAATGAAAGAGGAAGAATTGGTTGCTTTCCTATTCGGACTTCCGAATAGTTTGAAGCACTTTGAACCGGGTGATATCATTGCCCGGCAAGGTGACTTATGTAAAGGGCTGTACATTCTTGCATCGGGAAGTGTACGGGCGGGAATGATAAATGATGAAGGGAAAGAACTGACGGTAGAAGAAATTGGAGCTCCTAACTTGCTGGCTTCGGCTTTTATTTTTGCCACTGAAAATCGTTTTCCCGTTAATGTAGAGGCAATAGGACCTTGTGAGGTTTTTGTAATAGGTAAAGAAAGATTTTTAGAATTTATGCGTTTGCATCCATTGATGATGCAGAATTTTTTGAAGGATATTTCGGACAGGAGTGTCTTTTTAAGCAGGAAATTGAATGAGTTTGCTTTGTTGAATTTAAAGACTCGTTTGTTGAAATATCTAGAAACACATTCTGTTATTCATAATCAGCAGGAGGTGGCGCAGAAGCTGGGAGTTACTCGTCCGTCATTGGCCAGGGCGCTGTCTGAACTGGTGAATGAAGGGAAAATAAAGAAATAAATTGAGATTTCTTTTTTATGGGTAAAGTGGAAAAACGTATCTTGTATCTTTGAGAGTTTTTGTGTGTAACCCATTCTTGTGAAAGTGTTCAAGGTGTTTTGTTATAAATACTTTGACTTTAAAGAAAAGGATCTTTGTCTATAAGGATTGGTTCTTTTGAAATGAGGACCATATTGAAATTTTCTTGATTAAAAAAGAGGGTGAATTCAAGACCCTTTATGTGATTCTTTTGTCTTGATTCACCCTTTTGGAAACATTGGGTTGGTGTGTATTCAGCATGTTACTTCATCTGAATACTTTTATCTCGTACTTTTCTCAATATTTGTTGTAATTCGAATACTTTTTCGGGATGTTCAGTCGCTAAATTCACCTTTTCACCTGCTTGTTTCATATCATATAACTGGGGAATACCTAAATAACCAGTTTCAATTTTCGGACCCCATGGAATCATTTTAGGACCATCGCTGCCTTCAATAAATTTCCAATCTTTAGTACGCACGGATAGGGTGTGATTGGATGCCTGTTCAATAACCCATGGGCGGTCTGTTTTGTCTTGTCCTAATAGATTTGCTAACCGGTTGTAGCTGTCGGGAGCACTTCCTTTCGGAATACGGGCATCTACCAAAGAAGCTAGTGATGCCAGCCAGTCTATTTGTGAAATAAGCACATCGCTGACTTCCGGCTTGTTGATGGCTTTAGGCCAGTGTACAATTACAGGAACACGGGTACCCCCTTCAAATGCACTGTATTTTCCACCTCTCAGGTTGCCGGCAGGTTCGTGTCCGTTCAGTAACTCTTCTGCCTTGTCATCATATCCGTCGTCTACTACCGGTCCATTGTCGCTGGAAAGAATAATTAATGTGTTCTGGGTCAATCCCATTTTATCGAGGGCTTCGAGTAACTGACCTACACTCCAGTCAAATTGTGCGATAGCATCACCGCGCAGTCCCATCTTGTTTTTACCACGGAAGCGATTGTGTGGAAAACGGGGAACATGCACATCATTAGTGGCGAAATACATAAAGAAAGGCTCGTCTTTATGTTGTTTGATAAAATCAACTGCATGTGCGGTAATGGAATCGGCTATATTTTCATCTTTCCATAATGCTTTGCCACCTCCTTTCATATAACCGATTCGGCTGATACCGTTCACGATAGACATATCATGACCGTGACTCGGTTTCAGATTATATAAAAGTTCAGGGTTGTCTTTTCCGGTAGGTTCACCGGGGAAATTTTTTATATAGCTTACTTCTATCGGAGCTGAAGGATCATAATTGGCTACTTGGCCATTCTCGATAAATACACAGGGAACCCGGTCGGCTGTGGCTGCCATGATATAAGAATAGTCAAACCCCAAATCACCTAGAGAAGCAGAGAGAGGAGCATTCCAGTCTTGTTGTGCAGTTTTATCACCTAATCCTAAATGCCATTTGCCAAATGCTCCTGTGGCATATCCGGAGCTTTTAAACATATCTGCCATAGTATATTGCTCGGGACGTATAATCATTCCTGCATTGCCGGCAGCTACATCTGTTCCGGGTTTACGCCATGCATATTCTCCGGTCAGCATGGAATATCTGGATGGGGTACTGGTAGCGGCGGTGGCGTGTGCGTTGATAAATCGTATCCCTTCGGATGCCAGACGGTTGACATTTGGAGTTTGTACGTTTTTTGCTCCATAACACTCCAAGTCACCATATCCTAAATCATCAGCATAGATGAAGATAACATTGGGCTTGTCTGTATTTTGATTTTTGTTTTCCGCATGAACAGCCAAGCATGAAGTAAGTGCCAATGAAAGCATTCCGTAATGTCTTTTTTTCATAGTAATTATATTGTTTAGTGAGTAATCAATTCTACAAAGAT
>OHKS01000668.1_pt1 | contig 12690 bp, 14 predicted proteins | sample 1568881 | NCBI WGS metagenome assembly OHKS01 (sample SAMEA3879569, study PRJEB24766) | human gut metagenome | biome: human-associated habitat; feature: feces | place: USA | collected 1985/1987 | reverse complement strand
TTATCTGTTCCGCCTGCATATCCCGTAAGATTTCCGCCTGCGCCAACTACTCTGTGGCAAGGCACGATAAGCGTAACAGGATTATGTCCCACAGCGCCTCCCACCGCCTGAGCCGACATTTTGGAAACACACTTTTGCTTTGCCATGATATCGGATATCTCACCGTATGTCATGGTATGACCGTAGGGGATAGTCAGCAGGATATCCCAGACTGCCCTGCGGAAAGGCGTTCCCGATAATTTGAGCGGCGGGGTAAAATCAGACTCTTTGCCGCCAAAATAAATATCCAGCCACCTTATCGCTTCGTCAAACACAGGGATATGCTTTTCCTCATGCTGTTTGGAAAGAGTTGCTGCAAAATATTTCTGTCCGTCAAACCAAAGCCCCGTAAGACCATCTTCACAGCCTGCCAGCGTAATGCCGCCAAGCGGGGAGTTATAATGATATGTATATTCCATGTTATTCACCGTTCCAACCGTATTTTTTCATATCCACACAGCCGTTTTCCTTAAATTCCACGCCCTCGTTTTCAAGCAATGAACGCTGCTCATCAAAACCCGTAGCAAGTCTGCCTGCGCTGTTAACGACTCTGTGGCAGGGATATTTCCCGTAATATTCCGCCATGCTCAGCACCTTGCCCACAAGACGTGAATTTTTCTCTCGACCGATAAGGCGTGCTATCTGACCGTATGAAGCGACTTTACCCTCAGGTATCTCCTCAACTGCGGACAGTATTTCATATATCAGCTCATCATTCAGTTCACCTGACATAATTTTTCTCCATAAATTTTGTTATCAGCGCTTATTTTTGGGCGCATAATCCTTCATTCCCTCAACAGCGCCGCCCGATACCGCCCAGAAATACAAGCTTGCAGTGCTGCCGTAAGGGGACAGCCGCCTGCGATATTTTTCAAAAAGCTTTTTGTCTATTTTTCTGTGATGATACACCATGCGCATTCCACGCTGAATGGCAAGGTCGCCAAAGCTCAGTATGTCAGACCGCTGCATACAGAATAAAAGTATCATTTCGGCAGTCCATACACCAACGCCTTTGAGGGATGACAGCGCCTCAACAGCCTCTTCATCTGACATATGCCATACTGCGTCCAAACTGAATTCACCGCTGACGACTTTATAGGAAAAATCCTTTATATATTCAGCCTTGCGAAACGTCATACCCAAAGACTGAAGCTCAGCCGCATCAGCAGAATCAATGACCTCAGGCGTGACATGACCGTATTTTTCATTCATACGCAGCCATATGGTCTGCTGAGCCTTGGTGGATATCTGCTGACCTATAATGTGATGCACCACAGACGAAACAAGTCCGTATCAACGGTTCGGTCAATGTGACCTACTTTGTCAATGACCTCGGCAAGCTTTTTATCCTTTGATCTTAAATATTCGATTTCTTTATCGCCGTATTGGAAATACATTTTTTCACCTAATTTATACTATTTTACTTATATTTTATAACAGCCAGGCTGATAATCTGTCAATGTTTTTTAAGGCTGAAAGAAAGCAAATAAAAAAATCAGTCGGTTGAACCTCTAAAATCCACCGACTGATAACAAACTCAGATGATGTGGGTGACTTCCACCGCCCACGTTATCAACACTTAAAGTATAAGTCATAAACCCGATTTTGTCAAGTATGAAAGGATAATAGATATGAAAAAATTTGCTACACTTACCGAGTTAGAAGTTCTAAATTTGGCTTATGATTCGATTTTAAGAATGTGGAATGAAGCCAACGAATCAAATGAAGATTGCAAAAAGAATTTGGGCTATAGTAATCCTATCTTTGAATATCGTATTGTTCGCTATAGAATAAAGATGGAGGAACTCCGTTCTGAAATTCTTAGTCTTGAAAAAAAAGAAAACAAGTAATTTTTAATGCCTGTGCAGAAATGTACAGGCAAATTTCTTGACACTGCGCCACAAATGCGGTATAATAAATGTTATGAATAAAAATAGAAAGGACGGAAATAGAACTGTTTGTTGTGATATGATAGGAATATAAAAAACATCTAATTTCGCATAACTTTGATTATGCGAAATTAGATAAGTGAAAATTATATTTAAACTCCATATTGCACAGTTTTATACCATATAAATGCTCTCAACAATACTTGATATAATATTAGACGCTCTTTTAGATTCGGCAAAAATGCTGCCATTTTTATACCTCACATTTTTGCTGATGGAATTTATCGAACATCACGCTGCCGATAAGCTTGCGCTCGCACTTGAAAAAGCAGGTCATTCAAACATCGGCGGAGCTGCTGTCGGTGCGGCTTTGGGCTGCGTTCCGCAATGTGGATTTTCCATTGCTGCATCAAATCTGTTTTCCAGCAGAATAATCGGCGCAGGCACACTTATGGCTGTCTTTATTTCCACCTCAGATGAAGCAATCCCCATCTTGCTTGCTCACCCTGACCAGATAAGTTCTCTCTGGAAGCTTATTGCTGCAAAGTTTATCATTGCCATAATCGCAGGCGCACTTTTCGGCATTCTCATAAAGTTTTTTGTAAAAGAACCCGATGATGCGGAATTCGACCAGATATGCACCACCTGCGGCTGTGGCAATCACAGCATATGGCTCTCGGCATTCCATCACACACTTGAGATTTTTGTGTTCATCTTAATTGTCAACCTCATAATGAACTCTATAATGGAATTTGCCGGTCAGGACAATGTATCCGCATTTTTGAACGGCATCGGATTTCTCCAACCGTTTGCATCAGCTCTTGTTGGTCTTATCCCCAACTGTGCAGCATCTGTAATTATAACAGAGCTGTATGCCAGCGGAAGCATCTCCTTCGGAACTGCCGTAGGCGGACTTTGCACTGGTGCAGGCGTGGGACTTGCGGTGCTTTTTAAGGCAAACAAGAATCTGAAAGAAAATATCATTTTCCTTGTATATCTGTATTTTATAGGCGTTCTCAGCGGTTCTGTACTTAATCTTTTCTGCTGAGTTTTAAATTGATCTGAGAGGACGGTTTTCAGCGTGACTGATCTGAAACAGTTTATAAAGCAAGAGGCTGTTGCAATAATCGCATTCATAGCCGCTATTATTTCCTGTATTTTTGTTCCTGTAACAAATTATGTTTCTTATATTGATACCGACCTTATCGGTGTTATGTTCGGATTTATGGCTGTTGTTGCAGGCTTTTCGGTAAATAATGTTTTCAAAGTTCTTTCAGAACAGGTTGCCGCACTTGCCAAGGACACAAGAAATCTTGCTCTTGCGCTGGTTTTCATGGTATTTTTCATGTCCATGCTCATCACCAACGATGTTGCTCTTATTGCATTTATCCCGTTTACCGTAATGATGTACGAAAAAATAGACAAGTCCCCTGTTTATGTTATCGTGCTGCAGACTATTGCAGCTAATATGGGCAGCGCATTTACGCCATTCGGCAATCCGCAGAATCTGTACCTTTTTTCTGCCTCAAAGATGACATCTTCGGAGTTTTTCTCTCTGACGCTTCCCGTTACGGCAGTAAGTATGCTGATGCTTTTTATAGGCTGCATGATGATAAAAAAAGAGCCTATTTTTTTGGAAAGGCAACTGTCCAGAACCCCAAATACCTGCTGCTGTATGCTGCGTTGTTTATTTTATGTATTCTTTCCGTTTTCGATGTAGTTGACACAATAAGCGTTTTTGCGTCGGTCTGTGTTGTGGTGGCAATAATCCAGCCCAGCGTTTTTGTAAAGGTAGATTACGGTCTGCTTGCCACATTCGCCTGCTTTTTTATTTTTGTGGGAAATGTCAAGAATATCCCCGAGGTAACTCAGTTTATAAGCAGCGTGATATCGGGTCACGAGTTTGAAAGCTCCGTTCTTTGCAGCCAGATAATTTCCAATGTCCCCGCTTCCGTTATGCTTTCGGCTTTCACAGATGATTACAAGTCCCTTATCCTCGGAACCGATATCGGCGGTCTGGGAACCCTCATAGCTTCCCTTGCGAGCCTGATATCCTACAAAAGCTATCTGCGCTCAGAAAAATCCGACTCAAAGAAGTTCATCAACTGCTTTACAATAGTGAACATAATTTTCCTTGCCGTACTCGTTCCCCTGGCAAAATTCGTAATACTTAAATAAATGAGGGCTGATAAAATGGAATACATGAAGTTCAGGGATAAAAGTCTCACAATCGGAGAAAGAATAGATGATTTGCTGGGCAGGCTCACTGTTGACGAAAAGATAAATATGCTTTCTTCGGTTCAGTGCGAGGTGCCAAGGCTCGGTGTCGGAAAATGGACTATCGGCTGTGAAGCTGCCAGAGGCTTTGTGTCAAAAGACCCGAATGAGGTCTCCACAGTATTCCCTCAGCCCATCGGAATGGCATCGACATTTGACAAGGAGCTTATGCGAAAGATAGGCGAAATCGCAGGCGACGAAACAAGGCATTATTATAAGCAGGATCCCACAGGCAGGCTTATGCTCTGGGGCCCCACTGTTGATATGGAACGCAATCCCCTATGGGGAAGAACTGAGGAAGCCTACGGAGAAGACCCTTGCCTTGCAGGTGAGATGTCAAAGGAATACACCATCGGTCTTGCAGGTGCTGCTCACAGTGAAGAGCCTGCCGACAAGGATATCAGGGACTGCCGCACAGACGAAAGCGGAGTTCTGCTGAAAACTCTCCCCACCCTTAAACATTTCTGCGCCAATAACAACGAAAAAAACCGTATGTGCGGAAATTCCGATGTTACCGTGAAGCTGCTCCACGAATACTATTACCGTGCGTTCAAGCCTGCTCTCACGGAGGGCGGCGCTCACGCTGTAATGGCTGCCTATAACAAGATCGGCGGCGTTCCCGGGGATATGAACCCCGATATGCAGCACGTCCTTAAAGATGAGTGGAAAATGGACTTGGCAGTAAGTGACGGCGGAGCTTTTTCCCAGAATTATCTTGAACACGGCTATACAAATTCTCACGCCGAATCACTGGCGCTGTGCATAAAGAGCGGTACCGATACCATGACCGATGATGGCCGCATGGTAGCTGCCGCTGCAAGAGATGCACTGAATAAAGGGCTTATTTCTGAAAATGATATCAACAAGGCTGTGGGAAATGTTCTGCTGGGACGGTTCAGGCTGGGCGAATTTGATGACAGACACAAATATTCCGATACCGACACTTTGCCTGACAGCGAATACGCCCGCACAATAAACAGGCAGGCAGCTTATGAGCAGATTTGCCTGTTAAAAAATAACGGCATTTTACCATTAACAAGTGAAAAATTATCTGTCAGCGGAGAAAAGAGAAAAATTCTTATTGCAGGACCGATAGCTGATGAAAATTACCGTGACTGGTACACAGGCGTGGCATCTTATGCCATTTCTGTACGAAAAGCATTTGAAATGCACTTTGACAAGGAAGCGCTTTCCTTTGATAACGGATACGACTATGTTGCCGTAAAATCCAAAGCAAACGGAAAATATATGTCTGTAGGCGATGACGGAAAAATAAGCTTTTCTGCCGATAAGATCACCGAACGTGAGCTTTTCGAGCTTCACAAATGGGACAAGAGCGTTTATAATTTCAAATCTCTGTTCAATGGCAAATATGTCACCGAAAACGGCACATACTCCGCTTCCTCGGAAACACCATACGAATGGTTTATAAAAGAATGGTTCAAGCCCCACGAATACGGCGAATATGTTTATTTTGAATCGTGGCATGATGACTCGGTTTATGTTAATGAAAATGGCGAGCTTGCCGTAAAGCCAACCTGCCGCCCCTCCGAGAATGGGCTTTTCACTATTGAAACTGTTTCAAGAGGAACAGAAAGACTTCATGCGCTGGCGCACAAGTCGGATATTGTGATATACTGTGCAGGAAATCACCCGATGCAGGTGGCAAGGGAATGTTATGACAGGGAAACTCTTGCTCTCCCCTCTCATCAGCATGAGCAGATAATGAGCCTGCCCTCCGAAAAGCTTGTGCTTATGCTTATATCAAGTTACCCTTACGCCATAGTCAGCGAAAGCAAGCACGCTTCGGCGGTAATTTACTCCTCTCACTGCGGTGCAGAGATGGGAAATGCTGTGTATTCGACCATATTCGGTGAAAATAATCCCGCCGCAAGATGTCCTATCACATGGTACAGATCAGAGCATGAGCTTCCCGATATCAAGGAGTATGATATCATCACATCACGCTCAACCTATATGTATTATGACGGCGAGCCGCTTTATCCCTTTGGATTTGGCTTATCATACTCCAGCTTTGAATATTCTGATCTTACGGTGAATGCGCTTGACGACTGCATAAAAATATCCGTAAATGTAAAAAACACCTCCGACACAGATGGAGATGAAGTGGTTCAGATATATTTCTCTGCGGACACTGCCCCCGAAAGAATATCTAAGCTCTGCGGATTTGAAAGAGTCACCATAAAAGCGGACGAAACCGCCAAATTATCCCTTGAAATTCCCAAGGAACGCCTTGAAGCCTACAGCACCGTTAACGGTAGAATGGAAATTTTCAGCGGAAAATACACATTTATGGCAGGCGCTTCAAGCAAGGATATACGCTGCACGGCTGATGTGATGATCTCAGGGGCAGAGGCTTCTTTCAGAAAATGCGGTGAAACTGTTCACTGTAAAAATAATGACAGTATCTTCAGAGGTTCCCTCGGATTTTCCAATGCGAAAAACGACTGGTATGTAAAATTCGGCGACTGGGGCGGAAATGTCTCATTTGAAAGCTGTCAGTTTGACGGCGCAGATCATATGATAGTATATGCTTCAGCCCCCTGCTCCCCTGCCAGAATTGAAATTATCTGCAACGGCAGCTGCATAGGCTCGGCTGAGATACCCCCGTCAGCCTCATGGGACGATTTCCATGAAATAAAAATCCCCCTTGAAAAAGCTCCTGACAACACTGTGGAATTTAATTTGCAAGGAATGTCAGCAGTTTACAGCTTTATGGCAATGAAAGATGAATAACACGATTTCACTTGCTTTTTATACATCAATGCTGTATAATGTAAATATGAGTAACCTGATCGCCTATAACGATCATAGCTCTGAGAAAGGATGGCCGTAATATTGAAAAAAGTGAAAAGAATTGCTGCTTTTGCTGCCGCACTGCTTACCGCAGCGGCTATCCCCTGCTCAACATATGCGGACGACGAAATGATAATCGAGATAATCCCCGAAACTGCCGACACCATCGTAACAGTCAAGCCTGAAAAGGACAAGACTAAGATAAGCCCCTATATTTTCGGCATAAACGACAAGGGAAATATAGCGGGCATATCCCCTACAGTTATAAAGCAGACGGGCACATCTCTTTCAACCTACAACTGGGAGACAAATTTCTCAAATCCCGGAACAAGCGGCAATAACTCAAACGATATATCGCTGGTGGATAATTTTCCATCCAGCAAATGGAGCTCACCTGCGCTTTACACTGATTCACTTGTTACCCGTGGAATGATGAACAATATTCCCGTAAGGCTAGTAACTCTCCAGCTGATGGGATATGTCTCCAAGGATTCCATGGGTATCGTTTCTGACGATGCTTTGTCGAAGCAGACAAGATGGTGTACCGTGCAGTTCCATAAAAACGACACATATCTTAATCAGCCCGACACTGACGATGACGTGGTCTATATGGACGAATATGTGAGCTATCTGGTAAACCGCTACGGTTCAGCCATGGAGGGCGGAATAAACGGATATTTCCTTGACAGCGAGCCTGATAAGTGGGCTGAGAATTTCTCGGTGCTGGGTCTTGACCAGATAACCCCCGACGAGCTTTTGTATCGTTCTGCGGAGCTTGCATATGCAGTCAAGACTATTGACAACAAGGCTTTTATATTCGGTCCGTCAGTCAGCGGGCTTCAGGGCTGCATAAATCTGAACAATTCAGACGCATGGGGCAGCCGTTCGGATAATGAGTATTCATGGTTTATAGATAATTACCTCTCGTATATGTATATGCGTGGCGATCAGGTGGGTTATCGTCTGCTGGACGTTCTGGATTTGCACTATTACACCGAAGCGCTTACTCCCGTGGGCATTCCTGTGCTCACAAGCAGCGATGAGTTCAGCAACGCTTACCGTATGCAGGCGGTCCGAACACTATGGGATTCGGACTACACGGAAAACAGCGTTTCAGTGCTTATGAACAAGCAGTTCACCCCGCTTATCCCCACATTGCAGGCTTCTATAAGAATGAATTATCCCGGAACTCGTCTTTCATTCTCTGAATATGACTTTGGCGGCGGAGACAATATGAGCGGTGCCATTGCCGAGACAGATGTGCTGGGAACCTTTGCAAAGGAAGGCGTTTACCTTGCCTGTTTCGGAGGATTACAGCTTCCAGAAGGCTGCCATGAATCTTTTCACCGACTATGACGGTGAGGGCACAAAGTTCGGAGATGCGCTTGTATATTCTGACAACGACGATGATACAATGAGCTCGGTATATGCGGCTGTGGATAATGATGACCCTGAAGTGCTGCGTCTTATACTCACAAACAAAAACATGGTGAATACGAAGAATTTCAACATAAACATCAAGTCATCTCAGTATGATTATGAGCTTTCCGAAGCATACCGCATAGATGAAAATGCGGACATTGTAAACATCGGAACGGACAGCTTTGAGTATGGCAGCAACACCGTAAGCTTTGATGCAGATACAATGTCCGTTTATATGCTGGTGCTCAGAAGCGTTGGCGAGGAGCTTATTTCCGAGGACAGCAGCGAAAGCGTATGGAACACAGAAGCTTCACAGGCAAATGAAGATGATAAGATCATAACCGAAAGCGTGACAGTTTTACAAAGCTCAGAGGCTGTTACCGAAGACACCAATCCTGCGGACGCAACAGTTCCTGACCTTATCGAAACTTCTCAGTCAGTTGCAGAAACCGTTACAGTTTCAGCAACGGATGAAGGAACTGCCCAGTCATCTGACAGCGACATATCGGAAGCGGAAGAATCCGATGAAAATGGTGACGAAGAGGCTAAAACAGTTGCCACACCTGTCAAGGTGATAGTATTGTCACTGGCTGCCTGCGTTGGTGCAGGAATATTCTATGTTCTTATTATAGATAAAAAGTAAGATAAACCATAAAAAAGCAACAGGCTATACGAAAAGTGCAGCCTGTTGCTTTTTTATTTACGTATAACGCAGGATGCTTTGAAGCATTAACAAAAAAGGCTCACGGAAGAATACCCGTGAGCCTTTGCTTTAATCGTGATCTTTGATATATGATTTATGCGAATCGGAGGGATTTAATGAGGGCTTCATGCAGTCCTTGGTAAATCCATCTGCCTTGGCATGGTAATGAGCTGTTCCTCTGTTATCATGCTTTGGTGAAAGACGGCAGTCCGTATCCTGTGAGGTATGAGCTGTAAAGTCTTTATGACCGTTATTATTCTTGCTGAAATTCATTCAGTGCCTCCATAAATCAGTTGGCGAAATCAAACGCAGCCCTGAGCCTTCATAGCTTCAGCAACCTTCAGGAAGCCTGCAATGTTTGCACCTGCCATGTAGTTGCCTTCCATGCCATACTCCTTAGCAGCGCTGTCGCAAGCATTGAAGATGGAAACCATGATGTTGTGGAGCTTAGCGTCAACTTCCTCGAATGTCCAGGAAAGTCTTTCGCTGTTCTGGCTCATTTCGAGACCGGAAGTAGCTACGCCGCCTGCATTGGCAGCCTTTGCAGGACCATAGAGGAGACCGCTTGCAAGGTATGTGTTGATAGCGTCGGGAGTAGAAGGCATATTAGCACCCTCTGCGATAGCAAATGCGCCGTTAGCAACGATAGCCTTTGCGCCTTCGCCGTCGATCTCGTTCTGAGTTGCGCAGGGAAGAGCAATGTCAAGCTTGATATTGCCTGCGTTGCACTTAAGTGTCCAAACGCTGCCCTCATGGTACTCAGCATTCTTGTGAGAAGTTCTGCCGATGTACTCCTTGATTCTGCCTCTCTCAACTTCCTTGATCTGCTGAACGAGCTCGAGCTCGATTCCGTCGGGATCGTAGATGTAGCCGTTGGAGTCGGAAACTGTGATTACCTTAGCGCCAAGGGTTGTAGCCTTCTGGCAAGCGTAAATAGCAACGTTTCCGGAACCGGAGATAACAACGGTCTTGCCCTCGAAGGACTTGCCGTTAGCCTTAAGCATTTCGTTGGTGAAGTAGCAGAGACCGTAACCTGTAGCCTCTGTTCTTGCGAGAGAACCGCCGTAGGTAAGACCCTTACCTGTGAGAACGCCTGTGAACTCGTTGCGGAGTCTCTTATACTGACCGAACATATAGCCGATCTCACGTCCGCCTGTACCGATGTCACCGGCAGGAACGTCTGTGTCAGCACCGATGTGCTTGCAAAGCTCAGTCATGAAGCTCTGGCAGAAACGCATAACCTCTCCGTCGCTCTTACCCTTAGGATCGAAGTCGGAGCCGCCCTTGCCGCCACCCATAGGGAGGGTTGTAAGGCTGTTCTTGAATACCTGCTCAAAGCCGAGGAACTTGATAATACCGATATAAACGGAGGGGTGAAGTCTGATACCGCCCTTGTAAGGACCGATTGCAGAGTTGAACTGTACTCTGAAACCACGGTTTACCTGTACCTTGCCGTTGTCGTCAACCCAAGGAACACGGAAAATGATCTGTCTTTCAGGCTCAACGAGTCTGTCAAGAACGCCTGCCTCAACGAGATCGGGTCTCTTGTTGATAACGGGCTCGAGGGTCTCAATAACCTCTGTAACAGCCTGAATGAATTCGGGCTCACCCTGATTACGCTTCTTAACATTTTCCAGTAAATTGATAAGATATGTGTTGGTTAACGCCATTGTTAACAACCTCCCTGTATAATTTTCTCCATGCGAAAACTTCCATCACATAAAGACTGAATTTATTATAACACCTTTATTCAGATTTTGCAAGATGTAAAACGCAAGTTTGCAAAAAAAATCCTGCATATTTTTTGAGCATTTTTAACAAAATTCTCAAAGCGTTATTTACACAGAGTCAAAATCACATTACGGCAGTGTAAATATCGTTCTTTCTCACCCCTGTTATCCTTGCGGCTTCCTTGCAGGCATCGGACATCTTTGCACCGCCCTCAATGAGCTTGCGTGCAATATCGGCAGCTTCTTCCACCGAATATTCATCTTTCAGCTCTTCAGCGCTCATGCCCTCCACCACAAGCACATACTCCCCTCTCGGAGCATTCTGCTCATAGTATTCTATCGCCTGAGAAAGCGTTGTACGCATTACTTCTTCATGTATCTTTGTAAGTTCACGGCATATGGATATGCGTCTGTCACCAAAATATTTCAGCATATCCTCAAGAGTTGACCTGAGCTTATGTGGTGCCTCATAAAAAATCAGCGTGTGAGTATCCTTGGATACGGATTTAAGATGCTCAAATCTCTGCTTCTTTGTGACGGAAATGAAGCCTTCAAATGCAAAACGTGATGCAGGGATACCGCACACCGCCGCCGCCGTTGCCATTGCCGTAGGTCCCGGAACAGCTTCCACGGGGATATCAAGGTCTCTGCACATTCTGACCAGATCCTCGCCCGGATCGGAGATACAGGGCATACCTGCATCGGTTACCACCGCACAGCTCTCCCCGCTTTGCAGGCGGCTTATGATATTTTCCGAAACGTGTGATGCAGAATGCTCGTGATAGCTGAGCAAAGGCTTTTTTATATCAAAATGATTGAGAAGCTTGACGGTAACTCTTGTATCCTCGGCACAGATGAAATCCACTTCCGACAAGATCCTGACAGCTCTGTAGGTGATATCCTCCAGATTGCCGATGGGTGTTCCCACAACGTAAAGTTTTCCTGGCATTTTATTCAGTCCTTTCATCGGTCTTTCCGTAGATCTGTGCAAGCTCTGGGCTTATTCCCCCGCTTCCGCTGATATAAAGCTGCGGAAGCACCTGCATAAATGAGCCGCCGCCCTTTCTTCCTTCAATAAGGAAAAGCCATGGAGCATCACTGGGCGATTTTGATACGAACCGCAGATATTTCGGCTCGATATCATTGTCACGCATGGCGCACATAACGTCCGCAAGACGCTCGGGACGGTTGCACAGACACAGCCTGCCGCCGTATTTCAGGAGCTTATTTCCGGCAGCGCACACGTCAGATATGTTGCACAATATCTCGTGACGGGCTATCTTGTGAGCCGAAAGCTCGCTTTCAATGCCCGCTTTGGCTGCCTTATAGGGCGGGTTGCAGGTGACAAGGTCACATCTGCCCAGCGGAGCATCGTTTGTAAGTGCTTTCAGATCCATAAGCAATGGATATGTCTCTTTCAGCCCGGAGCGGCTCACAGTCAGCTCAAACTGCTCTATCGCCTGCGGCTGAATATCCACGCCATATACCTGCTTAGGCTCATATCTCAGGCGCATGAGAACGGCAATTATTCCGCAGCCTGTGCCAAGGTCGCAGACAATATCTTTGTGGCGTGCTTTGGCAAAATCAGCCAGCAAGAATGCGTCAGTGCCGAAGGTATGCTCCTTTGTGACGCATATCTCACAGCTTTCTCCCAGCTTTTCAAATGTATTAAAATCAGACATTTAATGTCTCCTTGTTATAAGATTTATGTTTCATATCTATTTCCTTGGAAATAGGTATGAAGTACTCCAAAATTCATTAAATGTGCAGAACATAAAAGTTCTGATGATGTTCTGCACATTTAAAATTCATT
>OHKS01000646.1_pt1 | contig 13036 bp, 10 predicted proteins | sample 1568881 | NCBI WGS metagenome assembly OHKS01 (sample SAMEA3879569, study PRJEB24766) | human gut metagenome | biome: human-associated habitat; feature: feces | place: USA | collected 1985/1987 | reverse complement strand
ATCTGTCGGCTTTGTCTATAGAACGATTAAAGATTAGTATAATACTGTGACAGCTCCGATTTTTATAAACTCATTCTCCCTCGTAGGTAACTATCGAGCGGACATCGTAATTTTTCAGCTTTTCCCTGCCTTTAAGGTCGGTAAGCTCAATAAGACACACGATCCTTACCACTTCTCCGCCCAGCTGCTCAACAAGCCTTGCTGCCGCTTCAAGAGTTCCTCCTGTGGCGATAAGGTCGTCTATTATCACTACCTTGTCGCCTTTTTTCAGGGAATCGGTGTGTATCTCGATCTCTGCCTTGCCGTACTCCAGGTCATATTCCGCAGAGACTGTGGCTCTGGGGAGCTTGCCCTTTTTGCGGACGGGGACAAAGCTCTTTTTACGTGCGTAAGCTATGGGCGCACCGAACAGAAAGCCTCTGGCTTCAAGTCCCAGCACAGCATCAAACTCAACGTCATCAAGCTGACCGAGCATTTCATCAACTGCCGTCGAAAAGCCCTTGCCGCTCTGCAGCAGCGATGTAACATCACGGAAAATTATGCCCTTTTGAGGAAAATCGGGAATATTTGTTATATAATCTTTAAGCTCTTTCAAGTAAGACCCTCCCATACATCAGTATAGTGCCGTGTTTTATCAAAGAAATACATATTTCAGCACGAACATCACCGCAAGCACGTACATAAGCGGATTTATCTGCTTTGCCTTGCCGCATACGAGGTTTATTACAACGTAGGAAATGATACCGATGGCGATACCCTCAGAAATGCTGTAGAAAAGGGGCATTGCAAGTATGCAAAGATATGCGGGGATAGCAGAGGTGTAGTTTGTCTCATCTACTTTAAGTTCGGCGATGGTGGAGAACATAAGGAAGCCCACGATTATCAGCGCAGGAGCTGTGGCAAATGAGGGAATGGCGATAAAGATGGGCGCCAGGAACATTGACAGCAGGAACAGCACCGCTGTTGTCAGAGCTGTAAGGCCTCTTCCTCCTGCCGCAACGCCTGCCGAGGATTCAACAAAGGTCGTGGTGGTAGATGTTCCCAGTACCGCACCTGCCGATGTTGCAACTGCATCTGCCATAAGTGCGGGCTTGATGGCAGGCAGTCTGCCGTCCTTATCAAGCATATTTGCCTTTGTGCTTACTCCGATGATTGTGCCCAGAGTATCGAAAAGGTCAACAAAAAGGAACGAGAAAATAACGGCAATGAAATTGAATATTCCCACTGAACCGAGGTCGGCATTGAAGCACTGACCGAAGGTCTCGCCCAGCTTGGAAAAATCGGTCATTGCAAATGTGGGGAACAGCGAGAAATAGCTTTCGCCGTCAGGAACGTATATACCTGTCAGCTGGCATATTATGCCCAGTATCCATGTGCCGAACACGCCGATGAGTATTGAACCCTTTACCTTTTTGATATAAAGGACAGCTGTTATCATCAGCCCGATGATTGCAAGCAGTGCGCAGATGCCCGAGGTCGGGAAGTTCTCACGGAAATCAACCAGCGATACAAGCGTTGCCGAATCAACTGCAAGTCCTGCATTCTGAAGTCCGATAAATGCGATAAACAGACCTATTCCCACCGATACGGCACGTTTCAGCTCCAAGGGGATACAGTTGAAGATGCTTTCACGAACCTTTGTCAGCGAGAGAACGATAAAAATTATTCCCTCTATAAATACCGCCAGCAGTGCGGTCTGCCAGGAATAGCCCATAATGCCGCATACGGTGTAAGCGAAGTACGCATTCAGTCCCATTCCTGCCGAAAGCGCAAACGGCAGATTTGCCGCAAACGCCATAATGAGCGTTCCGAAGAATGATGCCAGGCAGGTGGCAAGAAGCACCGCCGTGCTGTCCATGCCCGCTGCGGAGAGAATGTTCGGATTGACCGCAAGTATATATGCCATTGTAACGAAAGTCGTAATGCCTGCCGCAATTTCTGTCTTGACTGTGGTGTTGTTTTGCTTTAGTTTAAATAGCTTTTCAAACATTGACCTCACTCCTTGATATTTGCGGCAGATCCCCATGACATCTGCCGCATTATTCTGATTTTATCATAGCATGGTTTGCCTTAAAAGTCAAGGAATTTGCGGTATAGAACGAAAAGAGGGCTGCCGCAGTGTTATACCGCAGCAGCCCTCTTTTGTTATATTCGCTTATGATATCTTTACTATCTTAGCAAAGTTTGCCATGATCTTCTTGGTTCCGACTGAATCAAATGCAATTTCAAGCATATGGTCGTTGCCCATGGGCTTGGAGGAGATAACGGTTCCCTCGCCGAAAACGTTGTGCTTTACTCTCTCGCCTGCGGTGTAGTCAACGGCGGCTGCCTTCTTGGCGGACTCCATTTTCTTGTTTGCCAGCTGGCTCTGGAGAGTGTATGTGTAAACGGGAGCGGTGATGATGTCATCGTCCTTTTTCTTTGTGGTCTTTACGGTTCCGTCAACTCTGTCGATGCAGTCCTTGTCTATCTCCTTGATGAACTTGGACTGGAAGTTGCGCTGGGTGGAACCGAACAGCATTCTCTGCTGAGCGTGGGTGATGTACAGCTTTTCCTTTGCACGGGTGATGCCCACGTATGCCAGTCTGCGCTCTTCTTCAAGCTCCTCGGGATTGTCCATGGTGCGGATAGGAGGGAATATGCCGTCCTCCATGCCTACGATGAACACTATGGGGAACTCCAGTCCCTTTGCGGAGTGCATAGTCATAAGGCAAACTGCGTCATCATCTGCGGAAAGCTTGTCGATATCGGTGTAGAGGGAAATTTCCTCCAGGAATCCGGAAAGTGTGGCCTCTTCGCCTGCTTCGGACTTTGCCTGCATATATGTGGCAATGTTTGATTTAAGTTCCTCGATGTTTTCGAGACGGGTGAGACCCTCATCGCCCTGACCCTTGAGCATGGTAGCATAGCCTGTTTTCTCGATAACTGCGTCAAACAGCTTGTCAAGAGGGAGCTTGTCGGCAGCTTCTTTCAGGTGGGTGAATATCTCGGAAGCCTTTACAAGGGAAGCGGACTTTTTGCTCAGGGGAGCATAGCTCTCGGAGTTCTTCATTACATCAATGGGTGACAGCTTCAGGTCAATGGAGATCTGCTCTATCATTGAAAGCGTGCTGTCGCCGATGCCTCTCTTCGGCTCGTTTACTATTCTCTTGAAGCGGAGCATATCATCGGGGTTGTTGATAACGGAGAGATATGCAACGATATCCTTTATTTCCTTGCGGTCATAGAACCTCATACCGCCGATAACACGGTAGGGGATAGACTGTGCGGAAAATGCTTTTTCAAGTGAGTTTGACTGTGCGTTCATTCTGTAGAGAACCGCAAAGTCGCTGTATTTTCTGCCGTCCTTTACGCCGTTCATTATAGTAGTTGCAACGAACTTGGACTCGGCAGCCTCGTCGGAAGCCTTGTAAACTGTTATCTTTTCGCCATCGCCCAGATCTGTCCACAGGGACTTGGGCTTTCTGCTCATATTGTTTGCGATAACGGAGTTTGCGGCGTTAAGTATATTCTGGGTGGAACGGTAGTTCTGCTCCAGTCTGATAACGTGGCAGCCCTCGAACTGCTGCTCAAATGACAGGATATTTTCGATTGTGGCGCCTCTGAAACGGTAGATGGACTGGTCATCATCACCTACAACGCAGAGGTTGCCGCTCTTCTCCGAAAGCAGGGAAACAAGGCGGTACTGAGCGGTGTTGGTGTCCTGATACTCATCGACCATGATGTACTTGTACAGATTTCTGTAATGATCCAGCACATCTGGTTGAGACTCGAACAGCTGAACGGTCAGCATGATGATATCGTCAAAATCAAGGGCATTTGCCTCTTTAAGACGGGTCTGATATTCCTTGTATATCTTTGCGAGAGTGACCTTTCTGTAGTCTCCGGCGGACTCTTCTTCAAAAGCGGCGGGAGTGATGAGCTTATCCTTTGCGGAGGATATTGCCGCAGCCACTGCCTTTGGAGGGAATGCCTTATCGGAAATGTCAAGAGCTTCCATGCAGGTCTTGATAAGTCTCTGGCTGTCATCGCTGTCGTAGATTGTGAAGCCAGAAGCATAGCCCAGCTTGTCGATCTCTCTTCTGAGTATGCGCACGCAGGCAGAGTGGAATGTGGAGGCGTTTACCTGACCGCCCTGTTCCTCGCCCAGCATCTTTGCAAGTCTTTCTTTAAGCTCACCCGCAGCCTTGTTTGTAAAGGTGATTGCAAGTATGTTCCATGGCTTTACGGGGTCGGAAGCAACTATCTCGGCAAGTCTTGAAACGGTTGCCTCGTCTCTTTCGCCGTTATAATTATTCAAAAACGCAATGTCGTCATCGGAAAGAGCCGCATATGCTTCCTCGTCCTGATAAGCGTTTCCGAACAGGACCATGTTTGCGATACGGTTGACAAGAACGGTAGTCTTTCCGCTTCCTGCGCCTGCAAGGATAAGTACGGGGCCTTTGATGGCGAAAACAGCTTCCCTCTGCTTATCGTTCATTTTTTCAAAATACTTTTCCAGTGCGGCTTTCTTTGCCTTAATGAAATCATCCATTATATTCATGCTCTCCTATATAAATGATAAATGCGGTTTGATATACGCCGTTACTATCTCTTTCGGCGCTGCTTTGACTATTATACCACATTTTGTTTTTCATAGGAATAGGTAAAATTCAGATTTAACATTTTTATAATAATTATTTTTGCCACGTTTTCGGGCGACAATGGATAAACGGCTATGTATGGGGAAAAATAGCTGTTGAATGTTACAGCAAAGGAATGATCGTATGAGCAAAAATGTCAGCGGAAGCGGCAGAGACAAATGGTCAACGGGCTTTGGCTTCATAATGAGCGCCGCAGGTTCGGCGGTGGGACTGGGAAATATCTGGAAGTTCCCCTATGTCTGCGGCACAGGCGGAGGAGCATTGTTCCTTGCTGTGTATATTTTCTTTGTGCTGGTGCTGGGCTATCCCATTCTGCTGACGGAGCTTTCTGTGGGCAGGCACGGCGGCAGCAATGCGGTAGATGCCTGCGAAAAGATAAAAAAGGGCTGGGGCTTTGCGGGTGGCTTCGGCGTGGCAGGCTCTGCGGCGGTGCTTGCCTATTACTGCACCGTCGGCGGCTGGGTGATGAAATACCTTTTCAGCACAGCTTCGGGGAATATCCCATTGCCCTCATATTTCTCAGAATACAGCACTATGGCGGCGGAGCCTGTTGTATGGCAGACGGTTTTTCTGCTGATAAACGGCATTATAGTAGTATTCGGCGTATCAAAGGGCATTGAAAAGGTGTCGTCGGTGCTTTTGCCGCTGCTGCTGGTGTTCCTTGTGGGGCTGATGATATATTCCCTGACCCTGAACGGGGCGGCGGAGGGCGTGAAGTTCCTACTTATGCCTGACTTTTCAAAGATAAGCAGCTTCGGCGATGTGGCTGACATTGTTGTTAAAGCCATGGGACAGGTGTTTTTCTCATTGTCGCTGGGAATGGGCACTCTTATAACCTACGGCAGCTATCTTGAAAAGGACAACGACCTGAGCCGCAGCACATGGATAATCGTCACCATTGACACAGCTATTGCCATGATAAGCGGACTTACCGTGCTTCCTGCGGTGTTTGCCATGGGGCTGGAGCCTGACGAGGGAGCGGGGCTTATCTTCTCCACCCTGACGGCGGTGTTCGGTGGACTGAGCTATGGGCGTATTGCGGGAACGGTGTTCTTTGCACTTGTGCTTTTTGCGGCGATAACCTCTTCAATTTCTCTGCTGGAAACTATAGTTTCGTTCCTCACCGAGCGTTATGGGCTTTCACGGCTGAAAGCCACGGTTATACCTGTCATTATAATAGGTCTGCTGTGCGTGCCTGCTTCCCTTTCCTACGGTGTGCTGTCTGACGTAAGGATCTTCGGGCTGACGGTGTTTGAACTGTTTGTTTTCCTTTCCGACCAGATAATAATGCCGCTGGGAGGCTTTTTCCTCTGTATTCTTGCGGGGCGGATATGGGGGAGAAAGAATATGGAGCGGGAGATATCCTCCGACGGAAGATATCCCTTCAGGCTGGCGGGAGTGTTTGATGTTATGATAAAATATCTCTCTCCCGCAATGATAATCATTGTGTTCGTTTCGTACTTTATCAGATAAAGACAGGTAAAAATGTTGACCTTATATGCGGTTTTATCTACCGACAAATCCAAAATTATATGCTATAATGATGTCAATGAAAATCACATCAAAGGAGCTGCTTGGTATGTTAAAGACCGCATATAAAGAAAATGTTACCGTTCTCCCCGGCGTGTTCCGTGAGAGAATGTCCCTTAACCGTGCTTATCTTATAGGACTGGATTCGCAGTGCCTGCTCCAGAACTTCTACCTTGAGGCAGGAATAATTATCCCCGGTCTGCAGGTCGTGGATGACCCTGCAAAGGCAAACCTCCACTGGGGCTGGGAAGCTCCCACCTGTCAGCTGAGAGGTCATTTCCTGGGTCACTGGCTCTCCGCTGCTGCATACTATGTGGCATATGACCATGACGCAGAGCTGAAAGTAAAGCTTGACAAGATAATCTCCGAGCTTGCACGCTGCCAGCAGCTCAACGGCGGCGAGTGGATAGGCTCTATCCCCGAGAAATACTTCGATAAGCTTGCAAAGAGACAGTACATCTGGTCTCCTCAGTATGTTATGCACAAGACCATCATGGGACTTATGCACGCTTACACCTATGCAGGCAATGAGCAGGCAATAGAGATGATCGACCACTTAGCTGACTGGTATCTCCGCTGGACTGAGGCTATGCAGAGCGTTAATCCCCACGCTGTTTACAGCGGCGAGGAAGCAGGTATGCTGGAGGTATGGGCTTCACTTTACGAGATAACCAAGAATGAAAAGTATATGACCCTTGCCCGGAGATACTGGAACCCCGGACTTTTCGGAAATCTTGCGGCAGGCAAGGATTCCCTTTCCAACTGCCACGCAAATGCAAGCATTCCCTTTATCCACGGTGCTGCAAAGCTTTATGAGGTAACAGGCGACGAAAAGTGGAGAGACCTGGCTGAGCGTTTCTGGAAGTTCGCAGTCACCGACCGTGGAATGTACTGCACCGGCGGACAGAATGCAGGCGAATTCTGGGTTCCTCCTTATATGCAGGGACATTTCCTCGGCGAGACAAATCAGGAGTTCTGCACAGTTTATAATATGGTAAGAGTTGCTTCCTACCTCTTCAAGTGGACAGGCGACAAGAAGTATGCCGATTACATAGAGCGCAGCCTTTACAACGGCTTCCTTGCTCAGCAGAATGCGGTTACAGGTATGCCCACCTACTTCCTGCCCCTTGCTGCGGGAAGCAAAAAGAAATGGGGCAGCAAGACCCACGACTTCTGGTGCTGCCATGGAACCATGGTGCAGGCGCAGGCATTGTACCCCGAGCTTATTTATTACAGAGATGAGGATAGCAATAAGCTTATCGTAAGCCAGTATATCCCCTCAAAATACGAGTTTGACCATAATGGCAACAGCATTTCCATTGAGCAGACCACAGGCATGAAGTATTATAACGATCAGGCTTTCTTTGATGAGCATGATGACGGTCAGATGTCAAGATGGCTGCTGAAATTCAATGTAAAGACCGCTTCTCCCGAAAAGTTCACCGTTGCTTTCAGAATACCCGCATGGGCAAAGGGTGAGCCTGAGGTGGAGATCAACGGCAAAAAGCCCGAGAGCCTTGACATTGCCGACGGATACCTGAACATCACCGCTGAATGGAACAGCGACATGGTTCAGATATTCTTCCCCAACGGAATAGTTATGGAGTCCCTGCCCGATATGCCCGAAATGGCTGCGGCTGTTGACGGACCTATTGTTCTTGCGGGTATTATCGACAAGGACTGCGGACTTGTGGGAGCGGACGATCCCGACAGCGTATTCACATGGCAGACAGAGCACACCTACGGCACATTCCCCTGGAAGCAGAATTCCTACCGCACAAAGGGTCAGCCTGTGAACATCACCTTCAAGCCCCTTTACGATGTTACCGACGAGACATACACTGTTTACTTCACCAAGAAGTAATTCTTGTACTGCATGGGGGTCATGCCCTCGTGCTTTCGGAACATTTTCATAAAATATTTTTCGTCATTGAAGCCGCATGAAAATGCGGCTTCTTTTATGCTTACATTTTCCGAGGAGAGAAGATTTTTGGCGACTTCAATGCGGCATTTGTTAAGGAAGCCTATAAGGGGCATACCCGTTTCCTTTTTGAAAAGTGCGGAAAAATATTCGGTGTTGTAGTGAAATTCTGCTGCAATATCCGAGGCGGAAAGCTGCCTGTGGCAGTTGGATTTTATCCATTCACGGGCGGAAGCTATGACGGGGGAGATGCTTGATCTGCTGCCGTTTACGCCGTCGATATGCTCCTGTGTAAGCTCCATAAGCAGCAGAGCCATGGAGCAGGCGGGGAGAGCCTCGCTGTAAAGATCCTCACGGCGGGAAAAATCCAGAAGCTGCCTGAAAAGCATCTCACGGCGGCTGTTGGGAACGCTGCCATATTCGGGGATAGCTATTTCAAAGCTTTCCGTCACGCCGCTCTCATATATTTCAAAGGGCACAATGGGCTTGAAGTGCGCCCACAGATAGGACAGCCTGCCGTCGGAGGGGGCGTGTCCGAAATGCTCCTCATCGGCGGGTAGCAGGATATATTCGCCCTTGGAAACGGCATATTCCTTTCCGCCCGATGTTATGTTCAGCGTGCCCTCGGTAACGAGGATAAGAACGCAGCAGTTAAGCGTGCGCCGCTGGTGTGTAAAAGTCTCACGGCTCACAAAATTTCCGCAGGAAAAAAAGCGCAGCTGCGCTGATGTGCTGTAAAATATACGCATATTATCACCATAGATAAGTTTTTTCTCAGTATATAATGTAACGGCGATTTTGTCAAGCTTTGATTACGGCAAAAACTCCCGCTGTGCCGCCTGATTGAACGGCGCTGCCAAGCCGAATGGCAAATGTGGGAGCATACTGCCGCAGATACATATAAAGAGGCGGGGAGCATATGGCTTTGTAATATGCTGACAGACCTTTTTCCAGCAGCGATGTTATGCTGTCAGCCGTCAGACCCTTGCAGCGGCTTTCGATGTCCTTAACGTCATTTTCCGTCAGCTCAAGGGCTAACGGCTTCCCAATAATTGCTCTGCCAAGAAGGTTATCCGCAATTACCTCGGCAATGTTCAGGTACATTTGCCTGTAGTCGTCATTACGTTCATGAGCGTAGGATTCAAGCAGGCGGATAATATCGGCTTCGCTGAAAAGGCGGCAGAGTTTGTTTTCAAGGCAAATGCAGCGGTAATAATCGCAGATGAACATTACACCTTTAAGCTTGCTGTCGCAGGCGTTTTGACCCAGCAGGGGATAGTCTATATTACATGGGCAGCCTGCGCCGTCAAACTGTGCGGAATAGTTGCGTCTGAATTCGTCATAGGCCTTTTCGGTGACATAGCGGTACTCGTGATTATCTGCGTTGATGCGGGTATTGTATGCGGTGCGAAATATTTTCATGCTTTCCTCAAAAAGCCTGAGAATTTCCGCCGAGCCTTGCTTCAATATGCTGCTCATGGGCATATTTACAAGGGCACTTGCGGCTTTTTCGTGGGAGCGCAGGCTGAGCAGATACACGTCCGAGCGATATAACACGGAAGAAGCAAGCAGCTGTGCCCTGCTTTCGGATATGCTTCCGCTTTGACTGCGGGTGAACTGTATGGCTGTTTCGGTAAATTCGTTTTCAAGGGCTTTTTTTATTTCAAGCTGTTTGGCGGTGTTCAGCATACCGCTTTCGATGCAGAGGCTTATAAGCTCCATTGTGTAGTTTTCGGGGGAAAGGCTGCCAAATTTTCCGGATACTATTTCGTTGCTCATAGTTCCTCCTCGATAAGTGAGCGGAGCATTTCAAGGCTTCCACCGCTTTTTTGCTCCCATAGCGCGTACATTTGGGCTATCACGGCTCTGTCGGACAAATTATCGTGGGTCTCATTTTTCATATAGGCGAATATCTCCGCAAGCTCAGCGAAAAAATCCGCTTGCTCTTTGGGAAGATAGCTGCTTTGTGAAAATGAGGATATCATTATTGGGAGGACACTTTCGCCGAAAAATACACGTCCACTGTCATTATAAGCAGAAGCCTCGGCGGCTGCCAGCTCATATGCTTCCTTTGGGGTAAGGGTTATTTCCGAATATCTTTGCGACAGGGATAAAATATCATCGGCGGTTTTGGCAAGCTTTGTTTTGTTGTGCAGTTGTAGAAAGTCCATAATATCAGTCTCCATATTTTGTTTGAAATGCTAATTGAAAAATTGCTTAAAATGTGGTATGATATATCATATAGAGCTGTATATCTTTGTTGATATACAGCTTTTAATTTTCATTATAGCATTTAAAAACAAGGCTGTCAAGATAAAAATATGGCTGCTGCAGCGTTATGCTGCGGCAGCCTTTTGTGTTATGATGCTATTGCGGGTGATTTTTTCATTTGTCCGTACCTGCGCCTTACGGCGGAAACTGAAACGCAATTTCTGCGAAATTGCTCTCAGTTTCAAGCCGCCTGCCAAAAAAGATTTTGGTATATTAAAGATAAAATATTTGTTTAGTGTGATTTTTAATTTTCAGTGCAGGCGGCTTTAGGACTTTTTATTCAGTCGGATAACGTTTTAATCATTCATATTGCAAGCGAAAAGATTTCGCTGTCTGCGGACAGCGACCAAATGGCTCCGCCCTTTGGAAACCTGCAAGCCTTTCGGGAAAAAGGCTTGACCTAAACCCTTTACCTTTGTGCTTATTTGTGCAAATTCTTTTATTTAGATGCTCTAACGCTTACTAAAAAAGGGCTGCCGCATCTTATGCAACAGCCCTTTTTCTATATCTGTTCTGAAACTCAGTCTCCGAATGAAACGCCCAGGTCTCTTGCGGTGATAACGTAGTTGCCCTGAGGGTCAACAAACTTTGTCTTTCCCGCAACCTCGCTGAGAGGATTTTCGCCTATCTTTGCATTTATCATTGCAACGGAAACGCCGTACTTATCAGCGGCAATGAGCTGTGCTGCTCTTACGCCGAAGCGTGTTGCAAGTATTCTGTCGTATGCGGAGGGGCTTCCGCCTCTGAGCATATGTCCGGGAACGCACACTCTGGTCTCGATTCCGGTTGTTTTCTGTATCTGGGAAGCAATGGTATTTGTTGCTGTGGTGATTCCTGCGTCAAGTCTCTGCTTTGCACGCTCTTTCTTCTTGAGCTTTGCCTCTTCCTTGCTGTATGCTCCCTCTGCAACTGCAACGATGGAGAAGCAATGACCGTTATCGGCTCTCTTCTGCATTGCCTCGCATATCTTGTTGATATCGTAGGGTATCTCGGGAATGATGATAGCGTCCGCACCGCCTGCGATACCTGCATAAAGTGTGAGCCAGCCTGCCTTATTGCCCATTATCTCCACCATGAGTATTCTGCTGTGGGAAGCTGCTGTTGTATGGAGACGGTCGATAACATCGGTTGCGATATCCACTGCGGTATGAAAGCCGAAGGTAACATCTGTGCCGTAAATATCGTTATCAATGGTCTTGGGCAGTCCGATAACGTTAAGGCCCTCCTGAGAAAGCAGGTTTGCGGTTTTATGAGTGCCGTTTCCGCCAAGGGTGAGCAGACAGTCAAGCTTCTGCTTCTTGTAGGTACCCTTCATCTGCTTTACCTTGTCGATATTATCCTCGCCGATACTGGATATCATCTTGAAGGGCTGTCGCTTGGTGCCCAGGATAGTTCCGCCCTGAGTAAGTATTCCCGAAAATTCGGAGGGATCCATCTCTCTGGCAATGTTATTGATAAGTCCGTAGTAGCCGTTCTGTATTCCGACTATCTGCACATTATCGGTGCCCATAGTCTCGAAGCACGCCTTTGCAACGCCTCTTATAGTCGCATTAAGACCGGGGCAGTCGCCGCCGCTGGTAAGGATACCTATTCTTTTCTTTGCCATGATTTTCAATCCTCCTGTAAATTATGCCTTTGTTTTCTGAGGCTGACGCTCACGCAGGAACTGCTCGAACTTGTCTGCGGGCATGGGCTTTCCGAAGAAATATCCCTGAGCCTGGTCGCAGCCCGATTCTCTCAGTATATCAGCCTGACCTATAGTTTCAATGCCTTCGGCAATGGTCTCTATCTTCTTGGATTTTGCTATCCTGATAACGGCGGAGACTATCTCACGGGAGATAGCGTCGTCCTCAAGATACATTATAAAGGAACGGTCCAGCTTCAGCACGGTTATAGGCAATATCTGGATATAGCTCAGTGACGAATAGCCAGTGCCGAAATCGTCCATGGAGAGCTTTACGCCCAGCTCCTTTATCTCCTTCATCTGAGCCACCGCATGGTCGATGTCCTTGAGAGCAAGGCTCTCGGTAAGCTCCACGTCAAGCCACTGAGGTGCAAGACCTGTTTCCCTGAGGGCTGTGCTTATGACCTCGGTAACGTTTGTCTGATAAAAGTCGATAGCGGTAAGGTTTATGGAAACGGTAATGGGTGCAAGTCCCATATCCTGCCATGCCTTGTTCTGGCGGCAAGCCTCGTAAAGCACGAAATGGCTTATCTTTGTGATAAGCAAGGACTTTTCCGCCACGGGGATAAAGTTGCAGGGAGGAACTACAGTGCCGTCGGGCTTTATCCAGCGGATAAGAGCCTCCATGCCCACAACGTTTCCTGTTGCAAGGTCTATCTTGGGCTGATAATAGAGCACCAGCTCATTGTTGTCTATAGCCTTTGCAAGCTCCCTTTCTATCTCGTTGCCCTGAATGATCGCATCATGGGCGTGATTATCAAAGCGGAGGATAGAGTTCTTGGTTCCGTCGGAAAGGCTGAGTGCGAACTCGGCACGGTCAAGCACCTGAGCAAACTCGCAGCCGCCGCCGTCTGACATAAGGCAGTAGCCCGCGGAGCAGGTAAGGTTCTGAGCCTCCAGGCCCATTCCGCCGATATCGGCAATATCCGCCTGAACGCTCTTTATTATACGCACCGGCAGCTGATCGTCACCGTCGGTATGGACGAT
>OHKS01000643.1_pt1 | contig 13062 bp, 12 predicted proteins | sample 1568881 | NCBI WGS metagenome assembly OHKS01 (sample SAMEA3879569, study PRJEB24766) | human gut metagenome | biome: human-associated habitat; feature: feces | place: USA | collected 1985/1987 | reverse complement strand
TCGTCGAGCGCCGAGGAGCCCTCTCCCCGCCCGGCCGAGCGGCGGACGGGTTCCCGCTCCTCCTGCATCGCATCCGTTTCCAGGTAACGGCTGTCGATCTCGCGCAGAAAGCAGCTCGGACGCGAGAACTCCATATTGCCCCACTTGAAACGCATCTCGGCATAGGAGAGCGTAGCCAACTCCTTGGCCCGGGTCAGCGCCACGTAAAAGAGCCGCCGCTCCTCCTCGAAACCGTCGGGCGACTCCACGGCCCGCTGCGACGGGAAGAGGTTCTCTTCCAATCCGACGATATACACGAATTTGTATTCCAGCCCTTTGGCCGAATGTACGGTCATCAACGTCACCTTGTTGCGGTCCTGGGGATCATCCTTGTCCATATCGGTCATCAGCATCACCCCCTGCAGCCACTCCTCGATCGTAGCCCGCTCCTCTTGCTGACGTTCCCCGGCCCGGATCTCGGCCTCGCGCTGCTCGTTGAAGAGCTGCATCGAGTTGAGCAGCTCCTCGATATTGTCCAGCGCACTGGTCGCCTCAGGGGTGTTCTCGGCCCGGTAAGCGCCGATGATACCCGAACGGGTCGCAATTTCGAGTCCCAGGTCGTACAGCCCCTTTTCGGCCCGGGCCAACGACAGCCCCCGGACGAGGGCCACGAACTCGGCCACTTTGCGGACGATGGTCTTCTGCACGGGATCCGTCACCGGCTCGGCCGTCAGCGCATCCACCGCTTCCCACATCGACAGATTACGAGCTTTGGCCAGCAAAGCGATCCGCTCTACGGTCGTATCGCCGATACCCCGCGCAGGGTAATTGACGATCCGCTTGAAGGCCTCGTCGTCGCGGGGGTTGATAACCAGCCGGATATAGGCCAGCAGATCCTTGATCTCCTTGTGGTCGTAGAACGAATTGCCCTTGTAAATACGATAGGGTATTCCTTTGCGGCGCAGCGCGTCTTCGAGCGCCTGGGACTGGTTGTTGGTGCGGTACAGAATCGCTGCCTCGGCCCACTCATCGCCCGCAGCCCGCACCTTGTCGCGCAGGTCGCTGACACGGGCCGTGACCTCGGCGCGCAGCTCGGCAGCGTTCTCGCGGCCCTCCAGCTTTGCCAGCGCCAGCTGCAGCTTCTGCTCATCCAGCACGGCATCGGCGGTCATGGCACCGGTGCCCAGCACGGTGGTCAGCTTGTCGCTGGTCACGCGCAGACGGGCGCGCAGCTCGTCAATTTCGTGCAGGTACTTGTTCAGGCCGATGGCGGCGGCGGTCGAGACCCCGACATCCACCGCAAAGATAAGAAGCAGCACAATGTCAAGGATCAGCATGACCTTGAACGGCATCGGATTGGAGCCGCGGGCCAGCAGGGGATGAAAGACCTTGATCATCAGTACACTGCCCAGCCCCCACAGCAGGGAGAACTGCGGGCAGATATAGCCGCCCAGATTGAATTTCATGTTGGAGTAATCCCACCAGCGGATGTGGTAGATCTTGAACAGCGCCCAGCCGCCGACCAGCTCAATGGCGGTGGTCAGCGCCATACCGATGAAAAAGACGGCCACGGCGCTCAGGCTGCCGCTGTCCGGCAGCGGTATCAGGTTGACACTGTAGACCAGCCCCACCATGCCGAAGCCGTAGATCGGGCAGATCGGCCCGCAGAGAAAGCCGCGGTTGACGAGCGCATGGGTCTTGACGGCGGCGTAGACGACCTCAACGCCCCAGCCGATGAACCCGTACAGGAAGAACCAGTACACCGTCTTGACGGCGAGCTCAGTCAGATTCATCTTCTGCCTCCTGCTGTCTGGCCAGCGCCTTGGGCTCAACCCAGGTCACGCTGCTGTCGGGGCCCTTGCGGGCAATCAGCGCCTTGATGGGGATGCCCTGCTCGCTGAACATGCCCTCATGCTCGGTGCGCAGGTTCCAGTCCGGCTCATCCTTGTGCAGGTCAAAGGTCTGCCATGTGATCTCAAACCCGGCGGCGGGGAAGTAGGCCAGACTGTCCCGGAACAGGTCGTCGTCATCGGTCTTGAACCAGATCTCGGCACCCTCGTCCATCAGGCGGCGATACTGCAAAAGCTGGCGCGGGTGGGTCAGGCGGTGCTTGTTGCTGCCGGCATTCTTGCTCCACGGGTTGCAGAAATTGATGTAGATGCGCGAAACGCGGTCCTCCGGCGTGAAGGCGTTGCCCAGCCGCTCAATGTCCAGACTGGCGATCTTTACATTGTCGGCGGGCAGGCCGCGCTCAGCGTAGGCGGCCTCGACCTTGCGCTTGGCGAGGATCAGCACCTTGTCGGTGATGTCGATGCCCAGATAGTTGATGTCGGGGTGGGCCGGTGCGATCTGGGCGAGAAAGCCGCCTTTGCCGCAGCCCAGCTCAAGGTGCCACGGCTGGTCGGGCCGGGCGTACAGCTCATGCCAGTGGCCGCCGTGGGTCAGCGGCTCGTGAACATGGAAATCGCAGGCCAGCAGCTCCGGCCGGGCATAGGGTTTAAAACGCATACGCATAGTAGGTGTCTCCTTATATGATAGTAGAGTAAAGGCTTCCCCCTCCGGGGGAAGCTGTCACCGAAGGTGACTGATGAGGGGCGGCTTTGCGGCAGGAACCCTTTAACGAGTAATAGAGGCCGCGCAGCCCCTCAGGAAAAGGCTTTCAACAAAAATGCCTTGATTTGTTCAAAACTGCCTTCCGCTAAACTCCCCTGACAGAAGGCGGGCTTGCCGCCGCCGCGGCCTTGAAATGCCGTATTCAGCGCCTTGCAGGTCTCGCGCAGATCACCGCCCGGGGCGGCAGCCAAAGCGTAGGCAAGGCCCTGCCCGCCGGGGGCCAGTGTGCAGCAGGGGGCGCCGGTCTTGGCGGCGATGCTCATCGCCACGCGGCGCAGCCCGTCACCGTCTGCGCCGTCCACCCACAGCACCGCCGGTGCGCCGGGTACGGCTGCGGCGGCGTAGGCATCGGCCAAGGTATTCTGCAGGGCGGCCAGCCGGGCCTTGAGCGCGCCCTCGCCCGCCTGCAGGCGCGCAAGCGCCGGGGTCAGCGTGCCGACCGGGGCAGAGAGCAGCCGGCCGGCAGCCTCGGCGTCCGCCCAGCAGGCTGCTGCAGCATCGTAAGCGCGCTGCCCGCAGGCCACGGCCAGCCGCATACCGGTCTTGTAGTGGGCGTAAGAGATGATCTTGATCAGCCCGACCTCGCCGGTGCGGGCAAGGTGGGTGCCGCAGCAGGCGCAGCGGTCGCCGCCGGCCTCGGCCAACTGCGCAGCGGTCAGCGGGATGCTGGTGTCCATCCGCACATAGGGGCTGCCGATGTGGAAGCCGACATTCTCGGCCCCGAAAAGCCGGTGCAGCGTGCCGCTCAGGATATGCTCGCCGGTATGCTGCTGCATCGCATCCAGTCGGGCCGCCCAGTTCAGGCAGCCGGTCACCTCAGTGCCCTCGGGCAGCGGGGCATCGGTCGTGTGGGTCACGGTCTCGCCGTCTGTGGATACCGCCAGTACCCGGGCACCGCCCAGCGTGCCGGTGTCGCAGGGCTGGCCGCCGCCCTCGGGGAAAAAGGCCGTGCGGTCCAGTACAACGGCAAAGCCGCCCGGGGCGGGGCTGCATTGCAGCACCCGGGCGGTAAAGCTTTGGACATAAGAATCTGTTTCGTATATTTTTTGTGTCACGAACCGGAGTTCCTTTCAAATTTTTGGGATTTTTCTTATTATAACATAAAACAGGTGTAGAAAAAAACTGCCTTATCCTATATAATAAAGGATAGACTGAATTTTTACAACCACTTATGAGGAAAACCATTCGATGCGTATTATGAAATCTGCGGCGCTGGTGCTTCCGGCGCTGCTGCTGGCGGGCTGCTCGCTGGCTGATGTAAAAACGGCCGTGCTGCCGGTTGAAAATACCGCTACGATCGAGACGGCACCCACCGCCGCCCCCCAGATGCTGACGGTGTATGCCTCGGACGCACTGGCCCCGGCGGCCCGTGCCTATGCCGAGGCGCAGGGCGTGACGCTGACGATGACTGCGGATGCCGCCGCAGCGGATCTGCTGCTGACCGACCATGCCCCCGGCGGCAGCCTGCTGGATGTCACAAGCGACACGCTGCTGGCGGCGGCCGCCGCCCGGGCGGACATTACCGGGAACGCCAGCACCCTGCCGCTTGGGCGCAGCCTGTACGGCTACTGGGCCAACGGCGCGGTGCTGAACGCGCTGCTGGGTGACGGCGCCCTCACAGCGCTGCAGGGCGCAGACTGGGAGGAATGGAGCGACTTTGTGGAGACGCTCTCCGCCTGGCTGGACGAGCCGAAGGCCGCAACCGTCACGCTGAGCGGCAGCGACTACACCCTGCCCGAGGCACGCCCCGACGGCGTGACGGCTACCGGCGTCTTTGCGGCCCCGGCGGACCGGGCGTCCGGCTACACGGCCGCGCTGCTGGCTGCTGATGGCAGCCGCACGGCAGACGCGCTGACAGGCCCGCTCAACGGCGTCTACAGCGCCGTCACGCTGGAGTGGGACCACATGGCCGACAGCGCCGAAAATGCGGTGTTCCGCCGCGCCAAGCTGACTGACCTGCTGGCGGACTGCGGCAGTGAAGGCTGCAGCGGACTGGTGCTGATACCCTTCAAATGCAACTTTGAGGACAGCGACCTGACGACCGAGGAGTATAATCTGGACGGACTGCTGGATTACCCGGTGCTGGCCGATGCGGGCTGCCTTGCCCTGAATGCCGACACCGATGCAGCTGGGCTGAAGGCGGCCAAGAGCGCCGCGCTGTGGCTTTACTCCAACGGTGCGGGCGAGGATGCCCTGACCGAGACGCTTGGCGTTGTCACGCCGTGGAACACGGCGGCTGATTCGACCGCGGTGTTGGCCATGCAGATCGAGCAGGTCGGTACCGGCATCCTGCCCGGTGCCGTGCTTGACACGGCCACCGCCGAGGCCCTGACCGCCAACGAGCTGAGCCTGCAGGGCAGCGAAAAACACACCAAAGCCGAGCGCACCGCCTTTGTGGATGGTGCATTGGCTGCGCTGGGGGCGGAGTGATCCCAAGCCTTCCCCCGAGGGGGAAGCCATCGCAACGCAAACCGCACACAACGCCGAAAGGCGATACATACAGAGAAGAGGAAAAACACTATGGAATTTAAACGCTGCAGTGGTATTCTGATGCCGATCTCCAGCCTGCCCGGCGGGTACGGCATCGGCAGCCTGGGCAAGCCCGCCCGCGATTTTGTGGATTTTCTGGCCGGGGCCGGTCAGACGATCTGGCAGATTTTGCCCGTAGGTCCCACCGGCTTTGCGGACAGCCCCTACCAGAGCTGTTCCGCCTTTGCAGGCAACCCCTATTTCATTGATTTGGACCTGCTGGCTGCCGATGGTCTGCTGACCCAAAAGGACTACGCGAACATCAACTGGGGCAGCGATGCCGCCAAGGTCGATTACAGCACCCTCTACGAGAAACGGTTTGCCGTGCTGCGCAAGGCATACGCGAACTTCCTGAAAAAGCGCCCCGTGCCCGGCTTTGAGACCCCGTACCCCGATGACTGGTACCGCTTCCAGTTTCTGAGCAGCGATTGGCTGCCCGACTACTGCCTCTACATGGCCATCAAGGAGGCCAACGGTATGGTGGACTGGCAGCGGTGGCCCCGCGCCCTGCGCATCCGCGAGCCGGAGGCACTGACCGCTTTCCGCGCCGAGCACGCCGAGGAGCTTGAATTCTGGGCGTTTGTTCAGTATGAATTTGACCGCCAGTGGCGCGCCCTGCACGCCTATGCCAAGCAGAAGGGCATCGCCATCATGGGGGATATCCCCATCTATGTCTCGGCGGACTCCGCCGATGCATGGGCGGGCCGCGAACTGTTTGAGACCGATGCCGAGGGCCGCCCCCGCCGCGTAGCAGGCTGCCCGCCGGATTATTTTGCCGAGGATGGCCAGCTGTGGGGCAACCCGCTCTACGACTGGGAGTACCACAGCCGAACCGGCTATGCGTGGTGGATCAGCCGCGTGCGCCATGCACTGTCCATCTATGACATCCTGCGCATTGACCACTTCCGCGGCTTTGACACCTACTGGGCGATCCCGGCAGGGGAGACCACGGCCCGCAACGGCCGCTGGGAGCAGGGCCCCCGCATGGAGCTGTTCCGCGCGCTGCACAACGCTCTGGGCAGCCTGCCCATCGTGGCCGAGGATCTGGGCGAGATGTTTGACTCGGTCCGTGAGCTGCTTGCGGAGAGCGGCTTCCCCGGCATGAAGGTGCTGCAGTTCGCCTTTACCGGCGAGGACAGCGTGGATCTGCCTCACAACTACCCGCGCAACTGTGTGGCCTACCCCGGCACCCATGACAACAACACGCTGGCCGGCTGGTTTGCCGGGGAGCTGACCGCCGCCCAGCGCAAGCAGGCGACCGATTACTTTGCCCTGACCGGGCGGGAGGGCACCGTGCGCGGCCTGCTGCGCGGTGTGCTGGCCAGCGCGGCGGCACTCGCCATCATTCCGCTGGCAGATTGGCTGGAGGAGCCTGCCGCCAGCCGGATGAACACGCCCGGCAAGGCCCGCGACAACTGGCAGTGGCGCGCCGATGCGAAGAAACTGACCCCCGCGCTGGCCGGTGAGATCCGCGAGCTGTCGGAGCGGTATTTCCGTACTGCGCGATAATTTGTTGACTTCGTAGGATATTTTTCCGTTTTAGCTTGCAATCTTTGTGCAACGCAAGCCTTGGAAAAAGGGCCGCAGTGTGGTAAAATTGTCTATGTATTATACAAAGGCTAAGATGCGCTGTGCCGGCAACCGGCAGAAGGAAACGATATGAAACAGGACTACACCATTGCCGAGCTGCAGGCGGAGATCGCCGCGCTGCAGCAGCTATTTGACTGTGTTACACTGGCAGACCCCTGCAGAGGGCTGCTGGACCCGGCAACCCTGCAGCCGCTGGACAAGGTGGCAGCGGTCCCTGCGCTGGACGCCAACGGCCGCGGTATGCGGATCATCAAGGCGGCGTCCGGGCTTGAAACCGTGTTGGCTCAGGGCATCCGCGTGGAGGGTACGCCCTGCGTGTTGATGATGCAGATGCCGCTGCCCCGCGTCCTCAAGGCGGACGGCGATGAGGACGCCTTTACCCGCGCCCTGAGCCAGATGCAGGAGGATCTGCGCCGCGACCATGTGACCGGTGTCTACAACGCGGTCTACCTGAATGAGGAATTCCGCCCCCACGCCGAGCGCGCCGCCATGGACGGCCAGCCTGTGGGCGTTGTGATGCTCCGCGTCAATGAGTATTGGCAGCTGCGTGAGCATGAGAGCAGCACGGCAGCCGACTGCTGCTTGAATATGGCCGCCGGCATCCTGCAGCTGGCGGTTGGCCCTGACCGTGAAAAGGCCGTACTGGCCCGCCTGAACGATGGCTTCTTTGCCGTGGTCACGCTGGGTACGCCCGCCGCCAAGATGGCAAAGGTCGTGCGCGAGGCGATGAACGACTCCCGCCGGGAGTTCAACATCTCGCTCTCCCGCCGCGGCAGCTTCACCGTGGCGATCGCTTCGGCCGAGTGGGGCGAGACCGCCTCTTGGGATATGATGCTTTCCCTCGCACAGCAGCGCCTGTGACCGAATAAAACAACCCCCTTGTGTACATACTGGCATTGACCGCCAAATGTACACAAGGGGGATTTTATTATGCAGAGCGATAATGAAAAGATGCTGCAGGAAATCGTGCAGAACACCGAGATGGGCAAAAACACGCTGGATGAGCTGATGGGCCTGACCCATGACCAGAAGCTGAAGGACGAGATGCTGCGCCAACAGCGGGAGTACCGCCGTCTCAATCAGGCTGCCCACACAGCGCTGGACGCCATCGGTGCCGAGGCGCACGGCCAAAGCGCCGCTGCAAGGATGAGCGTCAGCATGGGAATCCGCACCCGGACGATGCTGGACAAGTCCACACGCAATCTGGCCACGATGCTGGCCGAGGGCAGCGGGCAGGGTGTGCTGGACTGCAAGCGCGCCGAGAAGGACTACCCCACCGCCAGCCCCGGAGCCATGCAGCTCTGCCATGAGCTGGGCCGCTTCCAGAGCGAGGCCGAGCAGACCTGGCGCGGCTTCGTGTGAAAATGGCTTCCCCATTGGGAAAAGGTGGCCGTAGGCCGGATGAGGGGCGGGCCTGCCGTTACAACCCGTTTATGGGCAATAATGGCAAACCCGCCCCTCATCAGTCTGCGTTGCAGACAGCTTCCCTCTCGGGGGAAGCCCCTTTACTTACAATTTCAGATCCCCTTCCTTGATCCAGCCTTTTTTGCGCAGGATCTCACAGAAAAGGACGCTCAGGACGGCGGGCAGGATAAAGCAGACGAGCGCCAGCCCGGCCCAGTCAAAGGCCGTGATGACCCGGCCGCTCTCGACCCAGCCGGTATAGACGCCGATCTGGCCGACCAGACCGCAGGTACCCATGCCGCTCGACACGGCGGGGCCGTTCATCTCAAGATGGAACAGGCAGGTGGCAACAGGCCCGGTGATGGCGGCTGCCAGCGTCGGCGGAATCCATGTGCGGGGATTGCGCAGGATGTTGGGCATCTGCAGCATGCTGGTGCCAAGTCCCTGACTGACCAACCCGCCGATGCCGTTCTCCCGGTAGCTCATAATGGCAAAGCCGACCATCTGGGCGCAGCAGCCTGCCACGGCGGCACCGCCGGCCAGCCCGGTCAGCCCCAGCGCTGCGCAGATGGCTGCGCTCGAGATGGGCAGCGTCAGTGCCATGCCGACCAGCACTGACACAAGGATGCCCATCAGCAGGGGCTGCAGCTCGGTGGCCCACATGATCAGGCTGCCCACGGCGGACGCCGCTGCGCCGATGGCCGGGGCGCACAGCGCGCTGAGCCCTACGCCAACCAGAATCGTGACCGCCGGGGTGACCAGAATATCGACCTTGGTCTCCTTGCTTACCAGCTTGCCGACCTCGGCCGCCACAATGGCAATCAAGTAGACGGCCAGCGGGCCGCCTGCGCCGCCCAGCTCATTGGCGGCACCGCCCACGGCAATCAGGCTGAACAGCACAAGCTGCGGTGCATGGAGCGCATAGCCGATGGAGGCAGCCATGGCCGGGCCTGCCACGGCAGCCGCATAGCCGCCCGCCGTGACAAGAAAAGCAAGTCCGGTCTGCTGGCCCAATGTCTTGATGATCGTGCCGATGAGCAGGCTGGCAAACAGGCCCTGTGCCATGGCGCCCATGGCGTCAATGCCGTAGCGATGCGCCGAGATGATGACATCCTTGCGCTTGAAAAATGAACGAAGCTCTTCCATTTGTACTCTCCTCTTTCCGATAATAATGAAATTTTAGCATTTTGCGTTGGGGAATACAACCGCTTTCCCCCAAATGTGCCGAATTGCACAGATTTGTTGAAAAAGAAAGCCGAATGCGGTACAATTAAATAAAATGTGGCAGGGGAGTCCGGCGGCCCGCTGCCTTACATACTGCCGGGACGGAGGTTCATTGTGGCCAATAAGAAAAAGAAAAAACACCCCGCACCCGCTGCGCAGCCCGCAGAAAAGCGTGTTCCGGCGGATTGCCCCGTGCAGCCGTCCCGCACCGCGAAGCTGATGGGGGCGCTCTGCTACCTGAATGTGCTGATCCTGATCCCTGCCTGCAGCCGGTGGCGGCACGATGATTTCGTGAAATTTCATCTGAATCAGGGCCTTGTGCTGCTTGCGCTTGCCACCGTCTGCGCCTGTGTTGGGTTTCTGCCGCACGGCAGCGAGATGGGCCTGACCCTGACGCTGCTGGTGGACGCCCTCTCTCTGGTAGGGCTGGTGCAGACGCTGCGCGGCCTCAAAGCCCCGCTGCCGGGCGTGCGCAATATTACTAAAGGATTCCATCCGTTTGACTGAATAAGGAGATGTTTACTATGTCTAAAGCTGTTATCTTTTTTGCCCCCGGGCTGGAGGAATGCGAGGGCCTGCTCTGCGTGGATATTCTGCGCCGCGCCGGTGTGGAGGTCACGATCGCCGCAGTGGGCGGGCAAAAGACCGTCACAAGCGCCCGCGGCATCCATGTGGTGGCCGATGCGCTGGCTGAGGAGTTGGACTATGCGGCCTTTGATGCCTGCATCCTGCCCGGCGGTATCCCCGGCGTGCCGAATCTCAAGGCCGATGCCACGGTCAAAAGGGTCTGTCAGGACTTTGCCGCGGGCGGCAAACTGGTTGCGGCTATCTGTGCAGCGCCTACGGCATTGGCGGCCTTCGGCGTGCTGAGCGGTAAAAAGGCAACGGTCTACCCCGGCATGGACGCCGACCTGACCGCCGCCGGAGCAAGCTACACGGGCCTGCCCATCACGATTGACGGAAATATTGTCACCGGTGAGGCACTGGGGGCAGCCATCCCCTTTGCGCTGGCGCTGGCCCGTATGCTGGCCGGTGCAGACGCCGCCAACAAGGTCAAGGGCGCCATCGTATACCAGTAAGACGGACAATAAAAACAGCCCCGGCCAGCAGGTCGGGGCTGTTGGTTTTGTTATGGAGAGGCACTTGAAAAATTCCAGAAAGGCAAAGCCATTTTCCAAAATTTTTTCAACGAGGCTCGCTCCACTCCGTTCCGCTCGCAGCGCTATTCTTCAAATATTTTCTGATTATTATCTGAAAAATCGGCGGAGAAACGACGGGAAACATATAATCTGAAATCGATTCGGGAAAGAAAAGGGGCCCCGGCGCGGAGCGCCGGGGCCTAATCCTGTTCTGCTCAACATTCTGCCTTTTTGGCGGAACTGTTTTGCCCTATGTCATAGTAACATACGATAGAGGGAGTGTCAATAATAGGGTCAAAACTGTAACTATTATATGTACACTTTTAATTTTCGGGTTTGACGATTTTTGCCCATTCGCAGTTTTTGCATTCTTCATGGCCTCCACATGGCGGGATGCAAATATCTGGCTCAAAAGGACAAGAGTAAAAATCGTAACACATATAGGTCTCCTTATATAATAAAAATATTGGTCTACTCTCACTCGACCTATTATCGCTGTTTCAAAAATCACTCGGAAACAACCATCTTTTCCATGCAATCACCGCAGATTATGTTGATTGTCTTTGTCGCTCGGCAGCTATTACCGCATTTCGGACAGATGTATTTGCGTGTGCTGCTGGGCTTTTTTGTTCTGCTCCCGCTCCCCTTGGGAAGTGTGCCGAGAACATCCAGCAGGGAAACACCCTCGACCATTTGCAAATCCTGCCAGCCCTGTTGCTCGATAAAATCCAGCAGGTTAATTCCGGGGCTGGTAATTGTCCAACCGTATTTTGGATGGTGCTCCACTTCCAGTCCGTGAGCCTCGGCCATTGCTTTGAATCGCTTGTTATGGTACACGCCGTTGTTGCTGGTGTCTTTGATGGGTTCAGGATTGCCGTCCGCATCAAGAATTTTTGAGCCATACCCAACCGCGCAAGCAAGGTGGCACATTTCGTGTAAAAGCGTGGCGCAGGTTTCCTCGATTGGGCGATTGAGAGAGGCCGAACTGATGTTGATTTCGTACCGCCGTTCGTCGCCCGCTTGCCAAACCTTACCGCAGGTAAAATGTCCGTATGCTCCAACGGTCTTTTTGAGGCTGATAACAACTTCCGGCAACGCGCCATCAAAAAAGTGATTGTTGAGAAGTCGAAACATTTTTTCGAGTTGTCCTGCTACGCGACTTGTTTTAATCGTTTGTTTCATTTTCGTTTTCCTTTCGCTTTTAAAAGTTTACTTTTAATCCCCGCAGAAGTGGTTAGCAGATTGACCCCTGCCGGCGAAAAGAAAAAGTAAAGCCCACGCCCCGGTGTCAACAAATCATGGAATATCGCAGCACCCCCGCAAAGTGCGAGAATATGCCGTGAAAGTTTGTTGACTAAAGGGTGTGGGCTTATATACTTTTTTGAGCGGCAGGGCCACGCTTCCTCGTCCCGCCGCAGCGGCGTTCCTTATTTAAAATGTGAAATTTTCGTATTCCTAGATTTTTAAAACGCTTTTGATGCGCAATGTAGGTATAGTACATTTGGAAAGAAAAAAGCATCAAAAGTTCAAACTTCCGATGCGCAAAAATCGTTCCGCTGGCAAGCGGGTTTAACCCGCGTCAAAAGCTATATTCAAAAAGGAGTTGGTTTTATTGCGGGTTTACGGTTATGTTCGCGTCTCAACCAAAGGCCAAGCGCCGGGTACGTCACTTGACGAGCAGACGGCGGAGATATTAGAAAAGTATCCCACGGCGGTTATCGTCCGAGAGGTGGCATCTGGCGCATCGGAACGACCAGAGTTCAAAAAAATCTGTGAGCAGTTAGAAACGGGTGACACGCTCATTGTCTGTAAATTAGACCGATTTTGTAGAACGGCCAAAGAGGGGCTGGGTTATGTAGACTATCTGCGGAGCAAGGGCGTGACAATTCACATCTTAAACATGGGCGTGATTGACAATAGCCCGATGGGGCGGCTGATGGTGACGATGCTGCTGGCTTTCGCGGAGTTTGAAAGAGCATTGATAATTGAGCGCACACAGACGGGCAAGGCCGCCGCTCGCAGCCGGACAGGTTTCCGGGATGGCCGCCCGCCTAAGTTTTCTCGTGAACAAATCGACCATGCGATTTGCCTACTTGAAAATCACAGCTACAAGGAAGTCACCAAAATGACAGGAATTTCCCGCAGTACATTACAGAGGGAGAACAGAAAAAGGAGAAACCAATAATGAAAAAGATTACTGTATTAGACATCAAATTTTATCCGCACACCGTCCGCTGGTATCGGCGTAAAAAGTCAAAGCAGGACAGCACACAGGTGTCTTGCTTTGATGGTTTTGCGCACGTCGAAACCGTAGACGGGATGCGCACGGCGCACGTCCGGGTCATCTGTGACCCGATGGAAAAGCCAGATAAAATCTGCGCCGTACATATGGCACGCGCATACGATGTAGGCCAGTTATCTGCGCAGGATGTGCAGATGGCGGCCTACGAGTGCGTGTTGCAAGAGATGCAGCAATTAATGGCGGTAAAAAGTTTCGGGATAGTCTGGACGAGGAACAGATCGCCGCATACAAGGAGTATCAGTACTATGCCACTTTCAAGGCATTCGTGATGAAATACCGCCA
>OHKS01000641.1_pt1 | contig 13077 bp, 7 predicted proteins | sample 1568881 | NCBI WGS metagenome assembly OHKS01 (sample SAMEA3879569, study PRJEB24766) | human gut metagenome | biome: human-associated habitat; feature: feces | place: USA | collected 1985/1987 | reverse complement strand
CATGATATTAACGCTACCACTATGTAATTGCTCTCCGTTTTTGAATACCGTAACGGTACGGTCATTAAAACGGAATGCAAGGTGAAACCACGTATTAGGCGTGATTGCAATACTCTTTTCCACATAGTGCCTACCGTTATATCCGTTCAACATCCACTTGACTTGATTTTGGTCTGACTTCATCCAAAAACAGAGTGTAAAACTTTCCCCAAAGGGTAAATCATAAGGAATACGGCTCTCCATTCCACCACTCAGATTGAGGGCATATCTCGTTCCGTCTTTTACTACCGTCCCACCGCCCAGCACACCATTATAACCGTTACCCGAAATATCGGCAATGCTTGAAGTGTCGTTAGCTTCAATGGGCAAATGAAATTTGGTACGGTCTGCAAGCCCGGACTTCTTAGCCATTGTACACCAAATATATTCCAACGCTCCTACTTTCGGCATTTCCGTACTCCACCCTGTAGGGTTGGAAGAATTAACATCCAAATCGGGCGGTACTAAAGTCGAGCCATTTTTAGCGTAACGATACTCGTAATATTCGCCAGCTCCGGCATCCGTTCCACCTGTACCCGATTCACCTTTAATCAAAGCCCAAGTGTAATCCATCGGATTATCACTGTCTTTCTGCACGTAGTCGGTGTATTGCCCTATGTAGTCGCCCGGCTCTTCACCATTGTTTGCAGTGAACGACATTCCCCCGTTGTCCGAATACTTGATATGGAAGTATGGAGTACGCCCATCTTCACCGGGTAAACCGGGCGTTCCGTCTTGTCCTTTCGTGTCGCTCCACTTGTAAGCACTTGGTTTGTCGCTATCGGTAGGTATCATATCCACGTACAAACCCAACCATCTTCCGGGTGTTTCACCGTTCCCAGCTGTGAACGTTTTGCCGCCATCATCGGAATACTTCTTGTGAAGATAGCTACTCTTTCCATCTTCCCCCTTAATAACTCCAACATCTTTCCAGTTCGTACCATCCCAAATATAGAGGTTGCCCCCGATTAGATAAGCATCGCCCTCTGAATTTCCAACGGTAGGCAGTTGTGAAACATTATCCTTAGAACCTTTGATATTGATTGAAGTACCATCAGCACCACGCACACGGAAAGGAATACCCCACGCACCCTCCGTATCGGTCTTGGCGTTCTTTATACTCATCCAAACCACGTTTTCGGACGAAGTTCTGTGCCAACCTCCCGTAGAGCCATCCCCCGTAGGGGTGGCAGGCTTGGTTTCACTGTCATTATAGGTATAGAATACGGATAAACCGCTTTCTCCCTTATCCCCAGTAGAACCTTTCGCCACAACCGACCAATATACGGAATTGGTAGGCAAGTTGCCCATGCTTGGCGTGGGGTTGGTGTATCGGTAGGTACACGTTTCACCATTCGCCGTGTAAGTCACCTCATCCCCAGCATAGTACACGTACTTCGGATTATATGTGCCACGGAACACCCCGATATGTGAGGTGTCCCCACTATCAGAAAGCAAACGGACGTTGTGCAACGTTAATTGGCGTTTTGCCGTTACGTTCCAATCAATAGAACTTGAAGAATCACCGATACGGAACTTGTTGCCGTCCAAATCCAAATAGCACTCCTTATCGCTTGTTATAATCTTACCCGTAGTGATAGTGTTTCCGTTGATACGGGTAAATCCGTAGGTAGTGGTAAAGTCCCTGAAATCATCATCCGAATGCACCGACCCCAATATACCCACTTGGAAATAATAGTTGTTCGGGTCTTCGGTTGGTTCAACCTTTAGTTGTTCCTGTGTCACATACCAAATGCCATCCGTGCTTTTCTTGGAGCACTTGGCAAACACATAGTACCCCTTTGGGCTTGATAGAGTGAATGAGCCAGCCGCCATGTTCCAATGCTTGATTATCTCATCATCAATAGTCAAGTGAGCCAATACCCCGGCAGAAGCATCAAAACGATTGGATATTCCGTTTACGTTGGCTTGCAGTATCACATCTATCAAAACAAATTGTTGGCTCTTAGACCCCACCGTAAGCATATTGGTGTCAATGGAATTGGGCTTGATGTTTTCGGGGTCAAAATAACCATCCGTATCATACACCATTGTACGCAGTTCCTCTGTTGTACGCCATCCCCTCCGTGCCTTAGTCAAGTCCCGAAGCCGATTGTTTTCTATGATTGTTTCGTGCCGTCCAACATCCACAACCGTTTGAGTGATTGGGGAAATGGCTGTAATGTCCGAAAGGGTCAGTGTATAGTCATGCTCCACAAGCAGGTTCTTTGTCACCTTTTGGATGCGGATATTCTTTTCAATACCGAAACGCTCATCTTTCACGGGTACATAGTTACCCACATGAAAGACGGTTGTTTCGCTATCGCTTGGCAAAGCGTTCAAAAAATAGGAACGTTCAAAGGTAAGCTGATATTGCGCCCGTGCCTGTGTGCGTGGCTTGAACTCGTTATATCCGGCATACCATAAATCTTCCTCTGCATCATCTTCATAAGATTTAGGCAGGTGAATATCCGTAATCTTATACGTGTCACCCTCCGTTATTCGGTAAGCCTCGCTTTCAGTGGTAGGAATAGTTAGCCCCCTGTTGTCCGTAAATGGAATGAGCGTAAACCTTTTTGTTGCATGGTCGTATCCTCCCTTTTGCGCCAATTCAAATTGTTGTCCGGCTAATTTACCCGAAATGAAAGTAATCTTTGCCGATACCTCGTTAATCAGATACTTTGTACCTTTATCGTCTTTCTCGTTCAGGTCAAAGTCCATTGTATCATCAATGAAGCTGTTTATATCATCAACCACCAAAGCAGTAACCGTACCCGTCCGTTTCGGGAAAATATTATCATACGTCACAGCATCCTCATCACTACCCAGTGCATCCCTCAAATCGCCATCCTCCAAATAACGCTTGTTATCATCGGATATGCCTATATATTCGCTCTGAGGCGGTACTATTGTACCGTCCCATAGTTTGTGTTCCTTTTTGTTCAAACGCACTGGAAACGGAAGCTGTAGGCGTTCTGAATAGTCCCTGTAATCACTCCGAATGTTGGTCGTGCCACCCTCCACCCAAAGTCTTGTGATAATGGTCTTATCATCTACCTTTTGCTCTTTGAGCTTGTACAAGCCGTTGCCTTTGCCCCACTCAAAGAAAGCGTTGCCACCCGGGGGCACAACTTTTGCACCGAACTTTCCTATGTGGATGGTACGCACCCCGTCCTTTTGGGTAATGAGAAACTCCAAATCAAATTCACGGTCACTGCAAAGCATTTGCAAAACCTGTAGGCAATTGTTACGGGCAAAGGAAATGGTACGGGGTTCTGTGTCCGGGCAATTAGCTTCATCGAAAGCCCATAAGCCCGGATAGTCACGGCTCACGTTGTAGATAAGCACCTTTACAAAGTCCCGGATATTATAAGTGAGGTCAAACGTGCTTTTGCTGGATTTCCCGTTTGCATCGGTGTTTCGGTACAGGCTTTTCATCAGCTCGTACATCACTCCGTAGAAAGTGGCATCATGCACATAATGGTTGTCCGAAAGCATTTCACGGTTCACCTTAGTACGGATGGTGTATTCTTCACCCTCCACTATGATTTTATCTCCCTTGCCTAAATTAAGCAACTCAGAGGAAACAATGGAAAGCTGTACGTTATCATCCCCCATTAAGGAACTGTTTTGAGCGGCTGATTTCAGCGTACAAAACGGCTCTTTGGAAAACAAGCGTACCTTTTCACCGTTGCGCCTGATTATTTCAAGAGTTCCCATATCACAATAGCATTGGTTTCAAATTTTTCAATGTCTTCAATCACGCCCGAAACGATTATCTCGTATTCACCGGGTGTAACGTAAGTGTGTTCTATCGTTTGTTCGCTGCCGGACACATCGTAAGTGTGCGTGCCGTCACCCCAATAGATATTAAGCAGCTTGGACGAAGTGACGGTAATCGTAGCCTTGCCGTTTGCAGTTCCACCTATATATCTAAGCACCTTTTTCACAGGTTCATCTTCCACCATCTTTAAACGGAATGTACCCACCATCAAATCGTTGCTATATTGTCCCCAGCTCTTTTCCGGGTCTGCCTCATCCAGCAATTCCACTTCATATACCAAAGGCTTTGCCTTTCCGTCATAGTCCACACGCAAACGGTGGTTCCCCTCCGCATCGAATTGGGAAAAGAAAAGGTTTACCCATTCCACATAGGCGGCACGTCCCGAAGCCTCAATAAAGCAATCCAGTGTAATGTTGCGTTCCTTGTAGCGTGGTCGCTTCTTATCCCTTACAATACCGTGGTAATTGTCCCAGTTCACTTGCAAGGCTTCTTTGCGCTCCAACCGTCCAACCAATCCGGCACTTTTGGAAACGAATACCCCAAACTCCTTGAAGTTCTTTCCGTCTATGAAATATTCCACATCCGTATCTTTCTGCAACTCGAATATTTCACGGGGTTCTTTCGCCACGTCAAACAGTTTCACTTCGTCCAGCAAGGCTTTCGTCCCAAAAAGTGATTGGTCGTTGATGGAAAGCCCCGTTGGTGTCTTTGGTAATATTTCGCTGAATATCCGGGTCGTGTTCTCATAGACGGTAAACATATTGCCGGACTTAACGAAAGCAAAGAAAATCCAGCCATCGGGCATTACATCAAGCCATTGCTCTTTATAATTGTCTATACCGGGCATATTCAGCACCCAGCCTAACTTTTGAGAAACAGGCAGCACCCAAAAACAAAGTGTAAAATTACCGCTAAAGGGTATGGAACGAGCTGTTTCGCATTCGCCCGTACCATTCAAAGCAAGTGATTTACCCACTTTAGATTTCTTAGAAAAATCCGCACCATCCGATAAGGTGGCATCGTTGCGATACTGTGAAAAGTCGTAAGCTATACTACCGTCCGGGTCATCGAAAGGCAGGTGTAAAATCATGTTCTTATCCATATCAGTAAGTATTTTTATTCATTTGTCTAACTTCTATCCCCACTCCCTCTATATCCGCTTTGGCATTGCCATACAGATTCACAAGCACCTTTGCATCCGTTCCGGCTACCGCCACATACAGATACGAGTTATCGAAAGCGTCTATGGTAACAATCGCATTGTCCGACACGTTTACGGCACTATGGGAATCATGCCGTGCATATACCCGTGAAACAGAATAGCCGTCATACTCCAACATAGCTTTGCAGTCACCATTCAGCACCACATCGGGTAAATTCACCTTATCCGTAACCTCATCATCCACAAACACCCCGTAAACCTCGCATTTGCCTTTGAAGTGTTCCCGTATAAAGTCAAGCGTGGGGTAATTCTCCGATATACAGAAATCTATGCCCTTAATGTAAAGCTGTATCAGTTGCTCATAGTCAAGCCCCGTTCTTAGCTTCATTTGCCACATCCGGCAAAGCCCCTTTGCCTTGCCATCCTCTTTAAGTTGTTGTACCAGTTCCATAACTATGCTATTCCTTGTGATAAAAGTGAACTATCTTTATTTTCAATGCGCTTCAAAGTAGTTTTAATCTCCGTCAGCTCTGATGCACTCAACTTCGTGTTGGCGGCTATTTCGGCTTGGTAAACAAGTGCCTGCCTCATAATAGAGGTTTGGTCGCTTTGGTTTATGACAAAGGCATTCAACCGCCCGGCTATCACACCGCCCGTTTCCTCACTCATGGAAGTAACCGCACCCGTAAGGGGGTCTTGCTGTACGGTTTCTTCCTCCACATCCTTAATCCAATCACCAATACCCTCCAATGCGGAATTGAACAAATCCCCGGCAGCGTTCACCATCCTTTCAAATTCTCGCTTCTCTACATCGGTTAGTTTCCCGTCTTTCATGGATTCTCCCAAATAGAGAACGGCATCATTGATTCCCTTTGCCAAAAACTCACGTTTCAACGCTTCCACAACCGCTTTTTTAAGGACTTCTTTTGTCTTTTCGCCCAATGCTTCCGCTGCATCCTCACCTTTGCAATAAGCATCTACCAACGCATCGGCAAATTCATCAATGGCGGTTTTTACATCCGTTCCGGCAAGCGTTTCCATCATTGACCTATCCAAATCCTCTATCTGTTGGGTAATGGATTCTATTTGCTCGTTCCACTGTTGGATTTTTCCGTTATCGGTTTTCTTCTTATCCTTTTCAGCTTGAATTTGCTTTCTCAAATCCTCTTGTTGCTGTTTGAGGTTCTTTTTCTGAGCCTCATAGATGGAAAACATATCTCCGTTTTCTTCCGCATTCTTCAACTGCTTGTTGAGTTCCTTAATCTCCTTGTTGAGTTGAGCGTAACGGGCAAAATCCCAATTCTTCTTTGCTACGTTGGCTTCTTGTTCCAAAGCCCGTATTTGGTCGTTAATCAGTTGGATATTCTTTTCGTAGGCTTCACGTTGGCTATCATTGAACACCCAATAAGTATTATTGTAGGCTCGTTCCAAACGGCTGTAGGATTGTTCCAGCGCATCTATTTCCTTTTGCAGATTTTGAATTTTCTTCTCATACTTGGAATCATGCAATTTGGCAAATATGCCCACTACAGAAGTAACGGCACTTACCATACCCGTAACGCCTCCCAATATGTCACCGCTCATCATTTTACCTACAGAGGCGGCGGCATTTCCCAACTGCCCGAACAACTCCATTGCAGTACCTAAGCCGTTTGCCAAATCATCCTGTCCCAAATCAGAAAACATGGATGCAATGGCATTGCCGCACGTGGTAGCCGTATCGGTAATCGTTTCAATGGACTTGGTTACGCCTTTGGCGGCTTTCTTCATGTCAGCCTCTGCCTTTTTCACATCCTCATCCGTACCCTTCCCAGCAGCAACATTCGCTTTGGCTTCTGCCAGCTTCTTTTTGGCTTCAATGTAATCATCATAGAACGTGCCTAAAGCCTTAAAGGGATTCTTTGAAATAAGCGTTTCCTTTGCTTGATTCAAACTATCAATCAAAGCACGGTAATCTACGGGATTCAGTTTCAAATCCGCATCTTTTAGCTTTGTTTCAATATCAGCCACCAACTTATCTATTTCAGCTACAGAAAGGCTATCCAAATCGCCAAATAACTTCTTCCAACTATCCGATTGCTTTAACATATTGGCGGTAAGGGTGCTTAACGCTTCTGCCTCCGACTTGTTTACTTGGTTAATCCGTTCTTGGTCGCCCGTCTTTTGAGCGGCAGCACGCAGCAAGGCGTATTCCTTTTGGATGTCATTTCTTTGTTCCTCAAAGGTTCTGTAAGAGGAAAGTATCTTTTGCTGTACTTCTTCCTGTAACTTTTCATCTTCTTCTGAAACAAACAAAGTGGCTTCCGCTTTTTCATCAGCACCCACAAGCCCGGAACTTCCATTAGCCAGCTTCTCTTTTGCATCGGCTATGGCTTCCAACTTCTCGGCAAGTGTTTGGGCTTGCTGAATGGTCTTAGATACAGATTCCTTGAAAGAATCCATAGCGGACTTTGCCCCCGTGATTTCATTGTATTGCATATTAAGGGAAATAAGTTGGTTACTTTCTCCCTCTGTGAGTGTTCCGGCTTGTTGTTTATCCTTTAGAGCCTTGATTTCATTTTCCACATACTCCTTGTACGATTTACCGCCTTTTAAAAGCGTGGCAAATTGGGTATTGGCTACATCTTCGCCCATGTTACGCACCCAACGGAAATACAAGGCATATTGCTGTTTCTTGTACTCTATTTCACCGTCAAAGAGTTTGTTTTGGGCTTTGTCATATTTCTTGTTTTCAAGTGTTCGCCTTTCATCGAAGCCGTCCTTTTCAGACTTAGATAAGCCATCTTTTCCGGCATCCTTACGAGCTTTAGCCAAAGCCTTTTCCTCTTTGTCTATATTATCCAATGCCTCCTTGTGTTGGAGCGAAAGGGTGCGCTTGCGTTTTTCGTAGCCCTCTTCCAAGACTGCAATACGGTCAGCCTCCAATTTGCGGTCAGCTTCAAGTTGCCTTTCACGTAGTTGCTTGGCGGCACTATCCGCTTTATCCCCCGTGGTATGCTTGGGTAAACGAGCTTCCAACTTCTTTATTTGCGTATCATAACTCTTATAGTCAGAACTACCGATAATGGCAGCTTCACGCAATTCTTTAAGCTGCTTGATACGGTCTGATATTCCCTTTTCCGTGTTAAGGTTTGTAGTCTTGGTGTTTACAGCACCATTCAATTTATCCAACAAGTCTTTCAGCTCTTTCAGTTGGGTATTATCGGCTTCCACCTTTACCTTTTTGGCATTGAGGGTATCAATACTTTTCTGAGTTTCACCTATTTTCTTATCCATCTCGTTAAACGACATAGCCACATAGTCGGTACTCTCTGTTACAGAAGTCGTATCTTTTTTACCATAGAATTTTTCAAGTTGCCTATCTACCTTGCCTATGGTTTCATCTGCCTTTTTTGCTGATTGTGCGACACTTTCAAGATAAGTTTTTATATTTTCCTTGAAAGCATCCATTTCTTTACCTGTAGCCCCGGTGGACTTTTGTACGGCAAAAACAATGCTATCCAATGAGTTGTTGAACGCATCGGTATAGGCTTGACCTGTTAGCCCTTTCAATTGGTTTGCGGATTCTACCGCCATAGATTCTACCGCATCCCATACAGCCCCCGAAGCTCCACGAATAGAACTTGAAGCCACATCAACAACCTTATTCATCATAACGGTTACACCCTCCGTGGTGGTTTCCATAACTTCTTGAATTTCTTTGTAGGTTGCATCTTCGGCATTCTCTTTCAGCTTATCAAGTGCATCCGTTTGGCTTTGTACCAGTTCTTGCATAGCTTGTTCGGTATATTTAGCCTTGATTTTTTCGGCTGTAGTTTGCTGAATGGCTGTAGTCAATTCCTCATATTTAAGACGCTGTAAATCAAGTGTAGCGTTTTCATCAAGCAATGTCTTATTATATTGTTTACATACGGCATTGATTTTTTCAATCGTATTTTTATGTGTTTGAGTTCCTTTCTCCGTATTTTGCAATACGGCAAAAAGTAAATTCAAATCGTCAATCTCTTTTTTCGTGGTATCTTGAAATTCACCCGTTGCCGTGGTCGCTTCTTTTTGTTTGCCCGTAAAAAGAGTAATTATACTGACTAATGCACCTATCAATCCCATTACCCAGCCGATAGGATTGCTCATCATGGAAGCCCAAAGAGCTTTCACCGCTACCGTTGCTTTTGTCGTGATTGCAGTCAGTACGGAAGTTACAGCCCCTTGTGTTGTCTTTGCCGTAGTATCTGCCACGGAAGCGGCTGTGGATTGCTTGGTGGCTGTAGCTTCAAGTAGTTTTTTCTTTGCGTAAAAATCGGATTGGGTGGCTAAAGCCGTCTTTCGTGCGATAGCTGCGTTATCCTCCGCTGCCTCCATCTTCTTAGTGGCAATGGCTATCTTTTCAGCGTTCCCAGTCTGTTGTGCCCTGTACACTTCCAAATAGGCACGTTCTACAGCCGCCTTTGCCGCCAGTGCATCAGCCCGTGCCGATTCCATCTTTACGGCTGCTGCCTTGACATCGGTACGCATGGCATTTAAGGTAGCCGCACTGTTTTGTGTCTTAACGGCAACCTCATTTTCTAAAGCGGCACGATACACGGCACTTTTAGCCGACAAGTCTAACTTGCTTAGAGCTTGCTTTTGTTCAACGGTAAGAACACTCAGAGCCACCGCCTCATAATTGGCAGAAGAAGCCGTTAGATTCAAATTGGAAAGGTATTCTGCTTGTTGGATGGTAAGCATTTGTTGAATGGTGGCAATGCGTAACTGCTTTACCATGTTGGCGTGTTCCTCTACCGTCAGTTGCGCTTGCAATGCTGCGACATGGCTGTTTTGGGCTGCAACCATCGCTTTTGTCTGAGCTACCATCTGCCCAGTAGCAACGGCTTCCAACTTCATTAAGGAAATCTTAGCCTGCCTTGCCGTGTTATCCAAAAGAGCAACGCCCGTATATCCCTTTGTGGCTAATGTATTCAGTACAATAGCGGCTTTCACGCTTCCATAGCCTATAGCAACGGCTTTCAAAATACGCAAAATATCATCCAAATGCTCTGCCATATAGGTAGCACTTTCAATAGCTCCGGCAAAAACATCTTGGTTATCCGCACCCAACTTGTTTAACGATTGTTCCCACGCATCACCCATGTTGGAAATCATACCCGTTAGGGACTTGCTTTGTTCTTGCATGAGGTTGTAGTAAGTCCCGGCTTTACCCGTCATGTTTTGGAAAGCCTTTTCTACTTCCGCAAAGCCAACCTTACCCTCCGTTACAAGGTTGGAAACTTCATCTTTGGTTACGCCAAGCACTTTAGCCAGTTCCTCATAGATGGGAATACCACGCCCGGCAAACTGCCTAATATCCACGGTAAATGCCCTGCCTTGTGTCCGTAGCGTTCCATAGAGGTAGGCAATATCCTGTAGTGGCGCACCCACGCCCGAAGCCACGTTACCAAGCATTACCAGCTCATCCACCACATTATCCACGGTTGAGCCGTAAGCAAGCATCTGTTTGGCACTACTCGCAATGCCCGAAAGGTCAAACGGAGTTTTGGCGGCTGTATCAATAAGCCTATCCATCAAGCCCTTTGCTTGCGTACCACTTTTGAGCATGGTTGTAAAGGCAATTTCCAACTGTTGAAACTGCCCACGTGTTTGCACGATACTTTGAAGCAAAGTCCCCATACCCTGCCCAACGAGGTAGGAAACAATGTATTTCGCCCCATTTTGCGCAAAGCTCTGAATGGAATTATCCATCACAGACGATTCCGATACGGCTGTGGATGAAACCTGTTTGATACTCCTTTCCATCGCTTGTGCCGACACGTTGAAATCATTTATATCAAGGGTGGCTTTGAACGCCAACGCTCCGTTTATATTATCCATTATATTATTCCTTTCAGATAATTCTTAATATCATCCTTTGTCTTTAGCTGTACAGGCGGCTTCCCACCATCTTTGTTTCCGTCCGTTTGCTCCGGCTCTTGTTCCACACGTGCCGCATCTGCCAGCATGATTTGTACGTTTAGCCAACTGATACCCCAAAGCAGATAATCGTAAGTCCAGCCAAAGGACTTGATAATTTCCCCACGATTACCCCACGGGCTATTTAGCCCGATTACTCTACTCGGTTTGCTTTGAGTTTCTTCGGATTGGTCGTTCCTATCTCCCGTATTGACCGAATAGAGGACGTAAAACCCCCGGGATTCATCATTTGGCTTATCACGTCTGCCAGCTTTTCAAGCCGGGTAGATGTAAGGTGTTCCATGAAAAACGCTTTCAAGGCTTTCACCTCTTTGTCTTTAGAGGGGTCTGCTACCACGGGATTGTTAAGCACGGCTACGGCTGCAATCTCAGCCATCAGAGGAATATACTTGAAAAGGCGTTTGCTTTCCTGTATGGGTTCGGCTTGTATCTTTTCCTCATCGTATTCTATATTCAGATACAACCGCCTCAAACAATCCATCGTACCCAAATAAAGAGGCTTCAAATGGAAGTGGCGCATATATACACGCTCCATAGTTTGCAAAGCGGCATTGGGTACTTCTGTTTCGGACACATCCCAGCCTTTGGGAATACGTTTGTCACGCCACATCCTTACATGGTTCGGAAAATGCTTATTCCACCAACGGATGAAGCGTGGCGGTTTTACCGGGTTAATTTTAAGCGGTACATTGAATTTCACTCCCATGTTCACAAGTGCCTGTATCGCCTTTTCTTCGATTTCCAAGCGTTCTTCACGGGTCAATTCACGTTCATTATTCAGTTGTTCCATTTGTCTTAAAAGTTAAAAAGCCCCCCATCCGGGGATAGGAGGCTATCGGTTCTCAGACTTTTTCAGTGTCATGCTACTGTTGGGTCGCTCATTTCCTCGCTTGCTTGCAAGTTTGATTGAAACTTGATAGTCATAGGCACAAGGCAGATACCCTTTGAAGAATAGGTAATCTCGAATGTCGGGATGATACGCACATTGGCACACCCGATAAACAAGCCCTCTTCCGGTTGAATCCATAACGCCCACTCCTTGTATTCCAATTTTCGTGGACGAATCCAAGTGCGCTTGCCCTTTTCTCCAGCAATAGTACCACCGAAATAACGTGCAAGCAATTCCAAATCCGGGTCCATCAAAGAAAGCTCCACATTTGTAGGTGTTTCACCCACCAACGTAATAACCTTGCTTGACGTTTCCGACTTATGTTCCGTGATTTCGGGAGAATCATCTTTCAAGTTGCAAGTGTCTTGATACACATCGCCCAAATCAAGCCATTGGTTGCCTTTTGCGGGCATACTTCCATCGGTCATGGCAGGGGCGATATAAATCTTTTTCAACCCCATTGTTGCTAAAATCGGCATAATCTTAATTTTTTATTAGTTGATACTCTTTTCTCTTACTGTAAGCTCCAAAGCAAGGGAAACAAAATGTTCGTTTTGGTCTTTCTCCTTAATCGGTGGGTTAAACCGCCCTATGTTCCAGTTATAGCCTTTCCCACTTTCATAATGGTTTTTCAACACCTCAACCACCTTTGCCCTTATCTCTATGAGCCTCTTAAAATGTGTCCTGTAAACGGCTTGCCCCTTGCCTTTGGCTATCACCTTATCCGGCACATGAATATTCACGTTTATCTGACCGTAGCGCACGGATGCTTCACCGTCTATCGTATGAGGGACAATTATCACATCCTCTTTGGTGTAGTCGTTACGCTCGTAATCAATCACACCCGAAATGAAGTTTTTCACCTCGCTTGCTTGAAGCATGGCGTAAACCTTTGTTGCTATTTCCTCAGTCGTTATCATGCTGCGTTCCCGAATAATTCGATTGCTTTCTTATTAGCTTTCATCACCAACTTGTTAATCTCGGCAGGAAGTTCGCTTTTGGCTTTCAGTTCGGCAGGTAGAATCACGTTGTACCCTTTGGCTTCCACGTAGGCGGCATAATTCATTCCGGCTACTATAATGAGGGAAAAAGTGTTTGGCAGCGTGGCGGCATACTTCATTGCAGCCTCCAACATGGCTTTCGCACCCTCTCCGGGCTGGTCTGACCCACCATAGTAAACGATTTCCTTATTCTGTACCACGGCATAGCCTATAGAGTTGGTTAAATTGCCCGTTTGGT
>OHKS01000636.1_pt1 | contig 13143 bp, 10 predicted proteins | sample 1568881 | NCBI WGS metagenome assembly OHKS01 (sample SAMEA3879569, study PRJEB24766) | human gut metagenome | biome: human-associated habitat; feature: feces | place: USA | collected 1985/1987 | reverse complement strand
CGTGGAGAGCTCGGCGGTTTTCAAATATCCGAACAGCAAGTGAATTCTCCGACTGGATTATGGATGCCACAGAGGCGGAACTTCCTTACATAATTCGGCTATTGAACAAATTGCAGAGTGTAAAGCGCCAGCGGTCATTAAATGCAGAAGAGTGAAAACTCTTATACAATCTCATCATTGATCCAACGTCCCCTAATGACATTCTTACTGCTGCATATCTCCTTCTTGGCGAGCAGTCCCTCGCCAAAGATCATTTTGAGAACTTTGACAATTTCAGACAGCCTTACAATATGTTAGGCACTTCACACAAAAGAACTGCCCCCCTTATAAAACAGTATTGAAATAAAATTGGGAGTGTTTTGCTATTGAACGCAAAATCGCCGTATGTTAAACTAAGTATGCTCAAAACTATAAACAAACCAAAAGCAGCCGCAGGAGGACGCCATTTTTGATGTGCGTCTTTTTTTATGCCCTTCTGCGGTCAATGAAACAGCATCCGGCTTTCGCTGGGTGCTGTTTCCTGCTTTTGGGCAACACAAGGAGGTAATGCTTTTGAAGCACAAGTGTCCGTCTCCCCGTATTGGGAAAAAGCCGCGTGGCAATATCGGCCGTTGGCTGTATGCGGCGTTTCTGACCGCCACGCTATCCGCGTCTCTCTGTCAGCCGGCTTCTGCCGCAACCGTGTGGGAGAAGGCCAATGAGATCATGCGGGATGTCTATACGCAGATCCTCGGCATCTCCACGATTGCAGCCATCGTTACGGCCGCAGTCGCACTGCTGATGATGAATTTCTCCCGCAGCGGCCGAACCGTCGATGAAAGCCGGGCTTGGCTCAAGCGAATCATCATCACATGGGCTGTTTTGAACGGTCTCGGCTTCATTATGAGCTATGTTACGCCCTTCTTCAGCGGTGGGCAGTGGACCGCCCCGTAAAAGCCATGGGAATTTTAGACGGTATTGTAGAGTGGATCGCGGAGCAGATCATGTACGGTCTGGATATGATCAACACCTCTGTTTTGGGGGCATTGGGCTGTGACATGAACACATTTCTGCGATATTTTCCCGCAGCGGAAACCATGTATAGCCTTCTGGTGGCACTTGCCATCGGGCTGATCCTGTTGGGCTGGGTCTGGAATCTGTTCAAGAACTACGGACTGGGCTTGGGAATTGAAGCGGAAGATCCGGTCAGGCTGACCGCCAAAGCGATCCTGTTCATTGTACTTGCGTACTACGCGGATGAAATCGTAAACATTGCGCTGACGATAGGCGGAACCCCCTATGCGTGGATCTTGTCCTCAGAGCTTCCTTCTCTGGACTTTGCCAGCTTCAACTCTGTCCTGCTGACCATCATCGGCGTCTGTGCCAACGGCGGCGTTGCGCTGATCGTTCTGATTCTGACACTGATTCTTGCGTGGAACTACATTAAGCTGCTGTTTGAAGCGGCAGAACGGTATGTACTGCTGGGCGTCCTGGTCTATACCGCACCGGTAGCCTTTGCCATGGGCGCGTCGCAATCCACCGCAAATATTTTTAAGAGCTGGTGCCGGATGTTCGGCGGGCAGATATTCCTGCTGCTGATGAACGCATGGTGTCTTCGGCTGTTTATCACGATGGTCGGCACATTCATCTCAAATCCGCTTTCCATGTAGGAGGTCATTACCACGAAGAAATATCATAGAATCATTCCGCTGCTGGGCACCGTTCTTTTGCTTGCGCTCACCTTGGCGGTACCTGCGTTTGCTCTGGAGGAAAGCGATGTCGAAGCCGCAGTCAGCAGTTCCAGCCGCGAGGCCGTGACGGGGAACGTCCTGGTCTGGTTTCTCTGTGCGGTTGGCTTTCTCAAAGTCTCGCAGAAAATCGACAGCTTCATGGCAAGCATCGGCGTCAACGTGGGGCATACCGGCGGTTCCATGCTGGGTGAGGCGATGGTCGCATTCAAGGGTGTCTCCCTCGCTGCCGGCATGGCTGGAAAAGTTGTCGGGAACTTTGCCGACAGAGCCTCCAGCCGCGCAGGCGCCGCCGCATCCGGATCTTCCGGCTTTCTGCAAGGTGGTCTGGCCGGCGTTGTCAGTCGGAAAATCACCAATGACGCCGTAAGAACTGCGACGCAAACGACACAGAAAGCATCTTCCTCCACCATGCCCGCCGCGCATCAGGCCACGGAGCGTACTGTAAATGCCGAGCGGCAGGCAGCAAGCGTTGTTCATCAGGCAAAGCAGACGCGCAGCGAAAGCGCTTCTCAAAAGTCGCAGATGGGCGTGACCCATCAGCAAGTCGCTTCCAGTACCCGAACCGCCTCGGTTTCCTCACTCCGCAGGGAGTCACAGCATTCCGTTGGCCTCGGCGGACGTATTTTTACCAACTCCATGCTGGAGGGCGGGCGTTTTGCCAACGATGTGATAGGTATGGTCGCAGCCGGAGACCTGCACTCCACCGGCTCCATCACCGGAGAGTTTGCGTCACAGGCGTTATCCTCCTACATGGGCATTACCGCTCAGGGAGACGCCGCGCCGCAAATATCCTATTCCAACATTGAGATCGGCGGCGGGCGCATCACCGGCACAGAGTATTCTCCGGAGCATCCGGAGGGCATTTCCTTTGGAATGTACCATACCGGGCAATATGCCGCGCCGGACGGTGAACACCAGAAAGTCTTCTCTGCCGATGGCGCCCAATGGTACAAGCAGTATGCTGTTGACACTGTAATCAAGAAGCCATTTACCGCACCGGACGGTGAAATCGACTATCATAAGGAGATCGTCAAGAAGATGCCCGATCCGCCGAAGCGGAAAGACCGGATGTAAGGGAGGCTGTCTATGAAACCGGAAGAATTTGAGGTTTATGTGATCCCTCCCAACTTTATGGAGGGCGGCACACTCTTCGGCGGGCTTTTGAAAACCCGCAATACGATTGAGGCGGTCATCCTTGCCCTCGCGGTCGGTGTGCCGGTTTTGCACCTTCCGTTTTCCCTCACCGTCCGCGTTGTGATTTTATGCCTGACAGCTCTTCCGCTGGTGCTTCTCGCTTTGATTGGCGTATCCGGCATGAGTCTGTCCGCTTTTATCCGCCTGTTCTTTTGCTTTCTGCACAACCGCAGAATCCTTTCACGCGATGGGACACAGGGCGGCAAAAATGGAAAAACGCTGCTGCCCAGCTGGGCGCAGCAGCGGAAAAGCAACTGCGAAGCAGAAGATCCTCCGCTCCCCAAAAGCCGCAGCCGATTTTCTGTTGATCTGAAGCAGCGCAGCGTGACGCAGTTCAAGACCTTCTTGCAGGAGGAAGAAGCCGTTCAGCCGCTCAATGCCCTGGCGGACTATATCCCTATCGAGAAGATTGAGCACGGCGTCATTTATACAAGAAATCACCGCTATGTCAAGGTTGTAGAGGTGGTTCCCGTCAACTTCCTGCTGCGCAGCGCGAGAGAGCAGCGCAGCATCATTTACTCCTTCATTTCCTATCTGAAAATTGCTCCGGTCAAGGTGCAATTCAAGGCATTGACAAAGCGTGCGGACATTAACCGGCATCTGGATACCGTCCGCAAGGAGCTGGAGCATGAGCAGGATCCGCGCTGCCGTGTCCTGCAGGAAGACTACCTGAAGCTCATTCGGCAGCTTGGCTCCCGTGAGGCAATCACAAGGCGCTTTTTCCTCATTTTCGAGTATGAGCCGCTGCCCGGCACCAAACGCGGCCATGAGGAAGAGGATGCAATCGCTTCTCTGCAAACAGCCGCACGCACGGCGGCAAATTATCTGCGGCAGTGCGGCAACGAGGTCATTTCCCCTGAGAACGAGGACGACGCCACGGCGGAGATTCTTTATAACATTCTTTGCCGCAGGGCCAGCAGTGAGCCGTTCTACCAGCGGGTGAAGTCCGTTCTGGCGGACTACATGGCCTCCGGACGGGACATCAACGCAATTCCCGTCAATGAATTCTATGCCCCTGACAGCATCGACCTTACCCATGGAAACTACCTCTGTGTAGATGGGCTGTATTATGCCTATCTTCTTATCCCATCAGATGGTTATAAAGCGCGCGTTCCCGCCGGTTGGCTCAGCCTTTTGGTCAACGCCGGCGACGGGATCGATCTGGACGTCTTTCTCGTGCGGCAGCCAAAGGACCGCATGGTCAGAAAGCTGGGGCAGCAGCTCCGTATCAACCGCAGCAAAATCAAGGAAACCAGCGACACCAACACGGATTTTGACGATCTCGACGGTGCGATCCGCAGCGGCTATTTTCTAAAAGACGGTCTTTCCAACAATGAGGATTTTTATTATCTGAACCTGCTTATCACCGTCACAGCCAGCAGCGTGGACGACCTTGAATGGAAGGTCGCGGAAATGAAAAAACTCCTGCTTTCGCAGGACATGGATGTACAGACCTGTTCCTTTTGTCAGGAGCAGGCTTTTTTATCCTCTCTTCCTCTGGTTTCTCTGGAGCGCCAGCTCTATGAGCGGTCTAAGCGGAATGTTCTGACAACGGGAGCCGCCAGCTGTTATCCCTTCACCAGCTATGAGATGTGCGATGACAACGGTATTCTTCTCGGCGTCAATAAACACAACAATTCTCTCATCATCGTGGACATCTTCGATTCCCGCGTCTACAAGAATGCCAATATCGCCATTCTCGGAACCAGCGGAGCCGGAAAAACCTTTACACTTCAGCTGATGGCTCTGCGCATGCGCCGCAAGGGAATTCAGGTCTTTATCATCGCGCCGCTCAAAGGGCATGAGTTTCACCGGGCCTGTTCCAACATCGGCGGTCAGTTCATTTCCATATCCCCGGCATCTCAAAACTGCATCAACATCATGGAGATCCGCAAGGCAGATAAGTCTGTGGACGATCTGCTGGATGGCCCCAGCGCGGAAAAATCTCTGCTGGCAGCCAAAATTCAGCGGCTGCACACGTTTTTCAGTCTCTTAATTCCGGACATGTCCCACGAGGAGCGGCAGCTTCTGGATGATGCCATGATCTGCACCTACGGGGTCAAGGGCATCACACATGACAATGCTTCTCTGGAACAGCCGAAAAATCCAGGGTGCTATAAAGAAATGCCGATCCTGGGAGACCTGTATGAAATTCTCGCCGCCTCTCCGGAAACAAAGCGCCTTGCAAACATCCTGAACCGGCTGGTCAACGGCTCTGCCCGCTCCTTCAATCAGCAAACCAATGTGGCGCTGGACAACAAGTACATTGTCCTTGATATTTCTGAGCTGACCGGTGATCTGCTGACGGTGGGGATGTTTGTTGCTCTCGACTTTGTATGGGACAAGGCCAAAGAGAACCGCACGGCGGAAAAAGCCATCTTCGTGGACGAGTGCTGGCAGCTCATCGGCGCCAGCAGCAACCGACAGGCCGCCGAATCCGTTCTGGAGCTTGCCAAGACGATCCGCGGCTATGGCGGCAGCCTTGTCTGCGCCACACAGGACCTCAATGACTTTTTTGCGCTGGACGACGGTAAATATGGCAAGGGCATCATCAACAACAGCAAAACGAAGATCCTGCTGAATCTGGAGGAGGAAGAAGCCCAGCGTGTCCAAGGTGTCCTGCACCTTTCCGAAGCTGAGCTGATGGAAATTACGCACTTTGAACGCGGCAGCGCTCTCATCAGCACAAACAACAATAATATTGCCGTGGAGATCAAATGCAGTCAAATGGAAAAGGAATTGATCACTACGGATCGCCGGGAGCTGGCCGAGCTTGCTCAGCGTGCTGCGCCAAAGCAGCATCCATGCTAATCCGTACACAATACGCATTTAAGACGTATAACGCTCCACAACCAACAGCAATACGGCGATTATACGGCTTCAATACGCATAACGAGGAGATGTTTCAATGAAAACGAGGGAACATATCTATGGGCAGGAAGCCGCCGGCATCCTGCGGGATGTTTCCATGTACCGCGCTCTGACGGAGATGCAGCTTTTGAAGCTCTATCCGCACAAGGAAAGTAAAATCCGAAATCTGCTGTCCTACCTGCAAAAGCAGGGCCGCATTGTGCAGCGCGGCGAGTATTACCGCATTCCCGCTGATGCGGAGGAGAGCATCGATCACGGGCTTTCAAAGGCCGTTTGGGTTCTTACCGACTTTATGGAGCAGGTAGAATATCATTCTGTCAGTGACTATCCCGCCAAAATCATCTTTTTTGCGGATGGCGAAGTTTACGAGATCATTTACGCGGAGCCGGGTAAAGAGCAGCTTATCAACCAAATGCTCTCCACGGTAAAAGAGGTTCCGCCCAAATACATCGTTCTGATTGAGCAGCCGGAGCAGATCGCCGAGATCCACACACCAAACACCAGCGGCTACTGTACCGTCTCTTCGGGCGGCGAAGTGCAGTATTATCAAATCGAATAAGGAGTTTTTTCTTGAACAGGGCCATCATATCACAAAGAATTACATCTATTCTGGCTGAGATCGAACGGCTGAACAATGCGCTCTACGCCATGAACACAACGGATATTCAGCGTTATCCCGACAACTACGAGGTGCTGTCCACGGATGCGGCGCTGCGGGCCGAGCGGATCACCTGCCGGCTGCGCCACCTGATCTATGCCACTACCAGCATCAAAAAAGAGGAATATCTGCGGTCTGCTGAAACCATGCAGGGTATTGAGATCAGCGAAAATGACGGCATTCTGGAGATCAAGCTCCCGTGCCTTCTGCCAAAGCGCAGGCAGCGCCAAAGCACGGAGTTCCTGTTGGATCCGTTTACCTCCGCGCTCTCCGATTACGCCGCCCACCACACTATGCCGCAATTTCAGCATTGTGTGGTCTGCTTTTCCCATATCTATGCGCAGGAGCTGCCAGAGCGGCGTATCCGTGATTATGACAATCTGGAACTGAAGCAGTTTCTGGATGTTGCGGCCTCCTTCATCTTGACGGATGACAATGGGCTGCTGTGCGACGCCTACAACACCACGGAGCTGGGCGAAGAGGATTGCACACGGCTTTTTCTCATGGACAGCACGCAGTTTCCGGCCTGGCTTGCAGAGCGCCAGAACAGCGTAAAAACCATATCGGATTTTTAGCGGTTTTCAGGCCGACTTTTCCCGAGGTGTGAAAAGCTGGCCGCACATACTGGAAATCCTACCTTTTTTCAAGTCATGCAGCTCCAAAAATTACCCAAGCTATAAAGCCCTACGGTAAAATATCGTACAAGGAGGCAGCACGGTTTATGCCTCGAAAGCCCCGGCAGCTGCCAGCTCAAAATACGCTGCCCTATCTTCTTTTGACATTAACCGCCCTCTGCGGTGAATACCCCATCCGTCAAATCAGCCACCTGCCGGGTGGCTCCGCATACCTCGAAAGTGTCGTTACCGCTCTCCGGCGAGATGGGCTGCTGCGTACCTTCTCCAAAGACGGCCTGCGTGGACTTCGGCTCACCTCGTCAGCCAAACGGCTGCTGTTGGCCGATGCCCCCCAATGGTTTTCAGACTATCTAACCGGCAGCTCTGAGCCGAACAAACTCAAAAGTGAGCTGTCAAGGCGGCTTCGGCTCCACCGGATGGCCGAAATTCTGACCATCATGCACAACGCCGACATTCCTGCCTTTCCGTGGGAAAAGGCCTCTTTTTCCGCTGCCAGCCAAAGTGCGGCAATCCCCGCCTATTACACCTCCAGAGAGGTTAAAGAGATCGGCCCGCAAGGGGCGAAAATCAAAAGTTCACGCGCAACCGGCATCCTGCTGACGGATGGCGGTATTTTTTTGACCTATAACACCGCCAAAGCGCAGATGAAATGGGAGTACAAGGCTGAACTGCGGTTCAAAGCTCTGCTGCAAACCGAAGGGGTCATGCCCGACGCGGAGATTTCCGGGATCGTGTTCGGCTCCACCATGGAACAGCTTTCTATCCTGACGCAGCCGGACGCGCACAGCTATTTCCTGCTGGATGGCAGCTTTCCGCATTTCTACTATCTGACCAATGACCGTTATGGCGAAGCGATCCTCCGCCTTTTGTGCGACGCACAGCATTGCAGGACGCTCGATGCAATCCTTGTAGACGGGCTCCATGAGGGGATACCAAATTGGCGCGTCGAGAACGACGCCATTGACAGCGAGGGGAATCCTGTTCTATTCGCCTACACCTGTGATTTTCCCCGCATCCGGCGTTTCGATACCGCGCTGGAGCTGCACGGAATGACGGGGACATTGATCTGCTTCGATTACCAGGAAGAAGCCTTGCGGGAGATCTGCGGGCAGTGTGTGATGCTGCAAAGCATTGATTTTCAACAGTTTGAAAGGAGCGTGCTCTATTCCTAAAAAGAAGCTGATTCAGCTTTTCATTATTATTCCAATCGCTGCGCTGGCGCTGCTCTACGGGAGCGGCTACCTCTCGCAGCTTTTTTCCAATTACCGTGCATGGCAGGAGGCCGGCGCCGTGTTTGGGACGTCTCCCGCATTCCCGGACGCCGGATTCGTTCCCTGCCTTGCGGCAGCCTTCCACTTTCCGTATGGGCTGTATGGCCTCGGCCTCTGCATCGGTGCGCTGGCGCTGCTGATCCTCATGGTCATGCGGATGGGCTACAGCGAAGGCGGCGAATACGACCGGCGGCGCAACCTTGTCTATTCCAACAAGGGAACCTACGGCACCGCAGGCTTTATGTCCCGCAAGGAGCTGACCGAGGTGCTTGACCTTGTCCCGGATATTCGCAAGCATTCCGGCACGATTCTCGGAGAGCTGGATCATCAGGTCATTTGTATTCCTCCAAAGACTCGATTTAACGGGAATCTTGCGGTTTACGGCGCCAGCGGCTCCAAGAAGACAAGAGCCTTTTGTGTCAACATGATTCTCCAATGCGCCGCACGAAAATCGAGTCTCGTAATATGTGACCCAAAATCCGAACTTTACGAAAAGACCAGCGAATATCTGCGGGATCAGGGCTACACCGTCCGTGTGTTCAATCTGGTCACACCGTCAGCCTCCGATTCATGGAATTGTCTTGCGGAGGTCGGCGGTCAGGAATTGATGGCCCAGCTTTTTTGTGACGTCATCATCAAGAATACCGGCGGCGAGGAACGCGACCACTTCTGGGACAGCGCCGAGATGAATCTGCTCAAGGCGCTGGTTCTCTATGTTTCCATCAGCTACCCCAAGAAAAAGCAAAACATCGGCGAAGTGTACCAATTGCTCACCGCCAGTTCCGAAAAGGAACTGAATGCGCTTTTTGATATTCTTCCCCTCACGCATCCTGCCAAAGCGCCATACAGCATTTTCAAGCAGGCGTCAGAGGGTGTGCGCGGCGGCGTTATCATCGGGCTCGGCTCCAGACTGCAGGTTTTTCAAAACCGGGATATTCGCAACATCACATCCTACAACGAGATCGATCTGGAACTCCCGGGAAAGCAGCCATGCGCGTATTACTGCATTACCAGCGATCAGGACAGCACCTTTGATTTCCTCTCCTCGCTGTTTCTTTCCTTTGTGTTTATCCGCCTGGTTCGCTATGCGGACGAACATTGTCCCGGCGGGGAGCTTCCGGTTCCTGTTCATGTACTTGGTGAAGAGCTGTGTGCCTGTGGAGTGATCCCAGATCTATCGAGAAAAATTTCGGTCATTCGTTCCAGAAATCTGTCCATGTCATGCGTGTTCCAGAACTTAGCTGGTCTTCAGAACCGCTACCCCTACAACCAGTGGCAGGAAATTCTGGGCAACTGCGATGTGCAGCTTTTTCTTGGCTGCACAGATGCTCTGACGGCGGAATTTATTTCTGACCGGACCGGCGAGGCCAGTATCTCTGTCACCAGTAAAGCCAAACAGCTCGGAACATGGCGCGTATCCAATTACACGCCTGAATACCGGGAAACCAGCGGTGTCGGCCGGCGCAAGCTGATGACCATGGACGAGGTGCTGCGTATGGATATTGATAAAGCCCTGATCCTCATTCGGGGCAAGAATGTACTGGAGGTGGATAAGTACGACTATTCCAAACATCCCGAGGCGAAGAAGCTGCGGTCGAGCAAGGCCGCCTCCCATGTCCCTGCATGGCGGGCAAATCAGCCGCAGGAAAAGCAAACTCCATCGGCGCCGCCATCTCAGGCAGCGGATAAGAAGCCGACGCAAAAGAAAAAGCCTGCGTCGGCTGAAAAAGTCGTTGCCGTAACCAAAGAATCCATTATGAAGAAAAAGGAGGATACTTAATGCCCAAGAAAAAAACGATCCCGCCCTCTGATGATTTCTCCTCAGAGTTCATGGAAACCGAATCCGCCAAAGAACTTTCTGAGCAGCAGGTGGAGGCCGCCGGCAGCGACAACACGGAAACTCCGCTGGCAGGACCCCCGGAAGTTGATCTCGGCTCCGGCGATGTGAGCGGCACAGCAGATGTTGAGGAAAACGAGCCGGATGCCGAAAACACCGCTGATGCCGCAGATACTGTCCCTGTTTCCGATGAAAAGGCTGAGGACCCGGAGTACGACAGCATTTTGCAGGAGCTGAACAGCAGCACTCCGGCGCCCCTTGACAGCAGCGGCGAAAATGCTCTGGATGCGCTTTTGCTGGAAGGAAATGTGGAAAATGCTCCGCCCGCTGAAGATGAAACGGAATCCGCAGATGGTGAAACTGCTCCGCAGCCTACCGCCCCTCCCGCACCTGCCGGACGCCGTGACTCCTACATTCTGACCGTTGATGCAAAAGACCGTATCGAAACGGAAGAAGAACGCCGTGAGGTCATCTGGCACGAGATCAAGACCTCGCATATTGCCGGTCGTATTTTGACCGGAACGCTGGACGGCGTGGAGCAGACCCCTTCCGGCCGTACTATCGTTGTCATTGACTACAAGGGCTATCGCATTGCGATCCCGCTGAAAGAAATGATGCTCTATTCCGGGCCCGTTCCGTATGGGGCGAAATACAAGCCGTTTATGGAGCGGATGAACAGTATCCTTGCAACCATGCTCACCGCGGAGATCGATTTCATCGTCCGGGGTCTGGATAACACCGCCCGCAGCGTTGTGGCAAGCCGCAAGGCCGCCATGCTCCGTAAGCGTCAGACCTTCTATCTGGACACCAACGAAGATGGCGTCCCCATGATCTATGAAGGGCGCGTCGTACAGGCGCGCGTCATTGGCGTTGCGGAAAAAGTCCTGCGTGTGGAAGTGTTCGGCGTGGAGTGTACGATTTTCGCCCGCGATCTGTCTGCCGCATGGTTCGGTGACGCCCGCGAGTATTACAGCGTCGGCGACCGTGTTCTTGTCCGTGTGCTCACCATTGACCGCGACGACATCAACCATATTTCCATCACAGCAGATATCCGCAGCGTTTCGTCCGCCGCCAACCAGAGCAATCTGGATAAATGCGTCCTGCAGGGCAAATATGCCGGCAGAGTGACCGATGTGCGGCACGGCGTTGTGTTCATCCGGCTCAACAACGGTGTCAACGCGGTTGCCCACACCTGCTATGACCGGCGAATGCCTGGAAAGAAAGACGACGTCAGCTTTGCCGTTACCCGTCTGGATGAGGAACGCGGCATCGCCGTCGGCATCATCACCAGAATCATCAAACAGAATTTGTAAAAAAGGAGAGGCCACCATGAAGAGCTTATCAAAGCTGGCCCTTTGCCTGCTGCTTGCCATGTCGCTGACGGTCAGCGCCTTTGCCGCTCAGGTTCCCGATTCATTGGTAGCGGAAAACCTGAACGGCCAGCAGCGGCTTGTAAAAACCTACACGCTTTCCCCGGAGGTTGACCCGAATGAGCTGAAGGAAGAGGACTTTTCCTACGACGGCTATCTTTATACCTGGGCCTACACCACCAAGGTGGAACACCCGTATCTGGAAAGCAAAACCGTAACGGAAACCGTCACGGTCAACACCGCCAAAAATGATCTTGCGCAGATCCTCGCAGAGCTTTCGCCCAGTATGCCCTATGAAAAGGACGGCTTCTCCGGCGAGTTGGCGCTGGATCATACCACGCTTTCCACAGAGGCGTCCGGCTACACCACAAAATACAGCAAAACTACCGAGACGAAGGTAATCGGCAATCTGGACCGCAACGACATGTCTTATGTGCCGGCCACCACTGTCAAAAACGGGAAAACGCTCTCCCTTGCCAATGTGGAATGGCAGGTCACCGGCACGGCGCTCGTCGGCGAGGCGCTGGTTCCCGCCCAGTATCAGGCGGTCGCTACCTATTCCGCCTCCAGCAGCTATCAGGCTGCCACAGGCTATGTCACCACGGCGGAATATCACGGAACCGTTACTTCGGAAGGCGTGGACAGCATCACTTATACCGTGGTTTACACCGGAAGTGAGATCGTCCCCGTAAAAACACATATCTGGGATAACGGCAGCCTTGCCGCTCCGCTGCTGATCATCGCTGCCGTGCTGCTCTGCGCGGGCATCGCCGCCGCTGCACTCATCCTACTGCGCCGCCGCAAAAATGTCTATGTGTATGTTCCGGACAGCAAGCCCCGAGAGTACCGGCTGATTGCAAAGTTCCGTGTGGAGCCTGACAGCGAGGTTCCCGCTATTGATGCAGGCGCTCTCACACTGAATCCGGGAGATACCGTCGCGGTTGAGGTGAAAAAATCCCTTGCCAGGCATCTAGCTGGGCGCGAGTTCACCGTTTCTTTCCCGCAGAGTGACCATACTTACACGATCCAAGCCAGCAAGCACAATGACTGGCATGAATTTACCGTTCCCGCTGAAGAAGAACAGGAGGCTCCCGTATGAAGAAGTTTTTCTCATTGACTTTGACTCTGGCTGCCATGCTTTCTGCGATGGCGGTCAGCGCCCAGGCCGCCGATTATTCCTTTGAAACCGATGGCACCCCGGAATACTATCCCTCCTCTTCCTACGAGGATGTCTACGGCTCCCGCTACAATTACGGCGGAAAAAATGTGGTGGACTACCAGATCCCCGAGCTGGAGTACGGGCAGCCCAGCACTACCCAAACCGGCGTGATGGAGAAAATCATGCTGCCCGGTCTTCAGGGCATCTCGGCATCCGGCAGCGGCATTTACGGAATTTCTCCCGGCGGCGGAACTGTCGAGATCCCCGGTTTTCTGCAGGGCGGCTCCACAGCTACTCCTGCGACGCCCGCTTTCACAGAGCTGACACAGGATTTTCTGCTCTCTAACGGTGCCGTCGGAAAAATCTCCATTCCCGCCATCGGGGTCAAGAATTACTATCTCTGGGAAGGCGAAACGAC
>OHKS01000629.1_pt1 | contig 13295 bp, 10 predicted proteins | sample 1568881 | NCBI WGS metagenome assembly OHKS01 (sample SAMEA3879569, study PRJEB24766) | human gut metagenome | biome: human-associated habitat; feature: feces | place: USA | collected 1985/1987 | reverse complement strand
TGCATTTAGAACTCCTCTTTTGCAATTCATTTTTGCAGCACAATCCTACTCCATTGGCGGGGCATCGTCAAGAGAAAACAGAAAAAATGCAATCTGAATAAGAAAAAACGGATGGCTCCGCAGAACCATCCGATAAAACTGGTATCATCAGTCTTTCCGATACTTATACGCACCCTCAATGGCGTGGATCAGATCCACGATCAGGCTGTTATAGGGCACTGACACATTGTTTACAGATTCTGCTCGTCCGGTTTCCCAAAAGCCAACGGGGGCTTTTCGGCTTAAGCAAGGATCCCGGTGGACTGCAAAAACAGCACCAGCATCATCACCGGAGCAACGTATCGGATCATCACCCGGTAGAGTTTCTTGCGGCGGAAGGTCTCGCCGTTGCGCTGCATCTCGTCAATGACATAATCCGGTGTCATGACCCAGCCAATCAGGATGGTGGACAGCAGGGCAATGAAAGGCATCATGACGCTGTTGCTGACATAGTCCATGATATCCAGCAGCTGAGCCGCAGAGCCGTTGGGCAGCTGTACTTCAAAATAGAAGATGCTGTAACCCAGCGCAATGATGGCGGACGCGGCCAGATAAATGACCGTCAGCACAAGCACCGTCTTTTTGCGGCCCGAGTGGAAGATCTCCATGCAGTTGGCGGTGATGGATTCCAGTACCGAGATGCAGGAAGTGAGAGTGGCAAAAATAGCAGTGACAAAGAACAGGATGCCCACGAAAGTACCGGCCTTGCCCATAGCGGCAAACACCTTGGGCAGCGAGACGAACATCAGGCTGGGGCCTGCGCTCATGCCCTCGGTACCGGAGAACACATACACGGCAGGAATGATCATGGCACCGGCCAGCAGGGCTACGCCGGTATCGAAGATCTCAATCTGATTCACCGCTTTGTTCAGGTCTACTTCCGGTTTGACGTAGGAACCGTAGGTGATCATAATGCCCATGGACACGCTGAGGGAGAAGAACAGCTGGCTCATGGCGTCCAGCAAGATCTGCAAAAAGCGGCTGACGGTCAGCCCTTCCATGTGCGGGGTCAGGTAGTAGCGCAGCCCTTCCATACCGGTGCGCATCTGGCCGGAAGCGTCCTCGTGGCGCAGGGTGAGGGCGTAACCAGCGATCACCACCACCAGCACCAGCAGAATGGGCATCATGTAGCGGGACACCCGCTCAATGCCTCCCTCCACGCCGTTGTACACGATGAAAGCCGTCACGCCCATGAACAGCAGAGCGAACACCACAGGCGACACCGGCGAGGTGATGAAGCTGGTAAAATAGCCGTCCTCCGCAGCGGCGGCAGACTGCCCGGTGAGGTAGACCACCGCATATTTCGTGATCCACCCGCCGATGACGGCATAGTAGGTCATAATCAGAACTGGCACCAGAAAGGTCAGGATGCCGAGGAATTTCCACTTGGGGCGCATGCTCTCGTAGGCGCGGATGGCACTCTGCTTGGTGCGGCGTCCGATGGCGATATCCGAGGTGAGCAGGGTAAAACCGAAGGTCAGCACCAGCACCAGATACACCAGCAAAAATAAACCGCCGCCATCCTTTGCGGCAAGGTACGGGAACCGCCACAGGTTGCCGACACCCACCGCACTTCCGGCGGCAGCAAGGACAAATCCGATTTGTCCGGAGAAACTGCTTGCTTTCTTTTCCATGATTCTCAAACTCCTATCCTAAAAACCTATTGTAATATAGGATAACATGAAGTATCATATCAGTAAACCCAATAAAATTACTACGACCTATAAATTTTACTTATGGAGTGCTTGCGATGCGGGAACAGAAAGACCGATACGAGATATTCTTGAAAGTATGCGAAACGGGCAGTTTTTCCAAAGCAGCGGAGGCACTGAACTATACCCAATCCGGCATCAGCCAGATGATGGCAGGGCTGGAAGAGGAATTGGGCGTGCAGCTGTTCGCCCGCATCAACCGGGGCGTGACCCTGACAGATAACGGCACCCGCCTTTTGCCCTACATCCGGGAACTTGCCAACCAGAAGACCCGGCTGCGGCAGGCGGCGTTCAATATCAACCACAAGGTGGAGGGCAAGCTGCGGGTGGGCAGCATTTCCAGCATCACAACGCTTTGGATGCCGGAAGTCGTGCATTATTTCAAGGAAAACTACCCGAAGGTGAAGATTGAAATTCTGGACGGCAACTATGATGAAATCCGGGAATGGATCATCCGTGGGCAGGTAGACTGCGGTTTTCTCTCGTCCATTGTGGCAGACGACCTGAAATTCTACCCGCTCCGGGACGACCCGCTGTGCGCTGTGTTCCCGGAGGGGTATCCGCTGGCTGCACATTCCAGTGTGACCCTGCCGCAGCTGTTTCAGTATCCGCTCATCATCGAAACGCCCGGCTGTGATAACGACATCCAGCACCTGATGCTCAAATGCCCGGTGAAGCCGAATATTTTTTACAGCTTCCGGGACGATACCCTCATCATGGCGTTCGTGCGCAGCGGGCTGGGCGTGACCATCTCGCAGGAACTGGTGATGCAGGCGTTCGGCTGCCCCGGTGTGGTGTCCCGCCCGCTGGAGCCTGCCTGCTGCCGGACATTGGGGCTGGCGTTTTCCAAGACGGCAAGCTCGGTGGTGAGCCAGACGCTGCTGGAATATCTGAGCTCCACCCGGCAGCGAAAGGAAACACCGGAGATAAAATAAGAACAAATAGAGGAGAACGGTATAAAAGCCGCTCTCCGCTTTCCCAGCAGCAACTCCTTGATTTCCTTGGAGATGATCGCCTGAAAATCGCGCACGATGGTGGGGAGCAGTTCCCTGCACCCTCAAAGGACTTTCTCTGTTGTCATTCTGCCTGTATCTCTTCCACCAGCGGCAGATAGTCGGCACAGTATTTCCGGTACAGCGGCTGCACCAGCTGCCGGAAGTTCTGCATTTCTTCTTCGGGCAGCGGCAGCTCCCGGCACCCGCCAGCCAATGCCGCTTCTCGGGCGGCAGTTTCTTCCTGTGCCCAGAGTTGGCGCTCGTATTGCGCCGATGCCCGGGCACATTTCTGCAGAATCTGCTGGTACTCCTCCGGCAGTGCATCCCATGTGCGGCCGGAAGCCAGCTGCACCTCCGGTACGCGGCTGTGCTCATCGGCCATGTAGTACCGCGCCACCTTGTAGTGCTCCATGGAATAGTAGGCCGGCCAGTTGTTTTCGGCGGCATCGATCTGCCCGGTCTCAAGCGCCGAGTACACGTCGCTGTAAGCCGTGGTCTCCGGCACTGCACCCAGCAGGCGGATCATGTCGATCACGATCTGCGAATCCTGCACGCGGATGGTCTTGCCCTGCAGATCGTTCAGGCTGCGCACCGGCTGACGGGCATAGAACGAGCGGGAACCCGCGTCGTACCAGCTCAGGCCCACGCGCCCCTGTGCGGTAAAGTCCTGCAAAAACTCAGCCCCGATGCTGCCGTCCAGCACACGCCACATATGGTTGGCATCCCGGTAGAGATACGGCAGCAGCAGTACGTTGAGCCGGGGCAGATCGTCTGTGGCCGCCGAAAGCGACACACGCGCAAAATCTACGCCGCCAATGGCAAGCTGCTCCCACACCTGCTGTTCCGAGCCGTACTCGCCGTTCGCTTTGACCTGAATGACCACCTTGCCCCCGGTCTGCTGCTGCACAAGGTCCGCAAAATACTGTGCGCCCTGTGTGGTGGGGTACCCGGCGGGCTGGTTGTCGGCATAGGTCAGCACATAGTCCGGTGTGGTCTGCGGCTTTGCGCCACAGCCTGCCAGCTGCAAGGCTGCAAAGCCCAGCCCGGCTAAAAAGGTCCGTCTGCGCATGGTGTCTCCCTCCCTTTGCAGATAGTATAGCGCACAAGACTGCCTTTGTGCAAGAGACAGGAAAAGGCGGTGCCCGCCGCAAAGCAGGTACCACCTTTTAGGAGAAGAAAAAGGAGATGTCTCAGTTACATCAGGCCCATTGCCTGCGGCAGTGCGGTAGACACTGCCGGGATAAAGGTGACCAGCAGCAGGCCGCCGATGATGGCCACATAGTACATAAGCATATACGGCATGACCTTGGAAAGCGAGGTGCGCCCCACCTTGATACCCACGAACAGGGCGTTGCCCACGGGCGGCGTGATGTTGCCGATGCACAGGTTATACACGAGGATCAGACCGAACTGGATGGTGCTCATGCCAAAGCTCTGGCAGATGGGCAGGAACAGCGGGGTGAAGATGAGGATGGCCGGGGTCACATCCATGAAGGTGCCGGACACCAGCAGGATCACGTTCATGATGAGCAGGATGATGTACTTATTGCTGGTCAGGCTCAGCAGGGCTGCCGCCACAGCATCCGGGATCTGCAAAAAGGCCATGACCCAGCCCAGAATGTTGGAAACACCCACAAGGAACACCACCATGCCGGACATCTTGGCAGAGTCCACGATGATCTTCCACAGGCTCTTCAGGTTGATGGAGCGGTAGCAGAAAGCCAGCACCAGCGCATAGACGACCGCGATGGCAGAGCCTTCGGTGGCAGAGAACACACCGCCGATGATGCCGCCGATGACCACGATGATCAGGGACAGGGAAGGCAGGGCGCGCAGGGTGCAGATGCCGAGATTTTTCCAGTCAAACTTGCCGGGGGTGCCTTTATAGCCCAGCTTGACCGCCAGCAGCACGCCCACCACGCAGCAGCACAGCGCCCAGATGATGCCGGGGATGTAACCAGCCATGAACAGCGCAGCCACAGAGGTGCCGCCGGATGCCAGAGAGTAGGTAATCAGGGCGTTGGACGGCGGGATCAGCAAACCGGAGCAGGAGGAAGCAGCGTTGGTGGCAGCGGTCACGGCGGGGTCGTAGCCCTGCTCCTCGGCACCGTCGCGGATCATGGAGCCAACAGCAGCCGCCGCAGCGGAAGCAGAGCCGGAGATGGCGCCGAACAGGGCGTTGGTGCCGATGTTGGTCACCAGCAGTGCGCCGGGCATCTTGCCCAGAATGGCCATGACGAAATCCACCAGACGCTTGGCGATGCCGCCCTGATTCATGATATTGCCGGCCAGAATAAAGAACGGGATGGCGGTCAGGCTGAACTTGCTCATGCCCACAAAGGTGCGCTGGGCAGCGGTCAGCACGGCCACATTCAGGTCGATGGAAGAAAGGATGGCAGTCAGGGAAGAGACTGCAATGGCGTACGAGATGGGCACGCCGAGGAACAGCAGCACCAGCAGCACTGCCAGAATTACGAGTAACGCTTGAATTGCCACAGCTTAGTCCTCCTTGTTTTCCTTGTCGGCATCGGCAGCCATTTCGGCTTCCACTTTTGCAAAGTCTGCATCCTCCGGGGTATCCAGACAGATGGAGCCGTTGGCGATGCCGATAATGTTCAGCACGGAATACACCAGAATGATCACGCCGCAGATGGGCATGACCCAGTAGAACACGCCCACGGCAACGCCCAGCGAGGAGGTCTGCTGTCCCATAGCCAGCTGGGACACCTGAAAACCGCCGAACACCAGAATGGTCGCAGAGAAGAGGAAGGCGATGACCTCGGCAAAGATGTGGAACGCCTTGCGCATGATGGGGTTGAACCGGTCCACCAGCACGGGGATGTTCATGTGGCCGCGCTCGCCGGAGACGATGGTGGCCCCCAGCATGGTGCTCCAGCCGAACAGATAACCCACCAGCTCTTCCGACCATGTGGAGGGAGAGTTGAAGATGTAACGCACGATGACCTGATAGGTGGTCAGCACCACCATGACTGTCATGCTCAGACCTGCCAGCAGGTTGAGCACCTTGTTCAGGGTATTTCTCAGTTTTTCCATGATGCTCCTCCTCAGTCCGCAGTGTGGGCAGCGTTGTGCTGCTGGATCAGGTCATAAATGGGCTGCAAGTCCGGGTTTGCTGCCAGCACGGAATCGTGCAGGGGGGCCATAGCCTCCTGAAACGGTGCAGTGTCCGGGTAAATAAAGTTGACGTGCTGCTCGTTCTCGGCCTTATCTTTCGCCTCAGCCACAGCATCCTCCCAAGCGTCCTGCTCGGTGCGCTTCACGATCTGGAAGCCCTCTTCAAAGATCGCACGCTCCTCGTCGTTGAGCTCGTTCAGGAAAGCGTAGTTTGCCACCAGCAGATCCGGCACCATCTGGTGCATATCATAGGAGTAATACTTGCAGATATCGCCGTGACCGTTATCGGTCAGAGCCAGCTCGTTGTTCTCGGCACCATCCAGAATACCGGCCTGCAGTGCGGTGTACACATCGCCGAAGCCCATGGGGGTAGCGGTGCCGCCCAGCAGACGCATCATTTCCACATTGGTGGGCGACTGCTGTACGCGGATCTTCAGACCCTTCAGGTCGGAGGGCTGGTTGATGGGGGTCTTGATGGTGTAGAAGTTGCGGGTGCCGGCATCCAGCCATGCCACCGTTTCCAGACCGGCCTTGGAAGTGGTCTTGAAAATGGGGTCCGTCACCTCGGGGTCGTCCATGGCCTCGTGATAGGCTTCCACGCTGGAGAACAGGTAAGGCAGGTTGAAGATCTGGTATTTGGCGCTGAAGGTCTCCATGATGGCAGTGGACGCCACCACAAAGTCGATGGCACCGGTCTGGGTCAGCTGCACCATTTCGGTCTGGGAGCCCAGCAGCTCGCTGGGGTACACCTCCACGCGGTACTTGTCGCCCAGCTTCTCGTTGATGTAGTTGGCAAAGGCTTCCAGTCCCAGATGATCCGGGTGGGTCTGGGACTGCACATGGCCGATGCGCACGATCTTGCGGTCGTCATCGGAGCCGGCGCCGCAGCCGGTAAGCATCATGCTGCTGGTCAGTGCCGCTGCGCCCATCAGCGACAGAAACGTTCTTCTCTTCATGAATGGCATCCTCTCTTTTCGCGTTTTTCTATGATTATAGTTTAACAAACCGTTCATTTTTGCGAAACCGGATTATTTTGTGAAACGCAGTACGATTTTGTCTTTGTTGTATCCAAGTACAATTTTTGTGTTTTTTGGACGAAAGAAACTGGCAAAAATAAAAAAGCACTCGTTCCTCTCCTGCTGACAGGCAGGAAAGAACGAGCGCTTCTTTTGGATCCGATTTATCCTTGTGCCGCTTTTTCCGCTGCGGCTACGCGGTATTCCGAAGGGGTCTGGCCGGTCAGGCGCTTGAACACCCTTGTAAAATAGTTGGCGTCGCTGTAACCCACAGCAGCGCCGATGTCCTTCAGGCTCAGGCGCGGGTCCAAAATCAGCTGGCGCGCCTTGTTCACCCGGTATTCGTTCAGGTAGGCCGAAAAGTTCACCTTAAAGCACTGCTTGAACAGCTTGCAGAAATAGGCGTCCGAGTAGCGCAGCGCAGCGGCGGCATCCTGCATGGAGATATCCTCCCCATAGTGAGCGTCGATGAAGCGGCTGATCTCGGCACGGATGATGGCGGTGCGCATATCCTCGTCCTCTTCCCGGCGGAGGGGCTCTGCAGGCGCAGGGGGCTGTGCCGGGCGGGCAGGCAGCGGCACCGACACCTGCCGGATGGCATCCTCCACCGCGAATACCAGTTCCTGCTCGTTGTAGGGTTTGAGCAGATACTCCAGCGCCCGCACAGAGATCGCCTGCCGCGCATAGTCGAACTTATCAAAGCCGGTCAGGAACAGGATGGCGCAATTTTTGTCCGTTTCGCGGATCTTACGCGCCACCTCCAGCCCGGTGAGACCCGGCATTTCAATGTCCAGCACCGCCACCTGCGGCGCTTCGCGGGCAAAAAATTCCAGAGCCTCTCTGCCGTTTTTGGCTTCATACAGACTTATCAGATCTCCCAGATACTTCTGCAAAGTCCGGCACAGCACCTTGCGCTCGATCAATTCATCCTCTGCCACCAGCAATTTGCACTTCACGAGAGCGTCCCCTCCTTTTCTTCCGGCTGCTGCGTTTGCGGGAGCTCAAACCGCACCACAGTGCCATGACCTGCGCGGCTGTACACCTGCATTTTACCGCCCGGATACAGCATCCCGATGCGGCGGGAAATATTGCCAAGGCCAATGCTGCGGCCGGTCTGCTCGCTCTGGGCAATTTTGGTTTGCACGGCGTCCAACTCCTCTGGGGTCATCCCCTTGCCGTTGTCCGCGACCGTGAGCACCAGCACCTTGCCCTGCATCCATGCCCGCAGCAGGATGCGTCCGCCTTCCTCGCGGGACTTGAGCCCATGCGAGTAAGCGTTTTCCACCACCGGCTGCAGCATAAAGGACGGCACCAAAACCGCCGCAGACTGTACATGGATGCTTTTTTCTACGGTAATGCGTCCATCAAACCGCATCTGCTGCAGATAAATGTAGTCCTCCAGCCCGTCCAGTTCCTCCTCCAGCGTGATCTGCTGGCGCTTGGTGCGCAGGTTGTGCCGGAACAAACTGCCCAGATGCACGATCATCTGGTCGGTGGTGGAAGCATCCTCCAGCCGCGCCATACAGGAGATCATGTTCAGGGTGTTGAACAGAAAATGCGGATTCACCTGACTTTTGAGCACCTCCAGCCGGGTGTGCTCCAGATCCTTTTCCAGTGCAAGGTTCCGCACCTCTTCCCGGTGCAAAGCCTGCTGGGTGGTCAGCTGCTGCGCCATGGCGTGTTTCATCTGGTTGAAGGTGGCCGTCAGCCGCCCCACCTCGTCGCTGCTTTTCACCGGTAGGTCCGGGCTGGAAAAATCTCCCTCGGCAATGCTGCGGGAAGCCTGCGCCAGCCGCAGCAGCGGACGCACAACAGCGCGGCTCAGCACCCGGATGAGCAGCAGCATCAGCACGGCCGCCGTCAGGAACAGCCCCAGATACAGCCACGGCAGATGCCGGAGGCGGGTTGCCGTGCTGCTGTAAAGGGTGTTTTCCTGTTCCAGCGTGGCCTGTGTCAGGCGCAGCGCATACTCGGCAAGGTAGTCCTGCAGTGCCATCACATGGTACATCTGTTCAATATAGGTATCTGCCGAAGGTGAAAGCTGCAAAAAGGCATCCCGCTCCTGCCGATAGCCCGCGTATCCCTGTAAAAGGTTCCAGGTGCGGGCATAGCGCTCTTCACCGATGCGGGCATAATCGAAGGGCAGGGCCGCAAGGCTCTGCTCGGCGGCAGCGCAGGCGGCGGTATAGGCCTGCTCCGTTTCAGAAGTAGGCTGGCGCACATAGCGTGCAAAGGCCTGTGTTTCGTCCTTGAGGGCGTTCTGCACCGTGTAGCAGACGGCGTTGTCGGCCAGCAGCGTATCAAAGGAGCGCACCGTCCACTGACCTGCCATGGTAGCAATGCCGGTGGAAAGCATGGTGACCAGCAAAATCGCGGCAAGCCATGCCGTGACCTTGCGGCGCAGGGATATACCGCCCTGCGCGGTTTTGTTCCGTGCCATACGCTTTCCCTCCTGCCCTTGCAGCACCCGGTCTTTTTTATAAGATAAGTATAATAATCTCCCGGGAAAAGTGCAACTGCAAAAAAGCACCGGTTTCCGCAAAGAAGCCGGTGCTTGCAGGTAATGTGCCAAGCGGTCAGCGGGCCAACAGCTCAAAGTGGTTCCGTTTGGTGACCAGCAGCCCTTCTTTTTGCAGCTTGGAAAGCTCCACCGACATGGCGGCACGCTCCACGCAGAGAAAATCCGCCAGCTGCTGACGGTCAAAGGGGATGTCAAAGGAAAGGGAGGACTGCCGGATGGATTCGGCGGACAGGTAGGACAGCAGCTTTTCCCGGGTGGTTCGCTTGCTGACATGGGTGATCTTATCGTTAAAAAGCAGTATTTTGTTTGCCAGAACGCTGACCAGATTGCGGATGAGTTTCTGGTGATGGTCGCAGGCGGTGGGGCAGGCGGTGAGCAGCCGCTTGACGTTCAGCAGCAGGATCTCGCAATCCTCCTCTGCCACCACGCTGATGTTCAGGATGGCACCGGGGGTGGCAGCGTAAGGCTCCCCGAAAAAGTCTCCGGTATTGCACTTGGACAGGATATTGCGGTGTCCCCAAAGATCCTCCTGTATCACAAGGGTGGAGCCGGACAACATGAGCCCCATGACCTCCGTGGAATCTCCGGCACGGAAAATGTAGGAGCCCCGGGGCCGGGTGATTTTCGCTGCACTGACACAGTGCAGGATGGACAAAATTTCATCGTCAGTAAGCCCGGTGAAGAAGGGGCAGCTCCGCAGAACAGGCAGATATTTTTGCATAAAGGCTCTCCTTGTTGGAATTCAAACATACAAGATGGCTTTAGTATACTATAATAAACCTGCAAATGCAAAAACACCCACAACAGGAGAGTATAGATATGATTCGGAAGATCATCCATATTGACGAAGAAAAATGCAACGGCTGCGGCTTGTGCGCAACCGCCTGCCATGAAGGTGCCATTGATATCATCAACGGCAAGGCAAAGCTGGTGCGGGAGAATTTCTGCGATGGCTTTGGCGACTGCCTGCCGGGCTGCCCCACCGGAGCTATCACCTTTGAGGAGCGGGAAGCCCCTGCCTACGACGAGGCAGCGGTGCAGGAGAACAAAAAGAAAAAGGAATTGCAGGAGAAGATGAAGCACCTCCACGAGGGCGGCTGCCCCGGCTCCCGGATGCGGATGCTGGAACAGCCGGAGGCTGCCGAAAGTGCAGTTGCCGCCCCTGTGCAGCCGGTCTCCCGCCTGCGCAACTGGCCGGTGCAGATCAAGCTGGCACCCGTCCATGCGCCCTACTTTGAGGGCGCAAAGCTACTGATTGCAGCGGACTGCACGGCCTATGCCTACGCCAATTTCCATCAGGAGTTTATGCGCGGCAAGGTGACCCTTATCGGCTGCCCGAAGCTGGATGCTGTGGATTACAGCGAAAAGCTGACCGAGATCCTGCGCAGCAACGATATCCAGAGCGTGACCATCCTCCGCATGGAGGTGCCCTGCTGCGGCGGCTTGGAGATGGCGGCGAAAAAGGCGCTTCAGACCAGCGGAAAGTTCATTCCGTGGCAGGTGGTCACCATCTCCATTGACGGAAAAATTCTGGATTAAAAGCACAGGACAGACCTATACCGCCTTTTAATGCTTCACGCATTTCTTGCCTTGCGGTAAAATACCATAGATTCCATAAGCGGGCGACCTGAAAAAGGCTGCTCGCTTTTTTATCGTCATCGCAGTATTTTTGCGGGAACGGCTTTTTGCCGGTAAGGGATAAAAGCGTTCCATAGAAAATAGGTGCTCTTTACAAGAAAAAATCTTGAAACGCTTCTGTTATAATGTTACAATTATGCTACATAATAGGATAGATATTCAAAAAAGCTGCTGACAGCAGAACGAGAATGATATTGCAAGCACCTTCCTGAAATCGGTGAAGTGAAAATAAAGCCGGAATGAGACCGTCTGGGGTGGAGAAAGATTGGATAAAATGAAAAACTCTGGAATGAGCGAAACCATGCAGACCTTGACACGGAAAAGCGCCTGTGTGATGCTGAGCCTACTGTTGCTACTGTCAGCCGTGCTCCCTGTGAAAGCTGCCGCGGAAACCGCCTCTGCAAAGGTTGTTCGTGTCGGCTCGTTTGAGGACACCTTCAACTATGTCAACGAGAAGGGCGCAAGAAAGGGCTACGGCTACGAATTGCTGGAGACCTTGTCCGGCTATACAGGCTGGCAGTTCGAGTATGTGACCTGCGACTGGTCAGACTGCTTCGAAAAGCTCAAAAACGGCGAGATCGACATTATTGGCGGTATCTCTTATACGGAGGACCGCACCCAGGAGATGCTGTTTTCAGACGAGCCGATGGGAGTGGAAAAATATTACCTCTACGCCGATCTCTCGCGCGCAGACATCTCCGCCTCCGACTTCAAGACGCTGAACGGCAAAAAGATCGGCGTTCTGATGGGAACAGAGCCGGAAGTGATGCTGGCCGAGTGGGAAGAAAAATACGGCCTGAAAACGGAACACGTCAACATCTCCAACAACGAGGATGTGAAGCAAAAGCTGGCAAACCACGAGATCGACTGCTTTGTTTCGCTGGAAGAATCCTTCTGGGCAGAGCGTGGCATCTCGACCATAACCCGTGTGGGAGAATCCGGCATCTACTATGCGATCAACAAAAACCGGCCTGATATCAAGGAAGAACTTGACGATGCGATGCGCGCGTTGGACGAAGCTGTGCCTTTTTATACAGCAGATCTGTACAAAAGATATTTCTCAATGGATTATACGCCCATCCTTACAGGGGAGGAAAAGGCGTGGCTCAGAAAGCACGGTGCGATCAGGATGGGCTTTCTGGCGAGCGACAGCGGCGTCAGCACCTTTGACCCTGCCACCGGGGAGTTTACCGGGGTAATCACGGACTATATTCAGTTTGCAGCAGATTGTCTGGGCAATCAGGAACTGGAATTCCAGCTGGTCGGCTATGACAGCAAGGAAGCAGAACTGGATGCGCTGAAATCGGGCGAGATCGACATGATCTTCCATTGCGACCAGAACCCCAATCTGGCGGAAGAGTATCACTTTGCCTGTACCAACACAACGTGGACCTCCAACCTGATGGCGGTCACGAACAAACAGCACTTTAACGAAAACAATGTAAACCGCATTGCCGTTCCCCAAAACAAACTCTCCCTGAAAAAGTACCTTGCGTTTTATTACCCGCAGTGGGAGATCGTGGACTGCGATACACAGGAGGATGCCGCAAAGCTGGTCAAAGACGGACAGGCGGATTGCTTTGTTACCGGGATCAGCAGTGAGAATAAATACAGCAAGAAATACAGCTTTTACAGCGTTCCGCTGGTAAACCCTGTAAGATCCTGCTTTGCGGTCAATAGCGGAAACCGCAGCCTGTTGTCCATCCTGAACAAAACGATCAAGGCAATGCCTGTTAATATGCTTGCCGGCGCGCTTGCGATGTATAAGAGCTCCGCGCGGAAGGTTACCCTGAGCGATTTTATAAAGGATAACTTCTTTATGGCTCTGCTGGTCAGCAGCATTGCGGTTGCAGTTGTTCTGCTCACGATTTTGATGCTGCTCCAGAAGGCGCGTAAAGCCGAAGCTGCTGCAAGGAAAGCCGCAAGCGATACGCAGGAACTGAATGCAAAATTGCAGGTCGCCGTGGAAAAAGCAGAGAGCGCGAACCGCGCCAAGAGCACCTTCCTTTCCAATATGTCCCACGATATCCGCACCCCCATGAACGCCATCATCGGCTTTACCACGCTGGCGCTCAGCAATATTGACGATACAGACCGGGTGAAGGATTATCTTGGCAAGACCCTTGCATCCAGCAACCATCTGCTCTCCCTCATCAACGATGTGCTGGATATGAGCCGCATTGAAAGCGGAAAGATCCATCTGGAAGAGGTGGAGGTCAACCTTTCGGATGTGCTGCAC
>OHKS01000619.1_pt1 | contig 13425 bp, 16 predicted proteins | sample 1568881 | NCBI WGS metagenome assembly OHKS01 (sample SAMEA3879569, study PRJEB24766) | human gut metagenome | biome: human-associated habitat; feature: feces | place: USA | collected 1985/1987 | reverse complement strand
CCTGATCAGGAAGATGTCAGCATTTCTGGAAAACTTCACAAAGTCAAGTGTGCTGGAAGTGGACGGCTACAAAGGAAGGTTCAAAGCCTACACAGCAAGCAGCGACTATTCAAAGATGAAAGTGAAGACCAGATACAAGCTGAACATCGTTCTTGACGGCTATTTTTTTGATGACGAATTAAATCTGGAATATGACGGAATCACACAGACAACGATTGACCGACAAGGGACACGAAAAGCACCAGCAATCATTGAAGTCTATGCAAAGAAAGCGTTGAAGAATTACACAATCAGTGGGTTTGAAGATGACATCATCGTGGAACAGCTGGCAGCAGGACAGACGATCATCATTGACGGAGAAGAAGGACGCATCACGAACAATGGCGCGGACGCATTCGGAAGTGTTGACTTGTGGAAATTTCCAGCAATCACGCAACAGCAAACAGCCCTGAAGTTTTCAAATGCAGATGCAGTCGTTCGGATCAGGTACAAGCCTATGTGGATATAAGGAGGAAGACGGATGCAGATTTTTAATGACAAAAAGCAGCGTGTCGGAATCCTGAAGGGCTTCAAAGATCGCAAGATCGTGAAGACGCTCGATTCTGGCGATAGGGAACTGTCTTTCAAATATCCTTCAGACGGCGAAATGGTTGACCGCCTGAAAGAAGAATATTACATCAGGACAAAAGATGACGAATATGTCATCAGAAAAAAGAAGACAGGCGCGCAGTTCAATGAATACACAGCACAGTTGAATGTCGAAGAACTGGAAGGCGCGGTCTTCCCTTATGGCTTTGAAAGCAAGGAACAGACGATCAGGGCATGTCTTGAATTTGCCTTTGAAGGAACAGGCTGGAAGGTTGGCGTGTGCCAGATCACAAAGAAAAGGACAATCAACAAGGATGAAGAAACGAACGCATGGAAAGTCCTTCAGGACTGTTTGTCAACATATCGTACAGAATGCAAGATCAACAGCCTGACAAAGACAATCGACATATATGAACAGATTGGATCAGACCGCGGACGATACTTCATCGAAGGACTGAATCTGAAGAAGCTGACAGTGACTTCCGACACATACGATTTTTATACACGCCTGATCCCTTTAGGAAAAGACGGAATCGGAATTGAATGGCTAGGAAAGCCATATCTTGAAAATTATCAGTACAGCAGCAAGATCAAGACCTATGTGTGGAGCGATGAGCGATACACGAACACGACAAGCCTGATAGAAGACGGCATCGCGAAACTGGACGAAATGTCGAAGCCGTATGTCGCCTATGCAGCAGATGTGATTGACCTTGCAAGACAGTCAGAGAAATACAGCAGCGTGTTTGATTATGACATAGGCGACACAGTCTGGATGATTAGCAGGAAGACACGCACAAAGGAAAAACAGCGAATTGTGAAGCTGACGGAATATCCAGAAAGCCCACAAAAAAATACTGTCGAACTTTCAAACGCAACAAAGACATTCGCTGAAGTGCAGCAGGAAGCAACGGATCAGGCAAAGTCAGAAGCAATCAAGATTGCAAACAGTAGCGCGAAGAAAGTTCTTGAAGATGGCTATTACACGAAGACAGAGGTTGAAACACACATAACAGCATCGAAGGAAGAAATCGAACTGGGCGTGTCAAAGACCTACGAAACGAAAACCATTGTCGATCAGAAGATCAAGAGTGCAAACGATCTGACAGATGAAAAGTTGACAGAATACAGCACGACAGAACAGATGCAGGCTGCAATCAACCTGAAAGCGGAAGAAATTGATCTTTCAGTTTCAAAGACCTATGAAACGAAGACGACAGTCACAGAGAAGATCAAGAGTGCAAACGATCTGACAGATGAAAAGTTGACAGAGTATTCCACAACAGAAGAAATGAATGCGGCTATCAAGGTGCAGGCAGACAGCATCACGACAGAAGTTAAAAAGAAGGTCAATAGTTCGGAGTTCGGCACGAAGATCACACAGAACGCGTACAACGTGCGTGTCGCTTGGAATGGCAACAGCAAATATATACAGCTGGAAGCAGGACAGCTGGCGATCTACAACGGCGAAGTTTCAACATCACAGAAAAGGGCTGTATTTGACGAACAGGGAAATCACTTCTATCGCGATGGATATTATGTCGGAAAGATTGGAACAAACCAGTGGTCGGGGAACAACGCGCACAAAGGGCTTGTGTTCGATCTGGACTATCAGGGAAAATACATGGCATTTGCGCAGATGAAGTCACAAGGCGCAGGATCATATACAACGATGCTGTGCTTCAGCCGCGAAGGAAGCATATATGATCAGTATGGCATACACTTGGGATGTGACTTCTATGGTCATTGGTTCGACATGTACAATGTCGATCTTCACGATGTCAATATAAACGGATACGGCGTGGCAGATGGTAAAAGCATACCGATAGTGACAGAAATTCACGACAACGGAAACGGAACAGTCGGCTGGACGACATCATCAATCAGTGTCAGAGGTGGAATGATTACAGCAGTACCACAAGGGAGCGCGAATATATAATGAGCAAAGAAATCATAATTGAAGAAGATACAAAGACGGAAACAAAAGAAATGATCATTGATCTGCCTGAAGGCGAAAGAGGGATCACAGAAGAAGAAACAGAAACAAAGGAACAGCAGATCAAAAACACGATGCTTGCGCAGATGGATTCAAAGCTGGACTTGATACTTGCATATCAGGAAGCTGCGCTGGAATAACAGGAGGATGGCACATGAAACCGATTGAACAAAGAATTGCATGCGCAAAGGGAGAGATCACAAACGCGATCGTGACAGCCAGTACAGTCCACGGACTGTCAGCGACACTGATTGAAGGTGTACTTGCTGACGCGCTGTCGGAAATCAAATCGCAGGCAAAGATCGAACTTCTGAATGTGTACAACAAGGAATTGAGTGAAGCACAGCAGGAGAACAAACAGCTGAAGGAAGAACTTGAAAAAGCGAAGGCAGCAGCAAAGAAGACATTGAAGACCGAACCTGACGCAGAGCAGGAGGAAGGGGACGACAATGGCAATGGAACTGATAACTGACATAACACTGGAACTGACAGGCGATGAACGCTTGTATATGGCATCTGCGAAGCAGGGCGACAAGCGCACACGATTCATCAGGATCGCGCTGACGAATAATGGCAAGGTATTCACGATCCCGACAGGGTACATTGCGATCGCAAATATCAAGAAGCCTGACAAACACTTCTGCTATAACGAATGCAAAGTGACGGACAACAAAGTCATGGTCGAACTGACAAATCAGGCACTTGCAGCAGCAGGAACAGCGCACTGCGACATTGAGATCAGGGACGCGCAGAACGTGTATGTGTTATCTTCACAGGCGTTCACAATCGAGATCGAAGAAACAAACAGGAATGATGCTGCGATTGAAAGCTGCAACGAGATCACGGCACTTGAAAACAAAGTGCAGCGGTACATCGACAATATAGTTCAAACAAAACAGGATATTTTGTCGGTAGAAGCTGCGATGAAGGTTGCTGAAGCTGCCAGAGCATCGGCAGAGGTTGACAGGATAAATGCTGAAGCCCGAAGAAACAAAAGTGAAAAGGACAGGGAAACAGCGGAAACGGCAAGACAACAGCAGCTTCAGATCATGCAGGAAGCGACAGGGGCGGCGAACAATGCTGCTTCTTCAGCGAATACAGCAGCAGGAAAAGCAAACACGGCAGCGGCACGCGCTGAAGAAACATACAAGTCACAGGAAGAATTGCAAAAAATGTATGAAAAGATGCTGGACATCAAGGGAGCAGTCGGAAGCACGATTGACGGCGGCACAGCGATCAGCATTGATCCGATGACTTGCGATGGCGGCACAGCATTCACAACAGAGGAATGTGAAGCAGACGCAGGCACAGTGTAGGAAGGAGGAAACACAATGGCAACATGGACAGTCAAACCGAAGAAGGACACGACAGCGAACTGGAAGGCTTCAGGACGCATCCTTGAAGTGAATGAATGGGGCGTTGAAGAAACTGCATCAGGAAAGTACATCTTGCGAATTGGAAACGGAAAAGATAAGTTTCTTGACCTTCAGCCAGTTGTTGACACAGAAAACCTTGCAAAGATTTATTCGGAGATCAGCAACTTCAACGCAAACATGCAGCAGGCGACATCAGCAGCAAACGCTGCAGCACAGTCGGCACAGCAGCAGGCAGCAGCAGCACAGGCAGGCGCGGCAGCTTGCAAGGACATCCAGAAGGGGATCAATTCAATGTCGGATTCTGCGACAGGGAAGAAGTACACAATCGGCGTTGAAGCAGGGCTTGTGTACTTGGAAGAAACAACATAACAGGAGGAAAAAGAAATGGCAAGGCTTTATGTAGCAGACAAAGAAACGCTTGACGCTGTGAAGGCTGACACAACAGGAATACTGGCACAGCTTCAGGATAAAGATGGAAAATTCAGCAATGTCAAGCGATATGGAATCAAGATCAACAAGGCTGACAGCAATCCTGACACGCGCATCACATATCTGTACGATGCAGCAGGATTCACGCCAGCGAAGATGAACTTCACAGACGGATCATTCGACTTCGGCTCATGGGGCGAAGTATTCTTCATTAAGCAGAACAGACCAGTCATGCTGAAGGCAGACAGAACAGTCGCGTATGAATTAAACCACACAGACCATTCAAAGAAGCTGGATGGCACTGCATCCGATGTCGGGGACGCATCAACGACACTGAATGCGATGTCTGAATTTCCTTTGATGTGGCTGTGTCAGTACGAAGTCGGAAACTATGAATATATCATCGTATCTGACACAAGAGTTGACAGCAACTACAACGCAGACGCATACACAAGAGAAGATGGAAGCATTGCAGATCATATGTACATGCCTATGTACGGCGGCAGCTATGACGGCGCGAAACTTCGCAGCTTGTCAGGAAAGAAACTGGACTGCAACACAAACGCACAGACAGAGATCAGCAGGGCAGCAGCAAACGGAACAGGCTGGACGATCATTTCATGGAGCAGAAGAAACCTGATCGAAAGTCTTCTGACATTGATCAGCAAGTCTGAAAACTTTCAGGCGAAGTTCGGTCAGGGCGCATGTAGCACATATGTCAATGATTCATCAAAAGACTACGGAAAAGTTGTGACAGGAACACTGGACACAAAAGGACAGTTCTTCGGATATAATGACGGAACGCATGAGGTCAAAGCGTTCTATTGCGAAAAACTATGGGGAAACCGCTGGGACAGACTTGTGGGCTATATATGCGACAACGGAACAATCAAAGTGAAGATGTCGCCGCCTTATAACCTGACAGGGAAAGACTACATAAAAGTCGGAACAGCGTGCAAGACAGAAGGATGGCAGAAAGACACATTGATGACGCGCTATGGACGATTTGTCAAATCTGTCGGCGGCAGTGCTTCGACATATCGTTGTTGTTATTACTGGATCAACGTGAAGATTGTTGCGGTCGCGCTTGTCGGTGGTAACACCAACAACGGCGCGAACTGCGGTGCTTACGTCAACTTGAACAACACTGCTTCGAATGCGAATTGGAACATCGGCGGCTCTCACTCTTAACAATCATGGGACAATAACCTAATGCACACGATATTCCGCGCCACTTGGCGAAAGTTAAACCGAAGAAAGGGTTGTGCTAGTAGGGCAAAAGCCACGAACGTGCAACAGGTGTTAAGAAGGAAACCTTTTGAATGAAGACATATAAACATATATTTGAAGAATTGCTGAAAGAAGAAAACATCACACAATGTTTTCACGATGCAGCAAAGCGCAAGACGACACGTCCCGAAGTCGCCAGAGTGCTGAAGGAAGAAAGAGAAGTCGGAAACGACAGACCTGAACCGCAATGTCTTCAGGAACATGTGAAAGCACTTCAAAAAATGCTGGAAGAAGAAACATATCAACCGCCAGAACATAAAAAGATGCTGATAAACGAATATAGCTGCGGAAAGGTCAGGGAAATCATAAAACCTGAATTTCAGTATGAACAGGTCGTGCATCATTGCATCATAAAACAGCTTCAACCGATCGTGCTTCATGGACTATATGAACACGCACTGGGAAGCATACCGAACAGAGGTTGCCACAGTGGAAAGAAACAAGTTGAAAAGTGGATAAAAGCCTATAAAGGAAAGAAGTTCTATATCCTGAAGGCAGATGTCAGACACTGCTTCGATACAGAAGACATTCGCGTAATTGAAACAAAGCTGAAACGCGTGATCAAAGACGAAAGATTTGTTAGATTGTGCAGCACAGTCATGGAGCATGAAGCGACAATGAAGCCACCTGAATTTGATCGGGAATGGATCGAGGATGAACAATGGAAAGATACTGAATTTTTGTCAGGGCTTCCGCTTGGGTTCGTGACTTCACAATGGTTCACGCAGCTGAATTATAAAGAACTCGATCACAAGATTGTTGAAGAGTGGAAGGAACTGGGCGGCGTTGACCATTCAATTCGATACGCGGACGACATTGTTGCGTTCGGAAGAAACAAAAAGAAACTTCACAGACTGAAAGATGTTATGTCGGAATATATGAAAAATGAAATGCATCAGAAAATCAAATACAACTGGCAAGTGTTCCGTTTTGAATATCCCGACAGGAAAGCACCGCCAGTCATTGACAAGAAGACAGGAAAAGAGAAACCGAAGACCAGAGGGCGTGCGCTAGACTTCATGGGATTTGTATTTCATTACAATCGCACAACGCTTCGCAAATCAATCCTGAAGCGTGCAACAAAGAAGGCGCACAGAATTGCAAAGAAAGAGAAAGTCAACTGGTATGATGCTTCAGCAATGCTGGCATCAATGGGCTGGTTTACACATACGGACACTTATGGCTTTTATGAAGATCATATCAAGCCATATGTCAATATAAAGCAACTGAAAAAGAAAGTCAGCAAGCATTCAAAGAAAGGAGTGAAGAACAATGATGTCAGAATGGTATCAGTCAGAAAGTATGGACAAGCCGACAGAGTGGGACACGACATCAAGCCCGACAGTGGTCTATCAGCGAAAGAGCATCGCAGAGCAGATCAGGAAGGGCATTGACGGAGAAAAAGACCGCACTGTCTATGTGTACAGCGAAAGGACTATGACACAGGAAGAATATGCAAGACTTCAGGCAGAGCTTGAAAGTCCAGCAACAAAGATGATCATGCAGTCAATGTCATCAATTGAAATGAACGTGGCAATGATGCAAGAAATGATGGAGGTATAAGCATGGCAGAAACAAGCACAGGAACAAACACAGAAACAACCGAAAAGGTACACAGCAAAAAGTTCGATTCGCTGAAGAAAAAGTGGGAAATGGACTATATCACAAAAGACACACTGAAAGGCTGGGTTGTGCTGAATGAGAAGAGAGCAGGAAAGGGCATAACAGCAGAGGAATACAAGGAAATTACTGGCGAAGAGTATGAAGCCAGTGAAGAATAATGACGCAGATTGAATTGATCGACAGGCTGTGCGCCGTGAATACGCTTCTGACAGACATTGTCAGGGAACAGGCAGAAATAATGGCGCAACATGGAATCGAAGCGATACAGACGCAGGACGAAGCCACAGACAGGCTTGACGATCTATTCGGGAAGCGCAAAAGGGCAGAAGACGAAAACGATGCAATCGAAGCAGCACTTCGCAATTATATTTGACGGAGGAAAAAGAAAATGACTATTGAAGTATCATTGTTACTTTCAGGCGTGTCGATTGCGTTTGCAATCTTCTTCGGAATCAGTACACGCAACAGAAACGTGAAGAAGGACACACAGGACGAAGCCAGAGAGGATGCAACGATCCTGACCAAACTGGAAAACATTCAGAATACTATGATTGAAGTGAAGTCTGAAATGGGATCATACAGAAACGAAATGAAAGAGATCAGGGAGTATTACATCAGGGCATCGGAAAGTCTGAAGCAGCTTCATAAGCGTGTGGATAGAATTGACAAGATCATTGATGAATCACATCCACATCAGTACATCGAAGAGTAACAGGAGGAAAGCGCGTGGAGAAGTACAGCTATACAATACCAGCAAGCAGAAGAAAGAAAAGACGCAAGAAGTCGCTGACAAGCTGGATCATGGAGTTTTCAAAAAAAGTTGTGGTTGTCTGCGTGCTGCTTTACATCATCATTGAACTGTTTTCAGTAATAGCGATCTGGCACTTCGCAGACACATCAGTGCTGACCACACTGATCAGCGAAACATCAGAAGTGCTTCGCATGGGTGTGTTCGGGTACATGATAAAGGCAGGAATTGAGAACTGGCAGAAAATCAAAAAAGGAAAGCAGGAAAGTGAAAACGAGGAAGGCGGTGCGAACGGATGAAAAATGCAGCTTTAATATTAAAAACAATTTATGATAATTTGCCGATGATCCTGACAATCATTGCGATTGTGGCAGGCATCGGAATCAAGGTCAGAAACTTCCTGAAGCAGTCAAAGGAAGACCAAAAGAAGCAGCTTCAGGAACAGGCAGACAAAGTCGTGGAACTGGTAAAAGAAAGCCTTCTGTCTATCGTATCAAAGGCAGAAAAGGAATGGGGAAGCGGCACAGGAACAATCAAGAAGTCATGGGTGTGGGAACAACTTCAGGCACAACAGCAGAAGTTGACGGAATACATATCAGAAGGACTGATCGACAAAGACATGGTCGATGATCTGATTGAAGCGGCAGTTGAAGAACTGAACGCTATTTTGAAAAAGAATCAGAAGGCTGCTGAAGCAGTCAAGCCGCCTGAAGAAAGAGAAGCGGCAGCGGTAGCAGCTGCGCTTCAGGCGCAGAAGATACAGACGAAATAAAAAGACAGGAGGTCAAAAGGAATGCTACATGCTTACATTACATCATACGCGATCTGCTTCATGGCGACAGTAGTCATCATTATGCTATTGCTGATCGCAGGCGTTGAGATCGACAAGGAAGAAGCGAAACATCACGGCGCAGAGGTTGAGCCGCCGCCAACAGCGAAGGACTGGATCGGGTATATATTAAAAGCATTCCTGATCGCCTTCGTGGTATCATTAGCAGCCCCACTGGTATTGATATTTTATATCTTTGTGATCGGTTGCATTATCATTTCAGCATTAACAGAAGAATAACAGGAGGAAAAAAACATGGGAACATTATGCGGATGGGCTAGTATTGACGAAAACGGAAAAGCAACAGGAGGACAGAAAGGCGATCAGACAGGTCGTGAAGTAAAGACTGGAAACTGGTATGACTTCGGTCAGACAGTCGTGCTTCGTTTCAAGGACAGAAACAAGGCAGCGAAGGCGGCGACAGCGATGAAGCAGCTGTGCGCGAATGACAATGTCGGATATTGTCAGGGACACAGAACTTCACTGTACACAGAACTTGAAAAGGTCGGCTGGAATCCGACAGCATTGAAAACACCTTGCGAAACCGATTGCAGTGCGATGATGTCGCCAGTGCTTAAATGCGCAGAAATCAGCGTGTCAAAGGATATTTACACAGGCAACATGGTCAATGCTATTATGGCAACAGGAGAGTTTGAAAAACTCACAGGAAGCAAGTACACAGACACAGGCGACAATCTTATGACTGGCGATATTTCAGTGGCAGCAGGCAAGCACACAATCATGGCACTGGAAAACGGATGCAACGTGTCAGGCGGCAACGGATCAGGAAGCGGATCAGGAAGCGGATCAGGCAATAATCCAGCTGTACCATACGGAACAGCAAAGACAGCGACATTCACTGGATATGTGAACACAGGCGCACTGAATGTCAGAAAGCAGCCTGATCCAGATGCAGACAAACTTGTGTCATATCCTTGCATCAAGCAGAACACAGAAGTCGGAGTGTGCGGAAGCGCAAAAGCACCGAACGGCGCATTGTGGTATTACATCTATATTGACGGAGCAAAGGGCAAGAAGTACGGATATGTAAACGCAAGATACATCACAGCGAAATAAGGAGGAAGCGCGATGGAATACTTCATGGGCAAAACATTCGACAAAGAGAAAAATAAGCCATACAAGAAACTGGATGCAGCAGAGAAGGCAGCAGAGAAAGTGAAAGCCGCTGTATTTGATGAAAATGGCGAAGTGGTAAAAGACTTCAGGGAAAAGGTTGAAACGCCAGCAGAGCCGCCACAGACAGCCACAGACGGCAGTCAGGAGCAGCAGGCAACCAACAGCGCAGATCAGACCGATCAGGAGAAGAAGACCGATGCAGAAACCGATCAGGCAGATCAGGAACAGCAGCAGGCAACAATGACCGACACTGTACCTGAAGGCGCGCTGGACACAGATGCAGACGGAAACGTGCCGACATTCGATGCAGACGGAAATCAGGTCGGAACTGCAACGCCTGAAGAAATCAAAGCAGCTGAAGAAGCTGTCACAGAAAACATTGACGGCGTGCCAGCGGTAAGAATCAAAGGAAAGATCAGAAGGGTGTTCAATGGTAGCATCAGGATCAGAAAAGCACCTTCATGGAGCAATGACGCTGTCGGAGGTGCAGCAGCATTCACAGAAAAGATTGTCACACATGTGATGGAAGTGGACGGAAAGCCGATGTACAAGACACTTGATGGATATTTCATCAGCGGCGATCCGAAGCTGGTTGAATACATCGAAGAATAATGTCGATAATTTTGGAGTAAAAGAGAAGCAAGACGGACAATGCGCCGCCTTGCTTTTATTTTGTCCACATATAGAGGATAACTGTGTGGATAACCACAATATATTGATTGTACTAACAAAGCAGTACCGACAGGAAATCTTGATTCCAAGACCAGTGATGAGGTAATCGCTCTGCTTAAGATGACAGCAAAAAAATATGGACAGACAATTGTAATGATTACCCATGATGACGAAATTGCACAGGTCGCTGACCGTATTCTGGTGATTGAGGACGGACAGGTGGTGGATTTCAGATGAAGACAATAAGCAGGATTGCATATAGCAATGACAAAAAGAACAAGACAAGAAGTATACTGATTATGATGTCCATATGTCTGACTACGATGCTGCTTGTGATTATCAGTACTGTGGGAAATGGAATGATCCGTTTACAGAAAAGTCAGGCGGCAGGCTCATATGGAAGCAACTACGGCCTGTTTATCGCCGCAGATGGTACGCAATTAAAAGAAGTGGAACGCAGAGCTGAGATATCTGATATCGGCATCATGTGTACGGAGGGCATCCTGAAAGGAAATGAAAATGGCGGCTTTGTCAGTGCGGATGAAACGGTCAGGAAAATGCTTCCCTATAATCAGGAATATGTGTTGAAGGAAGGTACCTATCCGGAAAAGGCGCAGGAAATTGCCGCAGGACGCGCTTTCTTTGATGCAGTGGGATACCATGATGTAAAGGTCGGAGACACCGTAACATTGGAGTACCGTTCCGGCATGCAGTCGGAATACGCACCGGTGGAATTTACTGTCAGCGGGATTTTATATGACCGGGATGAATATACCATCGAGGCTTCCTATGTTGTATTCGGTTCGCAGGATTTTTATAATGAGCGTGTTGCGGAGGGTGACAGGCAATATAATATCTATTTTACCTTGAGTGATTCTGCAAATGTATCTATGAATAATGCTGCGCCTGTTATAAAAGAAATCGCGGATTCCTGCGGCATTGACCAGAAAAACGTGATCATCAATGACCTCTACCTGCAGTGGGTATTGCAGCCGAGCTATGAAATGATTGTGGTTTGTGGAACCCTGATCCTCGGAATCGTGCTGTTTTCCGTTGTGGTCATTTATAATATCTTCCAGGTCGGGATCGCCCAGAAGGTTCAGGAGTACGGAAAAATCAAGGCGCTGGGTGCAACCAGAAAGCAGATGAAGCAGTTGATCTTTCGTGAGGGCATTCTTCTGGCGGTTCCTTCGATACCGCTGGGGCTGCTGTTTGGTTTCCTGATTGCAAAAGTCAGCTTCAACTGGCTGGTGGAGCAGGGAAATCTGGTATCGTCCGGAATCAAGAACCATCAGGTGCCTCTGTTTTCACTGACAATTATGCTCATCTGCATTTTTGTATCGTTTCTTACGGTCGTTTTGGCTCTGCGCAAACCCATGAAAATTGTTTCCCGGATTTCACCCATCGAAGCGACACGGTATCTTGACGGCTCCAAAACGCAAAAACAGGGCAGACGAAAAGGCAGAAAAGATGTCACCGTTTTCTCCATGGCAATGGCAAATGTGACAGGCAATCCGAAAAGAACCATTGCTACGATTCTTACCATGGGGCTTTCCTGTGTATTGTTTGTAATTATCTCTAATTATGTTGGGAATATTGACACGGAGCACGAGGCGCGGATTGCAATCAACCATGGACAATTTGAGTTGCAGCTGGATTATTCCCAGAATTATGATGAAGCCTATTCGGAGAATAATCTGGACACAATCCTACAGAACAACCCACTGAATGATTCTTTGATTAAAGAAATCAAATCCATCCCCGGTGTAACGGATGTACTGACGAGAGAAATCGTCTCTGCAGATCTGAACGGAACAAAATTTCCGGTTGCAATCGTAAATCAAGAGGATTTTGAAATGATGCGCGGGGATGGCGATATCGGTTCCATGGACTATGCACAGGCTGTCAAAAACGGGGATGTTTTCTTTGGCTGGTCCATGTGGATGGAAGCTGACGGGTATTCTGCGGGTGCACCGATTACATTCAACTTTGATAACGGAAGCGGAACCTATACCTATCATGGAAAAATCGCAGGCTCCTTTGTAAGCGCGGACACTTATCTGGTCATTCCGGAAGAAGTATACCGCTCTGTAAATCCGAAAGGGACATCTTATGGATACCTGTGGGTGGATTGTGCTAAAAAAGATGTGGCATCTGTAGAGCAAAGCCTGAATGACCTGCTCTCCGATACTTCTCATATCAAGCTGAACACCTATCACGCAGAATTGCAAACCGCAGAATACGCAAGCCGTATGATGAAGCTTGGCTGCTATCTGTTCATGGCAATTGTCGGTCTCATTGGGTTTATGAATCTGGCAAACACCATGATCATCAATATCACCACGAAGAAGCAGGAATACGGTGTGCTGCAAGCGGTAGGCATGACCAATAAGCAGTTGAATCTGAGCTTACAAATACAGGGCTTGATTTTTACGGTTGGCACCATCTGCGTCGCACTTGCTGCCGGTCTGCCCCTTGGCTATGCACTGTTTTCCTATGCGAAGCATAATGGGATTTTTGGAATGAACGTTTATCACGTTCCTCTTATCCCGATTCTTGTTATGATTCTTCTGGTTGGTATTCTACAAATTGTGCTTTCCTGTGTTTTAAGCAGTAATCTGAAAAAGGAAACGCTGGTAGAAAGAATAAGGTATCAGGGATAGCAAGTAATATGTAATGAACTAGGTCTTAACGAAGAGGAGAAATAGATAACTTCCATTTTGTATGTATGATAAAT
>OHKS01000610.1_pt1 | contig 13544 bp, 9 predicted proteins | sample 1568881 | NCBI WGS metagenome assembly OHKS01 (sample SAMEA3879569, study PRJEB24766) | human gut metagenome | biome: human-associated habitat; feature: feces | place: USA | collected 1985/1987 | reverse complement strand
CCGGCAGCCAATGAAGAAACCCCTACTACATGAACGTCGTTCTCAACCGCTTCGCGGGCAGCCTCGGCCGGTGTCTGGAACAAGGGTCCCATATCCACATCGAAACCACAGTCGGCATATCCGGTTGCAACCACCTTGGCACCGCGGTCGTGTCCATCCTGTCCCATCTTGGCAACCATGATACGCGGACGGCGACCTTCTTTCTTTGCAAATTCTTCGGTCAGTTCGCAAGCTTTTGCGAAATCTGCATCTTTTTTACTTTCTGATGAATACACGCCTGATATAGTTCTAATTACTGCTTTATAACGTCCTACAATCTTTTCGCAAGCATAAGAGATTTCTCCCAAAGTAGCACGGACACGGGCTGCCTCGACAGCCAGTTCCAGCAAGTTGCCCTTACCGGTCTTTACACATTCAGTGATGGCTTCCAACGCCTTGTCTACTTCTGCCTGGTTACGTCCTTCCTTCAGACGCTTCAGGTTTTCAATCTGTTCCTGGCGAACTGCCGTATTGTCAATTTCAAGAATATCAATCGGAGCTTCTTTCTCCAGACGATACTTGTTCACACCGACAATGGTCTGTGAACCGCTGTCGATACGGGCTTGTGTACGCGCAGCAGCCTCTTCGATACGCATTTTGGGAATGCCGGTTTCGATGGCTTTTGCCATACCGCCCAGTTTCTCTACTTCCTGAATCAACTCCCAAGCCTTGTGAGCCAACTCATTAGTCAGGCTTTCCACATAATAAGAACCTCCCCATGGGTCTACATTCTTGCAAATGTAAGTTTCTTCCTGAATATAAATCTGCGTATTACGTGCAATACGTGCAGAGAAATCCGTCGGCAAAGCAATGGCCTCATCAAGAGCGTTGGTATGCAGTGACTGGGTATGTCCCAATGCAGCAGCCATCGCCTCGATACAAGTACGGCCCACATTGTTGAACGGGTCTTGCTCTGTCAATGACCAACCGGAAGTCTGGGAGTGCGTGCGCAAAGCCAACGACTTCGGATTCTTCGGGTTGAACTGCTTCACAATCTTTGCCCACAACATACGTGCGGCACGCATCTTGGCAATTTCCATGAAATGGTTCGTCCCGATGGCCCAGAAGAAAGACAGACGCGGTGCAAAAGCATCAATATCAATACCTGCGGCAACACCGGCACGGAGATATTCGCTTCCTGCATGTGATAGCCGGAGATGGAAATGGAGTTGAACTTAGGCATCTTCTGGGAAGTATATTCAAAGATGTCCGAGATAATCTTCATGGAGAAGGCAGGCGGATAGATATAAGTATTACGTACCATGAATTCTTTCAGAATATCATTCTGGATAGTACCTGCCATTTCTTCCAGCTTGGCACCTTGTTCCAAACCTGCATTGATATAGAATGCCATAACAGGAAGCACAGCACCGTTCATAGTCATGGACACGGACATCTTGTTCAAAGGAATTCCATCGAACAGCACCTTCATGTTCTCCAAGGAACAAATGGATACACCCGCCTTGCCGACATCACCCACCACGCGTTCGTGGTCGGGGTCATAACCACGGTGAGTGGCCAAGTCGAAAGCTACAGACAAACCTTTCTGGCCGGAAGCCAGATTACGACGATAGAATGCATTGGATTCTTCGGCTGTGGAGAAACCGGCATACTGACGGATGGTCCAGGGACGCAAGGTGTACATCACCGAATACGGACCACGCAGATAAGGAGGAAGTCCGGCAGCATAGCCCAGGTGTTCCATTCCCTCAAGGTCTTCTTTTGTATAAACAGGCTTCACTTCAATGTGTTCCGGCGTTTTCCAATCAGCATGGATGCCGTTAGCCTTTTGCCACTCAGCACCGTTGACGGGCTGAAAAGCGGCATATATATCTAAGTTTTTAAAATCTTTTCGCATCATGTTATTTACGATTTGACGATTTACGATTTACGATTGAAGTTACTTCTTCAAAAGTTTGGCGTTGAATTCTTTTAATGTCTCTAATACATTTACCCTGACATGGATAAAGTTCTCGATACCGGCAGCTTTCAAGTCGTCCATACAAGCGGGAGCACCGGCTACGATGAACATGGCACGGCCGTCCAGAGCCTTGAAAGCAGGAACAGCATATTCCGCATATTCATCATCGCTCGAACACAATACCACAATGTCGGCCTTGGCAGCCATAGCAGCTTCTATACCCTCTTCTACAGTAGAGAAGCCGAGATTATCAACGACTTCATATCCGGCACAAGCCAGGAAGTTGCAAGAATACTGTGCACGTGCCTGACGCATGGCCAGATTACCGATAGTCAGCATAAATGCTTTCGGACGCTTGCCGGAAGCTTCCGTTTCAAGACGCAACGCCTCGAATTCACTGGCAGCACGGTCAAAGTTCAACGTCGGAACATCCTTTTCGCATGTATGTCCGCCACCGCAACAACAGGTAGCTTCAACCGGCTTCTTGTCTCCGGCTTTTTCAGTAAAATTAGGGAATTGATTGGTACCCAACAGCACTTCTTTACGCTTGGCAACTGCGGCATGACGGGCCTTGTTGCTCTCGTTTACGGCAGCCTGCACTTTTCCGGCTTTTACGGAAGCATAGAAACCTCCGTCTTCCTCTACAGCCAGGAACAAGTCCCAAGCCTGCTTGGCAATGGAAACTGTCAGGTTCTCGATATAGTAAGAACCGGCAGCCGGGTCGATAACCTTATCGAAGTGTGACTCTTCTTTCAACAACAATTGCTGATTACGCGCCATACGTTCAGAGAACTCGTTAGGAGCATCATAGGTCTTGTCAAATGGAGTAACCGTCATTGAATCAACGCCTGCAAGGGCCGCACTCATTGCCTCGGTCTGTGTACGCAACAAGTTTACGTGTGCATCGAACAAAGTCAGATTGAATGAGGATGTCTCCGCATGAATCTTCATCTTGGCAGCACAACGGCATTCGTTGTTCTCGCCCTTATTTTCACAATCGCGCAGGCATTCGGGGCTGTAAGAAGCTACAATATTCGCCCACAACATGCGCGCTGCACGGAATTTGGCTATTTCAAGGAAGTAATTGGAACTGATGCCGAAATTGAATTTAATCTTCTTGGCTACCATTGCGGCAGGCAGACCAGCATCAACCAGTTGGTTCATATACTCATTACCCCAAGCCAAAGCATAACCCAGCTCCTGGAAGATATAAGAACCGGCATTGTTCAATGTCAGTGCATTTACATTGAGTACACGATATTTCGGAAGGGCAGCAGTCGCTTCAATCAGAGACTTGGCTGTCGCTACCATATCGCCTTTTTCCTTACCCTTAGCCAGCATCTTGTTGAAGTAGTCATAATTGATGGAACCCTGCAACTTCGTCAAGTCATAATCCTTCTTCCGGAAATAAGCGACAAGAAGTTCTGCAAGTTCCACCACGTGTCCCTGGCAGGTAGAGAAATTCAACTCGACACATTCTGCGCAGATGTCTTTCAATAACGTTTCGATGTACTCTGCACTCAGTTCCTTGGCCTTTACATGGAAGGAAAGTGAATCCACGCCTTTATTCAAGATGTCCAGCGCCTTGACATTAGCCTCTTTGGGGCATTCCACTTTGATTTCCTGACGAACAAGCCATTCATTGTTGTCTTTCTTGGTACCTCTGAGATAAGGGAACTCGCCGGGAAGGGCATCTGTCGTCTTTAAACCTTCGAGATCTTCCATACGGTAGAAAGGTTTCACCTTAAATCCTTCGTTTGTCTTCCAAACGAGCTTCTTCTCGAAATCCGCCCCTTTCAGGTCTGCGGTAACCTTCTCCATCCACTGTTCGGTGGAAACGGGAGAAAAGTCGGAGAAGAGTTTTTCTTTACTGTCTGCCATAGTTTATTTAAAATTTAAATAGATGAATACTATTCATTTTTGTCATCAAGAGACTTGCAAATATAAACAAATACTTAGAACAAAATCTTTTTTTAGAGAAAATTGCACTTACAGATGACTCCGTGTCCATACGGATTCAGCGTATTCACCGGAAGCATACTCTACTTTTGCAAAGTTGATATAGCAAAAAGTACCACAAAGCCTTTGCTACCTCCTTTTTATTAAGTAATTTTGCGCGAAATTTAAAAAACGACATATTAATAAGGTACTATGAATTGGTTAGAAAGCTTGCTATGGGACCCTTCATCTGTCGCTCACATCGTTTGTTTGTATGCATTCGTAATATCTGTGGGCGTATTGCTGGGTAAGATTAAGATTTTCGGGGTATCGTTGGGGGTTACATTCGTCCTCTTTGCCGGTATCCTGATGGGCCATTTTGGCTTCACGGGCGAAACACACATTTTGCATTTCATCCGCGAATTCGGTTTGATTTTATTTGTATTCTGTATCGGTCTGCAAGTCGGGCCCTCCTTCTTCTCTTCCTTTAAGAAAGGGGGTATGCGGCTGAACATGCTTGCTGTCGGCATCGTATTGCTGAATATCGCAGTAGCATTGAGCATCTACTTCATTGACGGAGGGATAGACTTGCCAATGATAGTAGGTATTCTCTATGGTGCCGTAACCAATACTCCGGGTCTGGGTGCCGCACAAGAAGCCCTGAACCAGATAAACTATACGGGAGACCCCATTGCACTGGGATATGCCTGCGCCTATCCGCTTGGTGTGGTAGGTATCATAGGTTCCATCATAGCCATCCGCTATATCTGCCGGGTGAACCTCAAGAAAGAGGAACAGGAACTCAACACGCAGGAAGCCGATGTTAAGCATCAGCCGCACATGCTTCACCTCGAAGTACGCAATGAATCAATTTCCGGAAAGACCCTGCTCCAGATAAAGGATTTCCTGGGACGTCCGTTTGTATGTTCGCGCATACGCCACGAGGGGCACGTCAGTATCCCCAATCATGAAACAATATTCCACGTAGGAGACCAGCTCTTCATCGTATGTTCCGAAGAAGATGCCGAAGCGGTGGCTGCCTTTATCGGAAAAGAAATACACGTAGACTGGGAAAAGCAGGACACTCCGATGGTTTCCCGCCGTATCCTCGTCACCAAGTCCGAAATCAATGGCAAGAAGTTGGGAAGCCTCCACTTCCGCAGCATGTACGGTGTAAATGTAACCCGTATCAACCGTTCGGGTATGGACTTGTTTGCCGATCCCAATCTGGTACTTCAGGTAGGTGACCGTGTAATGGTGGTCGGCCAGCAGGATGCCGTAGAACGTGTAGCCGGCGTATTGGGTAATCAGTTGAAACGTTTGGACACTCCGAATATCGTAACTATTTTTGTGGGAATCTTTTTGGGAATCCTGCTGGGTAGTCTGCCTATCGCATTCCCGGGTATGCCGACACCGGTTAAGTTAGGTTTGGCTGGTGGTCCGCTGGTAGTGGCCATCCTCATCGGACGTTTCGGTCACAAAATGCATCTTGTGACATACACCACCATGAGTGCCAACTTGATGTTGCGTGAAATCGGTATCGTGCTCTTCCTTGCCAGCGTCGGCATAGAAGCCGGTGAGCATTTTGTGCAGACCGTGGTAGAAGGCAGCGGATTGCTGTACGTGGGATATGGTTTCCTGATAACCGTTATTCCTTTGTTGATAATCGGTATGATTGCCCGCTTCTACTGCAAGGTGAACTACTTCACGTTAATGGGTCTGATTGCCGGTAGTAACACAGACCCTCCTGCATTGGCATATGCCAACCAGACATCGGGCAATGACGCTCCGGCAGTAGGCTATTCTACAGTATATCCGTTGACTATGTTCCTGCGTATTTTGGCGGGGCAGATGATATTGCTGACAATGATGTAATAGGAAATGCAATAACCTCCTTAAAATAAAACCTCCGGTCTTTTCATATTATAGTTTTGAAAAGACTGGAGGCTTTATTTTGAAGATTATCCATCAACGGCAACGATCAAAGAAAGATTCTATCGCCTCCTTATCCACAAAGTAGCCTTTCACCCCGCATACCATGCGGTTGTTCATAAGCAACCCTTCATACCCATTCCGGTCCACATCCAGCACCTCCTTCTGATAGGTTTCTGAAACGGTATGCGCCTTTTCGTCAGCAGGCAATTGCTGGTAAGTACCAATGTACCAATTGCCGTCAAACAGATTGTTTGTAGAGCTTGTCATAGAGAATCTGCTTGCCTCGGCAGCATAGAAAGTATTCTGTTTGAAAAACGTGTCATCAGCAAAACCATCCCAAGAATCGGAAGTAATCATCGTACGGTCCACGTTAGCAGCCGGCTTTGCATTGGCATGAATAATATTGTGTTCTACCAGCACATGTTTCGCAGGACCGGCAACATGTATGCTCGGCGAAAACATCCCTGCACGGGTTTCTTTGGGACGAATACCATCGCCGATACTGATATTATAGCGTACCACGTAGAAGTCCTGCCCATTGTCCCAGGAGTTACCGGTGTCCTTAGGGTCGAAATATTTCATGACGTAGACCATGGACAAAGAAGCGGCTGCGCCACCGTACCAATTGCCTTCCCCGCCCTTGCCGTTCCACGACATGCCGCGTACAAACAAAGTGCTGTAAAGCCGTGGGTCACGGTTGGCAAAATGGGCGGCATTGGGGCGCGTCACATCCAATACTCCATTGTTCATTTCCCCGTAGTTACGGTCGGTCACCGGAGTACCGTCCGTCAGGTAATAGTCATCCGCCAGGTTTAGTGTACCGTTCATTGATTCGATAGGAGTATTCCAGTGTGCATTGAAAGACATCCGGTCCACACTTGCCGAAGTCTCGGAACTTCCGTATACCTTTATACCCGGCAGAAAGAACACCCACAGCAGTAAGAGGAATCCCAATCGTGACATATCGAGCACTCAGTTCACCTAAGATTGAGTTTCTGTTTCACAAATTCCTCGATGAAATCCGTCGTTCTCTCAACTCCCAATACAGAGGAATCGATACACAAATGATATGTCTCGGCAGCCCCCCATTTTTTATAGCTGTAGTAGTTATAGTATTCGGCGCGTTTCTTATCCGCTTTGTTCATCATCTCCTCCGCTTCACGCTCAGAAATGGAATGCATTCGGCAAAGGCGTTTGATGCGCTCTTCATTGGAGCAGGAAATGAAAACATTGACACAGCGTGGATTATCCCGAAGAATATAATCAGCACAACGTCCCACGAACACGCAGGACTTCTCCTCCGCCAATCGGCGTATCACGTCACTTTGCACTTTGAACAGAGCATCATTACTCAGGCAATTCGTAGCAGGGATAGCCCCGTCACTGACAAAAGGGAAACGCATGCCGAAGAGCCCTCCAATAATGCCTTGTGAAGCTTTCTCATCAGCTTTTTCAAAAAACTCACAACATAGTCCACTCTCTTCGGAAGCCAGCCTAATCAGCTCCTTATCATAAAAATCAATTCCCAGACGGGTAGCCAGCTTCTCGCCTATCTCCCGTCCACCACTACCCAACTGACGGCCTATATTGACTATAAAATTATTGTCCATATGCTTGTTAATCTATTAGTTTGCAGATAGCAAATATAAATATTCTTACGGAATATCTACAGAAAGCATATGAAAAATTTTATTTTAATGTGCTGCAGCAGTCTTAAACTTACGGAATTGATAAACCAGCATCACCAGTGCTATCAAGCTTGCAAGCAAATCGGATACCGGCATACTATACCACACCCCGGCCACGCCAAAGAAGTGCGGCAGAATAAGCAGACAAGGAAGCAGAATCAGCATCTGCCGCGTAAGTGAAAGGAATATCGCCTTGCCCGCCATCCCTATACTTTGGAAGAAATTGGAGGTTACCATCTGGAAACCGATAATGGGGAAGAACATCACCGTAATACGCAATCCCGTAGCCGAAAGTTCCGTCAATTCTGCGTCTGATGTAAAGATACCCACCACCAGATTAGGTGCCAGCATCCCTACCAAGAAGCCAAAGGTTGTCACACAGGTGGCATAGATTATTGTCAGTTTCAGTACCTTGTTCACCCGGTCGTACAACTTTGCTCCGAAGTTATATCCGGCAATGGGCTGCATTCCCTGGTTTAATCCCATCACAATCATAACTACGATAAACACCAAGCGGTTCACAATACCAAAGGCACCGATAGCCAAGTCGCCTCCGTACTTCTTCAATCCCTGATTGATAAGGATTACAATAAGGCAAGCCGCCAGGTTCATCAGAAAAGGAGACATACCGATAGCCAGTGAATCAAATACAATCTTACGCTTCAGACGGAAGATACCCCGGCGGAAGTGCAGCAATTCATTGGCGTTATTGAACTGCTTGAGTTGCCACAGCAAGGCAATGACCTGCGCAGACACCGTAGCAATGGCAGCCCCGCGAATCCCCCAGTCGAACATAAATATAAAAATAGGAGCCAATATCGTATTGATAGCCACCGTAGCAATAGTGGCATACATCGCCTGCTTGGGATGTCCCGAAGCACGCAGCACCGCATTCAGACCCAGATAGAGATGGGTAACAACGTTGCCCAACAAGATTATCTCCATAAACTGCCGCGCATATTCCACCGTCTCATCACTGCCACCAAAGAAATAAAGGATAGGATTAAGAAAAGGAAAGACTATAACGGTAAACGCCAAACCCAACAAAATATTCAGTACAAACACATTGCCCAGCACCCGTTGCGCCGTATCATAATCCTTCTGTCCCAGCTTTACCGAAATCAGTGTAGCAGCACCTACGCCTACCAATGCACCGAAAGCAGCCCCGAGGTTCATCAACGGGAAAGTCAGTGCCAATGCCGACAGAGCCATGGTCCCCACACCGTGACCGATGAAAATACTATCTACCATATTATATAAAGAAGATGCCGTCATGGCAATGATTGCCGGCACGGCATACTGCATCAAGAGTTTTCCGATGCTCTCCGTACCCAACGCTGTGGGTGTCTTTTGTGCTGTCATACTATATACCTATTTCTTTTTACCGGGTGCAAAGGTACGTATTTTCCGTCAAAAGGTTCGCTATCTGAAAAATGTTTCGTACTTTTGTACCCAAATTGAGTGAAATATAGCGAAATGAACGTATTAGAACTAAGTGAACAAGAAATCATTCGTCGCAACAGTATGAATGAACTTCGCGCGATGGGCATTGAGCCTTATCCCGCAGCAGAGTATGTAACAAATGCTTTCTCTACCGATATTAAAGCTGAATTCAACGACGATGCAGAGCCTCGCCAAGTGTCCGTTGCCGGACGTATCATGAGCCGCCGTATCATGGGTAAAGCATCTTTCATCGAATTGCAGGACTCCAAAGGACGCATCCAGGTATATATCACCCGCGATGACATCTGTCCGGACGAGGACAAGGAGATGTACAATACCGTGTTCAAACGTTTGCTCGATTTAGGCGACTTTATCGGCATTGAAGGATTCGTATTCCGTACCCAAATGGGCGAAATCAGCATCCATGCCAAGAAGCTGACCGTACTTGCAAAGAGTATCAAGCCCCTGCCTATCGTGAAATATAAGGACGGCGTGGCTTACGACTCTTTCGAAGACCCCGAACTCCGCTACCGCCAGCGTTATGTAGACCTTATCGTGAACGACGGCGTGAAAGAAAAATTCCTGAAGCGCGCCACCGTCATCAAGACCATGCGTGCTGTGCTGGATGAAGCCGGCTACACGGAAGTGGAGACGCCGATTCTTCAATCCATCCCCGGTGGAGCAAGCGCCCGTCCGTTCATCACCCACCATAACTCTCTGGATATAGACCTCTACCTGCGTATCGCCACCGAGCTTTACTTGAAGCGACTGATTGTGGGCGGATTCGAAGGTGTATATGAAATAGGTAAGAACTTCCGTAACGAGGGTATGGACAAAACCCATAACCCGGAGTTCACTTGTATGGAACTCTACGTACAATATAAGGATTACAACTGGATGATGAATTTCACCGAAAAGTTGTTGGAACGTATTTGTATCGCAGTAAACGGTAGCACAGAAACCGAGATAGACGGCAAGACCATTAGCTTCAAAGCTCCCTACCGCCGTCTGCCCATCCTGGAAGCCATCAAGGAAAAGACCGGATACGACCTCGAAGGCAAGAGCGAGGACGAAATCCGCCAGGTGTGCAAGGAACTGAATATGGAAATTGACGACACCATGGGCAAGGGCAAGCTGATTGATGAAATCTTCGGAGAATTCTGCGAAGGTACTTTCATACAGCCCACTTTCATCACCGACTATCCCGTAGAGATGAGCCCGCTGACCAAGATGCACCGCAGCAAGCCGGGACTGACCGAACGCTTCGAGCTGATGGTGAACGGCAAGGAACTTGCCAACGCTTACAGCGAGCTGAACGACCCGATAGACCAGGAAGAACGCTTCAAAGACCAACTCCGCTTGAGCGAAAAGGGAGACGACGAAGCGATGTTCATCGACCAGGACTTCCTGAAAGCGCTGCAATACGGTATGCCTCCCACATCGGGCATCGGTATCGGCATCGACCGTCTGACGATGTTGATGACCGGACAGGCATTCATCCAGGAAGTATTGTTCTTCCCGCAGATGCGCCCCGAAAAGGTCACTCCGAAAGACGCGCCTGCCAAATTCATGGAACTGGGTATCCCCGAAGAATGGGTGGCAGTCATCCAGAAAGCCGGCTACAACCTGGTTAGCGACATGAAGGATGTAAACCCGCAAAAGCTGCACATGGACATTTGCGGCATCAACAAGAAATATAAACTGGAACTGGCAAATCCGACCGTGAAAGATGTGGAAGGTTGGGTTGAGAAAATCTAAGAAATGAAACTACCCGGTAAGATAGCCATTATGGGCGGAGGAAGCTGGGCCACTGCCATTGCAAAGATGGTACTGGCGCAAGAAGAGACTATAAATTGGTATATGCGGCGCGACGACCGCATTGCCGATTTTAAGCGTCTCGGTCATAACCCTGCCTACCTGACGGGCGTCAAGTTCGATACCAAGCGTATCAATTTCAACTCAAACATCAACGATGTAGTCAAGGAGTCGGATACGCTTATCTTTGTAACTCCTTCTCCTTATCTGAAGGCTCACCTGAAGAAGCTGAAGACAAAAATCAAGGATAAGTTCATCATCACTGCCATTAAGGGCATCGTACCCGATGACAACATGATTGTATCGGAATACTTCACGAAAGAATACGGTGTTCCTACCGAAAATATCGCAGTACTGGCGGGTCCCTGCCATGCGGAAGAGGTTGCGCTCGAGCGGCTTTCCTATCTCACGATAGCGTGTCCCGATATAGACAAGGCGGACAAGTTTTCCCGCCGTCTGGCAAGTTCATTCATCAAGACTTCCGTAAGCAACGACGTGGCAGGTATCGAATACGGCTCCGTACTCAAAAATGTATATGCCATTGCCGCCGGCATTTGCAGCGGACTGAAATACGGCGATAATTTCCAGGCGGTACTCATGTCCAACGCCATACAGGAGATGAACCGTTTCCTGCAAACCGTACATCCGCTGAACAGAAACATCAGCGATTCCGTTTATCTGGGTGACATGTTGGTGACGGGATACTCCAACTTCAGCCGTAACCGTACGTTCGGTACGATGATAGGTAAAGGATATTCCGTAAAAAGTGCCCAGATAGAAATGGAAATGATAGCCGAAGGTTATTACGGAACCAAGTGCATCAAGGAAATCAACAAGCATTACCACGTGAACATGCCGATACTGGATGCTGTGTACAACATCTTATATGAGCGCATCTCACCGATGATTGAAATCAAGTTACTGACTGACTCTTTCCGGTAATGCGGAAAAGAGGACAGCAAGGACAAAATACAGAATTTAAAACCTATAATATTATGATTAGTTTGAACATTGAAAAGACTCTTGGATTCATTTCCAAAGAAAATGTTTTCGCCTACGAAGCCCAAGTCAAGGCTGCACAGGAAGCATTGGAAAACGGAACCGGTAAAGGCAACGACTTTTTAGGCTGGCTACACCTTCCTTCTTCCATTACAAAGGAGCACCTGGCAGACCTGAAAGCTACCGCGCAAGTGCTGCGCGAGAATTGTGAAGCAGTGGTTGTTGCCGGAATCGGCGGAAGCTACCTCGGTGCACGCGCCGTTATCGAGGCTTTGTCAAACAGTTTCGCATGGTTGCAGGACAAGAAGTCCGGCCCGGTTATTCTGTATGCAGGACACAACATCGGTGAAGATTATCTGTACGAGCTTACCGAATATCTGAAAGACAAGAAATTCGGTGTCATCAATATTTCCAAATCGGGAACCACTACCGAAACGGCTTTGGCCTTCCGCCTGCTGAAAAAGCAATGCGAAGACCAACGCGGCAAGGATATGGCAAAGAAGGTTATCGTTGCCATCACCGATGCCCAAAAGGGCGCTGCCCGCGTAACGGCCGACAACGAAGGCTACAAATCCTTCATCATCCCCGATAACGTGGGCGGACGTTTCTCCGTACTGACTCCGGTAGGCTTGCTGCCCATCGCAATAGCAGGTTTCGACATTGAGAAATTGGTTGCAGGTGCAGTTGCCATGGAAAAGGCTTGTGGAAAAGATGTTCCGTTTGCAGAAAATCCTGCTGCCATCTATGCAGCTACGCGTAACGAGCTCTACAAGAACGGTAAGAAAATTGAAATCCTCGTAAACTACAATCCCAAACTGCACTACGTAAGCGAATGGTGGAAGCAGCTTTATGGTGAATCCGAAGGTAAGGAAAACAAGGGTATCTTCCCTGCTGCCGTAGATTTCTCCACCGACCTGCACTCCATGGGACAATGGATTCAGGAAGGCGAACGTACCATCTACGAAACTGTCATCTCCGTGGAGAAGACACAGCACTCCCTGCAAGTACCTTCGGACGAAGCCAACCTCGACGGTCTGAACTTCCTGGCAGGCAAGCACGTGGACGAAGTGAACAAGATGGCTGAATTGGGCACACAGCTTGCCCACGTTGACGGCGGCGTACCCAACATGCGCATCGTTATCCCTGCACTGAATGAAGAAAGCATCGGAGGTCTGCTCTACTTCTTCGAAATAGCTTGCGGTATCAGCGGTTATATTTTGGGAGTCAATCCGTTCAACCAACCGGGTGTGGAAGCATACAAAAAGAATATGTTCGCTCTATTAAACAAACCGGGATACGAAGAAGAATCTAAAGCAATCCAAGCTAGATTATAATCTATAAGATTTTTTATTCAGGCACGGATTTCACGGATACATGCAGTTTCATTAAAACTGTGAATCTGTGTAATCCGTGCTTCATTATGATACTATAAAATAATGTTTCAAGAAGCAATAAACAATTACCTCCAATCTCACGGATATAATACCATCAATCTGAAAGCCGTATTATTTGATATGGACGGCGTATTATTCAACTCCATGCCCAACCATGCCGAATCATGGCACAAAGTGATGCTCCGCTTCGGTTTCGGACTCAGCCGCGATGAAGCCTACATGCACGAAGGTCGCACAGGAGCCTCAACGATAAACATTGTAAGCCGTCGTGAACGCGGACATGACGCAACAGAAGAAGAAATAAAAGCAATCTATCAGGCAAAAACTGAAGAGTTTAATAAATGCCCTATGGCAGAAAGAATGCCCGGAGCT
>OHKS01000597.1_pt1 | contig 13688 bp, 10 predicted proteins | sample 1568881 | NCBI WGS metagenome assembly OHKS01 (sample SAMEA3879569, study PRJEB24766) | human gut metagenome | biome: human-associated habitat; feature: feces | place: USA | collected 1985/1987 | reverse complement strand
TCGGCATCCATCAGGGCAAGGTCGCCGGTGTGCAGCCAACCGTCTTTGTCCACAACTTCGGCGGTAGCCTCTTCATTCTTGTAGTAGCCCAGCATGACGTTGGGACCGCGGCAGACAATCTCGCCGGGGATATTCTCCGGATCGGGAGAGAGAATCTTCACTTCCATGCGCGGAGCGGCTTTTCCGCAGGAACCGGGTTTGAAGCGCGTCCAGTCTTCGTAGCAGATGATAGGGCCGCATTCCGTCATACCATAACCCACGGTATAGGGGAAGTCTATCATGCGCAGGAACTGTTCCACCTCCTGGTTGAATGCCGCACCGCCGACAATGACTGTGGCAAAATTGCCGCCGAATGCCTGTACCATTTGCTCGCGTACGGTGGCTTTTATCTTGTCGTTAATGATAGGTACTTTCAGCAACAGTTTCATGGTAGGCGTTTCCAGCTTGGGCAATACACTCTTCTTGATAATCTTCTCGATAATGAGCGGTACGGCTACGATGAGGTTCGGCTTTATGTCGGCGAATGCCTGGAAGATAATCTTCGGACTTGGCATACGGGTGAGGTAGTAGATGTGGCAACCTACGGAGAACTCATACAGGAATTCGAATGCCAATCCGTACATATGAGCCATCGGCAGCATGCATACCAGTTTGTCGCCGGCTTTCAGCGGCAGTACTTCGAAAGCGAATCGGGTGTTGGACCACAGGCTGCGATAGGGGAGCATTACGCCTTTCGAGTAACTGGTGGTACCGGAAGTATAGTTGATGACCGCCAGTTCTTCGGGCTGGTCTTTGTGATAGTCGATGTGTTCCTTACGGAAGTTCTTGGGAAATTTCTTGCCGAATATCTCGTTGAGGTGATCGCGGGCGTAGGTAACCCGTTCGTTGCGCGAGACCAGCAAGGTGAAGTCTGTCATCATGAAGATACCTTCCAGCAACGGCATGGCGCTTTCGTTGAGGTTTTCCCACACCTGGTCGCCGACAAAAAGAAGCTTGGCTTCGGAGTGGTTGACGATGTTATGCACATTGTCCGCCTTGAATTCGTGAAGAATGGGCACGATGACCGCACCATACGTCAGGGTAGCGAGGAAAGTGACTCCCCAATGCGAACTGTTACGTCCGCAGACGGCGATTTTATCGCCTTTTCTGATGCCGCTCGCTTCAAAGATGATATGCAGTTTTTCTATTTTGCGGGCTACATCCTTGTATTGCAGGGTGGCTCCCTTATAATCGGTCAGGGCATCCAGGTCCCAGTTTTCCTTTATACTATTCTATATAGGCGATAAAACTTTGTTCCATTATATATTGCACATTTAGTTGAAAATTGTGCAAATATAAGGGTTTATGTAGAGAATACAAACTTTTAGGGGGAAAAAGCATTTTATGCAAATTCCCCCTTTGAGCCTATTTATTGTTATCCAGGTACCAGCGGTACATCCGCTCTACACCTTCTTCGATGTCTATTTTATGATGCCAGCCCAATGCGTGCAGCTTACTCGGGTCGGTGAGTTTGCGCATGGTCCCATCGGGTTTGGAAGTGTCGAAAGTCAGCTTTCCGCGATAACCCACAACGCTGACAATCAGTTCGGCAAGCCGGCGGATAGTGATTTCCTTACCTGTGCCGATGTTGATGTGGCAGTTGCGGATGTCCTTGTCTCCGGGTTGGCAGGTGTCTTTGAAGTCTACGTGCTCCATGACGAATACGCTGGCATCCGCCATTTCCTCGCTCCAGAGGAATTCGCGCAGCGGCGTTCCCGTACCCCAAAGCCGGACTTCTTCTTCGCTGATGCCGTATTTGGAAAGTATGTTCAGTATCTCTCCGTTGCTGTTGCTGCCATTGATTCCCTCTACCGGACGCAGGTTCATGTCACGGCGTACGGCATCCCAGTCGCCTTGTTGCAGGCAGTGGGCCAGGTGTATCTTGCGAATCATGGCAGGAAGTACGTGGCTGCGTTCCAGGTCGAAGTTGTCGTTGGGACCGTAGAGGTTGGTGGGCATGACGGCAATGTAGTTCGTGCCGTATTGCAGGTTGAAGCTTTCGCACATTTTCAATCCGGCAATTTTGGCAATGGCGTACGGTTCGTTGGTGTACTCCAGGGGTGAGGTGAGGAGTACGTCTTCTTTCATCGGCTGTTCGGCATCACGCGGATAGATACAGGTGCTGCCCAGAAAGAGCAGTTTCTTGACATTGTGGCGGAAACTTTCGCCAATGACATTCTGCTGTATCTGGAGATTCTTGTAAATGAAATCGGCACGGTAGATGCTGTTTGCCATGATACCGCCCACGAAAGCAGCGGCAAGGAATACGTATTCCGGCTGTTCCTCATCGAAGAAACGGCGGACGGCAACACCGTCCAGCAGGTCGAGTTCTTTATGGGTTCTGCCCACGAGGTTGGTATAGCCTTTCTCCTGCAGGTTTTTCCAGATAGCAGAGCCTACCAGTCCGCGATGCCCTGCGATGTATATTTTTGCGTTCTTGTGTAACATTGTTATAAAATGGATTGGTTTCAGACAGAAGAACAAAAGAACATATTCGGTTTATACTCTTTTTTATTTTCTCATATATATGTTCTTTTGTTCTTCTGTCTGAAAAATTAAATTATCTGTTTCAGTCTTCTTTGCTTCTCAAATGCAGTTTCCGTACAAACTTCATGTCATGTTCCGCCATGATGTGTACCAACTCCTCAAAGCTTGTCTGCTGCGGATTCCAGCCCAGTAACGTTTTGGCTTTGGTAGGGTCTCCCAGCAACTGTTCCACTTCGGAAGGACGGAAATATTTGGGATCCACCTCTACCAGTACCTTACCGGTTTGGCTGTCAATACCCTTCTCGTTCACGCCTTCGCCTTCCCAGCGCAGTTCTATGCCGGTTTCCTTAAAGGCAAGTGTGGCAAATTCGCGTACGGTGTGCATCTCTCCGGTAGCAATCACAAAGTCTTCCGGCGTATCGTGTTGCAGGATAAGCCACATACATTCCACATAGTCTTTGGCATATCCCCAGTCGCGGCGTGCATCCAGATTGCCCAAATACAGTTTGTCCTGGAATCCTTGTGCAATGCGGGCGGCAGCCAGCGTAATCTTGCGGGTAACGAAGGTTTCGCCGCGGCGCTCGCTTTCGTGGTTGAAGAGAATGCCGTTTACGGCGAACATTCCGTAGCTTTCGCGGTAGTTCTTTGTAATCCAGAAACCGTATTGCTTGGCTACGCCGTAGGGACTGCGCGGGTAGAACGGAGTCGTCTCCTTCTGCGGCACTTCCTGCACCTTGCCGAACAGTTCCGAGGTAGATGCCTGATATATCCTGGTTTTCTTTTCCAGACCGAGAATGCGTACAGCTTCGAGCATGCGCAGCGTACCTATAGCATCTGTTTCGGCGGTATATTCGGGTACATCGAACGAGACCTTTACGTGGCTCTGTGCAGCAAGGTTGTATATCTCGTCCGGTTGCACCTGCTGGATAATGCGTATCAGCGAACTGCTGTCCGTCATATCTCCATAATGCAGGTTGATAGTTCGCTTCTGCTTCATGTCGCGCACCCACTCATCGAAATACAAGTGCTCGATGCGTCCGGTATTGAACGAAGATGAGCGGCGCAATATGCCGTGTACTTCATATCCTTTTTGTAACAGGAATTCTGCGAGGAACGAACCGTCCTGTCCGGTTATTCCGGAGATTAGAGCTTTTTTCATTGTTTCTGGTATTATACTTTTTTTGATTGTTGCATATTTCGTCCTGCAAAAATCGTAATTTATTGTGAGACAACAAAGCCAATGCGGTAAATGATTTTGAGATTATTTTTGCTTTATACCGAGAGTTGCGTCCGGATGATTGCTGGAAAGCAGATATGACATCGTTTTTCTGTGTCAATCCTTTATGAAAGAAATGAATTAATTTCAAATTTGATACGAACAAACAGACGTTATTTTTTGTTTTAATAACAAAGATAAATTATACAAGTATATGGAGAATTTAAATAAAACAGACATTGGACTGATAGGGCTGGCCGTGATGGGCGAGAATCTTGCATTGAATATGGCGGACAAGGGCTGGCGGGTTTCGGTTTATAACCGTACGGTTCCGGGGATTGAAGAAGGTGTGGTAGAACGTTTTATAAACGGACGCGCACAGGGTAAAAGTATTGAAGGATATACGGATATAGCTCGTTTTGTGGAGTCTGTAGCCGTTCCGCGCAAGATAATGATAATGGTTCGTGCCGGTAGTGCGGTAGACGAACTGATGGAGCAGCTTTTCCCGTTGCTCTCTCCGGGAGATATATTGATAGACGGCGGCAATTCCAATTATGAAGATACCAATCGCCGTGTGGCATTGGCCGAAGCGAGAGGCTTCCGTTTTGTGGGAGCAGGTGTTTCCGGCGGTGAAGAGGGTGCATTGAATGGAGCTTCTATCATGCCGGGCGGTTCGGTAAGCGCCTGGGAAGAAGTGAAGCCTGTTTTGCAGAGTATTGCTGCCAAAGCATCCGACGGCACGCCTTGCTGCCAGTGGGTGGGACCGGCCGGTTCGGGACATTTTGTCAAGATGATTCATAATGGCATCGAATATGGCGATATGCAGCTTATTTCCGAAGCCTATTGGGTGATGAAGAACCTGCTGAAGCTGGATAACGGAGAAATGTCTTCGGTCTTTTCGCAATGGAATGAGGGCAAATTGCGTAGCTATCTTATTGAAATTACTGCTAATATCTTGCAGCATAAAGATAAGTCGGGCGGTTATCTGATAGATAAAATACTGGATACAGCCGGACAAAAAGGTACAGGCAAATGGTCGGTAATCAATGCTATGGAGCTTGGTATGCCGTTGGGGCTGATTGCTACGGCTGTTTTTGAACGCAGCTTGTCGGCTCAGAAAGAACTGCGGAAGTCGGCTGCCGGGCATTTTACCTGCCGGCGCACGGAGGTGGTATACAACAAATCCGAAATGGTAGGAGATATTTATTCGGCGCTTTATGCATCCAAACTGGTGTCTTATGCTCAAGGCTTTGCTGTATTGCAACGTGCTTCGGACTCTTTCGGATGGAACCTCGATTTGGCTTCCATTGCCCGTATGTGGCGTGGCGGTTGCATAATCCGCAGTATCTTCCTCAATGATATTGCAGCATCTTTCGAGGGGAATGAGAAACCGCAGCATCTTCTTCTTACTCCTTATTTCAGCAATGAGATGAAACAACTGCTCTCTGGCTGGAAACATCTGGTGGCACAGGCTATGAAAGAGGAACTTCCGGTTCCTGCATTTTCATCGGCATTGAATTATTTTTATTCACTCGTCTCCGCCAACTTACCGGCGAATATGATTCAGGCACAGCGCGATTATTTCGGAGCGCACACCTTTGAGCGTGTGGACGGACTGCGTGGGCAGTTCTTCCATGAAAACTGGACAGGACACGGCGGAGAAACGAAGTCGGGAACCTATAACGTGTAGTCTTTCTTTAGTGTGAAGATTACTGAAATTCCCCTACAAACATAAAGCTATGAGTAAATTTGTGATGATAATTTTCGGCGCTTCCGGTGACCTGACGAAGCGCAAGTTAATACCGGCATTATATAATCTGTACAAGGATAACCGCCTGCCGGAAGGTTTTGCTGTTTTAGGCATCGGACGTACCGGATACCGGGATGATACCTACCGTACTTATATACGGACGGAAATGGAACGTTTTGTGGCTTCGGAAGAACATGCCGGCGGACGTATGACTGATTTTTGCAATCATCTGTACTATCTTTCGCTTAATCCGGCCGAGGCTGCCGATTATGGAAATCTGGATGCCCGTCTCCGGGAACTGACGGGTGAGCAGGAGCCGGATGGCATGTTGTACTATCTGGCAACACCGCCGTCGCTGTATGGTGTGATTCCTCTTCATCTTAAGACTGCCCGCCTGAACCGTCCTCATACGCGTATCATCGTCGAGAAGCCTTTCGGTTATGATTTGGAATCTGCCCGTGAACTGAACCGTATCTATGCTTCCGTATTCGAGGAGCATCAGATTTACCGTATAGACCATTTCCTGGGTAAAGAGACTGCGCAGAACATTCTGGCTTTTCGTTTTGCCAATGGCATCTTCGAGCCGCTTTGGAACCGTAATTACATTGACTATGTAGAGATTACCGCAGTAGAGAATTTGGGTATCGAACAGCGTGGAGGGTTTTATGAAGGAACCGGAGCATTGCGTGATATGGTACAGAATCACCTCATTCAGTTGGTAGCGCTTACCGCGATGGAACCGCCGGCAGTTTTCAATGCCGATAATTTCCGCAACGAGGTGGTAAAAGTATATGAATCTCTCTCTCCCTTGACAGAAGAAGACCTGAACGAGCACATTGTCCGTGGGCAATATACCGCGTCTGCGACCAAGCCCGGTTATCGTGAAGAGAAGAACGTAGCTTCCGATTCCCGTACCGAAACTTATATTGCCATGAAAATAGGCATTGACAACTGGCGGTGGAGCGGCGTTCCTTTCTATATCCGTACCGGCAAACAAATGCCGACAAAGGTGACTGAGATTGTTGTACATTTCCGTGAGACGCCCCATCAGATGTTTCGTTGCGAGGGTGGACATTGTCCCCGTGCGAATAAGCTGATTCTCCGCCTGCAGCCCAATGAAGGCATTGTGCTGAAATTCGGCATGAAGACTCCCGGACCGGGATTTGACGTGAAGCAGGTGATGATGGACTTCAGTTATGACCAGTTGGGCGGGCTGCCTACCGGCGATGCCTATGCCCGTCTGATAGAGGACTGCATACAAGGTGACCCTACACTCTTTACCCGCAGCGACGCGGTAGAGGCTTCATGGCGCTTTTTCGATCCCGTGTTGCGCTATTGGAAAGAGCATACGGATGCTCCTTTATATGGGTATCCCGTAGGTACGTGGGGACCTTTGGAAAGTGAAGCGATGATGCACGAACATGGTGCTGAGTGGACCAATCCGTGTAAGAATTTGACTAATACAGATGAATATTGCGAGTTATGAAAAGTTATGTTTACCATTCGGCTACAGCTACGGCACATGCGTTGATTGAACATTTGATTGCGATGATGGAGCGTGAGCCGGAAAAGACCTTTTATTTTGCATTCAGTGGGGGAAGTACTCCTTCGCTGATGTTTGACATTTGGGCCAACGAGTACAAGGAGGTGACTCCTTGGATGCGGATGCGGATTTATTGGGTGGATGAACGGTGTGTGCCGGCAGAGGATTATGAGAGCAATTATGGTACCATGCGCCGTTTGCTGTTGGATGAAGTAGGCATGCCTGATGAATACGTTTATCCTATTTATGGAGTGAACCGCCCGGAGATTGAAGCAAAGAACTATTCGACGCTGGTTTGCCGCACGGTTCCGCTTTGGGGTGGCTTCCCGGCCTTCGATGTCGTTTTGCTCGGTGCTGGAGACGACGGGCATACCTCCTCTATCTTTCCGGGGCAGGAATATTTACTTTCTTCCTTTCATCCTTATGAGGTGAGTGTCAATCCCTATAATGGGCAGAAACGCATAGCCATGACCGGCTGCCTTTTGTTTGCTGCGAAGAATCTTATTTTCTTTATTACCGGCAAGAATAAGGCGGATGTGGTCCGCGATATTCTTGATTCCGGGGATACCGGTCCGGCAGCTTATGTGGCCCACCATGCCGAGCGTGTGGAATTGTTCCTCGATGCTCAGGCCAATGGCGGGAAAATGTCTACTTAGATGTACCGCTCTCCAGAATGCTTACGATGGAGAATAATGTAAAGCAGATGCCTCCCAAACCTGCCAGTACGCGTGCAGGGACAAAATAGGCATTGTGCAGGCTTGCCATCTCAAACAGAAAGGCGGAGAGAAACAGACAAGCCAGGGCCGTGAAGACCGGAATCAGCGGGATGCGGTTGGCCAGCTTGAAAGTGTTCCGCCAGATGGCGGCAAGTAGTATGACTTTGCTGGAAATGCTGTAGCATACCAGTCCCAGGCCTATCATAATATATCCTGTGGAGGAGAGTGCCGGATTGCTGTTGGCCAAGACCAGAAGTCCCCAGAGAATGCTGATGCTGCCCATTATCAAAACAAGGGCCGGCCATTGTTTCCGTTCAGACTTTGTATAGTTGTTGCGTATCTGGCGGACGATGGTTGCAACCAGCGCCACCAAGCTGGAACAGATACAAGCAAGTCCTGCCATGACATGGCCTGCTACATAATATGCATTGTGCTCGCTGCTTTTTGACAATAGCCAGAAGGCCCATATCCATGCCATTACTGCCATAAGGGTGGCAACTGCTATCAGGATATATCCCTGGGAGGAATTGAATGCATCGGCAGGTTGTAGCTGGTCGGTACGTTCCGAGTTGGCGGGAATGAGGGTGAAGCGGGTGGAGGCTGTGGCTGTGGTAGCTACACAAGCTGTGATGAAACCGACTCCGCAAATCACGTGTCCTGCCACGAAATTGCTTGCCGTGGCAGCTTCGTGCATATAATTCCAACCATAGATTACTGTGAGTACGGCTGCCAGGTAACCAATAACCGGAAGTGCGTATCTGGCTATCGGATTGTAGGTATGAATAATTTGTCTAATGATTGTTGCCGCTGTGGCGAACAAGGCAATGCAAATCATCCCTAAGGAAAATACTACCGGACCGGCCACAAATTTTGCCGAATCCAGTCCTTCGTGGAGCACAAAGGCTCCGTAGCCGAAACAGAAAAGGGCCATCAACAAGGGTATAGCCCTGAAAAGAATACTGATACCGTAATTCATAACTGTTGTTTTTAGAGTTTCCCCTTCAAACAGCGTTTCTGTGGCTTTGTTCCTCCTTTTAAGATTTATTTGTGATGAGAAGTGTTTCCCTGTCCGTATTTAGGGAGCCAGCCTCTCCTTTTTCCAGCTGCCATCCGCTTGTTGGGAATAGAGGAAACGGTCGTGTAGCCTGCTTTCCCGTCCTTGCCAGAATTCAAAACGGAAAGGGGTGACGGCAAAACCTCCCCAGTTGTCGGGACGTTTGATACTTTGCCCTATCCATGTTGCCGCTTCGCGGACGAACGCGCGCATTATCTCCATACGGCTGCCGATGACGTGACTTTGGGGTGAAATCCTCGCCCCGATTTTACTTTTGTAAGGCCTGCTTGCAAAATAGGCGTCAGAATCGGCAGGAGCGCATCTTTCAGCTTTTCCTTCAATGTGTATTTGCCTTTCCAGTTTGTGCCATACGAAAGATAAGGATATATACGGATTTGCAGTCAGTTGCCGGCCTTTTCTGCTTTCGTAGTTGGTGAAGAAGATGAACCGGCCATTTTCCACCCCTTTCAGCAACACTGTGCGTGTAGAGGGATGTCCGTCTGACGAGACTGTAGCTACCGTCATGGCGGTGGGCTCGTACTCATCACTATGGATAGCATCGTTCAGCCAATGGTCGAATTGCTCAAGGGGATTGTCGTTGAGGTTACCCGGTGTCAGCCTGCCTTTCTTATATTCTCTTCTGATGTCAAAGAGTTGTGATTTCATTATCGTGTGGTTTTATCAGGAGTGATATATTGTTTTTCTATGTAACAGTCTGAGAGGGCTGAATGTTTTTGTTTTTCTGCGGAAAGAAAAATATGGAAGAAGGAAATGGCTGTGTTGATACTTAAAAAAATGGGGGTGTGTCAAAATTCACCACAGATTACACGGATTAACACAGAATGAGCTTAATCTACTGATAGTCAAAGATACTTATCTGTGCAAATCTGTGTAATCTGTGGTGAATACCAGTTTCGACACACCCTCGGATATTGGAGATTACCTTATGAAGACAAGTGGAAAGTGGACACTGGCATGTCTGCTATTGTAATTTAAACATTACGGGAACTGTGAATTTACAACGGACCGGTTTGCCTCGTTGCTCACCGGGTTTCCATTTGGGCATGGTGGAAATCACACGGATAGCTTCTTTGTCCAGATAGGGATCTACGCCTCTTACTACTTTTACATCTACGATGCTGCCGTCTTTGTTGACAACGAATTGTACTATTACGCGCCCCTGGGTTCCGGTCTCTTGTGCAATAGTCGGGTATTTTATACTCTTACCCAGATATTGCATCAGACTCATGCCATTATAAGAAAACTCGGGATTCTTCTCTACAACTTCAAAAATCTCATCCTCTACCGGAATCTCTTCATCTACGGTTGGAGATATGGGTTTGATGATTACAGCTTCACCGATTTCTTCGGAAGAGGCAATGGCTGTTTCTTTCACATTGTCATTATCATCCACAATTGTCAATACCTCGGCAATTGCAGGAGCTTGAGGGGGTGGCGGAGCTACTAATTCGGGTTGCTCCGTGATAGGAATTTCAATTTCCTGCTCAAATACGTTCTCGGTAATAGCACCGCTCATGTCAATCCTAACATCACGCTTCGACCATTCAAATGCAACGAACATGAAGACCAGCACAATTACATAACCTACAAGTAGCCAACTTGACTTCTTGTTTTCCAGGCTTGCTTTGGATGTTTTCTTGATTTCCATAATTTACAAGATTATTACCGTATAATGGTTGTCGCGAAACTAACATTATACAGATGTGATTAGTAAAATCATAAAACATGCGTGCCCACTTGTTTCTGTATTAAAGATAAGAAAATGAATGTTATGTTGGTGTTTGATATGTAGTTATATATAGTTTTTTAAATTTGCTTTGATAATTTTTCTGCTTGTGGATTAAATAGTGTTGATATGTAAAAAGCACTTCCAACGTTCGCTTACGGAGGAAGTGCTTCACACAAAAACTAAACTAGACTTAACTAAACTATTCTATTGGGGGAGTTTCACAACTCCTATCTGTTCGCGGCAAAGGTAAAAAAACATCTTTTAATATGCAATAGGATATTATTAGAAATAGCCCGATTTCAATAAAATATAAACCTATAAGGGTATTTTTAACTCCTTTTATTAAGAAAATCTTGGAATATTTGTTTATAACTGTCACTGACGGGGATATAGTTCTTGCCAAAGACAATACGTCCACGGTCGATGATACGTATTTTGTCTTTTTGGACGATATAGGAACGATGCACGCGTATGAAGCGTGAAGCAGGCAGAAGTTCTTCTATGGACTTCATGCTCATGAGCGAGAGAATGGGTTTGGGAGAGTTCTCCTCATAGATTTTGATATAATCTTTCAAGCCTTCGATGTAAAGAATATTTTTGAGCTCCACTTGTATCAGTTTGTAATCACTTTTTACGAAGATGCTTTCAATTTCCTCTTGGGGCTGTTGCAGCAGTTCGAACCACTTCACTGCTTTATTGGCGGCTTGCAGAAAGTCTGCATACGAGATGGGTTTCAGCAGATAATCGAGGGCGTTGACCCTATACCCGTCTATGGCATATTGGTCGAAAGCGGTGGTGAAAACGATACGGGTATGTGTATCTACCATTCTGGAGAATTCCAGGCCGTTGAGTTCGGGCATTTGGATATCAAGAAAAAGAAGGTCGACACGTTTGTCCGGCAGGTCGCTCATCGCTTGCACTGCACTGGAGTATTTGCCGGTAAGCTCCAGAAACGGGGTTTTGTTGACGTAGCTCTCCAAAAGGTTCAGGGCCAGCGGTTCGTCATCTACGATTGCGCACTTCAGATTCATGTTGTCAGTAATTGATTGTTAAAACCGATTTATATTCTTTTCCGTCCTCACTTATGCCGTGCTTCCATTCGTACCGGCCGGGATAGGTCAGTTCCAGACGCTTGCCTACTTGTTCCAGTCCGATGCCGCTGCCGCTTTTGTCGGCTTCGCTCTTGGGGTGGTAGCTGTTGGTGATTTCGCAACGTACTTCATGCACGTTCTCGCTGAAATATATACGGATATGGCTGGGCTCGGTGGAAGAGATGCCATGCTTGAAAGCATTCTCTATGAGGGAGATGAATATCAGCGGGGCAATCTCCGTAGGGCTGTCGGGACGAATATCGAAACGCGTTTCAACAGTGACGTTGGACGAGAGACGGATGCGCATCAAGGCGATGTAGTTCTTGATGAAATCCATTTCCTTGCCTAAAGTTACGAAGTTCTGCTGATTGTCGTAAAGGACATGGCGCAATAAACGGCTCAGTTCCTGTACGGCTGTTTGTGCCTTATCCGTATCAAAGGCAATGAGTGCGTAGATATTGTTCAGCGTGTTGAGCAGGAAATGCGGGTTGAGCTGGTTGCGGAGATTCTTTAATTCGGCTTCCGTGCGACTTTTTTCGGCTTCGCGGCGGGCGGCTTCCACCTGCACCCAACGTCCGCTGAGGCGAATGGCCGCACTCAACCCTACAGTAAGTATCATGGAAAAGAAATCGCGCATGATGAATATCCACTTCGGCGGACCGATGTGTCTTTGGCCCTCACCGTCGGCTTTTGCGTAGGTGTGGAATGCGTACTCCTGCCAAAAGTGTACACCGGCTGTAACGCAAGCTATCAGCAGTATGTTCAGCAGGAGATACTGCCGTATGCGCCCCTCGAACAGATAACGGGGAATGAGGAAGCAGTAATTGCAGTAGAATACGATAAGAAAAGATAGCGGAACAATGCTGCCATGGCGCAGGTAGTCCATCCATGTAATGGTGAAACCGCTGCGTGTCATCATCACGAAAGGAAAAGCAAATACAATTCCCCAGCCGATGATATGAATCAGGGCTTCGATGATGCGCGACCGTGAGTAGAGAATTTGTTTCATACAAATGCAAAGATAGTTTTTTTTAGCGATAAGCGATTATCACTCGTATCGTATTGCTTCTATCGGGTCTAAGTCTGCTGCTTTCTTTGCAGGATACCATCCGAAGAACACTCCTGTCACCGTACAGACGGCAAAGCTGAGGAATACGCTCCATGCCTGTATATAAATAGGCCAATGGGCTGCGCTCTTCACAATCCAGCTTGCGCCGCAGCCGATGATGACACCGATGAGACCGCCGGTAATGCTGATGAGGATGGCCTCGATGAGGAATTGCGACAGGATGTCCACTCCTCTGGCACCCACACTCATGCGCAGACCGATTTCGCGGGTGCGCTCCGTTACGGATACATACATGATGTTCATGATGCCGATGCCGCCTACCACCAGCGATATGCCGGCGATGCAGGCGAGGAGAGTGGTCATCAGGTCGGTGGTGGTGTTCAGCATCGAGCTGAGCTCCTGCTGGCTGCGTATGGTGAAATCATCGTCGTCGCTGTCCTTCAGTTTATGGTTCCGGCGCAGAATTCCGGTGATTTCTTCGGTGGCGTTGTCCGTCATGTCCTCGGTGAGGGCGGAGGCGAAGATGCCGCTAAGGTAGGTCTGTGCCAGCAGGCGTTTCATCACGGTGCTGTAAGGGGCAAGCACTACGTCGTCTTGGTCCATGCCCATGGAGTTGTAGCCTTTGGACTTCAGCACGCCCACCACGCGGAAGGGCACTTGGTTGAAGCGGATGATACGTCCCACGGGGTCCTCTCCTCCGGGAAAGAGGTTGTCTTGGATGGTCTTTCCGATGACGCACACCTTGGCAGAGGTCTGTATGTCGGCTTCGGTAAACATCTCGCCGTTCTCCACGCTGAGCTGCCGGATTTCGAGATAGTCCGTGCCCACGCCGCTCACGGAGGAGGGGTAGTTGTTGTTGCCCGCGATGAGCTGCCCGCTGGAGGAGACATTGGGGCTGACGGCAGCCAGGAAGTTGGTTTCGTTGCGCAGGGCTTCGTAGTCGGTCAGCTTCAAGGTCTGCATGGCGCTGGGG
>OHKS01000596.1_pt1 | contig 13719 bp, 14 predicted proteins | sample 1568881 | NCBI WGS metagenome assembly OHKS01 (sample SAMEA3879569, study PRJEB24766) | human gut metagenome | biome: human-associated habitat; feature: feces | place: USA | collected 1985/1987 | reverse complement strand
GCTCTCGGAACGTCCGTTGCCGCCAATGACAGCGACATTCTGACCGCAATCGTCGGGGCGAAAGTTGCCAAGGATTATGCTTTGGACAGCGATACCATTATCCGTCCGGAATTGAGAGCCGCCGTTACTTACGATTTGGTTGACGACGCCAACAATTCCAACGTGGTTTTGGCTAACGGCGTTGCCTATCGCGTCAACGGCGAAAAGCTGAACCGTTTGGGATTTGAACTCGGCGCAAAAGTTGCTACCGATGTTTCTGACAACTGGGAAATCTCCCTCGCTTACGAAGGCGGTTTCCGTGAGGATTATCAGAATCATACGGGTATGCTGAACGCCAAATACAAGTTCTAAACTTCCCACTCCTCATCTAAGGGAAAAGGCAGAGAGTACAGCGGTCTCTCTGCCTTTTTTGTACATCATTCGGGAGAAGCGATGCTACCGGGGTAAATCGGATATCCTGGGGCAGATGGTTCTCCTGAGGCGGATTGGGTATTATTGGGGTGACTGGCGCTGTTTATGAGGATTGGCACTGTTGGAGCGGCCTGGCGTTAGCACTGTTGGGGCGGATTGCTGCTGTGTATGAGGACTGATACCGGCGGGGCAAAATTCCGTGGCATTTCGCCCCGCATCCGCCGCAAAAACAAACATATACAATAAAAATGCGCAACACTTGACAAAACTGTTGACATAATTTTATTTCCGGGTGTAGGCTAAAGATGATAAAATAAGCATATGTTTCACTAAAATTTTATAAATATGGATAAATTAGGTTTTATTCCCAATCCTGAGCAGTATGCTCCGGCGGGAGACGAAGTGATTTTTGACAATTCGATTGACGCACTGGAATTTTTTCAGGACTTTTACGGCGGCAACGGCGTCGTGCTTCTGGCAAGCATATCACTCAACAACCTGGCTTGCTCCAATATGCTGGTATGGGTGTATTTTGACCTGGACGCCCAGGATATCCGCTCATTAGCACCGGTGTTTAAGCTGGACAATCCGGAAGTTTTTCATGAATGCGAATTTACCAAACTTCTGCCGCTGACTAACGAAATCTTTCTGTTTTGGCGGGAGACGCTGTATTCTACGGTGTTTACCTCTGCCGGAGAAGTTGCGATAAAGAAAGTCCGGGCGGTTTTGTCTGAAGCAGATATGCTCAATATCCTCAGGCTTGAAGGGGCCTTTGAGGCGGAAGACGTTTATCCGGTGGAGCTTTATTCGCTGCAACAGGAGAAATTCGCCTGTATCTGCTGGTCGATTGAACAAAAGGAAAAGGACACTGATGACGTTGTCTGGCATCCGGTTTGCAAAGACGATGAAAAGCTGCTGGACGCTTTTGACGGAGATACTCTCACCGAATATCCGGTAGAACTCGGCGAAACGGCGACTATCGGCGGCGAGCTGTTTAAGCTCTGTTATAATGCGGCTGAAGGAAAACACTTTGAAAAAGTTTCGGCGCAGCAAAATGCCCTGAAAACCGCAGCCGGCGAGAAATTCCGCATTATTCCCGGACAACACCGGCAGCCCGGATGCCAAAAGACGGCAATGAGCGGATTTTCACAAAAAAGCGGCGGTTCCGTAAACGGCAACAATGTACAAAAGGAAACCAGAGCTGCTGCCGGAAACGGATTTGCAACCGTAAAAATGCAGACCGATACGGCGAACGGGAAACCGAAAATCATTCAGTTCAAACCCAAACGCTGAAAGCTGCGAGGTTATAGACTGACGAAACTCGGAGCTGTTGGAGAGATACATTTGAACTGTCGGGGACATAAAACGGAGATTTTATGAGAAAGGGCGGGACTACCGCCCTTTTTTGTGCCTTTCGTTTAGAATACAACCGCAACATAAAAAAATTCTTGCAGGCAGACCTTATATTCTTGTGCACTGCTTTATTCTTGTGTACTGCTATCTTCTTGTGCACTATCTTCTTGCGCACAGGCCTTATTTCGATGTCGATCCCAAACCGCCGTTGCGTCTTGCCGTAGCGTTATCGTCAAATGTGATGCCGAAAGGCAGAAAAATCCCCTGACAGACCGAGGCGCCGGCTTTCAGCTCCAGAACCTTACCGCCATTGCAATCGTTGGTCATCTTTACAAAAATATGTCCTTCATTGTCCGAGTAATAATAATCGCCATCAATTATCCCAATCGTATTGTCCATTTGCAGGCGGTATTTAAACCCAACCCGGATTTGGGCATAACGCCCAAAAACCAGCCGTCTTCCATTCTGACGCGTATTCCCGTCGGCAGCAGAAAATTCTCCTTCGGTTTCAGGGAGATATCTACCGGCGTGTAAAAATCGTATCCGGCAGAACCGGACGTTGCCCGGGCGGGAAGCCGGATACTGTCATATATGCGCCGGATTTCAGCGTCATCCGTCAGAAAAGTGTTTTTCCATGCCGTTTCAAACTGATTGAAACTGACTTTGGCAAATTCGGCTATACGGGGCATATTTTTCTCCTTAGTACAGTCTATCAAAACAAAGCCGGAACGGGAACTGCACCGGCAAACTTCCTGTGGCGGCGGAATTGCAGCGATTGTTGCGCCCTGATGCCGGAAAACCGGCAGCTATGGCGTTTCCGCACGTCTAAATTTGCGGCAATTATGGCGGCCTGCCGACGACTTGACAAGAAAAATGCTTGCTTTTTCCTCATTTATTCTTTATGATGCGTTTAAAAATCAATTATTGTTTCACTTAAATACATTTTTATGAATAATTTTGTAAAAAGAATTTGGTTTGGGGCCTTGTTGCGCCCGCAGTGTTGGATTTGTGCCGCCGTTAATCATCAGGTTGTCGGCGGAGCCATAGCCGTTTTGCTGTTTCTGCTTACCGGCTGGTTTGCAACGGCAGGATTTGTGGCGTTGTTCGTTTTTCTGTTTATGGTACATCTTATCATCTTTCCGGAAAAGACCTATACCCTGCAGATGGAGGACAAAACGCTCTTTATTGCAATTTATGCTTCCGACTTTGCCAGACGGCACAGGAAAGACAGTAAACGCAAACGCTTCATCATCAGAACTATCGCATGCCACGCCGACGGTTTTTGCGAAACGGTATGGCCGGACAGCGAAGTGTTCGGATATGACGACAGCCTGTGCCGCTACGGCATTTTTCTGGCTAAGCCTTATCCCGCTACATGGGCCGTTGTCTGCAACGGATTTGAAGACGGGCGTTTTCTGGGACGGAAACTCTGCAATTATGTTTTTGCCGAACGGATAGCGGCCGGAAAAAACCTTCTGATTTTTTTCCACGGCACAGTTATGTTCCCTGTTGAAACCGTTACTTTCAGCGTTGACCCGGATTTGTCCTGCAAACCCGGAAGCGTTGTTTTTCAGGAAATTTCGCCGTCAGGCCTGCCCGAGCTTTCTGCTGACAAGGCGGATAAAACAAGCGGAAGGTTTCTGCTTTGTCAGAATGAAGCAGGCTCAACGCTTTTCAAGTGTTGCCTTGCTCAAAACGGTATGCCGGCAGCCTATCACGTATCGGCTGAAGACATTTGCCTGAACAAACACTGACGCATTCATAAGCACTGACGCTTTTGCCGCCGTTCTTTTCCTAAACGCCCCTTAAACGGGGCGTTTTTTTTGCAGGAGATTTGCGTCGTGCTCCTTAAAAAATATTATGGGCAGGAGGTTTGCCTCGCACTCCTTAAAAACAGAACATTATTGGCCGGATGTTTACATCGCACTCTTTTTTCAACAAACAGAACATAATTAGAACGTTTTTATTGACAAAGAGGTTCGGCAATACTAAGATGACTATGAAACAAGATTTTGAAACTATACGGCTGGCACATATTCCGAGGCTATGATGAAACACTATATTGCCCTTGCAGACTGCGACTGTTTTTTCGTTTCGGCGGAGCGGGCTTTCAATCCGCGGCTTGACGGGCGGGCGGTGGCGGTTCTTTCCAACAACGACGGCTGCGTCATTTCGCGGTCGAGAGAAGCCAAAGCGCTGGGGTTGAAGATGGGCGAACCTTATTTTATGGCCAAGAAACGCCTGCCGCAGGTTTTGTATGTCCGTGCCAATCACGATCTTTACCGCAGTATTTCGGCAAAAGTCATGGCTAAGTTCAAATCGTTTACGCCGGACGTCGAAGTCTGTTCGGTGGACGAAGCTTATCTTGACCTGACCGGAACTAAGCTGCTTTACCGGCAGAATTACATCAAAACGGCACAAATGATCAGGCAGGCGGTGTGGGATGAACTGCACATTCCGGTTTCCATCGGCCTGTCGACGACAAAAACGCTGGCCAAACTTGCCAGCGACAAAGCCAAAAATGCAGGCGGCGTTTTTGCCATCGGGTCGGCGGAACGAAATAAGATTCTGGCGCAGACGCTGATTGCGGACGTTTCCGGCGTGGGAAGAAAGCTGCTTCTGAAAATGCGGGAAGAGTGCATTTTTACCGCTTTGGACTTTGTAATGCGCCCGGATTACTGGGTTAAGGCGAGGTTCGGAACGCATGGGGCGGATTTGAAAGCGGAACTGTCGGGAATCCCCCTGTTTAAGGTGGAACCGGACGACAAGGCTCCGCTTTCCATTCAGCAAACTTCCGCCCTCAGGGAATTCAGCAGCGACATTGCCGTCCTGAAAACGGATTTGTGCCGCCATATCCATACCGCCTGCCGCAAAGCCCGCAGCGAAGGCGCCAAGGCCGCCGCCATTGAAGTCATGCTCCGAACCAAAGATTTTAAGGTGGTAACGGCACGCGCAAAACTTGACTTTGCCAGCAATCAGGAAACGGAAATCACGCCCCCTGCCCTGCGGCTGCTGACGCAGCTGTTCACGCCGGCTGTCGTCTGGCGCAGCACGGGAATTACCCTGACGGGACTGGTTTACGGAGAACGCGAACAGCTTGACCTGTTTCAACCGGCGAAAAAAAGCGACGACCGGCTGGGGAGCATTCTGGATGAACTGGAAGAAAAATTCGGCAAAAACATTGTCCATTTAGGATAAAGCCGGGAGATATAACCGGAAAGGCACTGAAAGCTGATTTCCAGGAAAAGACGACCGCAAATTGCAGAAACTGAAATTAAAAACCGGCAGAGAAAGACTGGCACTGTGCCGTATTTTATGATTGACCAAGGGCGAAAAATATGGTATATTAAAAGCGTGATGAATATTGTGATGTTGATTAGTTTGAAAATTATTGTTTTAATTATAACAGGGATTACTGTTAGTTTGGAGAGATTTAGGACGCGCAGGGATTGTTTACGGCTCAAGCAATGGGTTGTTTACGGTTTTTGCAGGTTCACTTATTAAAATTCGGTTTAGAAGGCGGTTAGCTTGCGCTGATGCTCCTACGCGGAGAGATGACCTGGGTTTTATGAGTTAAAATAAGTTTTGAAGAGCTGACAAGTGCTTTGTTTTCTAAAATCTAGATATATGACAACAGATTTTACAAGCATGATCTTGAGTATGCGGGAAAAACTGACAAAACCGTTATTGATTGTAACAGTTTTGAGTATTGTCGCAGCCTTTTTCCTCGGTTGGGGTTTTTGGCTGGTGGCTGCCATACTTTTGGTATTTGTAACCTTTATTAACGGTATGTATGTTATCATGCCGGGACATGCGGGTTACAAGATTACCTTGGGAGCCATGGCAAGCAAAAGTTTTTCTGCCGGTTTCGGCTGGATGATTCCGTTTATCTCTTCAATGAGTGAAGTGGACATCACCCGCCAGCGCCATCAGGATACAAACAACATGAAGAACAAAGAAAGACGTGATATCGCGTTGACTTATGTTCTGACATGGAATTTGAATCCTGCTCATGTGCATACTCTCCACGCTACAATCGGAGAGAATGACTACATTAGTAAGGCATTATGCCCGCAGCTTGATGCCGCTTTTACCGAAGTGGTGGCTGAAAAGACCTACGAGGATATCAACGGCAAACTTGCCGAGTTGTCATCAGAGGTCAAGGCCAATTTCGAACCGCGCTATGACCACTCTTTGTTTGAAAATGTTGAACTGAACATTATCAATGTTCAATTTGACAAAGATTACGAAGATGCCGTCAGCGAAATGGCTAAGGTCGAAATGCAGAGAAAAATTGTTGAGGAAAAGGCCGAACAGCTGAAAATCTCAACAAAAGCGCAGGCAGAAGCCCGCGAAATGCAGGCAGACGGTGAAGCCGCTTACGTTCGTAAGATGGCAGAAGCTGAGGCTGAAGCTATGAAACTGAAGGGGGCTTCCGAGAATGAAGTACGGGAAAAGCTGGGAGAAATCCTCAAAGCCCATCCTGAACTTATCAAGGAAGTTTTGGCGAAGAATTTCCCGAAGGTCTACGGTGGCGGAAACGTTACTCCGATGATGGATCTTGGAGATTTGCTTGGCAAATAACCCTTATCCCTGTTAGAAAGGTTCCCTGTGCGTCTGCACAGAGAACCTTTTTTTGTAATCGTGCGACAACCCCGGTTTTGCGGCTGTCCCGCCAAATACAGAAGGCGGCGGCAAGCAAACGGGACGCGATTATTTTTCGCCGTCGCGCAGAACGTCTATTGCCCGCTGCAGCTGGATTTCTTCAACTGCGTATAGCGGCATGCCATTCAGTACCAAGGTCGGAACGCTCTTCATGCCGATTTTGTCGGCAGTCGCTTTTATGCTCTGCAGGATATTTTTAGTTTCGTCAGAAGCATAGTCTTTTTTAAACTTTGCCATATCCAGCTTTAAGTTGCGCGCAAGCTTGTCGATCACTGGTTCGTTGACAACCCGTTCCGCCATCAGGCCGGAATACATTTCCAAAAACTTGCCCTGATTATGCGCGGCAACGGCGGCTTTGGCTGCCAGTTCCGAATTCGGCGACAGGAAAGACACCGGTTTGAAAACGACTTTTACGTCCGGATTTTTCTTAATGATATTTTCAATGCGCGGCGCCATTTGGCGGCAGTAGCCGCAGGAGAAGTCAAAGAACTCGACCAGCGTAAACTTCCCCTTCGGGTTGCCGGCATACAGTTCGGCACGGTTGATGTCTTCGGCGTATTTCTGATAGGTTTCCGCCTGTGCCAAAAGCTTTTTCTGTTCTTCCTGCTGCTGATAGATTTGCAGCGCCCCGACGATAATCGGAGGATTGTCCATCAAAACGTCTGCAACCTTCTGTTCCAGCGGAGTCAGTTCCTTTTCGCTTTCGGCCTTTTTCGTATCGGCATCGGCACGGAATTTGACCAAAGCATCATACGCTATCTGCGGATTTTTCTTCAAAACGCTGACAACAGCTTTGGCAATTTCTTCTTCCGACGCGTCGTCAAAACTTCCCGCTGCGACGGCATTGGCGGAAAATGCAAGCATTACCGACAGAGCCGTTGCTGACAATAATTTAATTTTTCTCATGTTTTTCCCTCTCTAAAATTAACTAACCTTACGGTTTGTTGGGTTAAATCTTTTGCCGGATAACGGCTTTTTAATGACTTTTTCCGGTTTTTCCGCCGCGGAGCGGCTATGACCGGCGCATGCCGCTACCTGCAGGTGTCATGGTTAAATTCACAAATGCCGAGTTCATTCTTGCCTTTGTCCAGATAACGGATGCGGACGTTAATCCCGTCATTAATAAACATCGGCTTGAGTCTGGGACACATCTCCTGATAGGCTTTGCCGCAAGCTTCGGTTTTTATGCTGTTTTGCAAAGCTGTTTTTTCTTTGGCTGACATTGCCGCCATATCGATATCGGCTTCATAGATATAGGCAATGGCTTTGTCCTTGTATTCAATGTCCGTCCAAGTCGTCGCCTCGTCGATTTTCTTCGGCAGGGTTTTCTTTATCGTATCCAGCATAAAGCCAATCTGCTTTTCACGCTCGGCGGCAGCATTTTTCTCCTGTTCTGCGGCTGCTGCGGCATCGGCCTTTGCCTTGGCTTCTGCTTCGGCTGCGGCCTTTTTGGCAGCTTTTTCTTCCGGCGTTTCGTTTATTTCCGCCAGCAGACTTTTCAGGCTTTCATCTTCGGAAACGGACAAGTCCAATTCAGCGGGAAGCTCCGGTTCCCCAGAAACAGACAAATCCGTCTCAGCAGAGTGCGCCGCCCCTTCGGAAACAGCTGAGGCCTCGTTCTTTGTTGAAGCAGCCGATGCCGGGGCTGGAGTATCTGATGCGGGCGTAACAGTATCCGGTGCAGGCACTGAAGTATCCGATGCAGGCACTGAAGTATCCGGTGCGGGTGCAGCGGCATCTTCTTTGGTTAAAGAGGAACCTGACGACGGTAAATCCGTATCCGAGGCCGTTTTATCCGGAGATAAAACGTCAGCCGCAGGCATTACATCTTCCCGGGTCAGCTTTTTCGGTTCTTCATCCAAGCCGGAAAAGCTGTCATCAAAAGTAAAATCATCATCAAAATCCAGCTCATAATTTGCCATTTCCTGCAAGGCGCTGTTTACATCGCTCAAAGACTTTAACTCGTCACGGGGCTCTTTGCCCTTATCATCGGCGGCCGTATCTGCCGGAGCGGCCGAGGCCCGGGCCGGAAGTTTTTTATCCGCGACCGTGGCATCAAACCCTTCCGCCTCAATGATATTGGCACGGAAATTTTCAAACTGGTGGCTCAAATATTCTTCCAACGACAGCTTACCGTCCTTGTTGTCATCCATTTTATGAAAATCGGCTACAAAAATGGCTTTGGTCGCCTGCAGCTGTTCGGCCGCGGTCAGCGCCTGCGCCTGCCCCGCAGACGCGGCAGCCAGCGAAACGGAAAATAAAAGCAGATATTTTTTCATCGGCAAAAACCTTATAAAATTAGTCTTCCATAAGGAAATATTTGCACGGATAATCTTAAATTTTCTTTAACGGGCGGAAATTATTTGCGCCGTCGAAGAATGTTACGGAGGGAGTCAATTTTTGATATGCGGCGGCATATTGCTTAAGCCCCGCGGCCCGTTCCAAAATCAGCTGTTCGGGCACAAAACGGTTTATCTTTTTGGCGCGTTCGGCGGCACGGTTTATCGCAAGCTTTGTATCGCAGACGATAAAGTCGACGGCGGTGCGGTAGCCTTTGCGGCGGATATTCTTAAACAGCTCAAGATGGGCGGCATTGGTACCGCTGTGCTCAAACATGATATTCAGGTGCAGGTTGACGGCACGGCGCAGCAGTTCGTAGCCGATAATCCGCGCGGTCATTTCATGGTTTTTAAACGCAACGATATTGCCGTACAATGCCAAATCCCGCTGATATGCCGGCAGAGAAACCATAATCTTGTCAAAACTAAGAAACAGGAAATTCTGCGGCAAATGCGAGGCACAAAACGTGCTTTTGCCGGAACCAGGGATTCCAGATATCTGCCGCAATTCCGGCTGAGCCGAGGGGACAAGCCCCTGCAGGCTCTGCTTTATCAAAGCCTCTGTTTCGGGCGTTTTTACCGCTTTGTAATCGGCATTTATAAGCTGATTAAGCGAGGGCATCAACACTTTCAACATCAGTCCATCTCCGACTATCCAATCTTTAAACCGCCAAAGGTTCGGTTTCCGCCAGTTCATCCAGCAGCGCAAACGTTTCGGACGCTATCATCAGCTCTTCGTTGGCGGGAATGACATATACTTTGACTTTGCTCTGCGGAGCGGAAATTTCCGCCGGCGCAGGGCGGGCTCTGTTCTTTTCCCCGTCAAGCTCTATGCCAAGATACGCCAGACGGGCGCAGAGCTTTTCACGGACAAGCGAAGCGTTTTCACCGATGCCGGCGGTGAATATCAGGGCGTCCACGCCGCCCAGAACCGCCACGTAAGACCCGATGGTTTTGAGCAGGGAATAAACAAACGCATCTATCGCAAAAGCGCAGTTTTCATCGCCTTTGGCGGCATTTTCAATAATATCGCGCATATCAGAATGCCCGCAGGAAAGCCCGTATAAACCGCTCTGTTTGTTAAACATCGCGTTTACCTCGTCAGCGGTTTTGCCCTGCGTTTTCATAATGTGCAACGGAATATACGGATCCATATCGCCGGCGCGGGTCGCCATCATAATCCCGGCAGACGGCGTATATCCCATCGTGGTGTCAACGCTTTTGCCGTCTTTAATCGCGGTTACGGACGCGCCGCCGCCGAGGTGGCAGCAGATAAAGCGCCCCACACGCCCAAACAATTCCGCCGCTTTTTGCGCGGCGTAATTGTGCGACGTGCCGTGAAAACCGTAACGGCGGATACGTTCCTTTTCATAATATTCGCGAGGAATGGCATAAGTAAACGCAGGCTTTTCCACGCTTTGATGGAAAGCGCTGTCAAACGTTGCCACCTGCAAAACGCCGGGCAGAAGTTCGGTCATCGCCTCAACGCCGTGCACAAACGCAGACCCGTGCAAAGGCAGCAGCGGCAGCGTGTCATAGATTTTTGCCATAACGTCATCATCAATAATCACCGAACGGTCGAAATATTCGCCGCCATGTCCCATACGATGCCCCACGGCCGACAATTCGGCGGCATTTTTCAGAAAACGATGGGAGAGATAGTCCAATATGGCTTTTATAGCGTCTTTATGATCCGTTACCGGACATTCGCAGGAGAACTCATATCCGTTATCGGCGCGGACGACAATTTTGGAACCGGGCAGCCCGATACGGTCGACCATACCTTTTGCCAGAACCCGATGAAAACCTTGCTCCATCTCAAACAGCTGGAATTTTACGGTGGTGGAACCGGAGTTCAGAACCAGAATTTTTTCCATATATTTTACTTTCTGCCGTTAATATTGCCGCAGTTTATAGCACAAAATTATGTTTTTGGCAACAAAAAAATTCCGGCAGCGGGGAAGAAATCCGAAAACAACACTTGCAATGCGCAAAAAAAGCGGGTATTGTCGGGGCGGTCGGGGTATACGGGCGTATGGCTGCAGGACGTTCCAACCGGCACCAAAATACAATTTATCTTTATCAAAGCGGAGCAGCAGATGAAAGAAGCAAGCAGAGTTCAGGCCGTTATTGAAGCATTGGAAGAAATTTTGCAGGACAAGCGGCCGGCTGACAATATTCTGGACAAATATTTCAAGGACCGGCGCTACATCGGTTCCAAAGACCGGCGCTTTATCGCCGATACGGTATGGAAGATTATCCGCAGCCGCATGAAATATTCCGAAGCGCTGGGCAGCGCCTTTTCGGCGCGGACGGCGGCGGCGCTCTGTTTTGCCCAAGAAGACCTTGACCTCCTTTTCAACGGAGAGGAATACACCCCGGCACCGCTCAGCAAAGAGGAAAAAGCGGCTTTGAAGGCGGCGGAACAGTTTGAAGATTTTTCGGAAGCCGCGCTGTATGAATGCCCGCAATGGCTGTTTGAAAAAATCGGCAACACACGCCTGCTTGACGCGTTGAACACGACGGCGTCGGCAGATGTCCGCGCCAACCTGACCGACCGCGACCACGCCCGCGAGCGCCTCAAAAAAGAAGGGTTGTTTTTTTCACCGACACCGTTTTCCCCCATCGGCCTGCGCTCGGAAGACAGGGTTAATCTCAACAACTGCATGACCTATCAGGACGGCGAAATTGAAGTAATGGATGAAGCATCGCAGCTTATCTCCCTGTTGTGCCGCGTCAAGGCGCATCATAAAATAATTGACTATTGCGCCGGAGCAGGCGGAAAAGCGCTGGCGTTCGGCTCGCTCCTGCACAACGACGGGCTGATTTGGGCACACGACATAAACGAAGAACGGCTCGGGCGCATAAAAAAACGGGCGGAAAGGCTGGACATTCTTAACATAAAGACCATAAAGAATGTCAAAGACAAAGACTACACCCGTTTTATCATCGACGCCCCCTGCTCCGGCAGCGGCACCTGGCGGCGGACGCCGGACGCCAAATTCCGCATTACGCCGCAACGGCTGCGGGAAATACTCGGCATTCAGGCAGAAATTCTTGAATTCGGCGCGGAGCATACCGCTGCGGGCGGACGCCTGATTTACATTACCTGCTCGGTTCTTCCGGAAGAAAACGAAAGACAAATCGAATCTTTTCTGGCGAAACATCCCGAATTCAGCCCGATTGACCACAAAGAACTTTGGCGGGAAACGCTGGACATTCCGCTGTATCCGTTTGATGATACGAGATGGCTGAAATTTTCGCCGCTTAACACCAAAACCGACGGCTTTTTCTTCTGTGCCATGAAAAAGGCTGTTGCCGAAAGTTAAACCAAAGCGGACAATGCAGCGCGACACTTACAGAGGTGCAGGGCAAAACTTACAGAGATGCAGCGCGACACTTACAGCGATGTGGTTAAGTTCGTTTTCCGGCTTGATTTTCTGCGGCAACTTTTTTATCCTGTTTTTAACAAATATACCGGACTGGGCAAAACGATAAAAAAGGAAACAGCGAGCAACGATGATTTTATACCTGATGAGACACGGGCAGACGGACTGGAACGCAGAAGAAAAAGTACAGGGCTGGAATGACACGCCGCTTAACGAAACCGGCGCAGAGCAGGCTCGGGCTGCAGCGGGGAAGCTCAGCGGGGAAAAGATTGAAACGATTTATGCAAGCGATTTGAAACGCGCCAGAAAAAGCGCCGACATTATCAGCGGCATACTTGATTTGCCGGTGCACTATACCAAAAGGCTGCGCGAGATGAATTTCGGCAAGGCTGAAGGGCTGAAAAAAAACGATTTGGAAGCGGTCTTTCCCTATATCTATCAGGCTTTCAATGACATCAAAAACCCCGAACGCTACGATATCGGCTACCCCGGCGGGGAAACGACCGGCGCAGTGCAGCAGCGTTTTATGAAATTTATCAACAAACTGTTTGAAGAAGGGCGGGAGCGCGTGCTGCTGGTTACGCACGGAATGCTCATCCGACTCGAAAACGGTTCCGTCCTGCGGGTGGCTTTTGACGAAAAAACAAAAAAATTCAAATCTGCCAAGGTTCTGTTTTAGCCCGCCCGGGACGAAGCGCAGGAACCCCAGAACGATGCACAGGAACCCCTGAACGATGCGCAGGCAAAATCTTTATTGCAACTATAGTGAAACGGAGAATTTAACAGTATGATAAAACATAAACATGATGCCTCTTTAGAGGGCAGCAACACATCTGCATCTCCGTTAAAGCAGAACAGCGGCCATAAGGTTTCCGAAAATTTGAGCAAAAGTGTTTCCGGCGATTGCGACGGATTTTGGAGAACATCGCTAAGAAAGCTGGAAATATTTTTTGACTGGAAAAGTTGCAGCACCAGACACGAATTTTGGTGTGCTGTGTCTGTAATTTATTTTCTCTACATCTCATCTTTGATGTTTTTCGCTTTATCTTATCCTAATTGGCATTTATTTATAGCACTCCCCTGCATATTATTCTATACTGCTTTGGTGGCGAGGCGGTTGAATGACATCAGAGGGCTATCAATGGCCAAATATATATGGGGCATCTTTTGGCTTTTGGTTATCATCAGCTATCCTTTCCGTACGGCAGCCGGCATATATGCTGATGTCATCTGCGGCACTCTTGCACTCTTTTTCTGCATAGCTGCTTTTGTCAAGGGGAAAACGACGCATCAGATAAGCAAATTCCGCTACATACTAAACTTCTTCGCCATCTCTGTCCTCCTCTTTTTTCCTTTATTTGGACGATAATAGGTCTGCTTTCCCCTCACTCCCTACTTTTCCTCAAGCTGTTTTTCCCATACTTGCACTTTTGCAAAACACCTACTCCATGTCTAGGCGGCGGTAAGTACCTTTATTGCGACAGTATACTCGGTAATTGCGAGGAGTTTTTCTAAATTTTCCGAACTTCGGTCAATCAAGAAAACTGTGATTTAAAAAGCAA
>OHKS01000591.1_pt1 | contig 13887 bp, 8 predicted proteins | sample 1568881 | NCBI WGS metagenome assembly OHKS01 (sample SAMEA3879569, study PRJEB24766) | human gut metagenome | biome: human-associated habitat; feature: feces | place: USA | collected 1985/1987 | reverse complement strand
ATCAATAATAACTCATCATATCCATAATGAGGCATCAATCCTCCTCGATGATGTGCATCTCGAGAAAATCAAAGTCGATATCCTCCACAAAATTATCCTTCGTAAAGCGGGTCTTTCCATGCCTCTTGAAATCACTTATGTTGCTGTCAAGCCAGATGGGCTTTCCAAGGTCAAAAGCAAGGCAGGCATCCTCAAGTGCCTTAAAAATCTTGTGTGTACGTGTATCGTCACTGTTATTTTCTATTGTAATATCACGCATCAGGTGCGTGTCAGTATAAATCTTAAACCAAATACGCATATTATTCTCCCAAAAGCCTTCTCTGACGATTGCACTCATACATGAGCAAAGTGGCCGATATTGCGGCATTAAGCGACTCCACAGCTCCCTCCATAGGGATGCGGATATATGTGTCCGCCATGTCAGCTATCTCATCTGATAATCCATTGCCCTCATTTCCTATCATAAAGCCACAGGCTCCGGTGTAGTCCGGTCTGTCATAAGAGCACTTACCCTTTAAATGAGCTGCGTAGAGAGAAACTCCCTTTGACTTTGCATACTCTATAGTCTCCGGAAGGTCATCTGTGATGTAAAACGGCACACGGTAGAGTGAGCCCATGGTTGAGCGCACAGTCTTTGGATTAAAAATGTCCACTGTTGTACGATTCATTATAATGCCGCTTACACCTGCGCCCTCACCGGTACGGATCATAGTGCCTAAGTTTCCCGGATCCTGTATACTCTCAAGCACAAGAAGCTCTGTCTTGTCGCCCTTAAAAAGTTCATCTATCTCATAGTGCGGCATCTTTACTATAGCAAGCACACCCTGCGGAGTCTGCGTGTCAGACATGCTCTTAAACACCGAGTCACTCACTATTTCTGTTTTGTCAATGAAACGCTTCTTCTCTTCCTTAAACCTGTCATCATTAAAAAATGACTCAGACATATATACGGCACTTACCCAGTCATATGGCGCCTCAAAGCTCATCTTTGGACCCTCAACCACGAATACGCCCTGCTTTTTCCGCTCCTTTGCCTTGCTTAAAAGAGCCTGCACATTTTTTATGCTTTTGTTTGATGCACTTGTAATCATTTTCTTCTCTTTCTATATTGATGATATGAGGGTCAAAAAGTATTTTGCCCCTCATTTATGATTAACATTCGTCTTTCTCCGAATGCATAAATGCCCCTGCACCGGCACATGCACGCAACTACCTGCATTTGATGTGCCGGATACAAGGGCATTCATATTTATCGTAACTATATTAGATACTAAACCAGAGATTTAGAGATATCGTACATGTACTCGTCTACACTCTTCTTCATAGCAAGTGCCTCGTCGATATCGAAATCTACGAAATTGCCATCCTTGTGGGCAATAACTCTGTTTGACTTGCCCTCGCAGAGTAAATCAACTGCCATAGCGCCCATGATTGTAGCATATACACGGTCCTTGCATGAAGGGCTTCCACCTCTTTGCATATGTCCAAGGATAGTTGCTCGAGTCTCGATGCCTGTAGCAGCCTCAATTTCCTTAGCCATCTCCTGTGAATGTCCTACGCCCTCAGCATTGATGATGATGTAATGCTGCTTGCCGAGCTCTCTTGCGTGAGCTACTCTCTCGATGAGTGCCTCAAGGTTGTTGTCATACTTCTCAGGAAGTAATACTTCCTCAGCGCCGTTTGCAAGACCACACCATAATGCAATGTATCCTGCTCCACGTCCCATAACCTCAATGATTGAGCATCTCTCGTGTGATGTAGATGTATCACGTACCTTGTCAATAGCCTCCATAGCTGTGTTGCAGGCTGTATCAAAACCGATTGTGTAATCTGTACATGCGATATCAAGGTCGATTGTGCCTGGAAGACCGATTGTATTGATGCCAAGTGCAGCAAGCTTCTGCGCACCCTGGAAAGATCCGTCACCACCGATAACTACGATAGCATCGATACCATGCTTCTTACAGATTTCAGCGCCCTTCTGCTGTCCCTCTGCTGTAACGAACTCCTTACATCTGGCTGTCTGTAAGATTGTACCACCGCGTGAGATTGTGTCTGAAACGCTCTTTGAATCCATATCCACGATTTCTTCATTTAACAGACCTGCGTATCCTCTCTTGATTCCTTTAACCTTCTTGCCCTTTGAGAGAGCCTGACGAACAACGGCACGAATTGCTGCGTTCATTCCCGGTGCGTCACCACCACTTGTAAGTACACCTATTGTGTTAATCTCTTTTGCCATTGGTATAACCTCCATATGTTAAAAAATTATCATTTATTCTAATCCCAATCTATTGTACTTGTTTTAGCACATTTTTTCAATATTCTTTTCAACAATTTTCGCATTTTCTTTGTCTAAAAATTCCAAAAGCTGCTCCATGAGCTCATTATTTGCATTTACGGAATAATTTCTGCCAAGTTTTTTCATCTGCTTTGTATCTGCGATGTAAATTATGACTTCATCTCCTCCGTCAGATTCACGGATTGTCTCAAGAAGCCTGCTCTCATTTTTCTTATAGTCCTCCATCGTATCAAACCTGAGCCATAGCTGCTTCGGAAGCTCATCAAACGGTATGATTCTTTCGCAGATTATCTTGCCGTTCTGCTCATCCTCGACTGTCGCATGTCCGATAACAAATATTTTAGCATCGTCCTGTAAATATCTCTGGTAGCGCTCGTAATCTCTCGGAAAAATAATTACCTCAACAGTTCCTGTCAGGTCCTCTATCGTGATAAAAGCCATGGCCTGATTGTACTTGGTAAACTTAATCGTCTTTGTGGCTATCATGCCTCCGATTACCACGTGCGCATTGTCCTTTATCTTTACGGCACCGCTCTCCTCTTCAAGCACAAAATCTATCGCATTTGCTGTGATGTTTTTCTTTAGGGCAGCTGCATATTTTTCCAGAGGGTGTCCGCTTAAATAGATGCCAAGCACCTCTTTTTCATAGGCCAGGGCTTCCTCAGCGTCATATTCACCAACATTTGGATACTTAAGCTCAAATGACTGCCTATCCTCATCTGAGACCAGGTCAAACAGGCTCATCTGCCCTGCCATTGTTGACTTTTTGTCATGCTGCACCCTGTCCACAATCGATGCATACACCATTGCCATCTGCTTTCTCGTGCCGTCGAGTGAATCGCACGCTCCCGCCTTTATCAGATTCTCAATCGCACGCTTGTTGATAAGCTCCTTCTGGCAGGTTCTCTCGATAAAATCTGAGAGTGTGCGGTATCTGCCGCCACTTTCCCGCTCCTCGATTATCTGGTCTATTACCGGCCTGCCCAGAGATTTGATGGCGTACATGCCATATCTGACATGGTCACCCTCTGCAGTAAACTCGCCCTGTCCACAGTTGATATCCGGCGGAAGCACCTTAATACCCATATCACGACAGCTGTAAAGATACTGCGCCGCCTTGGCTGAATTGTCTATAACAGAAGTCATGAGCGCTGCCATAAATTCGACCGGATAGTAATTTTTGAGCCATGCCGTCTGAACACTGATTTTCGCATACGCGGCTGCATGTGATTTGTTGAACGCATACTTAGCAAAATCAACCATCGAATCGTATATGCTGTTGGCAGCCTTTTCATCTATGCCGTTTGCCACACAGCCCTTTATACCGCGCTCCTTGTCTCCGTACACAAAGCTCTGGCGCTCTGCGTCAATGACATACTGCTTCTTCTTACTCATGGCACGGCGGATGTTGTCCGCCTGACCCATTGTATAGCCTGCGAGCTTCTGCACTATCTGCATGACCTGTTCCTGATATACTATACAGCCGTAGGTCGGCTCTAAAATACTCTCAAGCTCAGGTGTCACATAGCTTATCTCCTTTGGATTGTTCTTGCCCTTTATATAGTTGGGAATGAAATCCATAGGACCCGGACGGTAGAGCGAAATACCGGCCACGATGTCCTCAAAGCTCTGTGGACTGAGTTCCTTCATGAAGCTTTGCATACCGGCAGACTCTAGCTGGAATACCCCTTCCGTCTTTCCTGTTCCGATAAAGTCAAGTGTGCCCTTATCGTTGAAATCAATATGGTCGATATCCACATCAATCCCCCTTGATGCCTTGATATTCTTCACAGAATCCTTTAGCACCGTGAGTGTACGAAGCCCCAGAAAATCCATCTTTAAAAGGCCGAGCTCCTCGAGCTGTACCATGTTGTACTCTGCGGTAGGGCTTCCGTCGTTTGCCCTTCCAAGAGGCACATAATCGCTCGCCACACCCGGATAGATTACCACACCTGCTGCATGCACGGACGTGTGGTTTGGCAGTCCCTCAAGCCTTTTTGCCATATCTATCATTTCATGCACTCTCGCATCACTGTCGTAAATGCCCTTAAACTCCGGGTTCATCTGAAGAGCCTTGTCAATCGTGATATTAAGCTCCTGAGGCACCATCTTTGCAAGCCTGTCAGTCTCTGCATATGGGAAATCCAGCGCCTTTCCGACTGATTTTATGACACCTCTTGCTGCCATCGTACCAAAGGTGACTATCTGTGTTACAGAATCGTGTCCGTACTTCTGCTGAACATACTCTATGGCGCGATATCTCTCCGCATACTCGAAATCCACATCAATATCAGGCATGGAAACTCGCTCAGGGTTAAGAAATCTTTCAAAAAGCAGATTGTATTTAACCGGATCAATATCCGTGATTCCGGTACAATAGCACACCCTGCTTCCCGCCGCTGAGCCTCGTCCCGGGCCTACCCAGCAGTCGTGCGTGCGGCACCAGTTGATATAATCCCACACGATAAGGATATACTCTATAAAGCCCATGGTCTTTATGATACCAAGCTCATAGTCCATATCTGCATGTATCTTTTTAAGCTCATCAGCACTGTACTCGCCACAGCCTATGTATTTCTCCCTAAAGCCCTTCTCGCAAAGCTCTGTAAGGAAGGCTTCGGCACTATCATAGCCCTCTGGCACCTCATACTTTGGAATCTTGTAATTGCCAAACTCAAGCGTCACATTGCATCTGTCGGCAATTTTCTGTGTATTCTCAATAGCCTCTGTGGCATATGGGAAAAGCGCTCTCATCTGCTCTTCGCTCTTTACGAAAAACTGTCCGCCATCATAGCGCATCCTGTCCTCGTCAGACACCTTCTTCCCGGTCTGGATGCACAAAAGCACATCATGTGCCTCCGCATCGGACTCGTAGGTGTAGTGCACATCATTAGTACACACTAACCCTATTTCAAGCTCCTTGCTCATCCTAAGAAGCTGCTGATTCACAAGCTTCTGGTCATCAATGCCATGATCCTGCAGCTCAAGAAAGAAGTTGTCCTTTCCAAAGCAGTCCTGATACTTCCTTGCAATCTCCTTCGCCTCGTCATAAAAGCCTCTTACGATGTATCTGGGGATTTCTCCTGCCAGACAGGCAGACAGGCATATAAGCCCCTCGTGATATCTCTCAAGCGTCTCAAAATCTACTCTCGGCCTGTAATAATAGCCCTCTGTGAACCCTATTGACACTATCTTCATGAGATTGGCATAGCCTGTATTATTTTCAGCAAGCAGAATCAGATGATAATACCTGTCATCACCGTGGCTTGTCTCCCTGTCAAAGCGCGAATTTGGTGCCACATATACCTCGCAGCCTATGACCGGATTGATATCATTTGCCTTTGCCGTCTTGTAAAACTCCACCACACCGTACATATTGCCATGGTCTGTGATTGCGGCAGAGTTCATGCCAAGCTCCTTGACGCGCTTTACATATTCTTTTATCTTGTTTGACCCATCGAGCAGACTGTACTCGGTATGGGTGTGAAGATGACAAAATGACATTTGGATTCCTCTTTCTTTATTTTTGTATCGCCGCCCGCCCTTCATGGGTTATGCCACCCGGCGGGTACTTTGGCAGAACAATTCGTAAGAATTGCGTTAATTTTTCGGTGTCGTTTTCGGCTCAAGGTTTGTGTACATTCGCCAGCTGCACACTTTCGGCGCGGCGTACGTCTGTAACTCTGTTAGGTGTGAACAGCAGCAGCCATAGCAAGCCTGCATATCAGATACAGTACAAAAAGATGCACCGGGTAAAAGGCGTAAAAGACATATTTTAGTGAAATGCCTCTTTTTCCATTGTAATAGCGAAGCGGTATAAGCATAAAAAGTGCAAAAAACTCTATGGTACCTGAGAAAAGTCCAAGCAGTATGACTGCCACGGCAAATGCAACTTCTCGGTTTGAAGAAAGCAGGTACATCATGACAATACACCCTACACCCGCCGCACCATAATCACAGCAAAGCACAAACTCTGCAATAATCATCATAACAAGCACCACTGATACCATTACTATACACCTGATCAGTGTGACAAGAAACCACTTGACTGCAGAGGATGCCTTTTCTATTTTATCGACCGACTTAAGCCAATCAAGCACTGTGATGGCAAGCAAGCCTAAAAGCAGTGTAAAAAACACATTGTTGCTCTTAAATTCCAGCACTGTATTGTTTATTGCAAGGTCAAACGGTATCTCAGAGATAAGCGCGAATATAAACATCCTCGCAGCATATTTTTCCCTGCTGTGTGTATATTTGAAGCCCTCCACAAGCAGGAAGCAGAAAACAGGAAAGGCCATGCGCCCTATAGAACGCATGACCCAGTAGATATCAATAAGCGTTTGTCCACCTATCCCGTTATTTATCATCTGAAGAATAACCGTTGCCGCAATATGGTCTATAAGCATGGTAAAAATGGCTATAAGCTTAAGCGTGCTTCCACTGATACCAGACTTTGCGATAACTTTTTCCAAAATCCTATACTCCTGCCATATTTACGGTAATCCTGTCAAGATGCCAGATATCGTCCACATATTCCTGGATTGTTCTGTCTGAAGAGAACTTTCCTACATGTGCGATATTGAGCAGTGCACTCTTTCTCCATGCGCTCTTGTTCTTGTAATAATCATTAATCTTCTGCTGTGCATTTGCATATGAGCGGAAGTCTGCGAGGATAAAGTAGCGGTCAGCCACCTGTCCCTGCTGTGGATTGAGCAGTGAGTTGTAAAGCTCCCTGAAAAGCTCATGGTCATTTGGTGAATATGTGCCGTCTACAAGCTGGTTTACTACCTTTCTTAGCTCGGCATCGTTATTATATATATCAACAGGATTGTAGTCATGTCTGTTCTCGTGTGAGATGACCTCATCAGAGCTCATTCCAAAGATAAACATGTTGTCAGCCCCTACCTCATCGAACATCTCGACATTGGCACCATCCATAGTTCCGATAGTGAGCGCTCCATTGAGCATAAACTTCATGTTTCCTGTTCCGGATGCCTCCTTGCTTGCTGTGGAAATCTGCTCGCTGACATCTGCTGCCGCAAAAATAATCTCGGCATTGGATACCTTGTAATCCTCGATAAATACTACCTTGAGCTTGCCGCCAATAGAAGCATCGTTATTTATCACATCAGCCACACTGTTGATAAGCTTTATTGTTTTCTTTGCATTTCTGTAGCCTGCTGCTGCCTTTGCTCCAAAAATGAATGTTCTAGGATAGAAATCCATAGACGGATTTTCCTTAATCTTGTTGTACAGATACATCACATGAAGGATGTTCATGAGCTGTCTCTTGTACTCGTGAAGTCTCTTAACCTGCACATCAAAGATAGAATCCGGATTTACATCAATACCATTGTGCTCCTTTATATACTTTGCTAAACGCACCTTGTTTACTCTCTTAATCTCAGCAAACTCCTGCTGTGCAACAGGGCTGTCCGCATAAGCCTTGAGCTTTGAAAGCATTGTAAGATCTGTAATCCAGCCGGTTCCTACCTTTTTTGTTGCCCAGTCTGCAAGGAGTGGATTTGCATGTGCTAAGAATCTACGCTGTGTGATTCCGTTTGTCTTGTTATTGAACTTCTCAGGGAACATCTCATAGAAATCATGAAGCTCCTGATTCTTAAGTATCTCTGTGTGAAGCTTTGCAACACCGTTTACAGAATAGCCTGCAACGATAGCCATATTTGCCATCTTGACCTGTCCGTCATAGAGGATAGCCATCTTTCTTACCTTGTCCTCATTGCCAGGATATCTCTCGTTAATCTGAATCACAAATCTTCTGTTTATCTCGTCAACAATCTGGTATACACGAGGAAGCAGTCTCTGGAATATCTCAATTGGCCACTTCTCAAGCGCCTCAGCCATGATTGTATGGTTAGTGTAGGCTACACATCTTGTAGTGATATCCCATGCATCATCCCATGACAGATGCTCCTCGTCCACAAGGATTCTCATAAGCTCTGCGACTGCAACTGTAGGGTGAGTATCGTTCATCTGGAAAACAGCTTTATTTGGGAGATCTTTTAAATCGCTGTGATGCTTTTTAAACCTTGCAAGTGCACGCTGGATGCTTGCTGATACAAAGAAATACTGCTGCTTTAAGCGAAGCTCCTTGCCCTTTACATGGTTATCGTTTGGATAGAGCACCTCAACAAGGTTTCTTGCAAGATTTTCCTGCTCCACTGCCTTGTCGTAGTCACCCTGGTCAAAGGACTCGAGCGAGAAGCCGTTTTTTGGCTCTGCATCCCATATCATGAGAGAATTGACCACATTGTTGTCATAACCGACTATAGGCATATCATAAGGCACTGCAAGCACCGACTGATAGTCCTTCTGCTCGAAATGAAGCTCTCCGTTTTCATCTGTGCTCTCCTGCACATATCCTCCAAACTTGACCTCATAGCAGTACTCCGGACGACGAAGCTCGAATGGATATCCGTCCTTGAGCCAGTTGTCAGGCACCTCAATCTGGAAGCCGTCTGAAATCTGCTGCTTGAACATACCATATCTGTATCTGATTCCACAGCCGTATGCAGGATATCCAAGTGTGGCAAGTGAATCCATGAAACACGCTGCCAGTCTTCCGAGTCCACCGTTTCCAAGTGCCGGATCAGGCTCCTGGTCCTCAATAGCATTGATATCCACACCAATCTCATTGAGAGCCTCCTTGACCTCCTTGTATGCTGAGAGGTTTATAAGGTTGTTGCCGAGAGCTCTTCCCATCAAAAACTCCATGGACATATAGTAAACAACCTTTGGATCGTCCTTGTCCATCACTCTCTGTGTGGCAATCCACTCATCCATGATGACATCCTTTACGGCCTCTGATACAGCCTGATAAAGTTCCTGCTGTGTGGCATCATCTATAGTCTTACGATATTTATTTTTTAAATTGTCTGATACAGTCTTAATAAACACCTTTTTGCTAAACGTATTATCTCTCATCATATTCCTCCTTATGGCACTAAAAGGGAGCAAATTAATGCTCCCTCTCGTGCAGAGATTATTGTTTTTCAACTGCAAGCTTAACAGCCTCACCATTAATCTTCCAATCCTTTTCATAGCCCTTAAGTTCGCCTGATTTAATTGATACGGCAAGAACCTCGGTCTTGATTTCATCACCAAACTTTTCAAATACATTTGAAAGCTTCTCATCTGCCTCGTATGTCACAGCGATGTGGTCCATAACCTCAAAGCCTGCGTCCTTACGCATTGTCTGGATCTTACTGATGATTTCTCTTACGAAACCTTCCTCGATAAGCTCAGGAGTGAGGTTGGTGTCAAGGACAACGGTTATATTGTTGTCAGATTGTGTCACATAACCCTCCATCTGAGTCATCTCGATAAGTAAATCCTCTTTAGATAATACAACTTCATCGCTAATGCTGTCAAGCTTGAGAGAGCCGGTGCTGTTAAGCTCCTCCATGGCCTTATGACCATCAAGCTCAGCTAAAACTGCCTTAATCTGGCCAAGGTATTTACCATACTTAGGACCCACTGTTCTAAGCTGTGGCTTGAATTTGTAGGTGGTGTAGTGTGATACATCATCAGTGAACTCAACCTCTTTTACGTTGAGCTCGTCTGCAATGATATCCACATAAAATTCATCCAGTTTTTCCGGAGCCTTTACAAACATTTTTCCGATTGGCTGACGGTTTTTGATATTTGCCTCGTTACGGCATGCACGTCCGAGTACCACAACCTTTAGTACCTCATCCATATCAGCTTCAAGCTTTTTGTCAATCAGCTTCTCATCAACTACAGGATAGTCGCACAGATGAATTGACTCCGGTGCGCTCTTGTCGATAGAGCAGACAAGATTTCTGTAGATATCCTCTGTCATGAAAGGAATCATAGGTGCTGCCGCCTTTGATATGGTGACAAGTGCTGTATAAAGTGTCATGTATGCGTTTATCTTGTCCTGCTCCATGCCCTTTGCCCAGAAACGCTCACGGCTGCGGCGTACATACCAGTTACTTAAGTCGTCTACGAACTCCTGAAGGTACTTTGCCGCCTCCGGAATCTTGTAGTTTGACAGGCACTCATCCACGCCTGCCACTGCTGAGTTGAGCTTTGAAAGAATCCACTTGTCCATTACTGCAAGCTTATCATACTCAAGGCTGTATTTTGTAGCATCAAAATTGTCGATATTTGCATAAAGAACGAAGAATGCGTATGTGTTCCAGAGTGTTCCCATAAACTTACGCTGTCCCTCAAGCACGAGCTTTCCTGAAAACTTCTTTGGAATCCATGGAGCTGATGCTGTGTAGAAATACCATCTGATGGCATCTGCACCGTATGTCTCAAGTGCATCAAACGGATCTACCGCGTTGCCCTTTGACTTGGACATCTTCTGTCCGTTCTCATCCTGTACGTGTCCAAGCACGATTACATTCTCATAAGGGGCCTTGTTGAAAAGGAGTGTAGACTCAGCCATGAGTGAATGGAACCATCCACGTGTCTGGTCAACTGCCTCTGAGATAAACTTGGCCGGGAACTGCTTCTCAAATACTTCCTTGTTCTCGAACGGATAGTGGTGCTGTGCAAATGGCATGGCTCCTGAATCAAACCAGCAGTCAAGTACCTCAGGTACACGGTGCATATCCTTGCCACACTCAGGACACTTGATTGTCACAGCGTCGATGTATGGTCTGTGAAGCTCTACCTCTGCAGCCTTTGGATCTCCTGCTTTTTCGGCGAGCTCTGCACGGCTTCCGATACACTCTCTGTGTCCGCATTCACACTCCCAGATATTGAGTGGTGTGCCCCAGTAACGGTTACGTGAAATAGCCCAATCCTGTATATTCTCAAGCCAGTTTCCGAAACGTCCTGAACCGATAGACTCAGGAATCCAGTTTACTGTATTGTTGTTTCTGATAAGGTCATCCTTTACTGCTGTCTCCTTGATGTACCATGACTCTCTTGCATAGTAGATAAGAGGCTTGTCACATCTCCAGCAGTGTGGATACTCATGCTCAAATTTCGGAGCATCGAAGAGCTGCTTTCTGCCGCTTAAGTCCTTTAATACCTCAGGATCTGCATCCTTTACCCACATACCGGCAAACGGAGTCTCTGCTGTAAGCTCTCCCTTGTCGTTTACAAACTGTACAAATGGAAGGTCATAATTTCTTCCGACATTGGCATCATCCTCACCAAATGCAGGAGCGATATGAACAATTCCTGTACCATCTGACATAGTAACATATGTGTCACATGTCACGAAAAAGCCCTTCTTGCCCTGCTTATCGGCAACCTGCTTAGCGCAGTCATAAAGCGGCTCATACTCCTTGTACTCAAGATCCTTTCCTTTGTATGTCTCAAGCACCTCATATGCCTTCTTGCCTGCCTCTGCTTCCTCTTTTGAAAGAAGCTGTGAGAGCACCTTGTCTGCAAGTGCCTCTGCCATATAATATGTGTAGCCATCAACAGCCTTTACCTTTACATATGTGTCATTAGGGTTCACACAGAGTGCCACGTTGCTTGGAAGTGTCCATGGAGTTGTGGTCCATGCGAGGAAATATGCATCCTCTCCTACTACCTTAAAACGTACTACTGCTGATTTTTCTTTAACTGTCTTGTAGCCCTGTGCCACCTCCTGTGCAGAAAGCGGTGTTCCACAACGAGGACAGTAAGGAACAATCTTGAAGCCCTTGTAAAGAAGTCCCTTGTTCCAGATTTCCTTGAGAGCCCACCACTCTGACTCAATGAAATTGTCGTCATATGTGACGTATGGATTGTCCATATCAGCCCAGAAACCTACTGTGTTGGAGAAATCCTCCCACATACCCTTGTATTTCCATACAGACTCTTTACACTTCTTGATGAATGGCTCAAGTCCGTAGTTCTCAATCTGATCCTTGCCGTCAAGGCCGAGAAGCTTCTCCACCTCAATCTCAACAGGAAGTCCGTGTGTATCCCAGCCTGCTTTACGTGGCACATATTTGCCCTTCATGGTCTGGAATCTTGGAATCATATCCTTTATGGTACGTGTCTCAACATGTCCGATGTGAGGCTTTCCGTTTGCTGTAGGAGGTCCATCATAGAATGTGTATGTCTCTCCTTCTTTTCTGTTTTCCATAGATTTTCTGAAGATATTGTTCTCTCTCCAGAACTGCTCTGTCTTCTTCTCGCGTTCAACGAAGTTCATATTGGTGTCAACTTTGTTGTACATGACTATCTCTCCTTATTCTATATTGTTCGTGAACATCCCAACATGCACCTCAAATTCGGCTCTTACGAGGCTTCCTTGTGGCTTACTCCACTAGAATTTTCGGTTTATGGAATATTCACAAAAAAAGGCACACATTCCTGTAATTAGGAACGCGTGCCTGATACGTCTATACCACCTATTACAATGTACTTAAGGGAAATACCCTTGCATACCCGCCCCTGTAACGTAGGGAATACGTCAGAACCTACTCTCGCAACGCTGTATGGCGATTTTAGCCTGCGGCTCAGAAGTGATTTTCAAAACGGCTCTACTCATACCGGCTCTCACCTGTCCCGGCTCTCTTTGACTTTCCTGCCATCTCTACTGTCTTCGTCACTGCCTTTTACTAACTGTGTTTAAGTATATAACTGAAAAGCCACTGTTGTCAAGATGTAATTGATTCTGTAATAATTTGATAATAATTAACTCTAATAAATGCCATCATAATCAAAATTCTGATAATCAAAATCATCATAATCATAAGAATCATAATCATAATCGTAATCCTCATAGGAATCGTCATCATTATAATACTCATAACCATTGTCAAAGCCCTTCATGAACTCCTTTTCTAAATCTGTGCTTACATTTGCGCCTGCCACAACCCAGAATATGATGCTGACTATAACTGAGATAGCTGCTGTTGCTATACCAACTATACCAAACACCTTGTTGTTGCCCTTTATGATATGTATAATACCAAAAATGATAGCAAGCAGAGCTGTCACATAATTGATGCATGTACAAAACAGTACAATAGATGCGATTCCAAGTACCAGAGAAGCTATACCAAAGCCATTGCTGTTCTTTGGCGGCTGGTTGTATGGATTAGCTCCATACTGTGGCTGATTGTAGGCTGTCTGTCCGTATGCGGTCTGATTGTAGCCACCCTGTCCGTTTGGCTGCTGGCCATACTGCGTCTGTCCGTAAGCTGACTGATTAAATGAGCCCTGAGCATATGTGTTCTGGTTGTATGTGCCCTGGGCATTTGGATTCTGATTGTATGTACCCTGATTTGCATAACCATATGCACTGCCCGGATTATTGACATATCCGTCTGTGCTGCCTGTCTGGTCTGATGACTGTCCATATGCATATGCATTCCCACTTTCCTGCTGGGATACAGACTGATTATATGTGTCTGTCGGCTGACTGTATGTGTCCTGCGGCTGGCTGTATGTGTCTGAGCCATTTGCTGTTCCTGAAGACTGACCGAAGACATCTGTATTGTCCGGTGTGCCTGACGACTGGTTGTCATTGTTCATATAATTGTTATCGTCCATAACTTCCTCCATATATCCTATTGTTTATGTAGCCATTGTGTTTCGTATTAGAAATATTTTATCATATATTACGATAATGTAAATATTTTTAT
>OHKS01000543.1_pt1 | contig 14775 bp, 9 predicted proteins | sample 1568881 | NCBI WGS metagenome assembly OHKS01 (sample SAMEA3879569, study PRJEB24766) | human gut metagenome | biome: human-associated habitat; feature: feces | place: USA | collected 1985/1987 | reverse complement strand
TATGAATTTAATATTCAACTACCGAAATATAAGGATATAGAAATGAATAAAAAAGTTTACAAAACATTGGAATATAACAAAATCCTCACCATGCTAAGCAGCTACGCAGCATGTGATGAGACAAAGAAGCGGTGTCTTTCGCTTGAGCCTATCACCGATTTATACGAAATCAGACATCTGCAGACCACCACTGCCGATGCACTAAGCCGCCTGTATAAGGACAGCGGAGTGTCCTTCGTTGGCATACACAATGTACATGCTTCCCTAAAGAGGCTTGATATCGGCGGTGCACTGAATACGACCGAGCTTCTTCGCATCTGCAGTCTTTTGGAGGTTGCAAAGCGCGTGAAGGCTTATGGCAGAAGCGCCATGGACAATGAGAAGCAGGATTCACTCTCCGGTCTGTTTGCAGGGATTGAACCGGTTTCTGCACTCTGCGATGAGATTAAGAGGTGCATTTTATCTGAGGAAGAGATTGCCGATGATGCGAGTCCTGAGCTTTTTAAGATAAGAAAGAGCATACGCGGCATGAACGACAGAATCCATGCGCAGCTCACCAAACTCATGAACAACAGCACAACGAGGACATATCTGCAGGATGCGGTTGTGACCATGCGTGACGGCAGATATTGTCTGCCTGTAAAGGCTGAGGCTAAGGGCAATGTCCCCGGCATGATGCACGACCAGTCATCTACCGGCTCTACCCTTTTTATCGAACCGATGGCTGTCGTCAATTTGAATAACGAGCTCAAGGAGCTTTTCATAAAGGAGCAGGAGGAGATTGAAAAAATCCTTGCAGCGCTCAGCGACAAGGTTGCCATGAATGCAGCTGCTTTGGAGCAGGACTATGAGATTCTTTCAGAGCTTGACTTCATTTTTGCAAAGGCAAATCTAGCTAAATCATATAACGGTGTGGCACCGGAGTTCAACACCGAGGGGCATATCAATATCAGAAAGGGCCGTCATCCGCTTTTGGATGCTAAAAAGGTGGTCCCTATAGATGTACGGCTCGGCGAGGACTATAAGCAGCTCATTATCACCGGACCAAACACCGGTGGTAAGACGGTTTCACTAAAGACTGTCGGACTTTTGACTCTCATGGGCCAGGCAGGTCTTCACATTCCTGCGGCTGACAGGTCAAAGCTCGCCATCTTTGAGGATGTCTTTGCGGATATAGGCGATGAGCAGAGTATTGAGCAAAGTCTCAGTACCTTCTCGTCTCACATGACCAATATCGTAAAAATTCTTGAAAAAGCTGACGACAGAAGCCTCTGCCTGTTCGATGAGCTCTGCTCGGGAACCGACCCGACAGAGGGTGCGGCACTTGCCATCTCAATTTTAAACAGACTGCACCAGTATGGCGCCATCACCATGGCCACCACACACTACAGTGAGCTGAAGGTGTATGCGCTTTCCACAGACGGTGTGGAAAATGCCTGCTGTGAGTTCAATGTGGAGACTTTAAGCCCTACCTACCGCCTGTTAATCGGTATTCCTGGAAAGAGTAACGCATTTGCAATCTCATCAAAGCTTGGTCTGGACGAAAACATCATCGAGGATGCAAAAAGCAGAATTAATGATAACGACCTTGATTTTGAGGATCTGATTGCAAGCCTCGAGTCACAGCGACAAACCATCGAAAAGGAACAGCTTGAAATCAACAGCTACAAGGCCGAGATTGAAAAGCTCAAGAAACAGCTGGAAGAGAAAAATGAGCGCATAGACAAGAGCAAAGACAAGATTTTACGCGAGGCAAATGAGGAAGCCTACAAGATACTGCAGGATGCAAAGGAACTTGCCGACAAAACCATCCGCAATTTCAACAAATACGGACAGGGGCAGGCTCCTATGAGCCAGATGGAAAAGGAGCGCTCTGCCCTTCGTGACAAGATGAATGACAAGGAAAAGAAGCTGTCAGACATCAAGAAAAACACTGCCAAGGCAAATCACAAGGCGCCTAAGAAGCTGCGCATCGGTGATTCTGTGCTTGTGCTCTCCCTCAATCTGAAGGGAACCGTCCACACTCTGCCAAACGCCAAGGGCGATTTGTATGTGCAGATGGGTATACTGCGCTCGCTGGTTAATATTAATGACCTCGTGCTCTTAAACGACGATGTCTCTCCTGCAAAGAAGTACGGCGGCAGCGGAAGCAAGATAAAGATGAGCAAATCGCTGTCAGTTTCATCAGAAATCAACCTGATTGGAAAGACTACGGATGAGGCACTTGCTCTCTTAGATAAATACTTAGACGACGCATATATCGCTCATCTTTCATCAGTGCGCATTGTCCACGGAAAAGGCACCGGTGCACTGCGAAAGGCTGTGCATGGACTCCTTAAGAGGACAAAAACTATTGCGGAATACCATCTCGGTGAGTTTGGTGAGGGCGATGCCGGAGTAACCATCGCAACCTTTAAATAACGACAATGTACTTTTACGGAATATAAATAATTTTTAAGAAGGAGATTAGAAATGGCTGTTAAACAGAAAATACTGATAGTAGACGACGACAACAATATAGCAGAGCTTATATCTCTATATCTGACCAAGGAATGCTATGACACCAAAATCGTAAATGACGGTGAGCAGGCTCTTATCGCGTTCGAGCACTACAAGCCAAACATGCTTCTTTTGGACCTCATGCTTCCGGGCATAGACGGCTATCAGGTATGCCGTGAGATACGTGCAAAGTCCGATGTGCCGATTATCATGCTCTCCGCAAAGGGCGAGGTATTTGACAAGGTTTTAGGCCTGGAGCTTGGCGCCGACGACTATATACTCAAGCCCTTTGACTCAAAGGAGCTTGTGGCAAGAGTCAAGGCCGTGCTCAGACGTTTCCAGCCTGCAAAGCCGGAAGCCTATGCTTCCGTAGATATCAAGTGTGTGGAGTACCCGGGGCTTATTGTAAATCTGTCGAACTACTCTGTCACTTATGACGGACAGCAGATTGATATGCCGCCAAAGGAGCTTGAGCTATTATATTTTCTTGCCTCATCTCCAAATCAGGTGTTTACAAGGGAGCAGCTTCTGGACAACATATGGGGCTATGAATATGTCGGTGACACCCGCACTGTCGATGTGCATGTAAAGCGTCTCCGCGAGAAAATCAAGGACAAGCCAACCTGGCGTATCGCAACTGTCTGGGGTATCGGATACAAGTTTGAGGTAAAATAATAATGAAGCATACCATCTACTCTAAGCTGTTAATCAGCTACCTGATTTACGGTGTCATCGCTTTTTTCATTATATGCACCTTTACACAGCATCTCACCACAGACTATATCGAAAAGCATGAAGCATCCAATCTCTACAGGGAGGCCTCCATCATAGCAGGTGACTATGCCAGTGAATACTTTGGTTCATCCATGTCGCTAAGCGATTTCCAGAATCACATGAAAATCGTAGCCGACTATATGGATGCCAAGGTATGGGTGGTCAGCCCTGACGGTGAGCTGCTCATGGACTCAGATGATCCGTCAATAGGCATTGATATCCAAAATGACAGTTCTAAGCCTGTAGTGATAAATGGATTTGATGTCACCGATTTTGGCAGCGACAACTATATGATTGGAGATTTTTACGACTCCTTCAAACATAGGATGCTGTCCGTATTTTCCCCGGTAAATGTCTCGTACCAGAATATCGGCTACATAGTCATTCACAAGACAATGAGCCATATCACGGCAGGTGTAAACGGTTTTATGAATATCTCCTTTTACACTGTAGCGCTCATTTTTGTAGTGGCATTTATTATGCTTGTCACGATGAGCCGCTCCATTTACCGTCCTATCACCAAAATCACAAAGACCGCAAAGAAGTATGCAAAGGGCGATTTCACTGCCCAGATTGATGTACATTCCAATGACGAAATCGGCTATCTGGCAAACACACTAAACTACATGGCAACGGAGCTAGATACGCTTGAGGAGGATCAGCGCAAGTTTGTTTCCAACGTGTCACACGACTTTCGCTCCCCTCTTACCTCGATAAAGGGCTACGTGGAGGCAATGCTGGACGGAACCATTCCTGTTGAGATGCAGGATAAATACTTAAACATCATACTTTTTGAGACCGAGAGGCTTAATAAGCTCACCAAGAGTCTTATTGATCTGAACCAGTTCGGTCATCACGGCATACATCTGGATATTGCTGATTTTGACATCAATACAATGATCCGCACGACAATCCTCACCTTCGAGGGTAAATGCAGTGAGAAGGGCTTAAGCTTTGACCTGCTGCTCACCGGAAAAGAGCTTTTCGTGCGCGGTGATATGGTCAAAATCCAGCAGATTCTTTACAACCTGATAGACAACGCTGTGAAGTTTTCAAATAATGATTCGAGTATCAAGATTGAGACGAGTATCAGAAATGAAAAGGTGTTTATATCAGTAAAGGATCACGGTATCGGTATACCAAAGGACAGCCTTTCAAAGATCTGGGAACGCTTCTACAAGAGTGATTTATCCCGCGGAAAGGATAAGCGCGGTACGGGACTTGGCCTGTCTATAGTTAAAGAAATCGTGCAGGCGCATGGTGAGAATATAAATGTGATAAGCACTGAGGGTGTGGGAACTGAGTTTATATTTACGCTGCCGCTCAGCAAAAAAGAAGGGTGAGGTGCCTTGTGGCGCCTCGCTTTTTAGGTTGTGAGGTTGCCGGCATAGCACACAGTATATTCCTCAGAAAAATGTGAAGTCAGCCGCGGTTGTTTTTCCGGACAGATTATGGTTTTATTTACATTTTCTTTCTTTTTTACTTTATGGAACTCCGCGGCAGTTCACATTTTTCTTCGGAACACACTGTATGCTCTCCGGCTAATTCAGGTTTACGAGCGAGGCGCTTTGCTACCTTGCATTCCGGCACTTTTTACTTTTTAAATTTAAAGCTCATTTCACTTATGCGAAATGAGCTTTATTTTATATCATATTCTTATGGTTCATATTTGCTGCCGGACGGGTCGGTTACTGTGTAGTCTCCGCCGGATATGTCGGCTGTGGTTTCAAAGTCTGTGATGTCCTGATTTACGGTACCCTCGAACAGGTCATATGTGAAGGTGTAGCCCTGTGCCGATACTGCTTTGACATATATTTTGATATTGCTTGCAGCTGTGACAGGGATTAAGTCTTCGATTTTGACTGTGCCTTCGAGGCTATGGAGCTTACCGTCGTCCTCTTTTGAGGCATCAGAGGTATCATTTTCCGTGTCATTCTTTGAGCCATCTTTTTTGGCATCATCCTTCCGGCTTAAGGCGGATGTGATAGAATCTGTGTCTGCAGAGTCTGCACTATCCGTGCCGTTTTCTGCCAACAGCTGTCTGATATCGTAAGTCTTTAGCTCTGTATCTGAGCTTGCAACTACGAGCTGCACACTGTTAAAGTCAAAGTAATCATTTCCCATGACCGCTACATCTACATCTGTGCCAAGCTTTATGCTGCCATTGTCAAAGGTTGGTTTATCGGCAAGTATGCCGGATGCTACATTTTTGAACACTGATGTCACACCTTCAAACTTATCGAGCACCTCTGTACTTCTCTTATTTCCGTCAACAAACAGAAATGTCACATTGCCTGCATAGTCCTCAGACAGCGGAAGTGTGGCCTCGCCCGTATACTTGATGCCGTCTAGCTCGAGCGGTATCTCGTTTGTACCGAAAAATACACTGGTTTTTGTATCCTCTGTGTACTCCTTTGGCACCACCGAGACAGAGACTGTGTATGTCTTATCGGTAAAGTCTGCACTTTTTAAGGAAATGTCCCAGTCTGTTATGAGGCTGGCCTCCTCCTCAAGGGTGGACTTGATATCATCCTGCATGGTCTGCACATCGGAAAGTATCACCGATGTGTTGTCTGAGGTGTATGACATCTGTGTCTCGAGCTTTTTTATCCTGTTATTAAGCAATACTGCCCCCGCAATAAGTGCGGCGAGCAGTATTATGGTAATCGCATTGAAAATATTTTTTTTCAAATTCATATTATAGTGTTATTCCTCATCTTCCTCTGCAGCTACAGCTATTCCAAGCTCCTCAAGCTGCTTTGGATCTACAGTTCCGGGTGCCTCTGACATGAGGTCCGAAGCGTCCTTTACCTTAGGGAATGCAATAACCTCCTTGATATTGTCTGTATGCAGCATATGCATGCAGATACGGTCAACACCGAAGGCAAGTCCTGCGTGTGGCGGTACGCCATATGAGAATGCATCAAGCAGGAATCCAAACTGCTCATGTGCACGCTCCTTTGTGAAGCCAAGCACCTCAAACATCTTCTCCTGGATGTCATCCTGATGGATACGCACTGAACCTCCACCGAGCTCTGTACCATTGAGTACGATATCATATGCCTTTGCACGAACTGCGCCCGGATCTGAGTCTATCTTGTCCCAATCCTCCTCCATAGGCATAGTGAATGGATGATGCATTGCCATAAATCTGTTTTCCTCATCAGACCACTCAAGGAGTGGGAACTCTGTTACCCAGAGGAAATTGTACTTGTTCTCATCAATCAGGCCAAGCTCAGCTCCGAGCATGAGACGAAGTGCTCCAAGTACATTCCATACGATTTTATTCTTGTCTGCTGCGAAAAGGAGTAAATCTCCCGGCTTTCCGTTCATCTTTGCAACAAGTGCATCAAGCTCAGCTTCTGTCATAAACTTGGCAAATGATGACTTGTATGTGCCATCCTCATTGATGCACAGATAAGCAAGTCCCTTTGCTCCACAGCCCTTTGCATGCTCTACAAGCTTGTCAATCTTCTTACGAGGCATCTTTGCCTGTCCCTCTACATTGATACCGCGGACAGAGCCACCGTTTTCAAGAGCTCCTGTGAATACTCCAAAGCCACAGTCCTTTACCACATCCGAAACATCGCAAAGCTCCATACCAAAACGTGTATCAGGCTTGTCAGAACCAAATCTGTCCATAGCCTCCTGCCAAGGCATACGCTTAAACGGAATCTCAACATCCACATTTATGACCTCTTTAAAAAGGTGCTTTAACAGTCTCTCATTTACCTCGATTACATCATCGATATCTACAAATGAAAGCTCCATATCGGCCTGTGTAAACTCAGGCTGTCTGTCTGCACGCAGATCCTCATCACGGAAGCATCGTGCAATCTGGAAATATCTGTCATAGCCTGAAGCCATCAGAAGCTGCTTAAAGAGCTGTGGTGACTGTGGAAGCGCATAAAAATGTCCGTGGTGTATACGGCTTGGCACGAGATAGTCTCTGGCGCCCTCCGGTGTAGACTTGCAAAGGATTGGTGTCTCTATCTCCAAAAAGCCCTCGTTTGCCATAAAGTCACGCATCACACGAAGCACATTGCTTCTGAGCATGAGATTTCTCTGGATATCAGGGCGGCGAAGATCCAGATAACGGTATTTAAGTCTGATGTCCTCGCTGGTCTTTGAATTCTCCTCAATATGGAACGGAGGTGTCTGTGCCTCTGAAAGCACTCTGATTGATGTAGCGATAACCTCGATATCACCTGTCTTTAAGTTCTCATTGACAGCAGCTGTTCTCTTCTGAACAGTTCCCTCAACTGCGATGACGAACTCACTTCTTAAGGCGCCTGCCTTTTCAAAGCCCTCTGCACCTACATTTTCCTCACCGAATACTATCTGAAGTATTCCGCTTCTGTCTCTTAAATCTACGAAAATGAGACTTCCTAAATTTCTTCTCTTCTGTACCCAGCCCATCACGGTGACCTTCTCACCGATATTGGCATTTGATACCTCTGTACATCTATGGCTTCTATGTAAGCCCTGCATTGATTCTGCCATTTTATGCTCCTTATATTTCTACTATATATTTATTCTAATAACTGTCTGGTACCGCTGCTGCACAGCTAATCTGCTGCTTATCAGATTCCTATCTGTTAAAGAACTCAACAAACTCCTCGTAGCCCTCTTTCATAAGCTGCTCCTTCTGGAATTTCTTGTTCTTGTTCATGCGCACAACAAGCACCTGCTGTCCGTTTGCTCTTGCGTCTTTTGCCTGGTTCATGACATCAACAAGCTTGTCTGCCGGATATTTCTTCTCAACCAGATAAGCCACCTTCTTTGGACTCTCAGGAATCTTGAAGCCGCTCTCCATGAGAAGCAGGATAATTCTCTCAAAACCGATTGAAAAACCACAGGCCGGTACATCATTTCCGGTGAACTTTCCAATCATCTTGTCATATCGTCCGCCACCGCCACAGGCTGCGCCAAGCTCAGGCATTGATATCTCAAAAATAGTTCCTGTGTAGTAGCTCATTCCACGAACAAGTGTAGGGTCAAATACGAGCTCAAACTTTGCTCCCTTTGTGGCATTGACAGCAGTAGCTATCTCTGTCATATTTGTAACCACTTCTTCGTCTAAATATTCACCGAGCTTTTCTGAAAGTATATTTACACCCTCAGTGACATCCCTTGTCTGCTCCAAAAGCTTGAACAGATCAAGATATTTGTCAATATTTTCCTGTGGATAGCCATCCTGTGCAAGCTCACTTGCAACGCCTTCCACTCCTATCTTGTCCATCTTATCGAGTGTGATAAATACGCTGTCGTAGTCCTCCTCAGCAAAACCACTGTAAGCAGCCATTGCCTTTAGGATTCTTCTCTCGTTGATTCTTATCTCAAAGTTCTCGAAGCCGAGTCTGCCGATTGTGGTAGTGGTTGCTGTAATCAGCTCTATCTCTGCCAGATTGCTTGGCTCTCCGAGTATATCTATATCACACTGTGTAAACTGTCTGTAGCGGCCTCTCTGAGGTCTGTCTGCTCTCCACACACTGCCCATCTGAAGTGCCTTAAACGGCGATGGCAGGTTGTTGGCATTGTTTGAATAATATCTTGAAAGTGGCACTGTAAGGTCATAGCGCATTCCAAAGTCTACTACATCCGACTCTTCCTTTGCTGTCTCCAGATTCAGCTTCTCGCCTCTCTTCATTACCTTGAAGATCAGCTTCTCATTTTCTCCGCCCTGCTTGCTTGTGAGATTTGCTATATTCTCCATGCATGGTGTCTCTATCGGTGTAAATCCGAAGCTTCTGTATGTATCCTTGATCACACTTGTCACATAATCACGGATTTCCATCTCTGCAGGTAGTATATCTTTCATGCCGTTGACCGGCTTTTTGCTCAGTGCCATTTGGTTTCCTCCATCTATATTAAAATATTGAATTCATTAGCTATTCTATTATACTTTTCGGTTTTGCAATCGTCAAGGGTTTATGGTAATTATACGGACTGCAAAGATAACGGGCATATGCTGTGAAAGGTTGCAAATGCTAATGCACATCTACTGCGGCGGATTGCAGATGCCACACGGAGACAAGCCCATGGATTTTGCTTCATCAAGCGTTACCTCTGTGTCACTCTTTTTCAAGGTCCGACAGCCCGCCCGATGATATTTCTTGCCGGTTGCAGTGATATGAACCATCGTCTCGCTGTTTGAGGAATCTGCAGCACTATTTTCTGCTGCTGAGCTGTCTGAGCCTGATGATGCACTTCCTGTGGTGCCATCCAGCCAGCTGTCACCATTCTCATAGTTTATTCCGACTCCGGGCTGCACATTATAGCAATAGACATTAAAAAGTATGCCGCCACCGTTATCCTCAACCGACTTTGCCTCTATGAGAACGCCGTTTGCAACAAGATTGCTGCCAGAGAACATCGGAGTCACCCTGTAGAGCACATGATTTCCTGTATTGTTTACATAATCAGCTACCAGATTCTCAAACGGAAGCATCCCCTCCACATTCAGATATCTCGTACCGGTAATAAGATTCTTCGGATTGGCATTCTCGCCGGCAAGCTGATATCCAATAAGATGACAGCGATTGTATAAATACCTGTCCTTTATCACATCATACTTCACCGTATGCCAGCCTGATGGCTTTATCATGCCTATCTTGCCACGCTCCTCAGTCGGCATGATATCCTTACAGATATTGGCATAAGCCACACCGCATCTGCCAAGTGAATCCAAATCACTGTAATTTTCAAAAGCAGTGGTAGTCATATCGCTGTCCGTAAAAAAAGGCTCATTATTGTTGACAGCCACGTATGCCTTGCCATCATATGCCGGAATCGCATCGAGGGAAACGTAGGAATTGTTGTTTACAAGATCCTCTTGTGGCTTCCCTGCATCCGCCTGTCCTGTAGTGTTAGCACCTGAATCAGCTTCCGCCGGGTCACTTCCGCCCTGTATATCATCCGCATTATCCTTGCTGCCTAAAGCACCGGAAGAATCCTCACCTGCCACTACAGCTCCTGCGGCATACCCGGTACCTTCAGTGCCGGATAAATCAGCGGAGGCACAGCCTGTAAAAATTGTAGCAATTGCAAGTAACTCACATAGTGCAATTGCAGCTGTTTTCCTTAACTTTAGCCATATGTTCATATAAAATCACGCTTTCTATCAATCGATTGATATTGGATTTTCCCTAATTACAATAAATTAAATGAATACTTAAATTACTAAACCTAATATACTTTTATTTCCTCGCTTCATTTATTATAGCAAACGTTTGTTTGTTTTTCAACCCTTGCTGTAAAGCTATACATTTCCGTGTGCACCACGACCGGGCAGAGCTTACGGCCCGAACTCAAAAAAGCCACCCCAGGCATATCAAACACCCGGTGTGGCTTTTAATTATGTATTATGAAATTATATGAATCACCTAATGTGAATCAACACTGCTATATTGCAGAACAAATCTACTCGCAAAGCTTAGAAAACTCATCCGCAACAAACTGAACCTTGGTTCCGATAATAACCTGAACAGAATTCTTGCCAGGCTTCATAACGCCTGCAACACCTGCAGATTTAATCTTCTTGTCATCAACCTGAGTGATATCCTTAACCTCAAGTCTAAGTCTTGTGATGCAATTGTCAATGCTTGCAATATTGTCTTTGCCACCGCAGCCCTCAAGAATAGTCTTTGCTACTGCTGTGTAGTCATTGTTAGAAAGCACTGCCTTCTTCTCTGCCTCGACATCATCGTCCTCTCTACCAGGGGTCTTAAGATTCCATTTCTTGATAGCGAAATAGAATACGATGTAGAATACGATAAAAGCTGCGATTCCAAGAGGAATGATGAGCCATGTCTTTGCTGCAGCCGGAAGTGAAGATGAGAATAATAAATCCATCGCACCGGCTGAGAATGAGAAGCCTGCTCTAAATCCAAGAGCTACTGTAACCATTGTGAAAATACCATAAAGTAAAGCATAAATCACATAGAGACCAGGAGCAAGGAACATAAATGCAAACTCAAAAGGCTCTGTAACACCACAGATAAATGCACAGATAGCTGCAGAAGCAAGGATACCGATGGCAGCCTTTTTCTTAGCAGGCTTTGCGCACTTAACCATAGCAAGTGCTGCACCAGGAATACCAAACATCATACATGGGAAGAAACCTGACATGTACATTCCGAGGCTCCATGAAACATCCTTTGATGTCTCGCCTGCCCAGAAATGTTTGAGGTCTCCAAGTCCGATAGTATCGAACCAGAATACATTGTTTAATGCGTGGTGTAATCCTGTAGGAATTAACAGACGGTTCAGGAATGCATAGATACCTGCACCGACTACATCAAAACCAACGATTGCTTTACCGATAGATACAAGAGCACCGAAAAGTAATGGCCATACAAACAGTAATACTACAGATACAAGGATTGAAACAACACCTGCGATAATTGCTACGCAACGCTTGCCACTGAAGAATGACAGCCAGTCAGGAAGCTTTGTATCCTTAAATCTGTTGTAACACAAAGCACCAATAACACCGGCTAAGATACCGATAAATGGGTTTTCAATCTTGTCGAATGCAAGTGTCTTTGTAGCGCTGTCAGCGATAGATGGCATGATTGTGGTAACAAAGCCTGTAGACAGGAGTGTTGTCATCATCAGCCATGAAGCTAAAGCTGCAATACCGCCGGTACCGTCGTTCTTTTCCGACATACCGACACCAACGCCGATTACAAAAAGGATGGCCATGTTGTCAATCAAAGCGCCCCCTGCTTTAACTAAAAACAGACCTATTAAATTACGTACACCCTCGATGTCACCACCCTGCATGGTTGCAGGACATAAATAATATCCAATACCCATGAGGATACCACAGATAGGAAGTACTGCTACGGGAAGCATTAAAGCTTTACCCAGTTTTTGAAGAAATTTCATAAATTTCCCCTCCTTTACATTATGTATACTAAACTGGAGATACTCCAATAAAGTTCGTTATTATTATACAAATCTACGCGAGACTTAAAATCTCATCACCGGCGGATACATTTCCCTCTTTGAGCATCTTTATCTCACTATAATCAGCAGTGTTGCCAATTAAAACCGGAGTAATGACATTAAGATCTGCTGCCTTAATCTGCTTCAGGTCAGCCTCCATCAAAAGGTCACCCTTCTTCACCTGATCACCAACGGAAATATGTGATGTAAAAGGATCACCCTTTAGTGTCACTGTATCCAGACCAATGTGCAAAAGCAACTCGACTCCCTGAGTGGTCGTCATGGTAAAAGCATGCAGCGTATCAAATACAGCTGTCACCTCACCATCCGCCGGAGCGTAAAACCTGCCCTCAGAAGGAATCACGGCCACGCCGTCTCCCAATATCTTCTCAGAAAAAGTAGGATCCGGAACCTCTGTAATAGGAACCACTCTGCCGTTGCACGGAGAACAGATCACCTTTCCCTTTGACTTATTCTTAAAAAAACCTAACATGATATCTCCTTTCCGTCGATATACACACTCACAATATCCAAATCATCATTGAGAAGCACAAAATCTGCTCTCTTTCCTGCAGAAATGCTGCCTGCTTCATCATAGATGCCAATCTCCTTAGCCGGATTGGCTGTAGCACACATAATTGCCTCCTCAAGCGGAATACCTGCCTGCCTTACTGTGAAACGCATACAATCCATCAGATTGGTTGCCGAGCCAGCAATTGTCCCATCATGAAGTGTGGCAAGCGGACCTCTGACCGTCACTGCCTGTCCACCGAGTGTATACTCGCCATCCTCAAGCCCTGTGGCTCTCATGCTGTCACTTATTAAAATCATGCGCTTCGCACCAAACATGGCAAATGTTGCCCTGATAACCGACGGGTGAATATGCACACCGTCACAAATGAGCTCTGCATGACACTTTTCTGAATCTCTCACAGCCCCGATAACTCCGGGATTCCTGTGATGAAGCGGTGGCATCGCATTATACAAATGTGTGGCATGGCTTGCACCATGCTCAATAGCCTCTACCGCGGTGTCATAATCAGCCGCCGTATGTGCTATTGAAACCACAACACTTCCTCTTACCCTGTCTATAAAATCAATCGCGCCCGGCTCCTCCGGAGCAATATCTACAAGCTTTATCAAGCCATGGGCTGCATCCTGAAGCTCACAGAAATAATCATAATCACATCGCATGATATTCTCTGCCGCCTGTGCGCCCTTTTTAGAAGGACTGATAAAAGGTCCCTCCATATTGATACCTACAAGATGTGCACCACCATGATAATTATAATCACCGGCATTTTTCATGACACTCAAAAGCTCATCCCTTTGAATGGTCATAGTAGCCGGACACACGCTCGTCACTCCGATAGAAGCCTCGTATGCTGTAATCACATCAAGCGCTTCTTTGGTGCCGTCACACATGTCAGCTCCCTTGCATCCATGAAAATGAATATCCACAAGACCCGGTATCATGATAAGACCTGATGCATCTATAATCTCCTGCGATGCGCTGTCATTAGCCGCGTCCGTGTCAGCTGTTCTCTCCAAAACACTGTCAAAACGGCCATCCCTAACGACAACATCACCTTGCATAAAGCTGCCATCCTCTGTAAATACCCTTGCATTTTTTATTATCATATACATGCACCTTCTCAACTAAAAAATATCTACAAGCAACTCAGTGCAGCCTCATCCGCTACAAGCGTAACATCATTATGCAGCTGTAATACAGAAGCCGGCACCTGTGGTGTAATCGGTCCAAAGAAAGCCTTGTGCACAATCTCTGCCTTATCCTCACCACTTGCAACAATAAGAATCTTCTTAGCCTGCATGATGGTCTTGATGCCCATTGTATAAGCCTGCTTCGGAACATCATCAGCCGATGCAAAAAAGCGCTTATTGGCCTCAATAGTAGACTCTGTCAGATTCACACAGTGTACCTGCTTGTCAAAAGACTCTCCCGGCTCATTAAAACCGATATGACCATTGTGCCCGATACCAAGAAGCTGTAAATCAACACCGCCAAGAGACTGAATCAGCTCTGTATAGCGCTTGCACTCCTTCTGAGAATCCGGCTCCATGCCGTTTGGCAGGTGAGTATTCTCAACCGGAATATTAACATGATCAAACAAATTCTGATGCATAAAATAATAGTAGCTCTGGTCATTCTCACGGCTTAATCCCTTGTACTCATCAAGGTTCACCGTCATAACCTCTGAGAAGTCCAAATCCCCCTTCTTGAACCACTCAACGAGCTGCTTATACAAGCCGATAGGTGTAGAGCCTGTAGCCAGTCCCAATACACAATTAGGCTTCATAATCACCTGTGCCGATACGATATTTGCAGCCTTTCTGCTCATATCTGCATAATCCTTAGCATGATATATTCTCATGAAAAATCCCCCCAATTCGTAAAATATAACCAATACTATCTGCACAACCTTCAAATGTGCTGTTTGATTACATATATGCATTTTACCTCGTATAGGACATTTTGTCCAGCACTTTTTGTTATATTTTGCACATTTTATAAAAAAAGTATTAAAT
>OHKS01000504.1_pt1 | contig 15424 bp, 18 predicted proteins | sample 1568881 | NCBI WGS metagenome assembly OHKS01 (sample SAMEA3879569, study PRJEB24766) | human gut metagenome | biome: human-associated habitat; feature: feces | place: USA | collected 1985/1987 | reverse complement strand
ACTTTTTGTGCGGTGATGCCGAACGATGGTCGGGAGGGGACAACTTCGTATTTGCTTTCAAATTACCCCATGCTATAATAGACAAGCTATGACCAATTTTGTATATTTATGACAGGTATCGAAAGCTGCCGCAAAGGAGACAAGCGCATGAAGCAAGCAGAACATCCGCCCGCGACCGCAGGGGCGAGCATTGCGGCAGAATACAGCCTTGCAATCATCGACCGGCTTGCGCGCATCGACCGCTCCCGCAGCAAGGAGGAGATGGACGAGCTGGTTTGCCGCCTGCTGAGCCTGATCGGCGAGGCCATGCAGTCTGACCGCGTGTTTCTCTTCGAGCGGCTGGAGGGGACGGCGGAGGCCTATTGCAACACCTTTGAGTGGTGCGCGAACGGTGTTGCGCCGCAGATCGACAACCTGACGGAGATCGTTCCAACGGACATGCCCTACTGGCTGGAGGTCTTCGGCCGCGGCGAGACGATCGTCATTCCCATATTGAAGATGTGAAAACGCTGACGCCGAGCGAGTACGAGCTCCTGAAGGCGCAGAGCATCCGCTCTGAGATCGCGGTGCCGGTCTTCTATCGCGGCAATCTGAGCGGCTTTTTCGGCCTTGACAATCCGCAGCGGGCGATGACGGCCGGCCAGCTCCGATTGCTTGCCTTTGACGGCGGGCACCTCGGCAGCGCGCGGGAGAACCTGCGCATGCTGACGCTGCTGGAAGAAAAGCAAAAGTCGCTCGAGCAGAATTTGCAGGCCGTGAAGCTTGAGCAGCAGATGCTCAAGGTGCTCTGCAAGGACAGCACGTCCGTTTATCGTGTGGACCTGATGAATGACCGGGCCGAGATCGTCAAGATCGAGGAGCACTCCAACTTCGCGGGCGACCTGCTCCCGCACGGGCCATTATGAGGAGATTGCAAGCGAGCGGCGGATGCACCGGCTGACCGGACACAGCGGTAAAGCAAGCATCCATATGAGCGCAGCGAGCAAGCAGAGCATCGTGCCGGAGTATCTGCCCTATGTTGAACCGTTTTTTGACCTTTCGACGCTCGCGGAGAGATTGCGGTACGATGATTCCGTGATGCTTGAATACCCTGTGAAGGATGGCAACTGGCATCTCGCGCGCTTCATCGTGCAGACGCGCGGGGAAAATGGCGAAGCGGAGCAGGTGCTCTTTGCGATGCGCCTTTACAGCGAAGAAAAACGCCGCGAAAAGGACTTGATGAGCGCGGCAGATGCGGCACGCCGCGCGAACGAGGCAAAGTCCGAGTTCCTCTCGCGCATGTCGCACGACATCCGCACGCCGATGAACGTCATCATGGGCTTTACGAACATCGCCTTACAGCATGCGGACGACCCGGGCAAGATGAAAGAGTGCCTGGAAAAGATCCAGATCAGCGGCGGCAATCTGCAGGAGCTCATCGACGATGTGCTGGATATCTCGCGCATCGAGAGCGGGGAGTTCAAGATCGTCTCGCAGGCGGTGAAGCTGCCGGAGCTGTTTGACTTCTACTGCCAGGCCATCGCGGGCATGGCGGAGGCGGAGCACATCCCCATCATCGCCCTCACAGCCAACGCCTACCATGAGGACATTCAAAAATGCCTCGCTGCGGGCATGAACGCCCACCTCTCCAAGCCCATCAACATCGACCGCGCGGTGCGCACGATCATCGAATGCGCCCGCACGGCGAAAGAGAACGGATAAAAGAAAAAGGCTCACGAAAGCAATGCTTTCGTGAGCCTTTTTGCGATATTTACTGCTTGTCGACGCCAAATATCGAAATTTGACTCTCGTCGCTCTGGCCGTGCACCTCGGCGATGACGGCGAGGCTCTCTTCGCTTGCGCTGCCGGGTTCGACCTGCGGCATCGCGAGGAAGAAGCCCTGCAGAAGGTCGACGCCGAGCGACAGCACGGTGCGTACCTCGTCCGCGGTCTCAAGGCCCTCGGCCACGACCTTCATGCCGCGCTGGTGCGCGTAGGACACGGTGTTCGACACGATCTGGCGCTTATTGGCGTCGGTGTCGATGTCGCGGATGATGGAAAGGTCGATCTTGATGTAGTTGGGCGAGAGCTCGAGAAGGCTGCGCTCGTTGCTGTAGCCGCTGCCGTAGTCGTCGAGCGCGAACGCACCAGAGCTGCCACAGATCGTCTGCTTGATGCGCAGCGCCTTGGGGTCGAGCACCTCTTCCTCCGTGATCTCAATGACGATGCGCGGCAGGATCGAGGCGTAGCGCGCGGAGTATTCCGAAAGCTCATCGGGCGTTAGATACTGGCTTGCAATCGAGTTGACGAACAGCAGCGCGCTGGGCACGACCTTACCGGCGTTTTCAAGCGCCTGATATGCACTTGACGCACTGAAGAACGTGATGCGCTCGACCTCGTGCAGGCAGTTTTCCTCGCGCGCGAGGCGCAGCACGTCAGCAGGGGAGTGCAGCGTGGGAAGATCCACGCGCATGAGCGCTTCATAGGCAAAAACGCTGCCGTCCTTCGCGTCGATAATCGGCTGGAAGTGATAGGAGATGAGCTCTTCGTTGATGAGACGGCGGAACTCCTCATGGCAGCGTCTTTCCTGCAGGCTGGTGCGGTAGACCTCAGGGTCGAATTCCAGCAGCTCGCCCTTGCGCGAGTGCTTGACCTGATACATGGCAAAGTCCGCGTATTTGCGCAGTGTGATGAGATTTGTGCTGCTCTCGGGATACCACGCGACACCGCCGGAGACGCTCACGCGCAGCTCACGGCCGCTGGGAAGCTGGACGACAGACTGCTCAAGGGCGGCTTTCAGCGCGCAGATGTCTGCGCGCAGCGTATCCTGATCGTTGTAGCCGTAGAAGAGTGCATTGAACTCATCGCCGCTGATGCGCGCGCAGACGGTACGCGCGGGAGCATTCTTGGCAAAGCATTCGCCTGTGAGGCGGATGTACTCGTCGCCCCAGTCGTGGCCGAATGTGTCGTTTATCTGCTTGAGGTTGTCGAGGTCGAACATCAAAAGCGCCGCGTGGCCGAGCTTTTCGGGTGAGCAGAAGAACTCGGCGCAGATGCGGTGGAAGGCACGGCGGTTGTAGAGGTCTGTGAGCGTGTCATAGTCGCACTCGTGCTCAATGCGCAGCTTTTCAAGCGTGTTGGCGGTTACATCCTCGGCAAGGCCAACCTGTGCGCCGTCCTCGTGCGTCGTCTCGATGCGAAGGTAGCGCTCTTTGCCGCTTGGCAGACGGATGTGGTAGAGCATCGCGCCGTCGGGCGCGGGGGAGTGGGGGCACGAGCGCTCAAAGCGCTGCAAAAGCTCGCGGAAACTCTGTGCTGTTAAGTCATCTGCGTCAACGCCGGGCATGCCGAGAAGGTCGAAGAAATTGTCGGTGACATAGATGCTGTCGGGAGCGGAGCGCAGCTCATAGCCGCCGAGCTCCACGCTTGCCATGTTCATGATGCGCAGAAACTTGGTCGAAGTATCGAGCACCTCGCGTCCGAGCTGCGTGAACGCGGAGGAGAACCGGTCGAGCTCGATGATGCCGGTGGCGGAGAGCATGGGGATGGAGCTGCGGCTTTCACGCGCGTGCGCGACCTCGTCGGAAAGGCGCGAGATCGGGCGCGAGAGTTTGCGCGCCAGCACAAGGCTGCTGAAAAGTCCTGAGGTGAGCACGACGAGGACCGCGATGATCAAAAGCCGCACCACATCGCCTGAAAAGGCGTAAAGCGCCGATACCGGCACCGAGCCGATAAGCAGCATTTGCTCATTGGAAAACGGCGCGTTGCGGTTGTAGAGCGTCAGCGGTGCCACGGCGGCGTGACAAAGGCCGAGGGGGGAGTCACTCTGGTAGCCGCCGCGCTTTGACGGCTTGAGCAGCAGCGTCTGGTCATAGGATTGCTGTGGCGCATTTGCAGCGGGGGAGGCGGAGATGACGCTGACGGTAAGGTCATCTTTTCCGATGGAGGAATTTGATGCGACGCCGAGAAGATAGGTGCCCGAGCTGTCGTTCTGCAGCTCGCTGCCCGGCAGCAGGGCTTGCAGGTAGCTTTCAAGAATTTCGACGCCGAGCACGCCGTAGACCGTGCCGTCATCTAAAATAAGCGGGATGGTGTAGGCGATGGCGGAGTGATCGTCGCCGGAGAGCGTGTAGGGCGAGGACGTCCAGTGGCCGTAGTCCGCGGCGTCCAGTTCGCCGTTTCCGTGGTAGGCTGCCTGAAAGACGGGATAGAGAAAGCCACTGCTGCCGTTGGACCCACAGTTGATCGAGGGCGTCCAGCTCGTGTCGGTCGCAATGTAGAGTGACTGTACGACCTGTGCGGGTGCGCGCACGAGCATAAGATCAGAATTGCGCTGCGAGGGGGAGGAATTCGGGTCAAGGTCGCGCAGATAAAGGCAGGGCAGCGGCTCGCCCTTTTCGCGTGTGTCGAGATCGTGCGTGTTGAGCACGACAAAAATGCCGGTGATGGGGCGGTGGCGCATCGAGGAGATCAGGCTGTCGCCGATCGAGAGCAGCAGGGGGGATGCGGCACATGATCCGATGGTTTGCGAAAGAACATAAAACTGCCCCTTTTTGTCATTGAACAGTCACTCAGCCCTGAAAGGCCTCAAGCGATGCAAGCGTATCCTGATACCAGGCTTCAAAGCATTCGTCGGAAAGGAACTGCGCCGAGGCCTCTTCAAAGCTCTGTCCCTGCGCCATTGCTTCTTTGACCGCGGCGCGGTCAGCGCTTGCCTTATCGCTCATGGAATATTCAAGAATGGCGCGGGCGTTCGTGCCGCCGGAGAAGGCGTGGGGCGTGTAGAGATGGTTTTCGTTGACCGTGTCGACTGCGGCGGAGAGGACTTCGTCCATCTCATCGCTGAGGGCAAGACCGCTTATGCGGATCGTGTCGATGGAGTTGCCCTCGTGCGTGACGGGGAGGTAGCCTGAGTCGACAGAGAACGTGATGTTGTGCTCGGGTGAGGTGAACCATTTGAGGAACACGAGGCTCGCCTGAATCTCGGCGTCGCTCGCCTTCGTCACGACCATGCCCGCGCCCTGCTGCACGGCGTAGTCCTCGCCGTTCGCAAACTTCGGGCTTTCAAGCGCCTTGCGCGTGATGTCGTGGCTGTCCATGTCGTCGGCGATGACCTGCGTGGGGAAGAACGTTGCGCTCGAAGAGGAGCCGACGTAGGCGATGATATTGCCGGTCTTCACATCATCGCTGCGGAAGCGGCCGCTTGCGGAAAAGTAGCCCTTGATGAAGGGTACATAGTAGTTATCCCAGAGGGTGCGCACGGTATCATGGTCAAAGTTCAGCGTCATGCTGCCGTCCTGTGCGTCGAAGATCGTGCAGCCGAGCTGCTTGGCGCCGATGAGCATGTAGTTCGCCATCGCGTCGCGGCCGAAGAACGCGCGTCCATCGTTCGGGATGTCGGGCGTCCTTCGATCGTGGCCAAGTCGTCATAGGTTGCGCCTGTGGCGGCGGCGAACGGCTCCCAGTCCGTTTCATTGAGAAACAGCAGCTCCGCCGACTTGGCGACGGGGAAGATCTTGATACTGCCCGAGCCGGAGAAGTCGCCTTCGCTCAGATAGTCCTCAATAAAGGCGGCGCGGTCCTCTTCGCTTAGATAATCGCTCAGATCGGCAATTTGACCCATCTCATCGAGCGCGTAGGCAGTGTCGGCGTAGGCGGAGAAGATGTTGGGCATCGCCTCGGCACCGACCTTGCCCTCGGCAGAAGCGAGCACGTTGTTCTCAAGATCGGTCACGCTGCCGTGGCTGGAGCTCTCAACCGTGATGCCCTGTTCCTTGCCGACGGTCGAGTTGAACTTGTCGACGAGCGCGTTGAACGCTTCGAGCTGTTCACCGTTGTAGTACGTCCAGATCGTGATATTGACAGGGTTCGCCGGGGAAAATCCGGGGTCTGCCTTGCTGCTGCAGCCTGCGAGCAGCATCATCGCCGCCGCTGCGGCGAGCACGCGAGGGAGAAATTTGTTGTGAGCCATGATGCTTCCTTTCTATTTTGCGCGCCGTTCCGAGATGTGCAGACGAGCTGGCGCAGCAGAATGTCGGTGATGGCGCGCACATGCAGAATGTGCGTGCCGGATTCGAAGTTGCGCGACTCGACGACGTGGCTCAGAATGTTGATGATGGCGCTGTTCGTCTTCTCGCGCTCGTAAACCTGCTCTTCGGCCAGGTGGACAAGGTGCTTCTGGCGCGCGTAGAGCGTGAGTGCGCTGCTCACGCGCCGCTGCGTGACCGTCAGGTTGAACGGGCGGCGGATGTAATCCGTTACGCCGAGCTCGTAGACCTTCTGGATGAACGACTCGTCATCCTCGGACGAGGTGATGATGACGGGGATCTCCTGCAGTCAGTTGCGCTGCTTCATCACCTCGAGCACGCCGAAGCCGTCGAGGCGGGGCATGTTGATGTCGAGCAGCAGGTCGATGTCGAACTCGGAGTGCAGCAGATCGAGCGCCTGCATGCCGTCGTCGGCATAGAGGTATTCGTAGCGGTCGCCGAGGATTTCGGAAAGGATCTGCTGGTTCATTTTCGAATCGTCCGCGATCAGGATTCTGGCTTCGACCATAGTGTAGACCTCATACGCATTTTAGGGCGCGCTCTTTTGTAGAAATGCCGCCGCGGGGCAGGCGGACAAGAAAATAGGCACCGGAAAAGCCAGTGCCAAACAAAAACTGTTTATGCGTGTTTTTTTAGAAACATTTGATACTTAATGTAAACTTAGCACAGAACCACGGAACATTCAAGGGATATTTTCCCGGTTTTTCCTGCTGTTTTGCCAGAAATGATTGAAAAAAGAGCGGAAAGGGCGAAGCGTTTCCGCAAAAAAACGGGAGAGCTGTCAGCGGACGGTAAAAAATGCACGATAAATTTGAGGAAAAAAGAAATATGGATTGTAAAATATGTGCGAAATGGGGAGAAATACTGAAGATTATTGACAATTTTTAGAAAAAAGTTTATAGCAATAGCGTATTTTTCCTGATATACAACTTCTTAACATACATCGGCAGATAGCAGACGGAGGCGGATGAATATGGCGTACATGCGTTTGGGCGATCTTCTGGTCTCGTCGAGCGTCATCACGGAGCAGCAGCTTGAAAAGGCGCTCACTATGCAGAAGGAGACGAAAGAGCGTCTGGGCGACCCGACGATCTGCATGGAGCTGACGAAAAAGGACGAGGGCTGCACACTCAAACACGGCGTTCCGCGCGGTGCACACGCTCAAGGGCGTGGCGCTGAACCTTGGCCTCGGCTCGCTCGCCCACGCCAGCTCTCAGATGACGGAAGCGCTGCGCGGTCAGGATTCGATGCCTGAAAGCGTACAGCCGCTCTATGAGGCGGTGCAGAAGGAGCACACTGCCGTGTGCAGCGCGCTCGAGCAGCTCGAAAAGTAATTGAGAATAAAAAAGTCGAAACCTTTCGGTTTCGACTTTTTTACTTCTTACAGCAGCGGGGCGATGATGCGCATGCCGGGGCCGATGAGCTTTCGCATAAACGGGTCGTTTTTGAGAAGCTCTGCGTCCGCGCGGACGCACTTGGCGAGCGTTTGCTGGAAATCCTGCTCAATTTTTGCGACTTCGGGCGATGCATAAAGGTACGTGCCGCATTCAAAGTGGTGGTACAGGCTGCGGTAGTCCAGATTGATCGTGCCGATGGTCGCCTTGCAGTCATCGCTGACGAAGACCTTCGCGTGAACGAAGCCCGGCTCGTACTCGTAGATCTGTACGCCGTTTTCAAGCAGCCTGCGGTAGTACGTGTGCGCGAGCGAGAAGGCGATCTCCTTGTCGGGCACATGCGGCAGAATGAGCTGCACCTCCACGCCGCGGCGCGCGGCATAGGTCAGCGCCGTGATCATCTCGTTGTCGATGATGAGGTACGGCGTCATGATGTGCACATAGCGGTTGGCGCGGTTGATGATGTCCATATACACCATCTCGCCGACGAGGTCGCGGTCGAGTGGACTGTCGCCGTAGGGGATGACATAGCCCGCTTCCTTTTCATGCGCCGGCTGCGGCACGTTGAGATACTTGCTGTAGACTTCGGGCGTAAAGTGCACGGAGCTGACGTCCCACATCTGCAAAAACATCAGAGTCAGGCTGCGCACGGCGTCGCCGCGCAGGGCGATGGCTGTATCCTTCCAGTGGCCGAGGCGCGAGGTGCGGTTGATGTACTCGTCGGAGAGGTTGATGCCGCCTGTGAAGCCGATCTTGCCGTCGATGACCATGATCTTGCGGTGGTCGCGGTAGTTGTAGTGCGTGGAGACGAACGGGCGCAGCGGCGCGAACATCTTGCAGGCAATGCCGAGCTTTTCGAGCTTCTGCGGGTAGGAATAGGGCAGCAGCGCGACCGCGCAGGTGCCGTCGTACAGCACGCGCACCTCGACGCCAGCGTTGACCTTTTCCTTGAGAATTTCAAGGATGCGGCCCCACATGTAGCCCTCCCTGACGATGAAATACTCAAGGAAGATGAAGTGCTCGGCCTTTTGGAGCTCGTCGCACATGACCTCGAACGCATCGTCGCCGAGGGGGAAGTATTGCGCCTGTGTGTTTTGATAGCAGGGGAAGCCGCAGGAATTCAGGTAGGAGGCAAGGCTTTGGAGCTCCTCCGGTAATTCCTCCTTGGAACACGCGCTTTCCGAGGGGGCGAAGTGCTCCGTCTGCGACAGGATGTCGTTGTAGCGGCGGATCATCAGCCGGTGGCCGAGGTCGGTCTTGATGTAAACATACAGAATCAAGCCGAACACCGGCAGCACCGCGAGGATAAAAAACCACGTGAGCTTGATGGTCGGGTTGTCGTCGTTGCCGAACAGAAACAGCACGACTGCCGCCGACAGCAGCGTGTTGCCGCCACAGAAGTAGGGCAGAAAGCCCTCGAGCTTGTAAAAGGCGGCAAAGAGGAACAAGATCTGCACGATCAGCGAAACGATGATGATGCCCGTGCGGCCGAAGATGATCTGCACGAGGCCTCGCTTGCCCTTTTCTAAAAGAAGAATGTGATTGTCGTCGTCTTTCATAGATGTCCTTTCTCAAAGATGACCGTGCCCGCGCGGGGCAAGGCACCTACATTTAATATATATCTACTTTATCATAACATGACTTTGCCGAAAAGCCAACCCATTTCCGCAGCGAAGCGCACGCAGACGGAGAAAACGGGACTTGGCGATTTGATGTTCCTGTGTTAAAATGGCGAAAAAGGCAGAAAGGGGACGAGAAAATGGAGCTTAAGACGCAGGTCCATAATATTCCGCCGCTGTATGACGAAAAGTCGCGCGTGCTGATCCTGGGCTCGTTCCCGTCGGTCAAGTCAAGGGAGGCGGCATTCTTTTACGCGCACCCGCAGAACCGCTTCTGGCCGACGCTCGCCGCTGTTTTGGGCGAGGAAACGCCGAAGACGGTCAAAGAGAAGAAAGCGATGGTCCTGCGCCACGGCATCGCCATGTGGGATACCATCGGCTCGTGCGAGATCGTGGGATCGTCGGACGCGAGCATCACGAACGTCGTGCCGAACGACCTGTCCGTCATTTTGGATGCGGCGGACATTCAGGCCATCTTCTGCAACGGCGGCACGTCCTACGCCTGCTACAAAAAATACTGCCGCGCGAAGCTCGGGCGCGAGGCCGTCCAGCTTCCCTCCACCTCGCCGGCCAACGCCAGATGGACGAAGGAAAAGCTTGTCGAAGTCTGGGGCACGGCACTGAAACCGTATCTTCTTTGACGCGGCGTTGACAAACAATGGCAAATGGCTTATGATACAGGCTCAAACGATACAAGGAGAGTGAAACCATGGGCAAGCTGGCAGCGCCGGTGCGCGCTGACAAGGAAATGATGTTTACGAATCGCCAGCTCGTCGCGCTGATGTGGCCGCTGCTGCTCGAGCAGCTTCTGGCCATTACAGTGGGTCTTGCCGACTCACTGATGGTTGCGACCGTCGGCGACGCGGCGATCAGCGCGGTGTCGCTCGTCGACTCGATCAGCAATCTGATGATCTACATTTTCTCGGCGATGGCGACCGGCGGCGCAGCCGTTGCGGGCCAGTACATCGGACAAAGACAGAAGGAGGACGCCCTGGGGTACACGATGGTCTACGGCGTACTCCATTTTATCAATTTTGCCAACGCGGAAATTTTCATGTGCGGCGCGTTCATCGGCGCGGAGGTGCTCATCGCGCTGCTCGGCGCGGTGTCGATCTTCTTCGTGGCGCTGCTGTACCTCTTCCGCACGCAGATTTTGACCGTAATGTTCGGCCATATCGAGCCCGACGTCATGGCGGCGACGAACACTTATTATTTATATGTGATGGCATCCATTCCGGGCATCGCGCTCTACAACGGCGGCGCGGCGCTGTTCCGCACGATGGGCCACAGCGACGTGTCGCTCAAAGTTTCGCTCCTGATGAACAGTATCAACGTGATCGGCAACGCCGTTTTGATCTTTGGCTTCGGTATGGACGTCGCGGGCGTCGCGATCCCGACGCTCGTGTCCCGCACGGTCGCGGCAGTCGTCATCCTCTCGCTGCTTTTCAACCGCGATCTGATGCTGCACCTTTCTGATATCCGCGGCTTTCGTGTCGATATGCGCCTAATGAAGAACATCTTCTACATCGGCGTGCCAAGCGGCGTCGAAAACGGCATGTTCCAGCTGGGGCGTCTCGTGCTTTTCAGCCTGATTTCGACGTTCGGTACGGCATCGATGGTGGCGAACGCCATCGGCAACACCATCTCAAACTTCAACTGCTTTGCCGGTCAGGCCATCAACTTGGGCCTTGCCGCGGTCGTGAGCCAGTGCGTCGGCGCGGGCGAATTCGATCAGGCACGCGCGTATCTCAGAAAAATTGTCAAGTGGACCTACGGCATCATGGCGGCCGTCAACCTGACAATCATCGCGCTGCTGCCGCTCATCATGCGCGTCTACAACGTTTCTCCCGAGGCGGAGAAGCTCGCCGTCACGGTCACGCTGATCCACGGTATCTCATCCATCTTCATCTGGGTACCGGCGTTTATGGTGCCGGGCTTCCTGCGTGCGGCGGGCGACGCGAAGTTCACGATGCTCGCCAGTATGCTGACGATGTGGGTCGTGCGCGTGATGCTTGCGTATGTGCTGGGCAAATACATGGGCTACGGCGTTATCGGCGTATGGTTCGCGCACGCGATCGTGGACTGGTCGGTGCGCAGTGTCATCTTCTTCCTGCGCTACCGCAGCGGCAAGTGGGAGACGATGGGGATCAAGACGTGATTATTTTTTAAGGATGCCGTTGGCATCCTTAAAAAATAGGGGATGCGCTCCGCTTCGTGCCTCGCCGCCCGCAGGGCGGCTCGACACGCGCGGAGCGAGAAGAATAAATCGCCACGCACTTGTCGCGGCGATTTATGGATCAAAAACATTTCGCGGCTGCGGCCGCGAAGATAAAGAGGTCTCCGCTTTTTAAGCGGAGACCTCTTTGCCTTCTGTTACACTTTTACATTTCAACGGTGATGTTGTCGGTGCCGTGCTGCTCGAATTCGCCTAAGTACGTGTCCATACGCTCGCGCAGCTCGTCGACATTTTCGGGCGTGGGCGCGTCGCTGTCCATATCGCGCAGGGCAAGCTCCTGAGCGAGAATTTCGAAAAACATCGTGTCCTCGTAGGCCATGATGGCCTCGTGGATGCCGCCCTCGGCAAACGCGCGCGAGGGGATCAGTTCGCCCTGATAGGCCTCGACCAGCGGCACCATGCCGTGGGAGAGACAGTTGGCGAATACGGTGCTCTCTACATCGTCGTATTCGCGGATACGGTCGTCGCCGCGGGTGGAGTTCATCACCCAGTTGCCGACGTAGACCAGATCAAGAAGACGGCGGAATTGCTTTTCCGTCAGATCAATTTTCATAGTGACGCCTCCTTTGACGGAACAGAGAATCTGCTTACCGGAGATTATAGCACGCGCTTTTGCATTTTACCATAGCAAAAACAGGGAAACGCACAAAAAATGCAAATGCGCCTTGTGTCCCGCTCTCCGCCGTAGTATGATGACAGAAACAAATGAGAAAGAGGACTGTATGAAAAGAAACGTTTGGCTCACCGTGCACGGCGAGCAGCAATACGAAGGCATGAGCGCCGACAGCTCAGATCTCCGCGTGCGCGGCACGATGGAGGAAACGCGCGACGGCTATCTCCTGCGCTATGAGGAAACGGACGGGGACGGCAAGGTGACCACCGCGACGCGCCTTGCCCTCGCGCCGGACTGCATCATTCTGACGCGCACGGGCGAGGTGACGAGCGAGATGGTCTTTGCGGAGGGGAAGGAGCACACCTCATTCTATGCCGTGCCCTACGGAACCTTGCCGGTCGCAGTGAAGGCGGAGTCGGTCAAGTGGAAGCTCGACGAGGACGGCGGGATGCTGGCCCTGCGCTATGCAATTACTATCGGCGGGCAGAGAGGAAAATGCGCCCTGCGCATCCGCGTGAGAACAGAAGAATAAAGGAAAAGGAGCTGCCCGCGGCGGCTCCTTTTTACGCGCCCATGAGTAGCCGCACAAAAAACGCGGATGCGAGGAACATCACCGCATCGGCGCAGAGCGCGGCGGGGATAGTATAGCGCGTTTTCGTAATGCCCGCTGCACCGTAATAGACGGCGACGGTGTAGAACGTCGTTTCGCTCGAGCCGAGCATGACCGCCGCAACGCGGCCGACATAGGAATCGACGCCGTAGGAGTCCATGATCTCCGATCCGACAGCCAGCGCGCCGCTGCCGGAGATGGGGCGGATGAAGAGAAGCGGCGCAGTCTCGGCAGGAATGCCAATCTTGTCGAGTGCGGGGGCTAAAAGCGCGCCGAGCGCCTCCATCGCGCCGGACGCACGGAACATGTAGACGGCGGAGAGCAGTGCGATGAGTGACGGCAGAATGTGCAGCAGCACCGTGAGTCCCTCCTCCGCGCCTTTGGTGAGGGCGGAGTAGACGTCGACACGCTTGCCGAGGGCAAAGCAGGCCGTGAAGGTGAGCAGTACAGGCACGATGAGCGTAGAGAGCGCCATAGGTTCAATTCCTCCAGAAGTGGGCGAAGAGCTTTGCGGCGAAAAGCCCCGCGAGGACAGAGAGAAGCGACGTCAGCCACACGGCGGGTAAAATGTCAAACGGGTCGGCGGCGCCGAGCGAAGCGCGCACGCCTGCGAGCGTGGTGGGCAACAGTTGAATGGACGCCGTATTCAAAACGACGAGCAGGCACAGCTCATCCGATGCGGTACCCTTGCAGCCGCGGCTCATACGGCAGGCGGCGCGGATGCCGAGCGGCGTGGCCGCGTTGCCGAGCCCCAAAAGATCGGCAGAGAGGTTAGCGGAGATCGCGGCCAGCGTCTCGCTGTCGCGGCTCGCGTTCGGCAGGAGCCTCTTGAGCAGCGGGCGGAAGAGGGAAGCGAGGCGGTCGGTGAGATGACACTGGTTCATCACTTCCATCACGCCCGTCCAGAGGCACATCACGCCGCACATCGCCAGGCACAGCTCGACCGCGCTCCGCGCACCCTCGAGCGCGGCGGCGCTGAGCGCATTCAAGTTTCCCGTCAGCGCGCCGAAAATGAGCGAGACTGCCACCATTCCCGTCCAAAGCCAGGCCATTGCCATGTCCATCAACTCCTTTGCCCCTAAATATATCGGCAGGGAGGGGGCAATATGCCGCGTTTTTACGCCAAATCCGCCACAGTTGCCGCGAAAAGAGACTGCTAAAAAATTTCTCAAGAAAAAAGTGAAATTTGTCTTGACATGTGCAACGGAATTTGGTACTATATGCAAGTCCGCGATTGGGCGCATCCTGCCCTATTTGCGCGATATTGCGATGAACCGGGAGATTGCTCAGGTTTCTGAGGTAACTTTCGGGGAGTATGTCCGAACATCGGGCGGCTGAGAGAATATCTGTACGTTGCGTAGATCGCTGCGCCATGTGTGGACCGGCCGTTTATTCGTGCCGGTTTTTCTATGAGCCGGAATGATACGCACGGATAAGCGTACAAGAAAACCTCTCACCGTACGGCTTCGACAAAGCAAGAAAACCGTACAAAATGAAGGAGAAACCGAAAATGGCAAAAGAAATGATCCGCATTCGTCTCAAGGCCTATGACCACCAGGTCATCGACCAGAGCGCAGAGAAGATCGTCGAGACCGCCAAGCGCACTGGCGCTACCGTCTCCGGCCCCATCCCTCTGCCCACCAAGAAGGAAGTCGTCACCATCCTGCGCGCTGTGCATAAGTACAAGGACAGCCGTGAGCAGTTTGAGCGCCGCACCCACAAGCGCCTGATCGACATCACCAACTCCAGCCCCAAGACCGTGGAAGCGCTCATGGGCCTCGAACTCCCTGCTGGTGTCGAGATCGAGATCAAGCTCTAATCCCTCGCTTCATTACATTTCGCGTCCGCAGACGCGAAACCAATGAAATCGTTTTTGGCCGCGACATGCGCGTGGACAAAAACACCTCTCAGTTTGTTTGTGTGCGAGCACGGCGAGTGCGCAAAACAAACTGTAAACCCAACTCAAAAAACGGCTCGCCGTTTTTTGAAATTACCTTTGTTGCTCTACCCAAAAGCCCATCGACTTGCGTGAGATGGGCGGGGTCAAGTCGGCAGAGCAATGGCGGGAGTTGCCGCTAACTAAGCCGACCAATAACCTTTACAGGAGGATCATACATGAAAGCAATCATCGGCAGAAAAGTTGGCATGTCTCAGATCTTCGACGAAAAGGGCCATGTGATCCCGGTCACCGTTATCGAGGCCGGTCCCTGCGTGGTCACTCAGAAGAAGACCAGCGAAAAAGACGGTTATGAGGCTGTCCAGCTTGGCTACGAGGACATTCGCGAAGCGAAGCTCTCCAAGCCTGAACTCGGCCACCTGAACAAGGCTGGCGTTTCCCCCAAGAAGTACCTGCGTGAGTTTGACCTTGACAATGCCTCCGAGCTCGAGCTCGGCGCCATCATCAAGGCTGACACCTTCAAGTCCGGCGACTTCGTTGACGTCACCGGTACGAGCAAGGGTCACGGCTACACCGGCGTTATCAAGCGCTGGAACGCCAGCCGCGGTCGTATGACCCACGGCGGCCCCAGCCGTATCTTCAAGGGCAAGATCGGCCCCGGCCAGTACGGTGTGGAGACTGTCACCATCCAGAACCTTGAGGTCGTCAAGGTCGACCCCGAGCTCAACATGCTCGTCGTCCGCGGCGCGGTTCCCGGTCCCAAGGGCAGCCTCGTCACCGTGAAGACCACCGTCAAGGTCCACAAGATCAAGCAGGCTGGTGCCGACATCAGCAAGAACCCGCAGAAGGCTTCCGGCCGCAACCCGCAGAAGGCTTCCGCCAGAAATATGTAAGGAAAGGAGTGCTTGATAAATGTCTACGATTAAAGTTGTCAGCATGACCGGCGCTGAAGTCGGTTCCGTCGAGCTGAACGACGCGATCTTCGGCATCGAGCCGAACATGAGCGTTGTTCATGAAGTCGTCAAAAAT